>Ga0136846_1219545_pt1 | contig 21547 bp, 25 predicted proteins | sample HopSoiMetagenom2_FD_96841 | JGI IMG/M metagenome (GOLD analysis project Ga0136846, IMG submission 96841) | Grasslands soil microbial communities from Hopland, California, USA - 2 Assembly 2016 (version 4) | ecosystem: Environmental > Terrestrial > Soil > Grasslands | place: USA: Hopland... | reverse complement strand
TTCGAAATCGGAGTACTCGGTAATCTCGACCACCGGATCTCCGACGCCGAGGGTATACCCGCGGAATCCGTCATCGACGACCGACGGCGGCGGACCCGCCGCTGCCTTCGCCGCGCCATTGCTTGGCCGCAGCAGCACGAACAGTGTGATACCCAGCACGACGGCGAGAACGGCCAGCACCACGTAGAAGCGGTTCATGCGTCCGGTTCTTCTCTCCTCCCCGAATTGCGCCAGGGTTCGTCGTCGTCCGGCTCGTCGAGCGTGAGGTCGCCTATTGCCTCTTCGACGATGCGGCGGCTCTCGGCGACTTCAGGCGTGTCGTATGTGATGCGAACCTCATAGTGAAACAGCTCGCTGCGCGCATTTCCCAACAACTTCTGCAGCTCCGGCGCCGCATCGAGTAAGCGTCCCGTCCCATCCAACTCCCGTATTCGCTCGGCGAGCGCCCGGAGGAGCGCGGCCAGCCGTTGCGCGCGTTCGGGCCCGTACACTTCTTCGCTCATGATTCCTCCCGGAACACGGAACCCGCGTCCCCGATGTGGCATTATACCATACAACCCATTATCTTGCGGCGCGTTTCCAAGAGGATCAACCGAAAGGAAAACTTCTGCATGGCCAAAAAAAGTGGTGAGCCCCGGAAGTACGCGACCCCCACGAGCTTCGAGCAAGCACGCGACGAGCTGTTCTCCCACATTCTCCGCTGTGGAGTGCTGGAAGCCACACTCGAGCATCAGAAGGAATGGTTCGACGACACGTTGTTGTATCTCGCGGATCGCTTCACCGACCTGACTGAGACCGAGCTGAACGATCTGCGCGTCCTGGGCGAGCGCTATTGCCGTCCCGTCGTCGCGCGTACCGCTCCCGTCGGCGCCAGCGCCTGACGACTGCCGTCTCAGATGGGGAGGGCGCCCTGCTCAAGGGCGCCCTTTGTGTTTCTAACCACCCCCAGGTCCCCCGTCGCGCGGCCACCAACGCGGGAACCAGCGTGCCCGCCACCCCACGGCGGCGCGAAAGCCGCCAGCAAGTCCGACCTCGGCGTACCAGCTGGAGCGCTGCCCGGGGGCGCCCTCGACGCCCAGCACGACCGCGACAAACCCCTGTCCCGCCGATCCGCGCCGTCCGCTGAACGCTCCACCGAGCCCTCCATACACCCCCACGCCCGTGCGTGCCGCGGGGTTCACGAGCAGCTGCAGCGTCAGCTGCGCGCGCGCCGCCGCCGCGCCCGTGGTGCTGCCCGCCGCGATCGCGAGTGCGGCCCTGCTCTCATTCGACGTGCGGCGCGCCAGTCCGAGCTCGCCGCCGATGAACGTTTCACGGGCCATCGAAGACACCGCGCCCAGACTCAGCTCGGTGGCGGTCAGCTGTTGCGACTGAAGTGCGAGGAGAGGCAGCAGAACCAGCAAGCTAGGCAATGGTGACGTCGTAGCTGATCGGAATGTCGGGCGCGAGCGACGCGATGACGGAGCAATACTTCTCGATCGAAAGGTCAATCGCCCGCCGCACCTTCACGTCGTCGGCGCCTTCACCGCGCACCCGAAAATGAAACGCGATGGCAGTGAACCGCCGCGGCTCGTCGTCGCGGCGCGTGCCCTGGACGTCGATGTCGAGCGCCTCGAGCTGGACGCGCTGCTTTTGTAGAATGATCACTACGTCCGACGCGGTACACGTGGCCGCCGCGAGCAGCAATAGTTCGACCGGCGACGTCGCGACCTTCGTATCGCCATCCACGAGAATCGTCGGACGCTCGCCGCCCTTCCCCCTGCCCTCGAACTGCAGCTGCTTGAGCCACCGCATCGTCACTGCCGCCGTGCGGGCCACTCAGTTCCCCCGCCGCGTCGTCAGGCCCACGAAGATCCGGTGCCGGGCGAGCGCGTCCATCCCGCGATATTCGAGCAGCCAGTTGAACGTCGAGCGGTACCGCAGCTCGACGCCGAAGGTGAGATTGAGCCAGAGGTCGGGGCACTGTGGATCGCTACTGCACTCGGTGCGTCCCGCGACCGACAATCCCAGGCCGACGTACGGCGTCGCCACCTCCTCGTCCTCCGTAAAGCGCCACAGTGCGTCCACGCTGCCGACGTACGTGTTCGGCCCGTTGAACACACCGATCTCCGCCGAGGGACGAAGCCGCAAGCGGTTCGAGAACAGATTCCCGACGTCGAGCGTGGTACCGAGGACCAGCTGCCCGGAACCGCGGAGATCCACGCCTCCGCGCACGCCGAATCCGAAGAGTCCGATGCGCGTTCCGCTGTGCGTCGCATTCTTGGGCGGCACGAACTCTTGCGCCGCGATCGCTCCCGTGACGAGCACCACCAGCAGGAAGACTGTCCCGGCGTACTTCATCGTGGAGCCCGCGTTCCTGCCGATTGCCGCGCCGCGGTGCGGCCATAATCCCAAAGCGCGTACACGGCAATGGCGGCGGTGGCCCACGCCAACTCCCGCACATATGGCGAGTCGGCGATCGCGGCGACCAGCGTGAGCAGCTGCGCAATCGTCACCGCCTTGCCGCCGGCGCGCGCCGGCAGCGCCACCGGCCGCCGCAGCAGGAGCGTCGCAAGGAAACCAAGGATGGCCAGCACGTCGCGCAACAACACGCCGATGAGCTCGTACCATTCCAGCAATCCCCGCCATGCAATGGTCGCGAATGCTACGACCATGAATGCCTTGTCAGCGACAGGATCGAGGATCGCGCCGGCTCGTGACGCGCCGAACCGACGGGCCAGGACGCCGTCCGCCATGTCGGTCACCGCCACGACGGCGACCATGGCGAGTTGCCAGGCCGGTGCGCGCACGAATGGAAATACGATCGCGAGCGGAAAGCGCAGCGCGGTCACGACGTCGGCGGCGGTCACCGCCGGTTTCACTTGCCCCTCACTTACGTGCGTCGTACCTTCACCTCGTGGACGTCAAACTGTTGAAGCAAGCAGCCATCTTTCAGGATCTCGACGACGGCGAGCTGGCCCGCGTCGCCGAGGTCTGCCGTGAGCAGAAGTTCACGGTCGGACAGTACGTGTTCAAGGAGGGCGAGCCGGGCAACCGCCTGTTCCTCATCTCTGACGGTGAGGTGCGGATTTCGCGGACGATCCCCGGCTCCGGCGAGGAGGCACTGGCGATCCTCAAGCCGGGCGCTTGCTTCGGCGAAATGTCGATCTTCGACCGGTCCGAGCGCTCCACCGACGCCATCGCCAACACGACCTGTACGCTCATCACCATCTCCCGCTCGGACTTCGAGCTGCTCCTCGACTTCAACCGCGATATCGCCTACAGGATTCTGTGGTCGGTCGTGCGGCTCCTGTCCGCGCGGCTGCGCGTGACGAACGACAATTTGCGGTCGTTCCTCGCGATGTCCATGTTCTGACGGGAGCCCCAGAGCCCTCATGAATGCGCTGACCCCGTACGCTGCGTTTATCATGCGCATGGCGGTGGGTGGAGTGTTTCTGCGGCATGGGATCATGAAGTTCCAGAACGGAATCGGCGCTACGGCCGGTTTCCTCGCCAACCATCACATCCCGTTTGCCTCGATTGTCGCCGTGGTCCTGATAACGGTGGAAACCATCGGCGCGCTGTGCGTGCTGCTCGGCATTCTGACGCGGGTATGGGCGGCAGCGATGGCGGTCGTGATGGTGGTGGCGATCATCGCCGTGAAGCTCCCCGCCCATCAAAGCTTCGAGCTCGAAGGCCTCCTCCTGGCCGGCGCGCTCACACTCGTCGCGCTCGGCGACGGACCCCTGTCGATCGCGGTGAAGTTTAAACAGAGTCGTAACGGCTAGTGCAGGATCCTCAGCACGCCGGCGTCCGCACCGGCTCGTAAAAAGCTCTCAGGATCGGTCGCCGGGATCGCGACACCGGTTTGCTTGCGCCACCGCTTCGCGCTGGCCTCCATGTATTCCTCGACCGAGCCGCCGGCCCACTCGACCGCGTCGTCCTTCATCTGGCGCACGATCTCCTCCCAGGTACCGACGTACGTCGCACCGGAAACCGTGCTCACGCGGTGCAGCTCGACCATGCCGCCATTGGCGCCCGTGCCGCCCTTGTTTTTCATCCCCTGCAGCTCGGTGAGGAGCGTGCCGAACAGCTCGAGCTGGCGCGGATCGCGAATCTGGCCGTCCGCCGTCATGGCTTCGATCTCCGCAAGCAGGAGGTCTTCGGGACCTGCGTCGCCCGCGAGCTCGGTGAGCCGTTCGTGCCACGGCACGAGCTCGGGATCCTCGTCCGGCAGGCGATAGACGCTTTTCTTCAGCTCGACCAGTCGCCAGATCGCGAGCACATCGTAATGCTCCTCGGGTCCTGTCCGCTCGAGATGAAACAGCGCCGCCTCGTACTCGCCGCGATCGTACAACAGATTCGCGAGATAGATGCGGGCTTCGGCGAGGCCGGTATCGAGCTCCAGCGCCCGGCGCAGCCAGTGCAGGCTGCCCCCTTCGTCCGCCAGGCGGTGCGCGGCGTAGCCCACGCATGCCGCCGCATCGGCGGAATCAGGATGGGCTCGTAACGCGCCCTCGAAAAAGCGCCGCGCCTGATCGAGCACCCCCTCGCGAAACAGCGCGCGCCCGATCTGCAGCATGAGATCGTGATCGTCCTGGAATCCGAGCGACATAACGCGCTCGAAACACGCCAGGGAGGCGGCGCGCTCGCCGAACTTCAGCAGCACCTCGCCGAGTCCTGCGAGCGTGTCTTCATGATCGGGATCGAGGCCGCGCGCTTCCTCGAACGAACGGCGCGCCCACGCGTACTCTTCGCGCGCGAGCCGCGCGTATCCCATGCCGACGTGCAGCTCGACGGCGTGCGGATACAGCGCCAGACCCTCGTGGAGGGTCGCTATGGCGTCGTCGTAATTCCCCTCGTTGTACAGCTGATGCGCACGTTCGTCGTATTCGTCGGAACTGAGGAACGGATCCGACATCGAACGGGACCCTCCGGGATGGTTGCGCTATGATAAGAAACGGAGCACGGTTACACAAGCGACCCGCGGCGGCTATTTTCACCGGCCATGCCCGCTGTGTATGCGTCGATCCCGGACGGCTCGGTCACGTCACCGGGTGGTTTCACCGCCGCCGCCTCCCACGCCGGCTTGAAAGCCGATCGCGCGCTCGACGTCGCATTGCTCGTCAGCGCGACGAGCTGCGCGGCCGCGGGCGTGTTCACGCGGAACGCGTTGCGGGCGGCACCCGTGATCTACGACGCCGATCTGCTGAGCGAGCGACCGGGACGAATCCGCGCCGTCGCCATGAACGCGCGTGTCGCGAACGCGTGCACCGGAACGGCGGGACTCGAGGCAGCCCGCGCGATGGCGCGCTGTGCCGAAGAGGCAGGCGGCCTGCCACCCCGCACGGCATTGGTACTCTCGACCGGCGTGATCGGCGTGCCACTGCCCGTCGACAAGGTGTGCACCGGGCTGCGCCAGGCCGCGCAGCAGCTGTCATCCAGCGGCGGCGCCGACGCCGCGCGGGCGATTATGACGACCGACACCCGTCCCAAGCACTGCGCGGTGCGATTGGAAACGCCCGGCGTCGGCAGCGGCGCCATTACGATCGGCGGCATCGCCAAGGGCGCGGGCATGATTCATCCCGACATGGCGACATTGCTGGGTGTGATCACCACCGACGCGATTTCCGAGCCGGGTGTCCTGGGGCCATTCCTGCGGCGCGTCGCCGACCACACGTTCAACGCCATCTCGATCGACGGCGATACCAGCACCAACGACACCGTCCTGCTCCTCGCGAACGGCGCGTCCGGTATCGATCCCTCGCGCGACGGCGCGATGTGGAAGCTCTTCGAAGAGGCGGTCATGGCGGTCGCGCGCACGCTGGCGCTCGCCATCGTGCAGGACGGCGAGGGCGCCACCAAGCAGCTGCAGATTCACGTCGTCGGCGCGCAGACCGAGGCGCATGCCCGCGAAGTGGGACGCGCGATTGCCCGCTCCTCGCTCGTGAAGACGGCGATCTACGGCGGGGATCCCAACTGGGGGCGCGTGCTCGCGGCCGCAGGCGCGGCGGGCGTCGCCCTGGTCGCCGACAAGATCAGTCTCGACGCGGCGAGCGGCGGCGACTCAGATGGCGAGTGGCTCACGCTCGCCGCGGCGGGGGCAACTGCTCTGGCCGACCCCGCGCGTGCGCGCAAGATCTTCGAGCAGAAAAGCATCCGCCTCCGGCTCGATCTCGGTGTGGGTCGCGCGGAAGCGGTGGTTTGGACCTGCGATTTGTCGCCGGACTACATCAGCATCAACGCCGACTACACGTCCTAATCAGAGCTTCGTCCCCGACGACCCGCGATGGGTCACCGGTGTGGCGGGCGAAGGGACGTTGGGCAGCATGGCCCGAACCTTCGCCAGCGCGTCAGCGTGCGTCCGTCCCCCCGCGCGCTGCAGCTCCTGATCAGCCGCCGACGCAACATCCAGCAGGCGATCGCCGTGCAGGCCCTTATTGTGCGCGTCGACCAGCAGATCGGTCGCCGAGTCGGGATCGAATCCGTGGGCGACGAGGTCGGCAGCGGCGTGCAGCGCCGGCACGGGGGGCTCGTTCGGTGCCACGGTAAGCAGGCGTTCGACGATGGCGGGACTCAGCCCGCGCGCAAGCGCGGCCGAGACGGCCGCGACATGGCCAGCAGCCACGGGCTGACCCGGCACGGCACGCGCGACGATGATGCGCGCTTCGCGCAGCTGCGACAGACCGCGCCGGACGGCGCCGATCAATCGGTCGGGCGGTACACCTTTCTCGCTGCCTTCCAATGCTTTCTGCACGAGCGGCTCGGTCGGCAGGCTCTCGGCGACGGCCGTCGCAATAATCGAATCGATAGCGGGACGAGCGGCCTCGGGCACACGGCCCTGGAGCCGGTGCTGGCCGTGCTGCGCGCTCAATGAGGGAGACCAGACGACGCACGCCAGACAGAGCGCGAGGGCGCTTTTCATTGCGGTGTCGCATCCGCAGCGGTATTCCGCCGGACGATGAGCACCGAATTCTGACGTCCTGCCCCGAATCCATCGTCCACGTAGCGACCGGCGAGAGGGTCAGCCACCCAGCGCTCACCATCGATCACGAACATGTACTCGTGCTGACCGGCGGGCAGTACGGTGGTGACATGCCAGATGCCGTCATGGTTTTCGTCTTCCAGATGCAGCGAGCCGCGGCTCCAGTTGTTGAACGAGCCCACGACCTCGACCGAGCGCGCGCCTGGGAAATTACCGACGAACCGGGCGACCCCTTCCGCGGCTCCGGGACTGAGCAGCCGGCTCGGCTCACCGGGCAGCAGCAGAATTGCCGCCAGCCCTGCGGCTGCCACGCCCAGCGTCCAGAGCGGCTTCAAGCGGAAGGTCACGGCGCGTGGCCGCGTCAACCAGCGCACCGCGCGGGCCGTATGACCCGCATGCTGAACCTGCAGCGAGTGGGCACGAACCTCGGCCATAACGCGGTCGGCGACGCTTCCGACAGGCGTCGTCGCCAGCAGGGCGCCGGCATTCATCAGGCGGTGGTACGCCTCGCGCTGATCCGCGGACAACTCGCCCGGATCGCGCTCGCCGTCAAGCGCCTCCTGCAACCGCGGATCGATTGGGTTCATACGAGAGCCCCCAGGGCGGCCAGCAGAGCCTCGCGTGCGCGATGCACGCGCATCTTGAGTGTCGGAATTCTCGCTCCCGTCACCGCCGCCATTTCCTCGTAGCTCATCCCTTCCACGTGCTTGAGAACGAACGCCTCACGTTTTTCTGCGGACAGCGATGCGAGGGCACGCTCGACCAGTGCGACCTGCTCTGCCCGTTCGACCACGGCCCATGCATCCGCGGGATCCGCCAGGGGCGGCGCCTCGCTCAACGGAATGTCGTTGTTGCCGCGCCGGGACAGGTGGCTCCGGCAGCGATTGCCGGTAATGCGATAGAGCCAGCTGCGCAGCCGTGCCGGATCGCGACATTGCGCCAAATGCCGGTAGGCGCGGACGAAACTCTCCGCCACTGCGTCTGCCGCCGCATCGGGACTCCCCAGCATGCGCGTTGCGAAACGAAGTAGCCCCGGCTCATACCGCCGGATGAGAATCCCGAACGCTTCCCCATCGCCGCCGAGAACCTGGGCGACTACAGCGACATCGGAGACGCCGTCGTTCACCATACGAATGACCCACCGCCGGGGGCCTTGGTCACGGGCTGCCCATGCTTTCCCATGCAACGCTGAGAAAGGTCGAAGCGCGAATGCCGGCGCCCGCTACGCTTCCGGCGAACGCCTCCAGCGTCGACTGGGCGCGACGGCGATAGGCGGCATCGCCCGTGACTTCCCCAAGGTGCAGGAGAAACCGGGCGGCGGCCGCATTGGCGCCGGGGAGCACATCGTCCAGAAAATGCTTGGTGCGATCGGCAAGGGGGGGCGCGGAGGACACGGGCGTTCCAGGCGCCGACGAAGACGTCAGCGCCATGTCGGAATAGCCGCCGATCGAATCGGCATACGCGCGCTCCAGAATGGCGGCTAGATCGACCGCGACGTCGAGGTAGCGCGATTCATCGGTGAGCTGATGCGCGACCAGACAGGCGGAGGCGACTCGCACCTGGTCCTGCAGTAACGCCTGCGTGGCGCTCGAACCGGAGACCCCGTGCCGCACACCGGCGCCCCGCGCGTAGGTGCGCCGCAGCAAGTGGTCCAATGCCGACCGCGCCCCCTGCCCCGCCGGAATGTCGCCGAACGTCGCAGCCGATAGCATCACCGCTTCGATGACGTACGCCTCCTGGTCGGCGAATATAGCGTGCCCGTCCTCCGACTTGGCCAACTCGCGCGCCGCGGCCCGCACCATTGTGCCGCCGAGCTCCCGGTATCGCTCGTCCCCGGTGACGACCCACGCTTTCGCGAGCGTACCGGCGATCGCAGCGTACACCAGCCGGGGGGGATCTTCCCCCGCGTTTCCCGCCGCGGTGTCCATCATCAGATCCAGCGCGCGCCGAGCCGTCGCGAGCGAAAGCGTATCACGGTCGCGTGCGGCGACCGCGAGCAGCAGCGTCACCGCTTCGGCATGCATCACGCTGCCGCTCACCGCGTGCATTCGCGCCGCCTGCTCGAGCGAGCCGCGCACACGCGCGATCTCCCGACGAATCACCGCGGTATGCAGCACGCCGCGGGACGCCCCACCGCCGTTCAGCACCAGCTGCCGGATCATCGCGGCCTGCTGCATGATGAACGATCGTTGGTCCCTGTAGGAGCGCGCCACTTCCGGCAGAATCTGCTTCAGGCCGCGGCCGGTCACCGGATCGTCGGCCGGGAAATAGGTCCCGCCAAAAAAGGGCGCGCCATCGGCCGTGAGGAACACCGTCAGCGGCCAGCCCTCGAGACCGGCGAGACGTTCGACGGCGGCCTGATAACGCTGTGCGACGTCAGGCCGCTCGTCCCGATCTACCCGAACCGGAACGAAGAGCGCGTTGATGAGCGCGCCGATTTCCGGATCGGTGTAGATCGCGCGGTCGGTCTCGGCGCACCAGCGGCACACGTCGCTGCCGACGTAGAGGAGGACGGGACGATCGAGCCTGGCGGCCAGCGCGAACGCTTCCCGTCCCCACGGTTGCCAGCTAACGGGTTGGCGCGCGGCACGCGCGAGATAGCTCGTCGATGAATGAGCCATGCGATTGGTGAGTGGCCCACGTTCAGCGATACACGCCGTGAAGGCGACGCAGAAGATGAGGAGCGAGCGGCTGGACACGATGCACGTAGAAGTACCCGCTCCTGAATGAGCCCGTTCCGCAGGGCTATATTGGCCGCATGACTCTCGTCACGATAACCCCGAAATCGAACGGCCCGCTCATTATCGAGGGCCCAGTCCGCATTGTGACGCCCGACGGGCGGGAATTGACGCCCCCGCTCCGGAAAGACGGCAAACCGGCGGAAGTCGTTGTGCTGTGCAGATGTGGAGCCTCGTCAACCAAACCGTTCTGTGACGGATCGCACAAAAAAAATGGGTTTCAAGACGGTTCGGTTACCACCCCCTAGCGCGACCGTATTATGTTGTCTGCGCTTGCAGCTTGCGTTCCCCAACGAGCCCGTGCCCCCGAGGGAGGAGCGACCGACCATGGCGAAGGGAAAGGCCCCGATGGCCGCGGACGAAGGTTACTGTGTGAAGTGTAAGGCGAAACGGAAGATCTCGAACCCCCAGCAGGTCAAGATGGCCAATGGCCGTCCCGCGCTAAAGGGTGTCTGTCCCGTGTGCGGGACTGGGATGTTCAAGATCCTCCCACCGCCCAAGTAATCTCGCGGTCTCTCATCTCCGCGCCCCCGACGATGCCGCTCGGGGGCGCGTTGTTTTATACCGAATTGTATAGCAGGCGGCCCCGACCTCGCGGCAGTAGTACGCGAGGATTTCGAGCGCGCCGAAATCTCCCCCTGCCGTACGGATCGCGTAGACGTGATGCGTGGACGTGAGCAGATGCGACAGCATGCTGTAGGAATACCATTTACCGATCGCGGGATTCACGGTGTCGGCCGCGAACTCCGTGGGCGCGTACCCCTGCGCCGGGACCTCGACAAGCGAATCGAAGCTCACGGGGCCAAGATCGCGCGCTCCGGCGCCCAGAGCGGTGATCACATGGTTGCGGCGGAAGCCGAGGTCGTTCCACCACTGCCACTGGTCACCGCTCGAGGCGTCGAGGGTCAGCGTACCGTCGGGATGCGCGCCCAGCTCGTACGGCGGGAACTCCGGCTTGGTGAAGGATCCGATCAACAACGACGCCACGAGAAGAAGGAACGCTACGGCAAGGGCCCAGACCAGAACCGGCGCCTTCAAGCCTCCGCCATGAACGGATACCAGGGGTCGCGCGGCGGCACGAAATTCTCCTTGATAACCCGCGCGCTGGTCCACCGGATCAGGTTGAGCAGGCTTCCGGCCTTGTCGTTCGTTCCGCTGGCGCGGGCGCCGCCGAACGGTTGCTGGCCCACAACTGCTCCCGTCGGCTTGTCATTGAGATAGAAATTGCCCGCGGCATAGCGCAGGGCGGCGCTCGCGTCGACGAGCGCGGCGCGCTCCTGAGCGAATACGCCACCGGTGAGCGCGTAGGGCGACGTCCGATCGATGACTGCAAGCGTCTCCTGCCACTGCCCGTCCGGATAGACGTACAAGGAAAGCACCGGCCCGAAGATTTCCTCGCACATCGTGCGGTAGCCGGGATCTTCGACTTGAATGACCGTCGGCTGCACGAAGTAGCCGTCGCTATCGTCGCAGTCGCCGCCGTACAGAATTTTCGTTTTGGCGTCGGACTTGGCGCGGTCGATGTATTGCTTGATCTTGTCGAACGACTTCTTGTCGATGACCGCGGCCATGAAGTTCCGGAAGTCAGCCGGATCGCCGACCCGGGCTTCGCCAAGCCTGCCGAGCATCTGCTCGCGCACTTTGGGCCAGAGCGATTCCGGCACGTAGGCGCGAGAGGCCGCGCTGCATTTCTGGCCCTGGTACTCAAAGGCCCCGCGCACGAGGCCGGTCGTCAAGGCGTCTACGTCGGCGCTCGGATGCGCGAGAATGAAGTCCTTGCCCCCTGTTTCCCCGACGAGACGCGGATAGTCGGCATAGCGCGTCAAATTGTCGGAGACCTGCTTCCAGAGTGTCTGAAACACCTCGGTCGATCCCGTAAAGTGAATGCCGCCCAGATGGCGATCGCCAAGCAGCCGCTCGCTGACGAGCTGCGCCGGTCCCGGCACAAAGTTCACGACGCCAGGGGGCAGTCCGGCTTCCTGCAGCAGCCGGAATAAGAGGTAATTGGAGTACACGGCGGTCGCCGCGGGCTTCCAGACGACCGTGCATCCCATGATTGCGGGCGCCGTCGGCAAGTTGCCACCGATGGACGTGAAGTTGAACGGCGTGATCGCGTACACGAAGCCCTCGAGCCCGCGATAGTCGAGCGCGTTCCACGTACCGGCGGCCGACAGGGGCTGCTCGGCGTGGATGCGATCGGCGTAGTGCACGTTGAAGCGCCAGAAGTCAATCAGCTCGCACGCGGCATCGATCTCGGCTTGAAACGCAGTTTTGCTCTGGCCCAGCATCGTGGCGGCGTTGACCATCGCCCGCCAGCGGCTGGCGAGCAGGTCGGCCGCCTTGAGGAAGACCGCCGCGCGGTCGGCGAGACTCCAGGTCGACCATTCACGCTGCGCCTCGCGCGCCGCCTCAACCGCGCTATCGATCTCGCGGGGACCGGCTTGATGCACCTTGGCCAGGATGTGGCGGTGACAATGCGGCATGACCGCATCGAGCGTTTTCCCCGTGCGGATTTCCTTGCCGCCAATGACAATCGGAATATCGACCTGGCGACTGCTGAGGTCTTTCAGCGCGGCCTTGAGCTCGGCGCGCTCCTTGGTGCCCGGTGCATAGGAGAGCACAGGCTCGTTGACCGGAGTGGGGATCTTGGCTGATGTCATGGGAGGAAATGTAACCGGGTGAGGAGAGGGACTAGACTCCGCGCTGCGGCGGCAATGGCAGTACGATTGTCAACGTCGTCTCACCCGCAGCCGCGGATTCGATCGCCAACGTGCCGCCGAACACGTCTTCGGCTACAGCACGCACTCTTCCGAGGTCGGCGGGTGCGCCACGGCCGCGCACGATCAGCTCGAGATGCTTTCCCTTCTGCTCGAGCTGTACCGCCACCGGCGCCGGTCTCTCGGTTCCCCGCCCAGTCCCGCGATCGGCCGCATGCCGCACGAGATTCACCAGCAGATCGAACAGCGCGTTCGGATCGCCTTTCAGGTACAGCGTCTCGAGACTGGTCGTGAAGTCGAGCTCGATGCCGCGATCGCGCAGCAGGCGCCGTTCGAGCGTGAGACAGGAGCGGACGACCCTGACGGCATCGAAGCGGCCGCCGCGTTCCTGGCGGGACGTCAGTGCGCCAGTGCGCGCGCTTTCGTTCATCACGCGCAGGTATTCGGAGGTGCGGTCGATGTCCTCCAGCACCTCACCGAGATCATCCAGCAGCGTGAGCCGTCGATCGGCGGCCAGATCCACCCAGCGGCCGATCGACTCCATCGCCAGCTGCAATCCCGCGCGCGCGGTGGTCAGCGGATTGCTGGCCTGGTGCGCGATCGCTCCGGGCGGGCCAGAGCCGGGACGGGAGGCGGGAGCGTCCAGTGTTCCCAGTGCGAGGCCCGCGAGCTCGAGCGCCAGCCGTTCTCTACTGCGCCGTTCGCGGCCGCCCGGCGGAGGTGCCGGAGGACGCGTGCGCACGGGCGCGACGACCCACGCGTCGTCCGCATTGGCGTGAGGCGGAGGAGGCGCGGCGATCCAGAGCGAGCCCACGGGAATGGGCACGTGCCAGCGGCGCAACGTGCTGGTCAGGTCGAAAGGAGGAGAAGCGTCGGCGGACGACGTGGCACGAGGAACGGCCCGATGCTGATCGGTCATCTCCCACAGCGTGACCGGTCGGCCGATGAGTGCACTTGTTTGTCGCAGTACTTCCCCTGCGTCCACTTCCCCTCCAGCAGCATCCCCGAATCGTCGGGGAAATCAAGTCGGCATTAGGGGCGGGGGGCGCAACCTAGAAATGCGGGTTGCCGACCGCGCCGTCAAGCGGTACGCTAGGGCCCATGACGACACCACCTCCGTTCCCATCCCGCCCGTCCGCGGGGCGCTCTTCGTTCGCCATGGCGATGAAGGATTACACATTCATCCGCCCGGGCATTGCGGTAACCATCAGCGCCGTGACGCTGGCCCTGGCCCTCGTGATCGGGGTATGGCTCATCGCTTCTCTCAAGGACGCCGCGGATACCGTGGCGCACGGCGCGAACACCGTCGAGACCTTGCACCGCTACAACGCGGGTCTCGAGGTCTGGCATCAAATGGCGACCAGTACCGACGCCGCGTATCGCCGCCCCGAGGCCTTGGCGCAGCGCGACAGCATCGGCCGCGAGCTGCGCGTGCAGCTGGCGGGACTCGCGCAAAGCACGAAGGACGAGCGCGAGCGCAATCTCGTGCAGAACGTGCTGCTCGGGTTGACGAGCAGCAGTACGATCGGAGGCCGGGAGGCCCAGGAGGCCCGCGAGGCCATGATCGTGCTGCTCGCGCGGCAAGACTCGGCCATGTTCCACGCGGCCCAGACGTCGCAGCAGGCGGTGCTCCTCTCGGCAGTCCTGCTCGCGCTGACGATCGTCGCCGCGGGCACGATGATCGTGCCGATGGCATGGCTCTATGTGCGCTACAAGCGCGGGGCGACCATCGAAGTGAAGGTGTAGATGGCGAAGGCTGCAGCGCGTCGCGTCTTGCCACCGACCGTCGAGAGCTCGCGGGAACGCGAGCGCCTGCGCACCGTCGTCTTCCCCGAGCACGGCGATCTCGCCGTTGCGGTGGCCGACCGCATCGTCGAGATCATTCAGCGCGAAATGCGCGCCAAGGGCCGCGTCGTCCTCGGTCTCGCCACCGGCAGCACTCCCCTGGGCGTCTATGAAGAGCTGATCCGCCGGCACGAGGCGGGTGACGTCGATTTCTCCGGCGTCATCACGTTCAATCTGGACGAATACTACCCGATGACGCCCGACAGCAGTCACAGCTATCACCGCTACATGTGGGAGAACTTTTTCGCGCACATCAACATCGCGAAAGACAACGTGCACATTCCCGACGGCACGACGCCCCGCGAGCGCGTGGCCGACGCCTGTGCCGCCTATGAGGCGGCGATTCGCGATGCCGGCGGGATCGACTTTCAGCTGCTGGGCATCGGCAAGACCGGCCACATCGGATTCAACGAACCGGGATCGGACGCGGCCTCGCGCACCCGCATCGTCACGCTCGACACGCTGACGCGCAGGGACGCCGCCGCCGATTTCTTTGGCGTCGAGAACGTGCCGCGCGAAGCCCTCACCATGGGTGTCGCCACGATTCTCGATGCGAAAGAGATCGCGCTGATGGCGACCGGCGAGCACAAGTCGGGGATCGTCGCGCGAGCGGTCGAGGGCGACATCTCGCCCGACGTTGCCGCGACGTTCCTGCAGCGCCATCCCGGTGTGACCGTGTATCTCGATCTCGCCGCGGCCGCTGATCTGACCCGAATCAAGACGCCATGGGTGCTGGAGGGTGGCGGCGTCGAGTGGACTCCCGCCCATGTCGAGCGCTCGGTGGTGTGGCTCGCCGAGCGCGTGAGCAAAGCCGTCCTCAAACTGTCGGCGCGCGATTATGCGGAGAACCATCTCAGCCCGCTGCTCGCCCGCGCCGGCTCGGCCGGACCGATCAATGGGCAGGTGTTCAATCGGCTGCGCGACAAGATCCGCGGCCGCGCCAAGCTCCCCACGCACGAGCGCATCCTCGTCTTTTCGCCCCATCCCGACGACGATGTCATCTCGATGGGGGGCATTCTGCGCAAGCTGTGGGAAAACGAAAACCAGATCGTCGTCGCGTATATGACGAGCGGCAACATCGCGGTGTTTGATCACGACGTCGCGCGGCACCTCGATTTCGTCGCGCGAGCCGCGGCGGCGCTCGGACTCGATTCGGGCGTGGTGCAGCGGGCGCGCGAGACGGTGAATACGGGCATGGAGCAGAAGGCGCCGGGCGACGTCGATATCCCGGTCGTGCAGGATCTCAAGAAGTTCATTCGCGAGTCCGAGGCGATTGCGGCCCTCGCGGCCGTGGGGATTCCGTCGAGTGCCGCGCGTTTTCTCGATTTGCCGTTTTATCAGACCGGCGAGGTGCGCAAACGCCCGCTCTCCGAGGACGACGTCGCGATCGTGCTCCGGCTGTTCGAGGACGTACAACCCGATCTCGTGTTCGTCGCCGGCGACCTCTCCGATCCGCACGGCACGCACCGCACGTGCAAAGCCGCGGTCGAGCAGGCGCTCGCGCGCTACAAGGCCGCGGAGCGACCCGAGGTCTGGCTCTATCGCGGGGCCTGGCAGGAGTGGTCGCTCACCGACGCCGACGTCCTCGTCCCGCTCTCGCAGGACGAGCTGAACGCGAAAATCCTCGCGATCTTCCGCCACCAGTCGCAGAAGGATACGGCGCCGTTCCCCGGCTATGATGAGCGCGAGTTCTGGCAGCGCGTTGAGGCCCGCAACCTCGAGACGGCGGCGCGCGCCGACCGGCTGGGTCTGCCTGAGTACTACGCCATGGAAGCCTATGTAATTCAACGGGTTTAGCCATCCAGCGTTGCACCACGCACTATCCGTTCATTATGTTGGCGCCGCCCCTTACAGGAAGAGGCACAACAGATGAATGCGTCGACTACCAAGGCACTCAGCTTGGGGATCGTGGTGGCCCTCTGGGCCGTCATCTCCCATTTCGGCAAACTCCCCTTACAGCTGTGGCCCGTCCTCGTCGGTCTCGCCTGCTACGTGGGCGCCGGCGGCGGCATGATGGGCCTGCAGAAATCGGTACTCGGATCGGCGTCCGGCGTCGCGTGGGCGCTGTTGTACGTGGCGGTAACGCGCGCGCTCGGTGGCAATGAACTACTCGATGCGCTCGCGGTCGGCGCCGCGGTATTCGGCATGGTATTCCAGGCGAGGATTCCGCTGCTGTCGTACACGACCGGCGCGTTTGTCGGTGCGGCGACCGCTATCGGGGCCCGCGCCGTCGCGCTGAACGGCGGCATCCGCGTCGCGATTGCACTGGCAATCGGCTGCGCGCTCGGGATCGTTGCGGAGCGCGTCGCCGAGATGATCGGCCGGATGCGAGTGGTGCCGTCGATGTCGGCACGCTAGCGACCGAAAAAACCAAACCCGGAGCCACGCGCTGCACTCCGGGTTGGCGAGGCCGGGCCAAGTGGCCGTCGACACTTGACCGCGACCTACTTATGGAGAAGGTCAACGTGATGTTCTGCGTTGACCTTCTTGTTTTGAATGTAGAGGAGTTCCCGTGTGGGCTTTGTCAGAGAAACGTCCAGCGGACCGCGTGCCACGTTGCACAGGCGCAGCCGAAGAGGGATTTTTTAGGCGATGACTTTCCCTGATCGTCCCCGTTTCCGGGTGAGACGCGGCGCGGTCGTCGCGCTGCTGCTGGTGCTGGCATTCGGCGTCGCGGCCGCCCTCGGTATCCAAGCCTACGGCGTGGCCCGCTATCATCGGGCCCAGGCCGATCGCGTGTTACGCGATTACGCCGCGCTCGCCGCGGCGCGCGTCGCGGGACGCAGCACGCAGGCGATCTACTACGCCCTCACGCCGCCGCTCAAAGCGATTGAGCACGCGCACGAGATGGCGCCCGACAAGCTCCCGGCGCCGCACGAGCTGCACGTCGATGCCATGGAGAGCGTGTTCTCACTGACGCCGTACATTCGATTCACCTTCAAGCTGGATCTGCTGAACAAGCGACTCGAGACCGCCGGCGAGCTGTTGCCCTCCGCGGTCCGGTCCTGGCTCGTCGATACGCTCCCACTGCACGCGCGCACCGTCTATGACACCGCCTGGCACATGGGGGACATGGGGACGATACTGGGCCAGCCCGCCGGAGACCGGCGTTACGTCGCATACACGTTGCTCCGCGACAAGAAGGGCGTGGCACACGCGGCGCTCGGCTTCGAGGCGAAGCCTGCAGCACTACGCCCGCTCGTGATTCAAGCATTTGAGAAATTTCCCCTGCTGCCCCGACCGCTCACCGGAGGCGTCGAGTACGATTCGATGGGATCGATCATCATCAGCGACCGGTACGGCGTCGAGATCTATCGCTCCGCGGTCCAGTACACGTCACCGTTCACCGCGCGCGACACCATCGGCACCGACATGGGGGATCTCTACGCGCGCGCCACACTGCGCGCATCGGTCGCCGACCAGCTGATCATCGGCGGTCTCCCCAGATCCCGTTTGCCGCTGATTCTTGGACTGCTCGCGCTGACCGCGGCACTGATCGGGACGGCTCTGTTTCAGCTGCGGCGTGAGTCGCAGCTCGCGCGACTCCGCACCGATTTTATATCCGGTGTATCTCACGAGCTGCGCACGCCGCTCGCGCAGATTCGCATGTTTTCCGAGACGCTCGTGCTTGGCCGCGTACGCTCGGACGAAGAGCGGCTGCGCTCGCTGGCGATCATCGATCAGGAAGCGCGACGCCTGACCCACCTCGTCGAGAACCTGCTGCACTTCTCGCGGTCGGAGCGGCAGACCGCCCATATCGCCCCCGAGCCGACGGCGCTGGCTCCACTGGTGCGGGAAGTCATCGACGGCTTCGAGCCGCTCGCGGCGGCGCGGGGCGCGCGCCTGTCCGCTGCGGTTCCCGAAGACCTGGTTGTGCCTGCGGACCCCGGCGCCGTGCGGCAGATGCTGCTCAACCTGCTCGACAACGCCGTCAAATACGGTCCCGCGGGCCAGGAAATCCGCATCGGCGCGACGCGCGAAAACGGGGCCGCACGCCTCTGGGTCGACGACGGCGGACCGGGCATCCCGCGCGCGGACCGGGAACACGTCTGGGAGCGCTTCTGGCGGCTCGAGCGTGATCGCGGCTCGGCTGTCGCGGGCAGCGGCATCGGACTCGCGGTGGTGCGGGAGCTCGCGCTGCTGCACCACGGCCGTACCTGGATTGCCGATACGGGCGCCGACGCGGGAACGCGCGTCGTCATCGAGCTGCCGGCATGAGCAGCGCACCCACCGTCGCGAATGCCAAACGAATCCTCGTGATCGAGGACAATCCGGATCTCGCATACGGATTGCGCAACAACCTCGAGATCGAAGGCTATGAGGTCGAGGTAGCGAAGGACGGCGCGAAGGGCCTGACGCGCGCCCGCGCTGCGCGGCCCGACCTCGTGGTACTCGATCTGATGCTTCCCGGGATGGACGGCTTTCGCGTGCTGCGGGCCCTCCGGGAGGACGGCATCGCGATGCCGGTGCTGATCCTGACCGCGCGGGGCGAAGAGGCCGATAAAGTCCGCGGCCTGCGCCTCGGCGCCGACGATTACGTCACCAAACCCTTCGGCGTGCTGGAGCTCCTTGCGCGCATCGAAGCACTGCTCCGTCGTTTCAATGCGCCGCGCAAGAACGGCGGGCCACCGGCCGCAACGATCGAAAAATTCGGCGAGATCGAGGTGCTGCGGCCATCACGGACCGTGCTGCGCAACGGGTCGACCGTCTCACTCACGCCCAAGGAATACGACCTGCTGCTCGCGCTGCTGCAGCGCGAAGGCGCGTGCATTACCCGCTCCGAGCTGCTGATTGAAGTCTGGGGTTATAGCGCCGAAGTCATGAGCCGCACGGTCGATACGCACGTCGCCGAGCTGCGGCGCAAACTGGAGCCCGACCCCACCAATCCTCGGCATATCCTCACGGTCCGGAAGACCGGCTACCGGCTGGCGAAGTAGTCCCCGCCGCCGTCGAATCGAAGATCAGTCGTATCTGCTGCACAGGGGCAAGTCGCGCGTCGCTCAGATTCGTCACCAGCGCGATCACCACGCGCGAGTCGCGATCGACGCCAAAGGCCGTCGTCCCGCCCACCGAGCCGCCGCCATGATAGACGTAGCGATGGCCCAACGTGTCGGTCGTGACAAACCACCCGATGCCATAGGGTGTCTCCTGCCCCGCAGTCGTGTGCTGGGGAGTGAAAAGCAGCTCCAGCGACGACGCCTTGAGATATCCAGCCGCAAGATGCGCCGATCCGAACTTCACCAGGTCCTCGGCGGTCGAAATGAAGCCTCCGCCGGCCCATTTGTAGCTGTTGTCGACAGTCGGGGCGCGCACGAACTGTCCTGAGTCAGTTCGCTCGTAGAAGCGCGTGCGATTCACGATCGCACTGTCGTTCTTGTCCGGCGCGGTATGCTTCATGCCCAGCGGCTTGAACACGTGACGACTCATGTACGTGAGGAACGGCTCGCCCGAAGCACCCTCCACCACGGCGCTGACGAGATTGAATCCGTACGTGGAGTAGGAGAAGCGCGTGCCGGGCGGGGCTACGAGAGAGTCGTTCTGGAAGATGCTGAGTCCGGCGGTGACGTTCGGGAATGGCTTGTTGAGCGTGAACTCATCGCCCTTGTAGTGGCGTATGCCGGCCAGGTGCCCGCCCAGGAGTCTAGTCGTGATAGGCGCGCCCTTGTCCGGAAACGTGGGGACGTAGCGTTGCACAGGCGCGTCGAGGTCCAGTTTGCCGGCTTCGTACAGCTGCGCAACGGCATCGGCCGTCAGCGATTTCGACACGCTGCCTATTCGGAACTGGGTCTCGGGCGTCGCGCGTCGCTTCGCCTCGAGATCGGCGTACCCGAATGCTTCCGACCATATGATGCGACCATCGACCGCGACGGCGAGCGCGAATCCGGGGATGTTGGGCGACAGTTGCTCACAGGCGATCGCATGCGCTCGGGCGGCTGCCACCTTCCATTTTTGTTCGAGCGAAGGCCCAGCCGGCTGAGAGACGCAGGTTGCCTGCAGGGTCGCGAGTAGCAGCAGCACGCTTTGACTCCGCTGGAGGAGCGGATAACATATCCCGCCATGCCCGACTCCCGCACGTCCGCAAGTCGTGAATACGCCGAGGTCCTCCGGCGACTCCATGTCGAGGGCCCGATGCTCGTGCTTCCCAACGCCTGGGACGCGGGCAGCGCCCGGATCTTTGTTGAAGCCGGGTTCAAGGCGCTCGCCACGACCAGCGCCGGCATCGCCTTCAGCCTGGGGTATCCGGACGGCGAGCGGATCAGCCGCGACGAGATGCTGGCCGCGGTCGCTCGTATCACGAGACGCATTGGCGTGCCGATCACCGCCGACATGGAAGCGGGCTACGGCCAGGCGCCGGAGGCGGTGGCCGAGACCGTGCAGCGCGTAATCGACGCGGGCGCGGTGGGGATGAATCTCGAGGATCGGTTGGAGGGGAAGCATCTCATCGACTTTCCCTTGGCCGTCGAGCGGGTGCGTGCCGCGCGCGCCGCCGCCGATGCCACAGGAGTTCCGCTCGTCCTGAACGCCCGGACCGACGCCTTCGAAGCGCCGGAGCTTCCGCCTGACAAACGTCTGGCGGAGGCCGTGCGCCGCGGCAATGCGTTCCGTGAGGCAGGGGCCGACTCGGTGTTCGTGCCATTCGTGGGCGATCGCGGCACCATCGAGCAGCTCGTCCAAAGGATCACCGCGCCGCTCAATATCCTTGGGACACCCAACGCGCCGTCGCTGAAAGAGATGGCTGCCCTCGGCGTCCGCCGCATCACCTTCGGCTCCGCACCCATGCGGGCGACGCTCGGCCTCGTCCGGCGGATGGCGCGCGAGTGGAAGGAGAAGGGGACGTACGGAACACTGGAAGCGTACGGCATTCCGTTTGCCGAGCTGCAACAGCTGTTTGCCTAGTTGAGCTCGACGTGCAGATGGTCGGCGGTGCCGACGTGGCGCAGCGTATCGAACCCCATGAGCCAGAAGAAGAGCTGCACCCCGCGATTCTTGATCACTCCCCGTCCCGTCGTGCGCAGATCCACGGCATGAACCCAGCCGTCGGCCTGACGATAGTGGCGGGTGCTATTGTTGGTAGGTAAGCCCATCCGCGTGTAATCGTCCGGCTGCCGCCCGGCGTCGGTGATCAGCATGTCCCGATCGACGAGAATCAGCGTAGACAGCGAGAGGCGCAGCAAGGGGTGGAGAGACCGGTAGTACGCCCGGACCGGTTGGGACTTGGCATTCACGCTGGCGATATAGAGTAAGGAATAGCTGCAGTAGAACAGTATGAGGGGCGTCGCCAC
>Ga0136846_1223727_pt1 | contig 21555 bp, 27 predicted proteins | sample HopSoiMetagenom2_FD_96841 | JGI IMG/M metagenome (GOLD analysis project Ga0136846, IMG submission 96841) | Grasslands soil microbial communities from Hopland, California, USA - 2 Assembly 2016 (version 4) | ecosystem: Environmental > Terrestrial > Soil > Grasslands | place: USA: Hopland... | reverse complement strand
TCCTTCTCGCTCTCGACGATGTGCTCGTATTGCCGCTCGCGCTTGGCACTCCACGCTTTCTGAGGCATGAGCTCCCTCCTCGGTCGATTGAGGGAGAGGTGCCCGGGCACCCGACTTTTAGGCCTACTCGAGCGGCTCGTTCTGGACGTTGTGCTCGGTCGCGTACGCATCGACGAGCGGGTTCACGACCTCAGGCCCCTCGCCGTAGGCGTAGTTGATCTTCACGAACGGGTCCCACTTCGCCGGCAGCGCGTCCTCGGGGAAGATCGCCTCGACCGGGCACTCCGGCTCACACGCCCCGCAATCGATGCACTCCTCCGGGTCGATGATCAGGATCCGGTTGAACTCGTGGATGCAGTCGACCGGGCAAACGTCGACGCACGAGAGGTCTTTGATGTCGATGCACGGCTCGGCGATGATGTAGGTCACGGGCGGCGGTCAGTCTAATCAGACGCGCGCGTCAGGAAGTCAGCTCCTCGACGATCGCCTTCGCGCGCTCGTCGAGCGCCGATTTCGCCACCACCTGGTCGAATCCGGCGGCGTGCGCGCGGCGGAGCCCCTCGGTGTCGGTGTGGTTGGTGAAGCCGAGGATCGGCACCTCCGGGTAGTTGTCCGCGACTTCGTCCGGGTCGATCCGGGCGATGTCCGCGATCACGCAGTCCGGCGGGTCGACGCCGTCCGTCGAGATCAGATGATGGCCCGGCAACAGACCCTCGAGCTTCCCGCGGAAGAAGAGGTCGACCCCCACCAGCAGGATCGTCGCCACTTGGCAAACGTAGCACCGCCGCGCCTAGGCTCCAACCGCGTGAGCTACCTCGTAACCGGCCTCGACCTGATCCGCCGCGGCGAGTACTTCGCGGCGCACGAGGAGCTCGAGCTCGCGTGGCGCGCCGCGGCGACCGACGAGCGCGACTTCTACCAGGGCCTCGTCCACGTCGCCGTCGCCTGGTATCAGGCCGGCCGCGGCAACCATGTCGGCTGCGAGCGCCAGCTCGAGAAGGCGGCGCGGCGGCTCGGGCCGTACGCCCCGGAGCACCTGGGCGTGGAGGTGAGCTCGGTGCTCGAGCAGGTCGAGGCGGCGCAGGCGGTCGTCGCAGCCGGGTCGCTGGGGCTCGCGCAGCCGCGGCTCTAGAGCTGGCCGCCGAGTCCGAGCGCGTCGAGCGCGCGGTTGAGGAGCACCCGGAGCCACCAGTCGCGGTTGAAGAACAGCAGCAGCCCGAGCGCCACAAGGGTCGCGCCGCTCGCGATCCGGATCAACGTGTAGTGGTCGCGCACCCAGCGGAAGGCAGCCATCGCTCGGGTGAAGGCGACGCCGATCGCGACGAAGGCGACGGTGATCCCCAGCGAGTAGGCGGCGAGCAGCACGCAGCCGCGCACGACCGTGCGCGAGTCCGCCGCCAGGGCGAGGATCGCTCCCAGGACGACGCCGACGCACGGCGCCGCGCAGACGGCGAATGCCGCGCCGAGGAGCGCGCGCGAGCCGCTTGCACGCGCCCGCCCGAGGGCACCAGGCGCCAGCATCCGTTCCGGCCAGGGCAGCAAGCCCGCGAACGCGAGCCCGAGGACAACGAGCACGAACCCGGCGATCTTCGTCCGCGTCTCCTGGTCGAGCCACCCGCCGAGCGCGGCCGCTCCGGCGCCGAGGACGACGAACACGACGGTGAAGCCGAGCGCGAACGGGATGCTGGCCGACACGACGCGCCGCGCTGAGCCGCGCTCGCCGAGGCGCTCGACCTCGACCGACGAGATCGCCGACAGGTAGCCCGGCACGAGCGGCAGCACGCACGGGAAGGCGATCGAGACGAGGCCTGCGGCGAACGCGGCCGCGATCCGCTCAGCCATCGAAGCGCGCGAGCTCTTCGTCGAGCCGGCGCTCCTCGTCCGGCCCGAGCGGGTGCCCGTTCTGCGACCAGCGCTGCGGCGTCGGCTCCGGCTCGCGCGCCCGCGTCCACCCCCACGCGAGGATCCCCAGGATCGCCGCGCCGCCGAGGACGCCGACCAGCGGCAACAGCCATGCGATCAGGTCGAAGCCGTGGCGCGGCGGCGCCGCCAGGATTCGCTTCCCCCACTCCGAGACGAGCCGCTGTTTGATCTCGCTGCGGCTGTCGCCCGCCGCGATCCGCTCCTGGATCTCCGCCTTGATGCGCTGTGCTGCCGGCGAGTCCGACTGCGCCAGCGTCTCGCCCTCGCAGATCGGGCACATCAGTTGGCCCTCGAGCTCGGCGAGGGTCGGATGTTGCTCGCTGGCCAGCGCCGGCGCGGCCAGGAGAAGCGCCGCGACCGCGACCGCGAGCAGCCTCACGAGCGCAGCGCCCGCTCGACCGCGTCGCGAATCTGGGCGCTGCTCACCTCGCTGATCACGTGCTCGACGACGGTGCCGCTCCGATCGATGAAGAACGTCTCGGGCAGCCCCGTGAGCCCGTACACCGGCGAGGTCACGTTGTGGTTGTCGTGCACGAGCGGGTAGGCCAGCCCGTACTTGCGCGCAAACCGCCGCGCGTCGCCGCTGGGGTCGTTGACGTCGACGCCGAGCACGACCACTCGCCCCGGCCAGCGCTTGGCGGCCGCCGCCAGTGCCGGAGCCTCCTGCTTGCACGGAAAGCACCACGAGGCCCAGAAATTGAGCACCACGACCTTGCCCCGAAGCGATGCGAGCTGCAGCGTCCCCGGCCCGTCGAGCCGGCGCAGCTCGAAGTCCGGCGCGGGCTTCCCGATCCCGACCTTCTTCCCGCTCCCCTGGACGAGCTTCCACACGAGCAGCGCGAGCAGCAGGGCCACGAGCCCGACGGCAACAACCTGCGCGCCGAGCTTCAGCCTCGCGGTCACGTCAGCTCACGCGGAGACGACGAAGACGGTCGTGCCGACCGTGACGTGGTTGAAGAGCCACTCGGCGTCCGAGATGTGCATGCGGATGCAGCCGTGCGAGGCGGAGTAGCCGATCGAGGCGTCGTCCGGCGTGCCGTGGATCCCGACGCCCGAGGCCGAGAGGCCCATCCAACGGGTGCCGAGCGGGTTCCCGGGACCGGGCGGCACGGGCTCCTCGCCCTTGGCCCAGTCGGAGTCCGGCGGGTACCACCACGGGTTGCGCCACTTGACGACCACGTGCCAGCGGCCGAGCGGCGTCGGGTAGCGCGACTGCCCCGTAGCGACGCCGAAGGTCCGGAGGAACTGCATCCCCTTGTACAGCGTGAGCCGGTTCGAGCCGCGGCGGATCACGATCACCGGCCCGATCGACGAACGGGTCACCGCCGGCTTCAGCTCGACGAACTGCAGGCCGATGGTCGGCCTGGTGTTGGTGACGAGCGCGGTGAAGATCGCGTTCAACGAGCGCTCGCGACGCAGCGACCGGCCGTCCTGCTGCCTGGTCACCCAGGGGCGCAGGTTGCGCAGGACGAGCTGAGAGTCGACGGGGCTGCGGTCGAACCGCTTGGCGAGCTGCTCCAGGTATCTGGTGGCACCGCGGCGGTTGAGGATCACGCGCAGCTTCAACTCCGCGTACGCGGGCGCGGCCAGCGCGCGCTCGACGGCGCCGCGAACGGCCGCCATCGCACCGATCCGCGCAGGCGCCAGCGCGAGGCGGTGGTGGGGCAGCGTCAGGATCAGCGGACGCGCGAAGGAAGCCGTGACGGCGTCGAAGGCCTGGTCCGCCGTCAGGTCGCCGACCTCGACGCCGGAGATCGTGACGCCGCTCGCGATCGTCGGCGGTGCGCTGGTCGTGGTCGTCGTGGCGCCGGTCGTGGTCGCCGCGACCACGCCCGCGGACAGGCCGCCGGCGGCGACCAGGCCGAGAACGAACAGGAACGCGAGACCCACTTTCCGCATCGCGCGGGAAAGTCTAGCCCGAGAATATGCGCGGATCGTTCGTGATCACGCCGTCGACGCCCATGCGGTCGAGCCAGGGCAGCAGCTCGGGATCGTCGACCGTCCACGCGAGCACGGGCACGTCGAGCGCGTGGCAGCGAGCGACGGTCGCCTCGCTCACGACCTCCCAGTAGAGGACCGCCGCGTTGGCGCGCGAGCCGGCGAGCAGACGCGCGATCCGCCGCGGGAGCGCGCGCCGCAGGCCACGGACGATCGCCCGCGCCGGGGGCTGGAGGATCCGACGCTGGACGAGGCCGGTGCGGTCCTGCGGATAGGTGCGTCCGAGCCGGATACCGGGCTCGACGGCGTGCAACGCCCGCAGTGTCGCCGGCCGGAACGAGCTGACGACGGTGCGCTCGACGAGGTCGTGACGCCTGAGGGCGGCCGCGATCTCCGCCGCGACGTTGACGGCCTTCAGGTCGAGGTGCACGCCGGCAGCGGTCGCGCCGACCAAGTCGAGCGCGTCGTCGAGCGCCGGCAGCCCGTCGGCCGTCGCGGGCGGATCGTGGACGACGACGAGCGCGCCACCGACGGAATGGACGTCGAACTCGACCAGGTCGCAGCCGAGCTCGACTGCGAGCGCGAGCGCCTCGAGCGAGTTCTCGGGCGCGAGCGCCGCCGCGCCGCGGTGGCCGATCCGCAGCGGCCGGCCGTTTCGGCGGTGGAGATCGATCACACGCGTTTCAGCACGACGATCGCGCAGTCGTCGCCGAGCTCACCCGCGAACGCGCGACAGTCCTCGACGAGCGCCTCTGCAAGCTCCTCGGCCGGCAGGTGCGCGTTCGCCGCAAGCGCAGCGTCGAGGCGCGCCTCGCCGTAGAGCTCGCCGTCCCGCCGCGCCTCCGGGAGCCCGTCCGTGTAGAGCACCGCCGCGTCGCCCGGTTCGAGGCGCACGCGCGCCTCGTCGTACTTCTGCGCGCCCGCGATCCCCAGCGCGAGTCCGTTGACGACGAGCGGCTCCGGCTCGCCGCCTGCGCGAACGACGCGCGGCGGCGGGTGGCCCGCGCTCGCGCAGACGAGCTCGCCCTCGTGGCCGTCGACGGTCAGGTAGAGGAGCGTGATGAACTTGCCGTCCCCGATCTCGCCCAGGACGATCTCGTTCGCGGCCGCGAGAAAGTCCCCCGGCTCCGAGTGCTCGCGAGCGAGCGAGCGGAAGACGAACTTCGCCATCGCCATGTCGGCCGCGGCGTCGATGCCATGGCCGGTCACGTCGCCGAGCACCACCGCCAGCCGCCCATCGGCGAGCTCGACGAAGTCGTAGACGTCGCCGCCAACGTCCATGTGCGCCGAGGAGGCGTAGACGGCGCCGACGTCGAGCCCCTCGGCGCGCGGCTGGGCACGCGGCAGCAGGGAGCGCTGCATCGAGTCGGCGAACTCCTTCTGCTGCTGGTAGAGCCGCGCGTTGTCGAGCGCCAGCGCGGCCTGCCCGGCGATCGACGCTGCGGCATCGAGCGTCTCCCCCTCGATCGGGCGGTCGGGGTCGAGCGAGACGAGCGTCAGCGTGCCGAGGATCTCCGCCTGCGTCGCGAGCGGGATCACGGCTGCCGAACAGCCGCGCTCGAGGAACGGGATCAGCGGCGCGTGCGCGGGGCCGAGCGCCGCGGCGCTCCGCGGGTCGAGCACGAGCGGATCACCGCTGCGGAAGACCGTTGGACGCACCGGGTTGACTGGTTGCGGCAGCGAGAGGATCGTCCGCAGCGCCTCCGTCATCCGCTCGTCGCGCACGTGCACCGCCACCGGCACGAGCGAGCTGCCGCGGCCGTCCGGCATCCGCAGCGCGGCGGCGTCGACCTCCAGCGACTCGACGATCGTGCGCGCCACGGCCTCGAGCGTCCGTTCGAGCGAGAGGCTCTCGGAGAAGGAACGCGAGATCTCGTACAGCGCGCGCAGGCGTCGCGACGCGTCGACCTCCGCCTCGAGTGCCCGCGTCCGCTCGGCGCCGAGGCGCTTCGTCTCCTCGTGCAGCCGAGCGTTCTGCACTGCGACCGCGAGCTGCGCCGCTAGGGCGAGCAGCAGCTGCTCCTCGTTGCCGGTCAGCTCCCGCCCCGCCTGGGGGTAGACCGCCAGCACGCCGATCAGGTCTTCCCGGACGCGCAACGGCACGGCGACGGCGGCCTCGATGCCGATCTCCTCGAGAACGTCGAGCACGCCGGAGAGACGCGGGTCGCTCCCCGCGTAGGGGACGGCGAGCAGGCCGCGGCCCCGCGCCGGCCCGAGCAGGAGCTCGAGCAGCCGTTCGGCGACGCGCGCGTGCGGGCCAGCGAGCTCGCGCTCGGCGGCGGGCTCCAGCCGCTGCTGCCATTCGTCGGCGAGATAGACGGCGACCCGCTCCGAGCCGAGCAGCTCGGAGACGCGCTCGACGGCGGTGTCGAGCGTGTGCGCGAGCGAAAGCTGGGCGATCGCCTGGCCGACGATCGTCAGCAACGCGCGAGTGCGCTCGAGCTCGAGCGCGAGCGTCTGGCGGCGCTCCCCCGCGCGCAGCGCGTGTGCTGCGCGGACGGCAAAGGTGCCGAGGCGGTCGAGCAGAGGATCGCCGGGATGCGGCTCCTCGGCGAGCAGCAGCTGCAGCGCTCCCTGCGGCGGCTCGCCGAGCTGGAGGGTGACGAGCGCGCCCGCGGTCGCGTCCGCCGCCTCGACCCGCTCGACGGCCAGGGAGCGCGGCGCCTGCTGGGCGCGCAGCACTGCTTCGAGCGCGATCGCGGGCGCGGCCGGCAGCGGGCCCGAGAGCGCCGCGAGCACCGGTCCTTGCGGTTCATAGCGCCAGACCAGACAGGCGCGGGCGCCCGTCGCCTCGGCCGCGAGCGCGGCAACCTGGTCGGGCGCGCGAGCCGCCTCGTCCGAGCCGGCGGCGAGCGCGTCGCCGGCGAGGCCGAGCAGATCGGGCGCCGCGACCGCCGAGCCGTCGCCGTTGCCGAACGCCCGTCGCGCCAGCGCGATCTCCTCGGCGGCGGCGCGCGCAAGGCGGCGCTCCCGCTCGTCGAAGTCGCCTCTCCGGCGCAGCAGCTCGAGCGTCCCGACGACGGCCGCGCCGTCGCGCACCGGCAGTTGCAGGGCTCCCGACGCGCCGATCTGCTCGGCGACGTGCCTCAGCGGGCGCGCGAGCTGCAGGAGCTCGTCGCGCTCCTCGGCCGGCACCGCGCCCGGCGCAAGGCGCGAGCCTTCGAGCTCTGCGCGCACGGCGGCCGAGGCGGCATGGACGGCACGCGCGACGGCGCCACCTGATTCCTCGGCGAGCCGCGCCACCACGACGTCTGCCCCCGTGACCTCCGCCGTGCGCGCGACGATCGAGCCCAGCGTCCCGTCGAGCCCTGCAACAGCGGTTGATTCCCTGGCCACGGCCATCGTTTGCCCCTGGCCAAGTATGGCGGCACGGGCGCGTGGGCGGGGTGTAGGGCCTTTAGACTCCCCGCGTGGCGTTGCCCGAGCGACAGCACGTCGAGGAGGAATTGCTCGACCCGACGGCGATCCAGCGCAACTACCGGCGCCAGCGGATCAAGCGTCGCGTCCGCGAGGAGCGGGCGCGGGAGCGGACGTTGGCGCGCCTGCGGTTCTGGCTCGCGCTGACCGCGCTGGTCGGCTTCAGCATCGGGCTCGCGATCGTGATCTGGAACCAGATCCAGCAGCAGTTCGGCCTGTAAACCTCGTCGCTACTGCTGGCGCAGTGCCCGGCTGAACGGGCTCCACGCCGACTGCTCCCAGGACGTGCCCGCGCACACCGGACACGCCGGGAGGGTGCTGTGGACCGTCGCCCCGTACGAGCACTCCGAGCAGTGGTATTCGCCCGTCGCGTTCTCGCCCGCCGTCCAGAAGCGGACGTACTCGTCCTCCGGCTGATGACCCCCGCTATGCAGCTGCCTCGACATCCCGGCCCCTTCTCCTGAAATGACGACCAAAAAATGCCCATACTGCGCGCGTGCAAACGCCCGAGCCCTTCGTCCCCGAGGACGAGCCGTACTACGAGCCGGACGAGGACGTCTTCGTCCGTCCCGGCACCGGCTTCTGGGCGCTCGGGGGCCGGCTGACCTGGGTCGCCGCGCTCGTGCTGACGGTCTCCGCATTCACCGACTGGTACGCCGGTCCCGACTCGACAGGTCCGACGCTCGCGGTGATCGCCTGGCACACCGGGGTGCTCGGCAAGCTCGTCTTCTTCGTCGGCCTGGTGCTGCTCGCGCTCGCCGCGCTGCGCGAGTTCGGCTTCGAGTTGCCGCCGACCGTGCCCGAGAGCCTCGTCGTGATCGCGCTCGGTTCGCTCGCGACGATCTTCGTCCTCGTCCGGCTGATCTCGATCCCGGATTCGATCCCTCCGCCCGCCGGGCGCGGAATCGGTATCTGGATCAGCCTTCTTGCGGCGCTCGCAGTGATCGTCGCGGGACTGCTAAGAGCCTCAGAAGAGCTGTAGCGACAAGCGTCCCGAGCACGGCGCCGCCGATGATGTCGAGCGGCCAGTGCACGCCGACGTACACCCGCGAGATCCCGATCAGCGTGGCCAACACGTAGGCGGGGATCGCCAACCGTCGGTCACTCCAAGCCAGCACGGTGGCGCACGCGAAGGCGGTCGACGTGTGGCCCGACGGGAACGCGCCGGTGTGCGGAACGTGCACGAGCGGCTTCGGCTCCGGGTAGACGAGCGGCGGCCGGTCCCGCCCGATCCACTGGCGCAGGAGCAGCGAGACCCCATCGGCGACGAGGGCGGCGGTCACCAGCGCGAGCAGAAACCACGGACGTCTCCAGACCACCGCGAGCACCGCGCCGGCGACCAGGAAGACGAGCCCGTTCGTGCCGATCCAGGAGAGGTCCCTGAAGAACCAGTCGAGCGAGGCGACGCGGTGGTGGACGACCCAGCGCTCGAGGTGTCGGTCGAGCGAGATCAGGTCGGCAGCAGTTGCTTCGTCTGGTCGATCAGGTCGTGCGGGTTGAAGGGCTTACCGATGAAGCCCTGGGCGCCGCGCGTCGCCGCCTCGTCGGCCGCGCGCTCGTCGACCTTGCCGCTGAACATCACGACCGGGATGGCACCCACTCCGTGCCGCTCGTGGACGCGGCGCAGCATCTCCCAGCCGTCGACCTGCGGCATCATCACGTCGAGGAGCACGAGGTCGGGAGTCGTCTCCTCGAGCACGCGCAAGCCCTCCTCGGCATTGCTCGCCTCGCGCACCGCGTAGCCCTCCATCTCCAGGTTCACGCGCACGTACTCGCGCAGGCGCTCGTCGTCGTCGACGATGAGCACCACAGGGCCGCTGCCGGCGCTCGGTCCCGAGCGCTCGAGGAAGGCGTCGAGATCGCCCCGCCGGTAGCGGCGGTGGCCGCCGGGCGTGTAGAAGGCGCGGACGCGGCCGTCGTCCGACCACTTGCGGATCGTGCTCTGCGCGACGCCGAGGTACTTCGCCGCCTGCCCCAGCGTCAGCCAGTCGGGGTCGGCAGCGACCGGCCGGATGGGACTCTCACGGGGCATCCGGCGGCGAATCTACCCAAAGCTTGCTCTTCCTAACCCGGAGGCTCAGGGGGTCGTCACGGTGACGGTCGAGGACGCCGGCGGCACCGGGAGGGTCTGGTCCTGCGTGATGGTCGACGAGGGGCGAGGGTTATCTTCGAGCGCCTGGCCGAGAGCGATCCCGACGGCAAAGACGAGTGCCAAGACGACGAGCCAGGCGACGCGCCTGCCGGTCGAGCTCTTCCTGCGGCGGCGCTCGAACGAGCTCACGGGCGGTAGTCGACGGCGCCGCGGGAGTAGGCGTAGAAGGCCGCGTCCTGCACCGTCGTCACCCGCGCGGGCCAGCCGGGCGAAGCTTCCGGCGCCTCGATCAGAGCCTCACGCACCCAGCGGTCGGCGTCGCCGTACGCCTCGGCCAGCTCGTCGAGCGTGAAGGTCTGCCCGACCCGGCGCCGGAGCTGCTCGAGGGCGACGTCGATCTCCGCGAGCAGCCGCTCGTAGAGGGCACGGTCGCCGGACGCCGCTGCCTGCAGCCGCCGGTTGCCCTCCTCCCACTCGGCGCGGGTCGTCTCGAGCGTGCTCGGCATGGCGGCCGATGCTAGTCGCTGTCGTAGCAGCACCGTGACGGCCAGAGCGGCTCCACCTCCGCGACGATGCGCTCGCCCAGCACGTACCCGGGGCGGGCGAGGGCGAAGGCCGCGTGCGCGTGCAGGCACTTGATCCCGCCCGTACGTGTCTGGCCCCCGATCCCGCCCGGGAGCTCCGGCCGCAGCGAGCGCTGCTCCTCGTGGCCGCGCTCGAGGCTCTCGCGCAGCTCGGGGTCCTCCTGCGCGAGCGTGCTCCACCGCTGGACGCCTCCGGCGCCCTCGAGCCGCGCGATCGCGGCCGCCAGGTGCCGGCAGGTGACCCAGTAGGTGGTCGGGAACGGATCGCCGGCCTCGTCGCGCGGCGCCTGCTCGGTGACGGCGGGCCGGCCGAAGGGGCAGCGAACGGCTACGCGCCGGAACGCGCGCGGCGGCCGACCCAGCTGGCGCTCGACGATCGCGCGGTCATCTTCCACCGCGGTCGATCGTAGCCTTGCCATGCACCCACGCCGAGATGCCCTTCACGATGAAGAGCCGCTCGCCCGGCCGCACGAGGCCGAGCCGCCGGGCCTGGCGCGTGAGCGCGTCGCCCGTGCTGGACTCCGCCAGGCGGTGCTGGAGCTCGCGGCGCTCCGCCTTGAGCGTCTGCACCTCGGTCGCCTTCTGCGCCAGGTCGCGCTTCGTGTCGAGGTAGCTACGCAGCGGCCGCGCGTACAGCAGACCGACGAGCACGATCGCGCCGATCGCCAGCCAGCGCGCGACGTAACGGGAGCGCGGCGGTTTCCGGGAACGCTTGGCCACGGCCGCGCGTTTCGCCGCCGCAGGCCGCACCCCTTCTAGCAGGGGTTAGAGAACGTCGACCTTGATCAGGTCGGTCGTGCCGGGCAGGTTCACCGCGGTGCCGGCGGTGATCACCACGCGGTCGCCCTCCCCGACGAGGCCGCTCTCGCGTGCGGCGTCGCACGACGCGGTGAGCAGCGCGTCGACGTCGTCGCACTCCGGGATCAGGATCGGCGTCACGCCCCACTCGAGCGCCATGTGCCGCAGCGCGTAGTCGTGGTGCGTGAGCGCGATGATCGGCCGTCGAGGTCGCAGCCGCGCAACGACGGAGGCCGTGCGGCCGGTGTAGGTCGGGACGAGGATCGCCTTCGCGCGCAGCGCCTCGGCGAGGTCGCAAGCGGCGTTCGACATCGCCTGGCCGACCGTGGGCTCGTCGCCCACCTCGGGCAGCTGGTGGCGGTAGCCGAGGCTCGGCTCGACCGCGCGCGCGAGCCGGTCCATGTAGGCCGTTGACTCGACCGGGAACTCGCCCACGGCTGTCTCGCCGGAGAGCATCAGCGCGGAGCTGCCGTCGAGCACAGCGTTCGCGACGTCGCTCGCCTCGGCGCGCGTCGGCTCGGCCTGGTGCACCATTGACTCGAGCATCTGCGTCGCCGTGATCACCGGCTTCCCGCGCTCGAGGGCCGCGATGATGATCCGCTTCTGCAGCAGCGGCACGAGCGCGACGCCGATCTCGACGCCGAGGTCACCGCGGGCCACCATCACCGCGTCGGTCTCGGCGAGGATCTCGTCGAGGACGTCGACGGCCTCGGCCTTCTCGATCTTGGCGATCACGTGCGCCTGCGAGCCCGCCTGGTCGAGAAGCGCCTTCAGGTCGCGCACGTCGGCCGCGGAGCGCACGAACGAGAGCGCGACGAAGTCGGCCTTCAGCTCGAGCGCCAGCTCGAGATCGTCCATGTCCTTGCGCGTCAGCGACGGAATCGGCAGCGGGACGCCGGGCAGGTTGACGCCCTTGTGCGAGGTGACGACGCCGCCCTCGACCACCGCGCAACTGGCGCGGCCCGACTCAACGCTCTCGACACGCAGGCGCACGAGGCCGTCGTCGATCAGTACGTCGTGTCCGGGCGAGAGCACCTCGCTGATCACGGCCGGGCTGACCGGCAACTCGCCGTTCAAGCTCGCGTCGGCCGAGGCGACGACGACCGTCTCGCCCCGCCGCAGCGTGACCGGCTGCTCGAGGTCGCCGATGCGGAGCTTCGGGCCCTGGAGGTCGGCGATCAGCGCGATCGGGCGCCCGAGCTCGCGCTCGGTCTCGCGGACGAGACGCGCTCGCTCGCGGTGCTCGTCGTGCGTCCCGTGCGAGAGGTTGAGCCGAGCGCCGTCCATGCCCGCGCGGACGAGCTGCGCCAGCGTCTCGGGGCTCGATGAAGCCGGCCCGATGGTGGCGACGATCTTGGTTCGGCGCGTTACTTCCCGCACCACCTCAGCGTAGCTCGGCCGCGGGCTAACGCCGAAAGCGCGGGAAGGCGTCCCAGCCCGGATAGACGGCGTTGCCGCCCAGCTCCTCCTCGATGCGCAGGAGCTGGTTGTACTTCGCGACGCGGTCGCTCCGTGAGGGCGCTCCGGTCTTGATCTGCCCGCAGCCGGTCGCGACGGCGAGATCGGCGATCGTCGTGTCCTCGGTCTCGCCCGACCGGTGGGACATCACGCACGCGTAGCCGGCGTCGCGGGCGAGCTTCATGGCGTCGAGCGTCTCGGTGAGCGTCCCGATCTGGTTGACCTTCACGAGGATGGCATTGCCGACGTTCTCGACGATCCCGCGGCGCAGGCGCTCAGCGTTCGTGACGAAGAGATCGTCGCCGACCAGCTGGAGACGGTCGCCCACCTTCGTCGTCAGCTCGCGCCAGGTCGTCCAGTCGTCCTCCGCGAGGCCGTCCTCGAGCGAGACGATCGGGTGGCGCGAGACCAGCTCCTCCCAGAAGCCGATCATGCCCTCGCCGTCCTCCTCGCGGCCTTCGAAGACGTAGCGGCCGTCGTGGAAGAGCTCCGTGGCGGCGGGATCCAACGCGATGGCGACCCGGTCACGGTGGCCGGCCCGCTCGGCCGCCTCGAGCACTGCCTCGATCGCCTCTTCGCTCGAGCCGAGATCCGGGGCGAAGCCGCCCTCGTCGCCGACGGCGGTCGCGAAGCCGCGCTCGTGCAGCAGCACGCGCAGGGCGTGAAAGACCTCGGCGCCGATCCGCAGCGCCTCGCCGAAGCTGGCCGCTCCCGCGGGGACGACCATGAACTCCTGCAGGTCGATCGAGTTCTGCGCATGGGCGCCGCCGTTGATCACGTTCAGCATCGGCACGGGCAGCGTGCGGGCCTGCTCGCCGCCGAGGTGCCGGAAGAGCGAGAGACCGCCGTCGGCAGCGGCCGCCTTCGCCGCCGCGAGGGAGGCGCCGAGGATCGCGTTCGCGCCCAGGCGGCCCTTGTTCGGCGTCCCGTCGAGCTCGATCAGCCGCTCGTCGAGTGCGCGCTGGTCGCTCGCGTCGAGGCCGCGCATCGCCTCGGCGATCTCGCCGTTGGCGTTTGCGACCGCGCGGCTGACGCCCTTTCCGCCCCAATCGGCGCCGCCATCGCGGAGCTCCAGCGCCTCGTGCACGCCCGTCGAGGCTCCCGAGGGAACCGCCGCACGACCAGTTGCGCCGGAGTCGAGCGCCACGTCGACCTCGATCGTCGGGTTTCCGCGCGAGTCGAGCACCTGCCGCGCGTGGACGCGCGAGATCGTGCTCATACGCCTGCCTCCTTGGCCTGATCGAAGTAGCGGTCCTGCTCGTCGAGCCCGAGCTCCGTCCAGCGCTTGCCCTCGGCATCTGCCAGCACCTCGGCGCGCTCCACGCGATTGACGAAGCGCTCGCTCGCCGCCCGCAACGCGAGCTCCGGGTCGACGTTCAGCCGACGTGCCACGTTGACCGCGGCGAAGAGCACGTCGCCGAGCTCCTCGAACTGCCGCGGCTCGGGCTCGGTCTCCGGCGCAGGTTCCGTGCGGATCTCGTTCTTCAGCTCCTGCAGCTCGTCCTCGAGATCGGCCCACGCGCCGCCGAGGTCGGGGTACTCGAATCCGACCGCGCGCGCACGGCGCTGCGCCTTGCGGGCATAGAGAAGCGCGGGCAGCGCGGCCGGGAGGTCGTGGAAGACCCCCTTGCGCTCCTCCTCGTCGCGCTTGATCCGCTCCCAGTTCTCGCGCACGCGCCCCGGGGTGGCAGCCTCGACGTCGCCGAAGACGTGCGGATGCCTGCGGACGAGCTTCGCGTGAGCGTTCCGGGAGACGGCCTCGAGGTCGCCGGCGCCCTCCTCCTGCAGCAGGAGCGCCAGGAAATAGACCTGGAAGAGCAGGTCGCCGAGCTCGTCGAGCAGCTTCGCGCGATCGTCGGAGAGCGCCGCGTCGGCTACTTCGTAGGCTTCCTCGACGGTGTGCGGGACGATCGTTCGCGCAGTCTGCTCACGATCCCAGGGGCAGTCGCGGCGCAGCCGCTCGGTCAGCTCTTGCAGCTCGACGAGCGCCTCGGCGAGCGCCACGGCGCTAGCCGGAGGTCGTTGCGGCGCCGGACGTCGTCTTCGCCGGCGTCTTGCACGGATCCTGGCCGGCCGGCGGCGTGTATCCCTGCTGGTACGAGATCTTCTTGCAGTACGACTTCTTCATGTCGGCGAGCCACTTGTCCATCTCCTCCCGCTGCTTCTGAGCGAGGAGCTGCTGGCGGATCGCTTCCTTCACCTGTGAGTTGAGCGCCGTGGCCTTGGCGGGGGTTCCCGGCTTCACCGGCCCAAGCGCTTCGATCAGGTGCCACCCGAACTGGCTCTTCACCGGCTTGGAGACGACGTTTTCCTTGATCGAGAAGGCGACCTTCTCGAAGGCCGGGTCGAGACGACCCTTGACGCCGACGCCCGGCGGAAGCTTGCCGCCGTTTGTTGCCGACGAGGTGTCGGTCGAGAACTTCTTCGCCAGCTGGGCGAATTTGCTCGGATCGGCCTGCAGCTCGGCATAGAGCTCGTCGGCCTTCGCCTTCTTCTTCACCAGGATGTGGCGGAGGTCGCGGGTCTCGGGCTGCGCGGGCGTCTCGTACTGCTTCTTGTTCTTCTCGTAGTACGCCTTCACATCGTCGTCCGAGACCTTCACGTCCGCCGTCACCTTCTTGAAGACCTTCTCGCGCAGGAGCTGGAGCTTGATCCCCTGCCGGACTTCCTTGTCGGTGAACCCCTGCTGCTTCAGCGCCGCCTGGTAGCGCTTCTCCATCTGCGCAGCGCTTGCCGGCTTCTGGCCGGGCGGGTTGCCGTAGTACTGCTTCTTGATCTGCGCGAGGCGCGCATCGACGTCCTTGTCGCTGACCTCAACGTTGAGCTTGTCGGCCTCCTGCTGGTATTCGCTGCTCTGGATCAGGAACTGCGTCGCGTTGGTCTTCAGCTTGCCGTACTCCTCGGTCCCCGCCTGCGGGAACTTCCGGTGTGTCGCCTGGAAGTTCCGCTTCGTCTGCAGGAGCAGCGCGTCCCACTCGGCCTTCGAGACCTCTTGGTCGCCGACAACGACCACCGCGTCGCTCGGCACCGACTTCGCGCCGCCGCCACCGCAGGCCGCGACGAGAAGAACCAGCGCCGCGCAGATACCGATCAGAGGAATTCGTCTCATGGAAAAGCGCCAGAGGCAGCAATCTCGCTCATGCTGCTCGGCGCGCGCCCAGTATAGCATCGACTAGCCGTACCGCCGACGCGAAATTCTCGGAGCGAAGCGATACCTCGCGCCGCGCCGTCGTGTAGACCGCGGTGTCCAGCTCGCCCCGCAGCGCGCGCAGCTCGGCCGAGCCGAGCAGGAGCGGGCCGACCGTCGCCTTCCCGCCCAGGAAGACGAGGTAGTCCGCGCCGGCGTGTGCGAGCTTCAGCTTCGCCTCCTGGATCGAGAACAGGTTCTCGACCGGCTCGGGCAGGGGGCCGTAGCGATCCTCCGTGGCGGCGTGGAGCTCGCGCAACTCGTCCTCGGACTCGGTCAGCGCCAGCCGGCGGTGCAGGTCGATCTTCAGCGCCTCCGCCTCGATGTACGGCGCCGGCACGTAGGCATCCACGGCCGCCTCGACCCGCACGGGGCGCACAGCCGGGCGGCGCTCGCCCGACAGCTCTGCAACGGCCTCGGCCAACAGCTCGACGTAGAGCTCGAATCCGAGCGCGGCGACGTGGCCCGACTGCTCCGCGCCGAGCAGGTCGCCCGCGCCGCGGATCTCGAGGTCTCGCATTGCGATCGCGAAGCCCGCGCCGAGCTCGGTGTGGTCGGCGAGCGTCGCCAGGCGCGCCCGAGCCTCCGGAGTCAACTCGCGCGAGTCCGGGTAGAAGAGGTACGCGTGTGCGAGCACGTCCGAGCGGCCCACCCGCCCACGGATCTGGTAGAGCTGGGCGAGTCCGAGCGCGTCGGCGCGCTCGACGATGAGCGTGTTCGCCTGCGGGATGTCGAGCCCGGACTCGATGATCGTCGTCGAGACGAGCACGTCGGCATCTCCGCGCAGGAAGGCGTGCATCTTCTCCTCGAGCTCGCGCTCCTTCATCTGGCCGTGCGCGACCTCGACGCGCAGCGTCGGCGCGAGCTGCTGGATCTTCGCGGCGGCTTCCTCGATCGTCTCGACGCGGTTGTGGAGGTAGAAGCTCTGGCCGCCGCGTTCCTTCTCCCGCTCCAGCGCCGCCTTCACGAGCTCGTCGTCGTACTCCCCGACGTACGTGCGGATCGGTCGCCGGCCCTCGGGCGGCGTCTCGATGACGGAGATGTCGCGGAGGCCCGAGAGCGACATGTGCAGCGTGCGCGGGATCGGCGTCGCGCTCAACGAGAGCACGTCGACCTCCAGGCGCAGGGCGCGGAGCAATTCCTTCTGGGCGACGCCGAAGCGCTGCTCCTCGTCGACGACGACCAAGCCGAGCTCCTTCGGAATGACGTCGCGGCTGAGGACGCGATGGGTGCCGACGAGCACGTCCACCTTGCCCGCGGCGAAGTCGGCCACCACCTGCTTCTGCTCCTTCGCGCTGCGGAACCGGGAGATCATCTCGACGCGCACCGGGAAGTCGCGATAGCGCTCGCGGAAGGTGTTCCAGTGCTGCTCCGCGAGCACCGTCGTCGGGACGAGCATCAACGTCTGCTTGCCGTTGACCGCGACGGCGAATGCCGCTCGCACCGCGACCTCGGTCTTGCCGAAGCCGACGTCGCCGCAGACGAGCCTGTCCATCGGCCGTGGCGCCTCGAGGTCCTCCTTCACGGCCTCGATCGCGGTGCGCTGGTCCTCGGTCTCGCGGTACGGGAACTCCGCCTCGAGCCGCTCGAGCCATTCGTTCTCGAGCTCGTACGCGACGCCCGGCGCCTGCTGCCGGCGTGCGTAGAGGGCGAGCAGCTCGCCGGCGAGCTCGCGGAGGCTCGTGCGTGCGCGGCTCTTCAGGTTCTGCCAGGCCTTACCGCCGAGCTTGCTCAGCGCGGGCGCGCTCGCATCGGCGCCGATGTACTTCGAGACCTTGCCGATCTGCTCGTGAGGGACGTAGAGCCGGTCGTCGCCGCGGAAACCGACGAAGAGGTAGTCGCGCGTGACGCTCGCGACGGTCTTCGTCTCGAAGCCGAGCAGCTTTCCGATCCCGTGGTCCTCGTGGACGACGAAGTCGCCGCTGCGCAGGTCGGCGAAGCTCTGCAGAGCCCGGCCGGGCGCTGCGGCGCGCGTACGCGCCCGCTTGCGGAAGACCTGCGTGTCCGGCAGCAGCACGAGCCCGAGGTCGCGCCAGACAAAGCCGCGGCGGGCGGGCGAGACCGCGAACAGCAGCTCGGGCTCGTCCGGCAGCGGCTCGCCGGGCTCGAGGATCCGCGGCTCGACGCGCCGCAGCAAGTTCGCGGTTCGGAGCGCCTCCCCGCGGTGCGGAAAGGCGACGACGACGCGGTTGCCGGCGCGCACGAACGCCGCGAGCTCGTTCTCGGCCTCGGCCAGACCGCGCGCGCTGATCGCCGGCCGCTGCGCCTCGAAGGCGTGAGGCTGCCCGCGGGGGAACGCCTCGATTTCCGCCGCGCCCTTCAGCGACGGCTCGTGCTCCAGCGGCTCCTCGGCCCATACCTGGCGCACCTCCTCCGGCTCCCAGACGAGATCTGGTGCCCGGTCGAGCGGCGGGACGAGGTCGTGCGGGACGGGCGGCTGCTCGTCGTCGTCGCGCAGCGTCGGCTCGCGTAGGTCCAGTCGCCGCTCGGCCGCGGGGTAGATCGTGACCGCCCCGACGTCATGCAATGCGCGCTGAGTGAACGGCGAGAACGCCCTCACCGCCTCGACCTCGTCGCCGAAGAGCTCGATCCGCAGCGGCTCGCGGCCGGTCGTCGGGAAGACGTCGATCAGACCGCCGCGAACGGCGAAGTGGCCGCGCTCCTGCGCGCGGTCCACGCGCTCGTAGCCGGCGAGTGCGAGCCGTTCCGCCAGCGCCTCGAGCCCCGGCGCGTCACCTGGTGCGAGCGCGATCGGCTCGGGACGCGCGTCCGGCGGCGGCAGCGGCTCGGCGAGCGCGGTCGCGGAGGCGCAGACGAGACCGCCGGCTGCGAGCACGTCGAGCGCCCGCGCCCGCTCGCCGACGAGGTGCGGCGGCGGCTCGAGCCCGGAGCCCCAATGGACGCCGCGGCTCGGCAGCAGCGCAACGTGCTCGTCTCCGAGGAACCAGCGTGCGGCCTCCGCCGCGTCACGCGCGTCGGCGTCCTCCGGCAGCAGGCACACGAGCTCGCGGCCGAGCTGCTCGTGCAGCGCGGCGAGCAGCAGCGGCAGCGCCGGCTCGGAGACGCGCGCAGCGGTCGGCAGCTCGTCTGCGAACGCGGCTAAGCGCTCGTCGGCGAGGAGCTCCTCGACGAGCGGGTGAAGCACCGGGCGTGTCGTCTCGCGCAGGTCCATGACGAAAGGCGGAACCCGCGGTTCCGCAGGGTCCATCGTAGCCCGCGTGCGATCATCGACCGCTTGGGCGGAAACGGGATTCGAGTGGCCGCTGTCGCACTCGTCGCGCTGGTGGCCGCAGGCTGCAGCAGCGGCGGCGGGAGCGACACCCAGCCGTCCGAGCGCCACCTCGTGTACGTCCACGGCGACGGCGTCGAGCAGGCGAGCGTCTGGATCGCGAACGTCTCGGGCGAGCACGCGCGGCGGCTGACGCGAGGATCGCTCGGCGTGCTCTCGGCCGACGGGCGCACGGTGGCCGTTTCGCGCGGCAGCAAGGGCATTTACCTGATCTCGAGCAAGGGCAGGGACCTGCGCCGCCTGACTCCGCACGCGCTGCGACCGCAGGCGTGGTCGGGCGACGGCCGGACGCTGTTCGCAACGGTCGAGGCGGAGCGTGCGGTCCCGGAGCTCGTCGCAATCGACCGCGACAGCGGCAAGACGCGGACGGTCGCGCGCGGCTCGCTCTACGGGTTCGACGTCTCGCCGGACGGCGACCGGATCGTCTACTCGCGTGCCCCGGAGGCGACGGTCGAGGGCATCTGCGGCGACGCCTTCGACCTCTACGTCGAGGACGTCGACGGCGACAACCGGCAGCGGCTCACGCACGACGGCCTGAGTGCCTTCCCGGCGTGGGGCGCGAGCAGAATCGCGTTCGCGCACTTCCAGGCGAGCAGCAGCAGCAGCACCGAGCAGTGCTCCGCGCCAGGCGTCTCGACGATCGACCCGGACGGCAAGAACGAGCACGCGATCGTGCGGCGCACGCCTGACTCACTGACGCTGCTCGGCTTCTACGGGTTCCAGCCGCTCGCGTGGCTCGACGACCGTCGCCTACTCGTCGGCCTCCGCTCCGAAAACGGTACCGAGGGCACGGTTCTCGACACGAAGAGCCACAAGCTCCGGCGACTGAACGACTACACCGACGACGCCTCGAGCGACGGCCGCTTCGCCGTCGGCAGCGGCGGCGACCGGGGGCCGGCCGTGTCGATCCTGCGCGTCAGCGACGGGATGCGGCTGCTCCACCGCAACAACGCCTGCTGCCCCGACTGGAATCGCTAGCCGCCTGAATCGGCGACGAGCCGGCGGCGGCTTGCGCGCACGGCCAGCAGGACGTTCAGTTGAAGCGCTGCTGCGCCTCGTCGAGCCCGTCCGCGACGACCGCCTCGACGGCGTCGGCGCCACGAGCCACGAGCGCTTCCGCGTCGTCCTCGGGCGAGAACGGCGACAGGACCCAGTCGGCGACCGGCCGCGGGTCGCCGCGGCCCGGGCGGCCGACGCCGATCCGCAGACGCAGGAACTCCTGCGAGCCGAGGTGCTGCGCGAGCGACTTGAGGCCGTTGTGGCCGGCGAGCCCTCCGCCGCGCCGAGCTTGCACGCGCCCATGCTCGAGATCGACATCGTCGTGGACGACGAGCAGCTGCTCCGGCTCGACCTTGTAGAAGCGGGCTGCGGCGCCGACGGAGCGGCCCGAGTCGTTCATGTAGGTCTCCGGCTTCAGCAGCGCAAGCCGCGCGTCGTCGAGCCGCACCTCTCCGAGCGACCCCGAGAACTTGGACTTCCACGACCCGCCGTGGCGTCGCGCGAGCTCGTCCAGGACGAGCCAGCCGGCGTTGTGTCGTGTGCGCTCGTACTCGCGGCCGGGGTTGCCGAGTCCCGCGACGAGCAGGTCCAGCGTCGAGGCGCTCTCGCCCCGACGGAAGAGGCGCACCCTAACCTTCGGTCGTGCCGGGCTCGCCGTCGGAGCCCGAGCCTGCGTCCTCGGCCGTCTCGGGGGCGGCCTCGGCGGCGCCCTCCGGAGCCTCTTCGCCCTCCGGCACCTCCGCGCCCTCGGGCAGCTCGCCCTCCTCGCCCTCGACCTCCTCGGCCTCCGGCTCGACGATGCGCGTCGGCATCGTCACGGTCGCGAGCACCGTCTCCTCGGGGTCATCCAGGAACGTCACGCCCTCCTGGACGGTGAGGTCGGAGAGGCGGAGGGTGTCGCCGATCGCCATCTGGCTGACGTCGAGCTCGAGATGCTCGGGGATCTCCAGCGGCAGCGCCTCGACGGTGACCTCGCGGTCGACCTGCGAGAGCACCCCGCCCTCGGTCACACCGACGGGCTCGCCGACGAGCTCCACGACGACGCGCGCCTGGATCGGGCGGTCGAGCCGCACCTCCTGGAGGTCGACGTGAGTGATCCCGCCCTTGACGGGATGCTGCTGGTAATCCTTGAGGATCGACGGGTAGGCGGCGTCCTTGCCCTCGAGCGTCACGTCGAGGATCGCGTGCAGGCCGTGGCCACCGGTGAGCACGCGGCGCAGCTCGCGCTCCGGGATGCAGATCGGCTGCGGGTCCTTGCCGCGGCCATAGAGCACGCCCGGGATCAGCCCCTGCTTGCGCAGGCGGCGCGACTCCGCGGAGCCTCGGCTGTCGCGGTCTTGCACCTGCAGCTTCATTCGCTCGCCGGCCACGGCGGCGAATAGTAGCTAGGACGGACGCACGGGCAAGGCCCGCGCGTCCTCCACGGTCGGCGCCGCCTAGTCGGCGCCTTAGGTGCGCTTGATCGCGATCAGATCGAGTAGCAGCAGCGGCCAGAGCAGGATCGCCAGCACTGCCGCAACCACGCCTCTGACCCCGTGGACGTTCTGGAAGTAGTTGCGCTCCGCGGCCACCGCCACGCCGACGCCGAGATAGACAAGCGCGAAGAGCGAGGGGAATCGGCGCACGTCGGGCACCTACCCGCACCCACCGCTTCCGACACGCGCCGCTAGCGCCGGACCCGGAGGACGACGGGCGCTGAGGAATACCCGCCCTTGCCGTCGGTGATCTCGTAGCGGAAGCGATCGATCCCGGCGAACCCGCGCTGCGGGCGATAGACGACCCGCGCGCCGTCGGTCGCGACGTGCGCAGTGCCGTGCGAGGGCAGCTTCACGAGCCGAACGACGTTCAGCCGGTCGCCGTCCGCGTCGCG
>Ga0136846_1235138_pt1 | contig 21566 bp, 20 predicted proteins | sample HopSoiMetagenom2_FD_96841 | JGI IMG/M metagenome (GOLD analysis project Ga0136846, IMG submission 96841) | Grasslands soil microbial communities from Hopland, California, USA - 2 Assembly 2016 (version 4) | ecosystem: Environmental > Terrestrial > Soil > Grasslands | place: USA: Hopland... | reverse complement strand
TAGAAGCGGGCGAGCAGTTTGGCCAGGGTGGACTTGCCGGCGCCGGTCGAGCCGACGACCGCGACGGTCTGCCCGGCCGGAAGGGTGAGGTCGAAGCGGGGCAGCACCTCGCCGCCGGTGCGGTAGGCGAAACGGACCCCGTCGAAGACGACCTCGCGCCCCGGGTGCCCCGACTCCCGTACCGGAAGCTCGCGCGGGGCGGCCGGCTCCGGGACGGAGGGCGTCTGGGCGAGGAGACCGGAGATCTTCTCCAGGGAGGCGGTCGCCGACTGGTAGGAGTTGAGGAACATGCCGAGCCGGTCGATGGGGTCGTACAGCCGGCGCAGGTACAGCACGGCGGCGGCCAGCACACCCAGTTCCAGCGAGTCGTCGGCGACCCGGTGCGCACCCCACAACACCATCGCCGCGACAGCGGTGTTGGCGACGACCCGGGAGCATACGACGTACCGGGCCATCTCCAGGATCGCGTCGCCGTTCTTCCGCTCGTGGTGCCGGTTGAGGGCCTCGAAATCGGCGTCGTTGACGGCCTCGCGGCGGAAGGCGCGCACCGGCCGGATGCCGTTCATCGTCTCGACGAACTTGACGATGACGGCGGCGATCGCGGTGGACCGCAGCGCGTACACCCGGCCCGCCCGGCGCTGGTAGAGCCGTACGAGGAGGTACAGCGGCACGAAGGACGCGATGGCGAGCCCGCCGAGGCTCAGATCCAGCCAGAGCAGGACGGCCGAGATGTAGGCGAACGACAGCGCTATGGTGACGAGTTCCTGGAGCCCGTCGTTCAGCAGTTCGCGCAGTGACTCGACGTCCGCCGTGGAACGGGAGATGAGCCGGCCCGAGGTGTAGCGCTCATGGAAGTCGAGGCTGAGCGCCTGCGCGTGCCGGAAGATACGCCCGCGCAGATCGAGCAGCGCGTCCTGGCTGACCCGGGCGGCGGCGGAGACGAACCAGTACTGCAGTCCGCCCGAGGCCAGCGCGCAGAGCAGATAGCCGACCCCGACCGCGACGAGCGGCCCGTTGTCGTGGTCGCGGAAGGCCGGTACGGCCCGGTCGATGGCGTACGCGACGAGCAGCGGGCCCGTCTGGACGGCCGCCTGCTGGAGCAGCAGGAGTACGGCGGTGAGGGCGACCCGGCCCTTCATCGGGGCGAGGAGCGAGCGCAGCAGGCCGGCGGTGGCGCCCTTGGGGGTGGGCAGGTCGTCCTGGTCGAACGGGTCACCGGGGGCGGGGGAGCGGGGCTCGGCGAGGGCGGCCTCGGCGTGCCGGTCGGTGTCCGGCCCGGCGGGGCGGTCGTCGTCGGAGGTCGACGTGGTGGTGGGCGCCGTCATCGGGCGGCCTCCTCGAGGCTGTCGGTGCCGTGGGGGGTGTCGCGGTCGGTCTCCTCGTCCGCGCCGGCCATCAGCCACGCGTACTCGGCGTTCGTCCGCAGGAGTTCGTGATGGGTGCCCACGGCGGTGATCCGGCCGCCGGAGAGGAGGGCGACGCGGTCGGCGAGCAGGACCGTGGACGGGCGGTGCGCCACGATCAGGGCCGTGGTGTCGGCGAGGACCCGGCGCAGCGCGGCCTCGACGGCGGCCTCCGTGTGCACGTCCAGCGCGGACAGCGGGTCGTCGAGGACGAGGAACCGGGGCTTGCCCACGACCGCCCGGGCCAGCGCGAGCCGCTGCCGCTGGCCACCGGACAGGCTGAGGCCCTGCTCGCCGACCTGGGTGTCCGTGCCCTGCGGAAGGGTGTGGACGAAATCGGCCTGCGCCACGGACAGCGCGTGGCGCAGCTCGGCCTCGCCCGCCTCGTCCCCGGCGCCCATCAGGACGTTGTCGCCGACGCTCGCCGAGAAGAGCGTGGGTTCCTCGAAGGCGACGGCGACCAGGGCCCGCAGCTCCTGTCTGGGCAGGGTGGCGATGTCGTGCCCGTCGAGGGTGATGCGCCCCGAGGTCACCTCGTGCAGCCGGGGGACGAGCGCCGTGAGGGTGGTCTTGCCGCTGCCGGTCGTGCCGACGAGGGCCATGGACTCGCCGGGGCGGATGTGGAGGTCGACGCGGTCCAGGACGGGCGCGGAGTCGGCGGGGGCGTCGGGATACCGGAAGGAGACACCATGGAAGCGGAGGCCGTGGCCGGTGCCTGCCGCGTCGGAACTGCCGGCCCCGATGGTCCCGTCGGCCGCGGCGGCGGTACCGGGCGTGCGGGGTGTGTCGGCCGTGCCGGACGCGCCCGGACGTGGCGGCATCGCTCCGCCGGTGCGCAGTTTGTCGGCCGCGGGCCCGGGAGGGGCTGGTCGCGCAGTTCCCCGCGCCCCTTCGGCGGCGCCGGTCGCGCCGGAGGCCGACGTGGGGACACCGGCGCCGGGAACAACCTCCCCCACGCCCTCCGGGTCCTCGTCCAGCACCTCGAAGTACCGTTCCGTGGCGGTGGCCGCGTCCTGGCTCATCGCGAGGAGGAAGCCGATGGAGTCGACGGGCCAGCGCAGGGCGAGGGCCGTGGACAGGAAGGCGACCAGTGTGCCGGCCGACAGATCACCGTCGGCGACCCGCACGGTCCCCAGCACCAGCGCCGCCCCGATCGCCAGCTCCGGCAGGGTGACGATCACCGCCCAGATCGCCGACAGCAGCCGGGCCTTGTGCAGTTCGGTCCCGCGCAGCGTCCCCGACAGCTCCCGGAACGCCCGCGCCTGACTGCGGTGCCGGCCGAACCCCTTGATGATGCGGATGCCGAGGACACTCTCCTCGACGACCGTCGTCAGGTCGCCCACCTGGTCCTGCGCGCGCCGGGCGACCAGGTGGTAGCGCCGCTCGAAGACGATGCACACGGCCAGGACGGGCAGGGCGGGCCCCAGGATCACCAGCCCGAGCGCCCAGTCCTGGACCAGCATGATGATCACGCCGACCAGGATCGTCACCGCGTTGACGAACAGGAACGTCAGCGGGAAGGCGAGGAACATCCGCAGCAGCTGCAGGTCCGACGTCGCCCGGGACAGCAGCTGGCCGGACGGCCACCGGTCGTGGAAGGCGACCGGCAGCCGCTGGAGCCGCCGGTACAGACCCGCGCGCATCGCCGCCTCGACCCCGGCCAGCGGCCGGGCCACCAGCCACCGCCGCAGCCCGAACAGCAGCGCCTCACCGAGCCCGAGCAGCAGCAGCCACAGCGCCCCGAGCCACACACCGCGCGAGTCGTGGCCGGCGATCGGCCCGTCGACCATCCACTTCAGGACGAGCGGGATCACCAGCCCCATGCAGGACGCGAACACGGCGACGACGGCCGCGATGAACAGCCGTGCGCGCACCGGCCGCACATACGGCCACAGCCGCAGCAGCGTGCGTACGGCGGAACGGCCGTCGTGAGCCTCTGGTTCTTCGGCGGTTGCACGTGTAGTGGACATCGAGACGAGCCTACGGACCACCACTGACAGTGCCTACCGGGTTTTCGCCCGAACCGGGTCGGACGAAGGTCCTACGACCTGCGCGTTCGACGAGTCGTACGTCGGCATCAGCCGATCGGCTGATGCCGTTCGGAGCGGGTCGGCCGATGTGCCGAGGGGTCCCGCGGCGCGACGCTGATCGCATGTCCGTCATCGAGGTAAACGACCTGCGCAAGTCCTACGGCGGCCGTCCCGTCGTGGACGGCGTCTCCTTCGCCGTCGAGGAGGGCGAGATCTTCGGCATCCTCGGCCCCAACGGGGCAGGCAAGACGACCACCGTCGAATGCGTGGAGGGTCTGCGGGTGCCCGACGCAGGCCGGGTCCGGGTCACCGGCCTCGACCCGGTCACCGACCACGAGGCCACCAGCCGGGTCCTGGGCGCCCAGCTCCAGCAGAGCGAGCTGCAGGCCAAGCTGACCGTCCGCGAGGCCCTGAAGCTGTACGCCGCCTTCTATCCCCGCCCGGCCGACTGGGGCCCGCTGGCCGAGCGCCTGGGCCTCACCGACCGTCTCGACGTCAGGTTCGGCAAGCTCTCCGGTGGCCAGAAACAGCGCCTGTTCATCGCGCTCGCGCTCATCGGCAACCCCCGGGTCGTCGTCCTCGACGAACTGACCACGGGCCTCGACCCCCGCGCCCGCCGCGACACCTGGGAGCTCATCGAGGACGTACGGGAGAGCGGGGTGACCGTCCTGCTCGTCACCCACTTCATGGAGGAGGCCCAGCGGCTGTGCGACCGGATCGCCGTGATCGACAGGGGACGGGTCGCCGCCCTGGACACCCCGGCCGGTCTGATCCGCCGCTCGACGGGCGCCACGGTGATCAGTTTCACACCGTCCGCGCCCCTGGCCGAGGACGCCCTGAACGCGCTTCCGGCGCTCGCGTCGGTCGACCACCGGGACGGCCGCGTCACCCTCTCCGGCACCGACGAGACCGTCAACGCCGTCCTCACCCTCCTCGCCCGAAGCCATGTCACCGCGCACCAACTCCGCGTCACCGAAGCCACGTTGGACGACGCGTTCCTCGACCTCACCAAGGAGGAGACGGTATGAGCGCCACGCACCCGTCCGCCGCCGGCACCGCCGTACTGAGGACCGAGGTCCGGCTGCTGAGCCGCGAACCAGGCGCCCTCTTCTGGATCCTGCTGTTCCCGCCCCTCCTCCTGGTGATCCTCGGCTCGATCCCCTCCTTCGGCGACCCCCAGACCGACCTGGGCGGCCTGCGGACGATCGACGTGTACGTACCGGTGGCCGTGCTCCTCGGCCCGATCGTCGGCGGCCTCCAGTCCATGCCGCAGACCCTCACCGGCTACCGCGAGCGCGGCATCCTGCGCCGGATGTCCGCCACCCCGGTCCGCCCGGCCGCCCTCCTCCGGGCCCAGATGCTGGTGTACGGCGGGGCGGCCCTGGCGTCGTCGCTGCTCGCCCTCGCGGTCGGCCGCCTCGCCTTCGACGTACGACTGCCCGGTCAGCTCCTCGGCTACGTCGTCGCCCTCGTCCTGACCGTGCTGGCCGCCCTCGCGTTCGGCGCCGTGATCTCCGCGCTGTCCCGGACGACGAAGGTCGCGGGCGCGATCGGGACGGCCGTGTTCTTCCCGTCGATGTTCTGCGCGGGCGTGTGGGCGCCGGTGCAGACCATGCCGGACGTGCTGGCCAGGATCGTCGGCTGGACCCCGTTCGGCGCGGCGGCCGAGGCGCTGAACCGGGCGGCGGCGGGGGACTGGCCCGGCTGGGACCACCTGGCCGTGCTGGTGGCCTGGACGGTCCTGCTGACGGCGGGTGCCGCGCGCTGGTTCCGGTGGGAGTAGGGGGAGTAGGGGACGGGCGAGGGTCCGTGCGGACGTCTGCGCGGACTTCCGTACAAGCTTCCGTACAGGCTTCCGTGCAGACTGAGGACATGACCGCCGCGGACACACAGCTCGACCGGCGCATGGAGCAACTGCACATCTGGGGGCCGTACGGGCTGCTCGGCGTCAGCGCGGTCCTCGCGGCCGGCTCCACCCTGCTGATGGATGGTCCCGTCGAATGGCGGGCCGTTGGGGTCCTGGTCGGCGCCGCGCTCGCGCTCCAGCTCTGGTGGCACGGCACCCGCTCCCGGCGGCCCGGCCGGGGCCGGACCCCGTCCTGGGCGGGGACCGCGTACTACGTCGTCCGCTGGGCGATCGCCTTCCTGCTCACCTGGTTCAACCCGCTGTTCGCGTTCTACGCCGCCACCGGCTACATGGACGCCGACGAGCTGATCCCGGGCATGTGGCGGCGGCTCGGGCTGTTGGCCAGCTCGGTCACCGTGGCCGCCGCGCAGACCGGCGGGCTGCCGTTCCGCAGCGGGGGGCAGTGGGTGGCGTTCGCCGGGCTGCTGGTCGTCAACTTCGGGCTGCAGGCGCTGGGCGCCCACGCCACCGAGCAGGAGGAGCAGCGCCACCGCGACCGGGCCGCCACCATCACCGAACTCGAATACGCGAACACCGCGCTGCGGCAGGCCCTCGACGAGAACGCCGCCCTGCACGCCCAACTCCTCCACCAGGCAAGGGAAGCGGGCGTCGCGGACGAACGCCGCCGCCTCGCCGCCGAGATCCACGACACCATCGCCCAGGGTCTGACCGGGATCATCGCCCAGCTCCAGGTGGTGACGAACACTCCCGACCGTACCCAGGCGGGCGAGTACATCGACCGTGCCATGAAACTGGCCCGCCACAGCCTCGGCGAGGCCCGCCGCTCCGTACAGAACCTGGCGCCCGTGGCCCTGGAGAACGACGGCCTGCCGGAAGCCCTGACGAAGACGGTCGCCGACTGGGCCGAACGGACGGGCGCCCGCGCCGAGTTCACGGTCACCGGCCCGGCGGAACAACTCCACGCCGAACTCTCGGCGACCCTCCTGCGCATCGCCCAGGAAGCCCTGTCGAACACCTCCCGCCACGCCCACGCGTCAAGGGCGGGCGTCACCCTGACCTTCCTCGGCGACGAGGTGATCCTCGACATCCGCGACGACGGCAAGGGCTTCGACCCGCTAGCGGTCCGCGAACGCACCGGCACCGCCGGCTTCGGCCTCGACGGCATGCGCGCCCGCGCCGAACGCGTCGCGGGCACGCTCACCGTGGAGTCCGAGCCGGGCCACGGCACGGCGGTCTCGGCCCGCGTACCGTTGGTCCCCCATGACCACTGACGCACCCATCACCCTGCTGATCGTCGACGACCACCCCGTTGTACGCGACGGCCTGCGCGGCATGTTCGAGTCGGCGCCGGACTTCACGGTCCTCGGCGCGGCATCGAACGGCGTCGAGGCGGTGGAACTGGCCGTGACGCTCGACCCCGACGTCGTCCTGATGGACCTGCGGATGCCGGGCGGCGGCGGAGTCGACGCGATCGCCGAACTGGCCCGCCGCCGGTCCCGGGCCGAGGTCCTCGTGCTGACGACGTACGACACGGACTCCGACACCCTCCCCGCGATCGAGGCGGGCGCCACGGGCTACCTCCTCAAGGACGCCCCGAGGGACGAACTCTTCACGGCGGTACGGGCGGCGGCCCAGGGCCGCACGGTCCTCTCCCCGACGGTCGCCTCCCGCCTGGTCTCGGCGGTCCGCACGCCGGGCAACGAGCCGCTGTCGGCCCGCGAACGCGAGGTCCTGGCCCTGGTCGCCAAGGGCACGTCGAACCGGGAGATCGCCCGTGTCCTGTTCATCAGCGAGGCCACCGTGAAGACCCATCTGACCCACCTGTACGGCAAGTTGGGCGTGAAGGACCGGGCGGCGGCGGTGGCGACGGCGTACCAGCGGGGCATCCTGAGCTGAGCTGAGCCGAGCCGACCTGATCCGGCGTACGTGCCCTAATCACGTTGAGGTCCTGGGGGCGCCGCCATAAGGTCGCGGGCATGGACATGCCCCTGCGTCTACGTATGCGCCAAGCACTGCCGGAAGCGATGCGCGCCCGTGACAAGGTCGCGGTGAGCGCCCTGCGCGCGACCCTCGGCGCGCTGGACAACGCCGAGGCGGCGCCCGTCGACGAAGCCGCCCTGCGCGGCGTGGCCATCGAGCTGTCGCCGGTGGGGGTCGGCACCACCGAAGCGGCGCGGCGCGAGCTGAGCGAGGGCGCCGTGGTGGACGTCGTACGCGCCGAGGCCGACGAACGACTGGACGCGGCGGCGCAGTTGACCGCGCCCGCGCACGCCGACCGGGCGGTCCGGCTCCGTGCGGAGGCCGCCGTACTGCTCCGCTTCCTCGACGAGCCAGGCACAGCGCGATGAGCACCCCGCTGGACGGACCACCGGTCCTGGAGGGCTCGCTCGTGCGCCTGGAGCCACTGGACCACCGGCACGCGTCGGATCTGGCCGCCGCGGCGGAGGAGGACCGCGGCGCGTACCGGTTCACCTGGGTGCCGAGGGCGGCGGAGGTCGACGGCTACATCGACGCCCAGCTCGCCCGCGCCGCCACGGGGCAACTGGCTCCGTACGCACAGGTGGACCGGGCGTCGGGGCGCGCGGTCGGGACCACGGCCTACTGGGAACCGCGACGGTGGCTGGAGGACGACAGCCTCTGCGCGATCGAGGTCGGCTTCACCTGGCTCGCGGCCTCCGCCCAGGGCACCGGGCTGAACACCGAGGCCAAGTACCTGCTGTTCCGGCACGCGTTCGAGAGCTGGGGCGTGGCACGCGTCGACCTGAAGACGGACGCCCGCAACGCCCGTTCCCGGGCGGCGATCGAAAAGGCGGGCGCCCACTTCGAGGGCGTCCTGCGCAACTGGTCCCGCTCCTGGGTCCCGGGCGAGGAAGGCCGCCTCCGCGACACCGCGATCTTCTCGATCACCAGGGAGGAATGGCCGGCCCGCCGGGCGGCCCTCGAAGAACGCCTCGCACGCGCCCGCGACCACGGCGGCCCGAGTTCACGGGTGCCGTGATGCCCGAACTGATACGTCTCGACGCCGGTCACGCACCGGCGGTCCTGGCCTTCGAACTGGCCAACCGCGCCTACTTCGCGGCCTCGGTCACCGACCGGGGCGACGACTTCTTCGACCGGTTCACCGACCGGTTCGACGCGTTGCTGGCCGAGCAGGAGGCCGGCATCTGCGCCTTCCACGTGCTGGTCGCCGAGGACGGATCGGTCCTGGGCAGGTTCAACCTGACGGACATCGAGGACCACACGGCCCACCTCGGCTACCGGGTCGCGCGCGCTGTCGCCGGCCAGGGCGTGGCGACCGCGACGGTCAGGGACCTGTGCCGCCTGGCAACGTCACGCTACGGCCTGCGCACCCTACGGGCGGCCGCCGCCCACGAGAACGCCGCGTCCCAGAAGGTGCTGACCAACGCAGGGTTCGTCCCGGTGGGCCCGGCGGCCCCGACAGACCTCGGCGGCAAGCGGGGCACCTGGTACGAGCGTGACCTGGCACCAGGGCCGTTCTGACGGAAATCAGGAAGGGTGTCCTCGGGGGAAAAGGGACGGCCACCTTCCTGCCACCGGCCCGTTCCGTCGGGGGCAGGGGCTACGGACCCATCAGTCGTCCCACGGCGTGGCTCGTGCGCTCAGCCGGTGTCAGGCGCACCGACACCGGCGCTGCAGCAGGATGCGCGGCGCGCTGTGGTGGACAGGGATGTCCTTGGTCTGGCGGCACCGGTCGTGCATGTCGGTGTAGTCGGGCAGCTGCCCGACCGTGCACTCGGCGGATCTCGCGGAGGTCCTGGCGTCTGTGACCGAGGGGAGCTGACGAGTGGCTGATGTACCGGTGCCGCTGACCGAGGAGCAGATCGAGGCGGCCCTGCGGGAGGCTCCGGGCTGGCGGCGGGAGGGCGACGAGATCACCCGTACGTACGGCATTCGCTATCACGGCGGGGTGGCGATGATCGTCCATGTCGCCGATGTCGAGCGGCTCATCAGCCATCACGCGGATATCGATCTGCGGTGGGGAAAGGTGCGGTTCGCCGTCACCACGCACGATGCCGGGCACAAGCTGACGTCCGCCGACTTCGACTTGGCCCGGCGTATCGACGCCATCGCCGAAGCGCACTTGGCTACGCCTCTCGACGACTGACGAGGCGTTCACGCTGACGGGTGCCCCCACCGGGCATGATGAAGTCCCCGCCCGGAACGATCCGGTGGCCCGGGAAATCGCCTACCCCACCACCCGCAGCAACAAAACCGCCCGCCCCGCCACCCCGATCTCCTCCCCCGCCCGATACCCCACCCCCGGCGCCGCCCCCTGTTCCTCCCGTGACGTGTCGACGACCGCCTCGTAGCGCTGCGCCCAGGGGGCACCCGGCAGTTCGAAGGTCGTCGGGTGTTCGCCCGCGTGCAGGATCAGCAGGAAGCTGTCGTCGGTGATCGGGGCGCCCCGGGCGTCGCGGCCCGGGATGTCGCGGCCTGAGAGGTACATGCCCACTGTTGCCGCCGGGGCGTACCAGTCGCGTTCCGTCATCTCCGTGCCCCGAGCCGTGAACCAGGCCAGGTCGCGCAGTCCGTCCGCCGAGTGTGCGCGGCCGGAGAAGAACGCTCGGCGGCGCAGTACGGGATGGCGATGCCGCAACTCGATGAGGCGGGCCGTCAGTTCGGTCAGGGCTCGCCAGCCGGGGTCCTCCAGCAGACCCCAGTCCACCCAGCTGATCTCGTTGTCCTGGCAGTACGCGTTGTTGTTGCCCCCCTGGGTGCGCCCCAGCTCGTCGCCCGCGACCAGCATCGGAACGCCCGTCGACAGCAGCAGAGTTGTCAGCAGGTTCCTCAACTGCCGTCGGCGCAACGCCTGTACGTGCTCGTCGTCCGTCTCGCCCTCCGTGCCGCAGTTCCAGGCGCGGTTGTCGTCCGTGCCGTCCCGGTTGCCCTCCCCGTTGGCCTCGTTGTGCTTGCGCTCGTACGACACCATGTCCCGGAGCGTGAAACCGTCGTGCGCCGTGACGAAGTTGACCGAGGCGTAGGGGCGCCGGCCGCCCCACGCGTACAGGTCGCTCGACCCCGACAGGCGGTACCCGAGGTCCCGTACGTCCGGCAGCGCGCCCCGCCAGAAGTCCCGTACCGCGTTGCGATAGCGGTCGTTCCATTCGGTCCAGAGGGGTGGGAACGCGCCGACCTGGTAGCCGCCGGAGCCGACGTCCCACGGTTCCGCGATCAGTTTCACCCGGCGCAGCACCGGGTCCTGCGCGATCACCGCGAGGAAGGGGGAGAGCATGTCGACGTCGTGCATCGAGCGGGCCAGGGCCGCCGCGAGGTCGAAGCGGAAGCCGTCCACCCCCATCTCCGTCACCCAGTACCGCAACGAGTCGGTGATCAGGCGCAGTACGTTCGGCTGGACCACGTGGAGGGTGTTTCCGCAGCCCGTGTAGTCGGAGTAGCGGCGGGGGTCGCCCTGCAGCCGGTAGTAGCCCCGGTTGTCGATGCCGCGCAGGGACAGCGTCGGGCCGTGTTCGTCGGCCTCCGCCGTGTGGTTGTAGACCACGTCGAGGATGACCTCGATGCCCGCCGCGTGCAGTGCGCGCACCATGCGCTTGAACTCGCCGACCTGCTGTCCGGCCGTACCCGTGGCCGCGTAGCCCGCGTGGGGGGCGAAGTAGCCGATCGAGTTGTAGCCCCAGTAGTTCTTCATGCCCCGGCGCAGGAGGTGGTCCTCGTGCGCGAACTGGTGCACCGGCAGCAGTTCGACCGCCGTCACGCCCAGCTTCGTCAGGTGCTCGATCGCCGCCGGGTGTGCCAGGCCCGCGTAGGTGCCCCGCAGTTCCTCCGGGATGCCCGGGTGCAGCTTGGTGAAGCCCTTGACGTGGAGCTCGTAGATCACCGAGTCCGCCCACGGCGTCTTCGGGCGGCGGTCGTCCGCCCACTCGTCGTCGGGGGCGTCGTCGTGGACGACGACGCCCTTCGGGACGTACGGCGCCGAGTCGCGGTCGTCGCGCACGGTGTCCGCGACCTGCTGCTGGGGCCAGTCCCTGACGTGCCCGTACACCTCGGCGGGCAGCTCGAAATCGCCGTCCACCGCCCGCGCGTACGGGTCCAGGAGCAGCTTCGCCGGGTTCCAGCGGGCGCCGGTCCACGGGTCCCAGCGGCCGTGCACGCGGTAGCCGTAGCGCTGCCCCGGCATGACCCCGGGTACGAAGCCGTGCCAGATCTCGTGCGTCAGTTCGGTGAGGGCGACGCGGGTCTCCACCTCCCCGCCGCCCTCATCACCGTCCCCGACCTCGCCGAACAGGCACAGCTCCACCGCCTCCGCCCCGCCCGCCCACAGCGCGAAGTTGGTGCCCGACACCCCGTCCGGGCCCGTGCGGAAACGGGCACCCAACGGCATGGGCGTGCCCGGCCACACGGGTACGGCGGGCAGCGCGGCGCGTGGCGCGCCGTTCAGCACGGGGGCGGGCAGCGCGGCGTCGGGCGACGCCGTGTCGGGGTGCCCGGTCTCTACGGCGCGCTGCTGGGCCACCGCTTTCTGCTCGGCTGCGCTGGACACCTCTCCACCTCCCGCGACTCGTGGAACGAAGCGAGAACAGGCGTACGGCGTCCCTGCCGAGGTGCCCTGTCGCGTCGTTTCTCCCCCCTGTTCTGCCCAGAGCGCGGCTCGCACTCACGTTTCCCCGGGGCGGGCCGCGTCGTTGGGTCCTGCGTGAGGCACGTAACAGGGCGCGCTCGGCGCGCGAAGGCCGGGCTGGCCGCCGTACTGACATGGGCAGGACTGCTGGCCGGAGCCGCCGGCTGTACTTCGGAGGGGGTGAACGGGACGGACTCGATGTTCGGGAAACCCCGGGCGCCGAAGGGCGTGATCCGCGTCGTCCCGGATGACGGCAGCCGCGCCGTGCGCCCCGACAACCCCCTTCTCGTACGGGTGGCCGGCGGGCGCCTGGAATCGGTGAAGGTCGTCAGGTCGCAGGACGCGCAGGAGTCGGTGGTCGCCGGGCGGATCACCGAGGACGGGCTGTCCTGGCGGCCCGACGACGCGCGGCTCGCGCTGGCCGCCAGATACACCGTCGACGCCGTGGCGCTCGACGGCCAGGGGAACCGCTCGGCCCGGCACACGACCTTCACCACGTACGTGCCCGACGAGCGGTTCATCGGATACGTCACCCCGGAGAACCGCGCCACCGTCGGCACCGGAATGATCGTGTCGCTGGAGTTCAACCGCGAGGTACAGAGCCGCGCCGCGGTGGAACGCGCCGTCCACGTCACCGCGAAGCCCGCCGTCGAGATCCGCCCGCACTGGTTCGGCGACGACCGCCTCGACTTCCGGCCCGAGGAGTACTGGGCACCGGGCACCGAGGTCACCGTCGATCTCGCGCTGCGGGACGTCGAGGGGGCGCCGGGGGTGTACGGGATCCAGCAGAAGACGTTCACCTTCACCGTCGGCCGCAGTCAGGTCTCGCTCGTCGACGCCGCCGCGCACACCATGGAGGTGCGGCGCGACGGCGATCTGCTCGCCACCGTGCCGATCACGGCGGGAGCGCCCAGGACCACCACGTACAACGGGAAGATGGTGGTCCTGGAGATGCTGGAGCTGACCCGGATGAACGGCGCCACCGTCGGCTTCAAGAAGAAGGACGGCAACGGCGAGTACGACATCCCGGACGTGCCGCACGCGATGCGACTGACCACCTCCGGCACTTTCGTGCACGGCAACTACTGGGCGCCGGACGCCTTCGGCAGGACCAACGTCAGCCACGGCTGCGTCGGACTGAGGGATGTGAAGGGCGGCAGTTCGGACAGTCCGGCGGGCTGGTTCTTCGACCGGAGCCTGATCGGTGACGTCGTCGAGGTCGTCCACAGCAAGGACAAGCGGATCGCTCCCGACAACGGACTCGGCGGGTGGAACATGGGCTGGAAGGAGTGGAAGGCGGGCGGCGCCGTGAAGTGAACAGTCGGATCCGACAATCTGATGATGTTGGGACGAAACAGTGACCTTCAGGGGCCGCCAGGGGGTGTGACCTTGTGCTTAATATGCGGCCGGGGGGCGCGTAAGCGCCGGGAATTGGGCCTGGGTCAGGCCCCGGGAGGGGAGAAAGCTTGAACGCGCGACCGATATCTGCGGCTTCGGCGGCGGCACGGCGGGGTGGGAAGCGGGGGAGCAGAGGGCCGCTGGCGCTGCTCGCCGGCGTCCTGCTCGTCGCCGTCACCGCGTGCACGGGCGGCGGTTCGGGCTCAGGCACCGACGACGCCAAGCCGAAGGGCAAGGAATCCTCCACCGCGCGGCCCCAGCAGTCGCAGGCGGTCGTGACGATCGCGCCCAAGGACGGGGCGACGTCCGTGGACACCAGCGGCGCCCTCACGGTCGGCGCCGCCAAGGGCAAGCTGACCGAGGTCAAGGTCGAGGACTCCAAGGGCAACGCGGTCGAGGGCGCGCTGACCGCGGGCGACACCAAGTGGGCGCCCGCGACGCATCTCGCCGCGTCCACCACGTACAAGGTGCACGTCGTGGCGAAGGACAGCCAGGGGCGTACGGCGGCGGAGGAGTCCTCCTTCACCACCCTCACCCCGAAGAACACGTTCATCGGCAGGTTCACGCCCGAGGACGGTTCCAAGGTCGGCGTGGGCATGCCGTTCTCGATCCGCTTCACCCGGGGCATCACGCACCCCGAGGCCGTCGAGAAGGCCATCACGGTCAGGACCGAACCGGCCGTCGACGTCGAGGGCCACTGGTTCGGCAACGACCGCCTCGACTTCCGCCCGGAGAAGTACTGGAAGCCAGGTACGAAGGTCACCGTCGCCCTCGCTCTCGACGGCGTCGAGGGACGCCCCGGCGTCTACGGCAAGCAGGCCAAGCAGGTCTCCTTCACCATCGGGCGCAGCCAGGTCTCCACGGTCGACGTCAAGACCAAGAAGATGGTCGTACGACGGGACGGCAAGGTCATCAAGACCCTCGCCGTCACCACCGGCAAGCCCGGCTACGAGACCTGGAACGGCCAGATGGTCATCAGCGAGCGCCTCGAGGTGACCCGGATGAACGGCGAGACGGTCGGCTACGGCGGCGAGTACGACATCAAGGACGTCCCGCACGCCTCGCGCCTGACCGACTCCGGCACCTTCATCCACGGCAACTACTGGGGCGGCGACGCCTTCGGCAACTACAACGCCAGCCATGGCTGCATCGGCCTCAGGGACGTGCGCGGCGGCTACGACAGCGGGGTGGCGGCGGCCTGGTTCTTCGACCGGTCGATGATCGGCGACGTGGTGATCGTGAAGAACTCCAACGACCGCGTCGTCGACGGGGGCAACGGGCTCAACGGCTGGAACATGTCCTGGGAGAAGTGGAAGGCGTAACCCCCGGTTCACGTCGTCGCGGGCCCGGTGTGACCGACAGCACCGGGCCCGTTGTCGTTAGTGTTCGTTAACCTGCCTCCATGACTGTGCATCTCGAAGTCGCCGAAGGTGTGGGCACGCTCCGGCTGGACCGGCCGCCCATGAACGCGCTGGACATCGCCACGCAGGACCGTCTCAAGGAGCTCGCGCAGGAGGCCACCCGGCGGGAGGACGTCCGGGCGGTCGTCGTGTACGGCGGGGAGAAGGTGTTCGCGGCCGGCGCGGACATCAAGGAGATGCAGGCCATGGACCACGCGGCGATGGTCGCCCGGTCCAGGGACCTGCAGGACTCCTTCAGCGCCGTCGCCCGTATCCCCAAGCCGGTCGTCGCCGCGGTGACCGGCTACGCACTCGGCGGCGGCTGCGAGTTGGCGCTCTGCGCGGACTACCGCATCGCCGGTGACAACGCGAAACTCGGTCAGCCGGAGATCCTGCTCGGTGTGATCCCCGGCGCGGGCGGCACGCAGCGACTGGCCCGGCTGATCGGGCCGTCCAAGGCCAAGGACCTGATCTTCACCGGGCGGATGGTCAAGGCCGACGAAGCGCTGTCCCTCGGTCTGGTGGACCGGGTGGTACCGGCCGCCGACGTGTACGCAGAGGCGCACGCCTGGGCGGCGAAGCTCGCGCAGGGTCCGGCGATCGCGCTGCGCGCGGCGAAGGAGTCGATCGACGCGGGTCTGGAGACGGACCTGGAAACAGGACTGGCGATCGAACGGAACTGGTTCGCCGGCCTGTTCGCGACCGAGGACCGGGAGACCGGGATGCGGAGTTTCGTGGACGAAGGTCCCGGTAAGGCGAAGTTCCTCTAAAGCGCTTGCAGTTGACGCGATGTCTTATCCGGGTCCCTCGATAGGGCGGTTTATGGGAACCTTGGGCCAACTTAAGCCTGTGATGTCGAGGGGGCCTGTCGCTTGCCCGAAAGTGAGCTTCCGTCGCAGGTGGGAGGGCCTTTAGCGGCCGATGAAATGCCATCGGCATATGCCGATCGACCTATTCGGAATGACGCGTTCCGGGGGGCGTATTCCTCCGGAACGGCCCCGGCGGACGGCTCGGGCGGCCATGATGGGGGCATGGCGGGGCTGGAGGGCATGGAACAGCCGCGGGGACAGAGCCGTGCGACGGCGGCGCGTTGGTCGCCCGCGGTGGAGGACGAGCGAGCGCTCAAGGTGCTCGAGCTGTTCGGAGACCCGACGGACGCCGAGGTTCGACTGCCGTCCCGCCCGGAGTCCGCCGCGAGCGCCCGCCGCCTCGCCCAGGTCGTCGTACTGCGCCAGTGGGGACTGTCCCCCAAGATGACCGAGGACGTGGTGCTCCTCGTCTCCGAGCTGGTCGGCAACGCGGTGCGGCACACCGGCGCGCGAGCGTTCGGCCTGCGGATGCGCAAGCGCCGGGGATGGATCCGCGTCGAGGTCCGCGACCCCTCGCGGGGGCTGCCGTGTCTGATGCCGGTTCAGGAGATGGACATCAGCGGGCGGGGGCTGATGCTGGTCGACAAGCTCTCCGATCGGTGGGGCGTCGACCTGCTGCCGCGCGGGAAGACCACCTGGTTCGAGATGCGGGTCGCCGACCGGTAGGACGCGCGGCGGGGTACGAGGCCGCGCCGCCCGGATGGGCGGGCCGCCGATCGGGCTAATCGCCCGTTTTCCTCCCCCAACCCCCCTTAAATGGTGCGGGTGACCACGACCGACCGTCGAGCGGTGCTGCGCGCGGGCGCCGGGATCGTTGCCTCGGGGGCGCTGACCACCGGGTGCGCGCCCGGTACCGCCGCCTCCCCCCGTACCCCTTCCTCACCTGCCCCCTCCTCCCGTACCCCGGCTTCCCGCACTCCCGCGCCCGCTCCCGCGCCCCTTCTCCACTACCCCGCCCAGATCTCCCACGGCCCCCGCGACCGCCCCCGGGTCGCCCTCACCTTCCACGGCGGCGGCGACCCCGCCACCGCGCACGCGGTGCTCGCCGCCGCCGAGGAACACGGCTCCCGTGTCACCGTGTTCGCCGTCGGGACCTGGCTCGACGCTCACCCCGGCCTCGCTCGCCGCGTCCTCGACGGCGGTCATGAACTCGGCAACCACACCCAGCGCCACCTCGACATCAACGCCATGCCGGAGGCGGACGCCGACGCCGAGATCCGGGGGTGCGCCGAGCGGCTGAAGGCGCTCACCGGGTCCGTCGGCACCTGGTTCAGGCCCTCGCGCGGCGCCCGCGCCTCGCCGCTCGTCGAACGGCTCGCCCGCCGGGCCGGTTACCCGCACGTCCTGTCGTACGACGTCGACTCCCTCGACTTCACCTCGCCGGGCGCCCCCACCGTCGTGGACAACGTCATGGCCGACGTCCGCGCCGGATCGATCGTGAGCCTGCACTTCGGATACGCGGACACCGTTGCCGCGTTCCCCGGCCTCCTGCACGAACTCGACCGCCGCGGCCTGCGCGCGGTGACCACCACGGAGTTGCTGACCTGATGCCCCTCACCGTCATCGCCCGCGCCCTCGTCACGACAGCCGCCCTCACCATCCTCGCCGGACTCGCCGGCTGCGGCACCGAGGCCCGGGAGCAGCCGCACCGGACCCTCGGCGCGGTCAAGCCGGTCAAGCCCGCCCAGCCGGTCAAGCCCGCCGTGCCCGTCAGGCCCGCCATCCAGGGGCTGCTCGGGATGCCGCCCGTCCTCCACCCGCGTGATGTGTACGCCGCCGACCGGCCGGGCAAGCTCTCGCCGGTCGTCCGGGACTTCCCGTCCCGGGTCTACGTGCCCAACACCGAGTCCGACACCGTCTCCGTCATCGACCCGAAGACGTACGAGGTCATCGAGACGATCCGCGTCGGTCGCCAGCCCCAACACGTCGTCCCCTCCTGGGACTTGAAGACCCTCTGGGTCAACAACGACCGCGGTCACACTCTCACGCCCATCGACCCGAGGACCGGGAAGGCGGGCGAACCGGTCGACGTCCACGACCCCTACAACCTCTACTTCACGCCCAACGGCAAGTACGCCGTCGTCATGGCCTCCCTCGACCGCGAGCTGGTCTTCCGCGACCCGCACACCATGAGGATCGCCAAGACCGTGCCCGTCAGCTGCTACGGCGTCAACCACGCCGACTTCTCCCTCGACGGCCGGTACTTCATCGTGTCCTGCGAGTTCAGCGGCGAACTGCTCAAGGTCGACACCGAGAAGATGAAGGTCGTCGCGCAGCAGAAGCTGCCCTACAAGGGCGCCATGCCGCAGGACGTCAAGATCTCCCCGGACGGCAGACGGTTCTACATCGCCGACATGATGGCCGACGGCATGTGGGTCCTGGACGGCGACAGGTTCACCCGGCCCACCCTCCTGCCCACCGGCAAGGGCACCCACGGGCTGTACGTCAGCCGCGACTCCCGCGAGATGTACGTCTCCAACCGGGGCGAGGGCTCTGTTTCCGTCTTCGACTTCGCGAAGGGCGAGGTCACGAAGAAGTGGCATCTGCCCCACGGCGGCAGCCCCGACATGGGCGGCGTCTCCGCCGACGGCAAGGTCCTGTGGCTGTCGGGACGTTACAACGCGGAGGTGTACGCCATCGACACCAGGACCGGCAAGCAGCTCGCCCGCATCAAGGTGGGCAGCGGCCCGCACGGTCTCGCCGTCTACCCGCAGCCCGGCCGCTATTCACTCGGCCACACCGGCATCTTCCGCTGATCCGCGCCCAGTCGGCCCGCCCGACGTCACCCCGGGTGACACGCCGCCGATCGAGTGACGATCCCCGGCCCGCCGCCGCAGACCCGACATGGTGCAGCCATGATCACAACTCGCCTGCGGCGGCGGACCGCTGCCGTCGCCCTCTCCCTGGCCGCCGTCTTCTCGACCTCGGCCGCCACCCTCCCCTCAGCCGCTCCGCAGGCCCTCACCAGGGCCGCTGCCCCCACCTGTCCGCAGTTCGACGACCCGGTCAAGGCCGCCGTGGACCGCCGCGTCGACGTCGACCGCATCACCCCCGAGCCGGTGTGGCGCAAGACCTGCGGCACCCTCTACCGCAGCGACGGCCGCGGCCCCGAGATCGTCTTCGCGGAGGGCCTCAAGCCCAGGGACGTCATCAACGGCCAGTACGACATCGAGAAGTACGTCCTGGTCAACCAGCCCTCCCCGTACGTCTCCACGACGTACGACCACGACCTGTACAAGACGTGGTGGAAGTCCGGTTACAACTACTACATCGATGCCCCGGGCGGCGTGGACGTGAACAAGACCATCGGCGACACCCACAAGTGGGCCGACCAGGTCGAGGTCGCCTTCCCCGGCGGTATCGAGCGGAAATACATCATCGGCGTCTGCCCGGTGAACAAGACCACCAAGGTCGAGATCATGAGCGGCTGTGAGAGCAACCCGCACTTCGAGGCCTGGCACTGAGCCAAGCCAAGGTGCTGATGGGGTCCGCTGGAGGCGCGGTGTGAAATCCGCGGGTCCGTCGTGGCTGGTCGCGCGGTTCCCCGCGCCCCTTTGGGGCACGGGCACCGCGCCCGAGTTCCCTGAGCCCGCTCAAGGGGCGAGGAGCAGGGCCTCTCCGCCCACCGGACGGAACCCCGCCGCCTGGAACGCCCGTACGCTGCGGGCGTTCCCCGGGGCCAGCTGGGCCCAGACCGGCTCCCCGCCGCTCAGGTACCGTGCCGAGGCCGCCAGTGCCCGGCCCAGACCCCGGTGCCGTACCGCCTCCGTCACCTCCACCGCTGCCTCCAGCCGCCCGGCGACCCCGCGCCCGAGGATCAGCACCCCGCCGTCGGCCGCCCACACCCGGACGTCGTCGCGGTGCCGGTGGGCGCGGGCGACCCGGTGATGAGCGGGATCGTCGATCTCCGTCAGCGTCAACGGGGGATCGCCCTGGACCGGGGAGGCGACCGCGAGCAGGTCGATCGTCTCGTTCGAGCGGCCCGTACGGTCCATGAGGGCGGCCAGGAAGCGCGGGTTCATCGGCGCGGAGAGCGCGTCGCTGTCCACCCCGGCCAGGGTCCGGCGTACCCAGTCGGGGTCCTCGTCGGTGAAGACGACCGCGTGCGCGGTGAAGGCGAGGACCCCGGCGTCGCGGTGGGACGCCTGGGGCACGATGGTCGTACGGCCGTCGGGGTCCGGGAAGACGCCTCGCGCCACGGAGTCGAGGACGTCCTTCAGCGATTCCCCCACAGTGCCCCTCCCGGCCCAGCCCAGACCCGCGAACATGATCGACGACGGCACCGGACATCTCACCATCGGCGAGCCGGCCAGGGCCACCGGATTGACGGTACGGACCCTCCGTCACTGGTCCGACGAGGGCGCCCGGCGGTCCGGAGGCGGCGGACGTCCTGCGGGACCTGCGACCGCCCGCCGCGCACCGTGGGAGTTCGCGTGGGTGGTCGCGGCGCTGCGTTCGTATGTGGCCAGCTAATCTGACCCCGTCAGCAGTACGTACATGAAGGGGCGGGTCCCGGTGGCGGACATCGAGGAAGCACGCAAGCAGTTCGAGCGCATCGACACGAACGGTGACGGGGTCATCACGGCTGCCGAGTTCAAGACGGCCCTGGCGCAGGCGGGCGACTGGAACGTCACCGAGTCCGTGGCCGAGGTCATCATCGCCGCCCGCGACCTCGACGGCGACAAGCTCCTGTCGTTCGACGAGTTCTGGACGTACCTGAACAAGTAGAGCGAAGCGGTACCAAGCAGTACATAGCGGTAAGTGTGGGGCGCCCGTCGGATCGTCGGCGGGCGCCCCTTCGCGTGGCCGCGCCCGTCGGTGAAGTCGGGTAAACGGGGCAAGCGTCCTCTTAGCTGTTTGTGTGGCGTCATGTCGGAAAAGATGCCGATGTGTCAAATCAGCCACACTGTGCGCCAGTTGGCGTAGACACTGCTGTTGTATGGCCGTTGCATGGATGGGCCGGGCGTTCGATGCCCCGGCCCGGAGCACAGGAGGACGGACATGGTGTCGCCGGACCCCTACAGCTACTGGATCGTGCTGCTCGACATCGAGGACTTCAGCCTGCGCCCGGAGAACGCCCAGGCCACCCTGCACGAAGAGCTCTACGACGTGGTCGAGTTCGCACTCGGCAGAGCAGGCCTCTGCTTCGCCGACTGCCCGGTCCAGGACCGGGGCGACGGCATGCTGATCCTGGTCCCCGTGGACACCAGCCCGACCAGGCTGCTGCGGGAACTCCAGCGCGGGCTGGACGACGCCCTGTCCGCCCACCGGGCCAAGTACAACGAGGACCACCGGATGCGGCTGCGGGTCGGCCTCAACCAGGGGCTCGTGATCCGGCGGGGCGAGCGCTGGACCGGCACGGCCATCAACGACCTCGCCCGGCTGGTCGACGCGGGCCCCGTCAAGCGGGTCCTCGCCGAGGCGCGGCGGGCCCCGCTGGTGGTGGTGGTCTCGGAGAACGTCCACACCTCGGTCGTCCTCGGCGGCTACCCGGGCATCGACCCGGCGGCCTATCTGCCCGCCGACTTCGTCACCAAGCACGGCGAACCGCGCCGCGGCTGGGTCACCGTACCCGGCTACGCGGCGCCACCAGGACTTCCCGCGAATCCGGGGGAGCCGCCCGACCGGGCACCCGGGGGAGCCCAGGCCCCGGGCGGCGGAGCGGGAAGAGCCGGCGGCGGAACCGGCACGGGGAGCCCGGTTCCGCCGCCCACGCTCACCGCCCGCGATGTGACGGGCGGCCGGATCGCCGTCGGTGAGGGAGCGAAGGTCGTCGGCCGTGACGACGTGGCGGGCAACGTGTACTACGTCAACGTGCCGCTGGACGAGCGGTGAGCACACCCGGCGCCCCGGCGCCCGGACCGGCGCCCGCCGCGGCACCCGCACCGGCGCCCGCGCCGTCCCCCGCCGGTCCCGCACCCGGGGGTGCGTCCGCGCCGCCGCCCGGTGGCAACGCCGGTGACGGCGGCGGGACCCCGGCCGGCGGTGACGGGCAGGGCGG
>Ga0136846_1233099_pt1 | contig 21566 bp, 19 predicted proteins | sample HopSoiMetagenom2_FD_96841 | JGI IMG/M metagenome (GOLD analysis project Ga0136846, IMG submission 96841) | Grasslands soil microbial communities from Hopland, California, USA - 2 Assembly 2016 (version 4) | ecosystem: Environmental > Terrestrial > Soil > Grasslands | place: USA: Hopland... | reverse complement strand
GTTCCGCGCGCTGGCGGTATTGCGGGAAGCCTTCAGTTACTTGGCGTGGCAGATGCATCTGACTTTCTGATGCTTTGAGAGCCTCTCCCAGCGACTCGCTAGTCATCCAGCGTTTCCAGAAGGACCTTGTCGCGTTGCTTGCTCCACTACGGGAAAGCTCCAGTGAGAACTCATCTTTTTCTGTTGGACCAAGGCTGACCTACCCTCGTACATATGTACCCTGGTACATTCGTGGTCAAAAGAGTCGGTTCATGCCACAAGATAGATTCACAGTCGAACGCGTCCAAACCGGAGTCCGCATCGAAAAGCGGCTCCTGAAAGTGCTGAAAGGCTTGGCCGAGTATCACGACCTTACCTTGGGAGACTTGCTGGAGGGCATTGTCCTGCACGCTTTTGATGGCAAATGCCCGTTCGGGCAGGAGTCTCTTGCGCGCATCAAGGACCTAAAGAAGTTCTATGCACTAGACCTGGATGCCGGCGCCAGCCATCGCCTTGTAGAAAAGAATGTCTCGCTACCGGTCCACAAGAAACGCAAATGAACCAGCAACTCAAAAGATTGCTGTTCCCGGGATTGCGCTGGGCTTTGGGGCTAGTGGTGCTGTGGGAGGCGTGCAGGGAGTTGCTGCACGCCTCCCACGCCGTGCACACTCACTCCCATGCTGTGTCGCTGGTGGGAGTTCGTCTCTTCATTTCCTCCAGCGAAATCCTAACTTGCATTTTGTTTCTATATCCCAGAACACGAGTGCTGGGCGGCTACGGATTGCTGCTGATTTTCGTGCTTGCCATAGGAATCCATATGGCCCAAAGACAATGGGGGATCCTCTCTTTAATTGTTTATGCGACGGCAGTATTGGTTATCCTGGCCAACGAATAGTGGTCCAGTCCAGCACGTCCAACGTGAAGCCTTACCAACCGTTGCTTGTTCGAAGCGCAGTGATGTGGGCGACATGGTGTTTCCCATGCCAGGCGTAGAGTGCCACCGTCTTATCGAGAGTTAGCACCCCAAGTTCCGGGTGCCGAAAAGTCTTCTTCCAGTCTGCAGCTGTGAAAGAGCGCAGCAGCAAGATCCAGCGCTGGTGGAGAGAATCCAGCAAAGACAGGGAGGTCTCGATAGGCGTAACTCGACTGTCGGCGAGTTCTGCCCATCGGTCTTCCTGATACGGTTTGATGGTCGGTTCGTCTTCGGTGAGGGCTAGCTTGAATCGGATATAGCTATTGAGGTGGCTATCGGGAAGGTGGTGAATAACCTGCCGCACCGTCCATCCGCCCTCGCGATACGGTGTGCTCAACTGATCTTCCGACAAGCCCTTGATTGCTGCCCGAAGCTTCGCGGGCGTCTCTTCGATGTCGCGAATAAATTGTTCCCGCTCGGCATCATTTGCAGGCGCCTGGCCGTTGAATTTTCCAATAGGAAAGCGTGGATCACCCATCTGTCCTCCAGTCGGTAAATGGATGGCTATAAGATGAGGAACAAACCACCAAAGCTCCGAAAAGATTGCAAGCGCTGCTTTTTGGGAATTGGAGTAATCAAGGCTGACGCGGCGTGAACTGAAGAGTTCACGTGATGATTACTTGATCAGTGCAAGAATTCTAACCGGACTTCCCGATCCACCTTCTAGCTTCATCGGGGCTACCACCACCGTAGCGCCAGATTCCGGAACACTAGCCAAATTCGCGACATTCTCCAACTGGTAGAGACTGTGTGAAAGCGTGTATTTGTGAACCGGATAGTCTTTCGATGGACCGTAGTCGATGCTCAAAGTGTCGATTCCCACCGCGATCGCGTTTCGACCCTGCACCAGAAACCGTGCTGCTTCCTCGGAATAGCCGGGAAAATGCAGGACTCCGTTGCCATCCGGATTGCGATAATCTTTGACCGAGTTCCAACGCGATTCCCAACCGGTTCGCGCGATAACGACCGCTCCTTGGGGAATCTGCCCATTCATTTTTTCCCAAGTGGCGATGTCGTCGACGCTGAGCTGGTAGTCGGGATTCTGACTTGCTCCCTTGCGCACGTCCAGCACCACTAAGGGCGCCACCAGTCGTTCTACAGGTATCTGATCTACGGTCCACAACCCCTGTACGAAATGAGCGGGTGCATCGATGTGAGTCCCGAAATGTTCGGGAAGGGTAATTTCCCGGGCGAAGTAGCCGGCTTTGTCGACTGTAGCGATATCCTTGGCTTGAAAAACGGGTTTCGTGGTTGGTTCGTAGTTCGGAGTATCAGGTCCCAATTCGTGGGTAAGATCGGCTACCCTGGTGAAGCCTGCTGTGCGAAGAGAGGTAGTGTGGTGCTGAGCGAACAAGAAGATCGCCAGCGCAAGCATGGAAGCGACAACAAATGTTTTAACCTTCATCAGCTTTAAAGCTTTTCTCCCGCCTCTGATTGGGAGTCGCGGCTCAGAGAGACCACTCTTCTCAAATGAGATGCACTGGTTCTCCACCGCGGCTCTGGAAATTGTCCTCCGGTTGGCATGTGGGAAACAAGTAACTCTGGCGCGTAGGCCACGGATGTGTCCGGAATGTAACCAATCGGGAGTCACCCTCACGTGTAAACCGAGGCCACCAGAATAGCGATCATTGCGGCAATAAGAGTACTGACGAAGTTCACCGCGTTATTGTTGAGCACACGTCGTCGCTCTAGCGATGCACCTAACCAGCTATCGCAAACCATGCCCGACACGGCTGCGCTCGAAGTAATGATGATCCACTTCACAGGCAAAACTTTGACGCCAACGGCGACCAGGCTGACGATCAATGCAGCGACCACGCCCGCAACTGTACCGCTCGCACTAATCGCGCCATCTGTACCGGGAGGCACAGTTTTCCAAGTAGTGATGAGCCGCGGATTATGACCGCGCGTTTGCCCGTATTCACTGGACACAGTGTCAGCGGCGACTTCAGCCAGTGCTGCGACCGCGGCCAACATGTAGATCGAATTCTTCTGAATGGCGAAAAGCAATGCTAGTACAGTTGCGACCCCAAGGTTGGCCACAACTTGCGAGCCTGTCCGCCCTTCTCCTTTCTCCGCCGTTCCCAACATCTGTTTTTTGCGATAACCAAGTCTGGTTGTGAATGAGGTCAGTACGAATACGCACACCAGTAGGACGAAGGCCCCGGGTCCAGCGCTTACGTAGAGGATCAAGCTGATTACGAACCCGACCAAGGCCCCTGAGAGGTTCACCCCACGTATGCCACGCGCTAGCCCCGCGAACAGCAACGTGACCACGCCGCCGACGAGTAGGCGATCCCAAATTAGTTCTTGGAGCGTGCCCCATTGATTTTGGTCGAGCGGCATTTCCAGCATCAACTCATGCGCGAGGTATTGCCCGGTCAGAGCTGCAAGCATGGCGCAATATGTTGTGCTCCTTTGTCGCACGATACTTTGTGTCGTAGTTTGATCCGGGATAACACGCGGTCTCTTTACGCATCAAAAGAGCTTTGTACGTTAGACTCATGCCCAGCGCGCTCTGACGCGAACATTGCGGGGTGACAAACACTTATGGCGGCCTCCGTTTGGTCCGGTTATCTGACTTTCGGATTAATCTCTATGCCGGTGCGTCTTTTTTCCGGCGCGCGCAGTTCCAGTATTTCCTTCCACATGCTGCACCGTGATGACCTCAGCCGTGTAAAACAGCAACTCTATTGTCCAGTGGACAATAGAGTGATTGGGCGCGATGAGATCGTTAAGGGATACGAATATCGCAAGGACGAATACGTCATCATTGAACCGGAAGAGATCAAGAAGATTGAGCCAAAGACCGCCAAGACCATGGAGATTCTCGAGTTCGTGAAATCGAGCGAGGTAGACCCCATCTACTTCGAGTCTTCCTATTACATGATGCCCGAAGAGGCCGGACGCCGCCCCTATGCCCTGTTGAGCAAAGCCCTGGAAGAAAGCGAGTACGTTGCGATTGCGAAGCTTACCATGCACAACCGGGAATACACCGTATTTCTCCGGCCGAAAGAAGGCGGGTTGATGTTGCATACGATGTACTACTCCGAAGAGGTTCGTGAGGTTGAGGGCTTCGGCCTGCCCGACGTTGAATTGAAAGAAGGCGAAGTTAAAATCGCCCACCAATTGATTGAAGCTCTTGCGGGGGAGTGGGACCCGCAAAAATACCACGACAATTTCCAGGAAAACCTAAAAGAACTGATTCAAGCAAAACTCGAGGGCCAGGAAGTTAGACCCGTCGAGAAACCCAAAAAGCTGGCTCCAGTTGTTGATCTCATGGCGGCGCTGAAACAGAGTCTGGCCGAAATGGAAGGCAAGAAGAAGCCCGCGGTATCGGCGGCCACTACCCACGAACGGAAGGTGACGGCGCCAGAGCGCAAGACTTCCAAACGCAAACAGGCGTGAGGCACGGCCGATCCTTTTGTGTATCCACGCTTGGCGTTGAGCTTCACTGCAAGAAGTTCCCGACGCCCTGCCTGGTTGCTGCAACTCGCCCACCTGTTTGCCGCATCCATTTCAGCAGATGTGTTTCGTCACTGACGTGATTCGCCATTGCGAATGCCCTAAGATTCGAATGTTGATAGCTGAGTGCTGCTAGCGCATTTATTCGCTTCCCAGTAGAATGGAAATTCTTCCCGATGAATATGACTAGCAAGGAGTTCCTCGGCATCGCGCCGACAGCTTGGCGCAGATATGCACTGCTGGGCGTCATCTTATCCGTCGCCGTCTGGGTGGCCTGCGGCGACGTATTTCGTCCTGTTGCCGTGCCTGTGACCGGCAACCCGCCCGATCCAAGCAATTTTCACTTTGCCGTGGTGCTAAGCCAGAACGCGCCCGGTAGTCCCAGCAGCGCCATGCAGATAGATGTTTCCGGCGACAGCAATGTCGGTAACGCGAAACTGGGATTGGGACCGGTGCACGCTGCCCTGCTTCCCCCTGCGGGAGGAAGAGTTTACGTAGCCAACAATCTCAATGACACGGTTTCGGCCTTCACCCCTGCAACGCCCTGTTTCGTCTCACCTTGTCCCGTCAGCGGTACGGGAACGGTCACGACTATAAGTCTGCCTGCGGGGTCGGCGCCTGTATTCGTCCATTCGACGCAAAGGACGAAGATGTACGTGGCCGACTTCGGCACTGCCGCGAATCCAGGCAGCAACAACGTTGCAGTAATCGACGCACAGAACAACGTCGTCAGCAGCCTTATTCCACTGAGCGGAAGGCCCACCGTTCTGGCCGAAACCCCGAACGGCCAGAAGGTCTACGCCGTGAATCAGGGCGACAACACCGTTGTCCCGACGCTGACTGCTTCTGTCACTCCGATCAACACAGTCGACAACTCGACTGGAACGCCTATAACGAGTTTGACCTCTCCCGTATGGGCGGTCGCAAGTGCCGACAACTCATCTGTTTTTGTGCTCGATTCGGCGACTGGACTGATTTCTGTCATAGATACAACAACCGACACCGTGGCCTCGGTGACGCCCGCCGCAGAGTCGGCAGGAGTTGGCGCCAATTTCATGTTTCTGGACCGCCATCTCAATCGCTTGTACGTAACAAATCCAGTAGCGAACACGCTCGCCGTCTATAACGCTGCCGTAAATAATGTCAGCACCGCAACCCCACCCAAGTTAATGACGGCGGCGCCCATTCAACTACCTGCCGGCGCGTCCAGTCCTGTCATGGTGACTTCGTTGCAGAACGGCACGAATGCGTACGTCGTCAGCTACCAGATCGTCGGAAACGCGCTCAGCTCTGAAGTTACTGTCATTCGAAATACCGACAACAAAGTTGTTGGAACACCCATTCATTTAGCTACCGTGAATCTCGCGAGTATTCCGGCGGCTGCTTTAGCGACATGCCAGAATCCCATCCTCACGCGCTTCCGCACTTCAATCGCATCGTCCGTAGATAGCAGCAGAGTTTACGTATCAGTCTGTGATGCGGGCACCACGTTCGTACTAAATACTTCGAACAACACCGTCGTACTGCCCAGCGGAATGCTGTCGCCCGTAAGCAGCTATCCACCCGTAACCGGTCTGCAGCCGCCGCCGCAGAATCCCGTACTGGTTGTTACCAGCCCCTAGCCTCTAGCTATGTGGGCACAGCGATCCTGATAGGTGAACCGAGACTACGCTGGTGGGCAGTGTGCGAGCTTGCCAATAGCGGTCCATCATAGAATGAAAAGATGCGTGCGCGCCCCATGGTCGGATCACGGGCGCGTGTGAGACAGGAAGCGGTTATTGGCCTGCGACAGCAGTCCGTTCTTCCCGACGACGGCTGTTATAGCGCATTGCCACATTCATAAAGACCTTGCCACTGCAGGTCTCAATACACATGACCAGCGCCTCAGTATCCTCGCTGCTCTTATCCCCATGCTCGGACGTATGCAACTCGGGCGGATGCACGCGGAAGTGGAAGCCCTGGTCGTTAAGCGTGGTGATCGCATTGCCAATAACTTGATTGGCGAGCTCACAAACCGTCTCGCACATCAGTTCTTGCGATTCCGCCAGCTCTTGTCCGGCCATTCGGCTGGCCACCCGCATTGCCGTTTTAGGATCGACGTCGAAGATGATTCTTCCCTCGATATCGCCGGAGACCGCAATCAATGCCGCCACACCCCTACGCCGGTAGCCCTCTTCCTCCATACTGAAATTGCCGATGGAAGTCGGGGATTGCAGGCTGTCCGCCAGCACGGCATCGGCCGCGTTAATAAATGGCTGGATCAGCTCCATCCGCATGCTTACGCTCCTGCGCCCGCGGCACTGGCCACGCTGGCGTCTTCGCCCAGCACGTACTTGATTACTTCGTACAGAACCTCTGGCTTGACAGGCTTCTGCACGAAATGTCTGGCTCCTCGCTGCAATGCCGCCACAATGTTGTCCTGATAACCAACGGACGACACCATCACGATCCGAGCATTGGGATGCGAGCGCACGATTCGCTCTGCTGCTTCGATCCCTTCCATCTGCGGCATGGTTATGTCCATCAGCACGATGTCAGGACTAGTGCGGTCGTACTCTGTAATGGCCGTGCAGCCATCTCCCGCTTCACCCGCTACCTGTCCGCCAAACGACTCAATCATGCGGGCCAGGTTCTTGCGCGCGAAAACGGAATCATCCACTACCAGATAACGGACGGGCTGGCCGTCTTTGCGTTTTACTGGTGCAAACTGCTCCATAAACAACCCTCCTCCTACTCGAACCTCGAACTTGTTTCAGCAATTGCACTTGCCGGTTGCAAATCACTGCTTTCCCGCTCGGGCCGCTTTCCCTCCCTTGCCGGGTTCTTGTCCACACTGCGCCTGCAGTGTGTTCGCTAAAGCTTCTAACGCGACAACTCGCGTCGCAAAACCACGCTCGATGGCAGCCTTAGGCATGCCGAATACGACGCATGACTCTTCACTCTGTGCGATGGTCATCCCGCCCGCAGAACGCACCGTTCCCATCCCTGCGGCGCCATCTTCTCCCATTCCGGTCATCAACACGGCGATGCCGCGCGCGCCGAATTCTTCAGCCAGGCTGCGAAACAAAATATCTACTGAAGGGCGATGGCCGTTCACCCGGGCCTCGTCGGATAGCACTGCTACTTCCCCCAGCGGAAGTCTTTTTACTTTCATGTGACGATCGCCGGGACAGACCAGCGCCCGCCCTGCTATCAGAAGGTCCCCGGATACTGCCTCTTTCACCCGTATCGCGCAGAGTTCATCCAATCGCCGCGCAAACATGTCGGTGAATCCTACCGGCATGTGCTGCACAATCAGAATGGTTCCCGGGAAATCGCCCGGCAATTGGCTGAGCAGGTATTGCAGCGCATTAGGACCACCGGTTGAAATTCCTATGGCCACCACTCTGGTCGGTGGCTCCGTCGGCGTGGCACCGGACTTATCTGCGGGACGGGTTCCTTCGCTGACTGGTTGAATACCGCCAAGTTTGCTCTGGGCAGCTGCCTTGATCTTGGTGATGAGTTCAGCGGCGATATCTGGCATGTGCGCTGAAACATCCTGTGGCTTGGCCACAAAATCGAATGCTCCCAGGGCTAATGCCTTAAGCGTTACTGACGCGCCGCTCGTGGTATGGGAGCTGACCACAATGACGGGCAAATGATGCTTACGCATCAGAGCTTTCAAAGTGTCAATTCCATTGAGACCCGGCATTTCCAAATCCAGCGTAACCACGTGCGGCCTCAGATCCTCGATCTTCTTCAGCGCGAAGTTGCCGTCCATCGCCGTCCCCACCACTTCGATGGAATTATCTTTCTCGAGGATCTGGGGAATCAGCTTGCGCATCAGAGCCGAATCATCCACCACCAACACCCTCACCGGCGCGCTCATGCTTGCACCTCGGGCGACTGAGTGCTCGCATCCTGTCGTGCGGGTTCCGGCCGAGAAAATAAGAGGCCAGCCACTACGGTGCCCGCCTGATCCGGACGGGAGCGGCTCATTCGTTCCACGATCGAGTTCAAATTGAGGATCAGCACGACCCGCCCATCTCCCAGAATGGAAGCACCGCTCACCAGTTCGGTCGCGACCACTTGATCATCCAGCGCCTTGATCACCAGTTCTTCTTCGCCGGCGAGACTATCGACGATGAGGCCGAACTTCTTTTCACCGACGTTAATTACCATCACGAAGAATTTCTTATTGTGAGTCTCGGGTCCTTGCGGCACGTAGCCCAGTCGTACCAGGGGCAAGGTCTGGTTCCGTAGTTGCAGGACCTCATAGTTGTCGACCTGATGCACTTCACCTTCCGTAGCACGCGAGATTTCTGCCACGGCATTTAACGGAATTGCGTAGAGCCTCTGTTCAACCTGGAACATCAACGCCTTGATTATGGCCAGAGTGAGCGGTAACTTCAGCCGGAACGTCGTGCCTTGGCCCGCACGAGTTTCAACGCTAACCGTACCCTTCATCCTGTGCAGTACGCTTTGTACGACATCCATGCCCACACCACGGCCCGATATTTCAGTCACTTGCTCGGCCGTGCTGAACCCCGGCTTAAAGATGAAATCCAGCATTTCAGTCTCGCTCATGCGTGGAGCTTCTTCTGCTGTGGCCAAACCCATTGTTATGGCCTTAGCGCGCACTTTGGCGGCGTCTATGCCTCGGCCATCGTCACTTACCTCCACGATGACTTGATTGCCTTGATGGTAGGCGTCGAGTTTCACGATTCCTTGCGCCGCCTTGCCGAGCTTCTGTCGCTCTTCTGCCGGCTCGATCCCGTGACTCACAGCATTGCGCACCATGTGAGTCAAAGGTTCGGCGATTCCGTCCAGAATGCTCTTGTCGAGGTCGGTTTCTTTTCCGCTTAAGACCAGTTGCACATCTTTGCCGCATTGGCGGGCCACGTCCCGAACAATGCGCGGAAAACGGCGAAAGAGTTGTTCGACGGGTACCATGCGGATCTTCATGACGGCGCGTTGAAGATCGCCGAGCACCCGCGCCTGGAACGCCATGGCATCGGAGAATTTGTGGCGCAGAGGATCCTTCGGAAAGTGCCGGCTGAACTCGTTCAGCGTCTGCTGCAGCATCGACTTCCCTATGATCAACTCACCAAGAAGATTGAGAACATTGTCGATTCTCTCCGCGTCAACACGGAGGATGTTATCGGCGCTGCTGGTGCTGCTATTAGCGGCTGCACTCGCAGGATCGTGATTTTCTTCTGCGCTTTCCGCGCTCTCTGCGGCTGGCGTGGGCACTGGAGCCCGCTCTTCTGTTGCTTCGACCTTTGCGACAGGATCCACGCTTTTCTGTCGTCCCTTTGAGGGTCGGATGGCGTTGATCGTGATTTTTGAAACGATTGACGGAATGTGGCATTTGGCACTGATTTCCTGAAGTGTAGCTGGGCTGGCCAACGCTGCCTCGACTGCACGAGTGGTCTCTCTCCCGCCTGCCTCCGGCCGGATCGCGAGCACCTCTCCAACTCCTTGCAGAGCGTTCTGGATCAGTTGACGAGCGGCCACCGGCATGGCGCATTCCGGATCAATGTGCGCGGTCACGTGATAAACGTTGCGGCCTTGCTGGAGCGCAGTCCGAATGGCGAGGCTTTCGTATTCCGTCCACACTGCGTGAGGACTGGGAGCAGATGAAGTTTTCTTGCGGCCGGTTTTCTTGAGTGGCTGCTGCGCGAGCTTGTGAATGCGCCGGCGCAAAGTTTCGCCAGACGGCACCTTCTTCTTCTTGCGGTACCCGGCCAGCATCTCCGCAAAAACATCGGCGGCGGCCAAAGCTACTTCGGCCACCTCGGCGTGAGCCGCGGTTCCAATCTCAAGTGCCAGTACGTCTTCGAATTCGTGTGCAAGTTCGCTGAGTTCCCTGTACCCGCAAGCGGCGGCATCACCTTTCAGCGTGTGGATGGCTCGGCGTAAACTGCGTACGGCTTCGATGTCGCCAGGCTTCTTCTCCAGTTTTAGGGCTTCGTCGTTCAGAGCCTGTAACAGCTCCTGAGCGCTCTCAAAGAAGAGTTCCCGCAGTTCTGTTGCCCGGTCATCCGATGAGCGGCTCACATCGTCACCTCGACGCGCTGATAGGCCGTGCCGCTATTGCGGTGCACCATGGAAAAGGTGTCGGTAAGGCCAAGCAAGCTCTCCGCATGTCCCACGAACAGATATCCGTCGGGATTCAAGCAGCGATAGAACTTGTCTACTAGTCTTCGTTGTTCTGGCTCGTCGAAATACATCATCACGTTGCGGCAGAAGATCACGTCATTGCGCTGCGGGAGATACTCTGTCTTTAGATTGTGGAAATCGAAGTGAACTATTTCCTTTACAGCCTTTTTCACCGCGTAGCGATCACCGACTTTATCGAAATAACGCAGTCGATAGCTGTAGTCGACGGTTGCCATTTGCGTTTCGTTGTAAACCGCCTCCTGCCCGGCCCGCAGCACGGAGTAGCTAATATCGGAAGCCATAACTTCCACCCGCCAGGGTGGCGGCACCAGCGGCCGTGGCGAAATGTTGGTCACGGGAAGGGAATTGCGAAGATAGTAGTAGGCCAGAGCATCGCAAACCAGCATGGCGATGGTGTACGGTTCCTGGCCGGTGGAACAGCCAGCACTCCAGATCTTCAGGGTGTAATCGCGCCGCGCCTGTTTTTTGTGCAACAGCTCGTCCAGCACATGCTTGTGAAACAGATCCAGTTGCGCCTTGTTCCGGAAAAAGCTGGTCTCGTTGACTGTCAGGTTTTCCAGCAACCGCGACAGTTCTTCCTTGCCGTTGGTACTAATCAGCAGGCGGTAGTAGCTGTAGAAGGAATCCAGCTGGCACTCTTTCAGACGGCGATGCAGGCGGTCCTGCAGGAAGTGTGTGCGGCGCTCGTCAAAATGCATACCGCATTCCTGATAAACGAGTGCCTGCAGCAGCTTCAGCTCAGCTTCGGTAAGCGGGGTCGGAACAGCTGGTGTGCTCATTTTGTCTTTAGCGTCAAATCCTGAAACGATTTCTTACTTGCCAGCGGTTGCGGTGTAGGCATCCTTAGTCCCGACCCGCCCTTTAACTTCGCCGTCAGTATCGCTGCGCTGCGTGCTGCTGTTAGCGAGTAGCTTATTCATGTCAAGCAGAACAATGAGCCGGTTCTTGTACTTGCCGAGGCCGGTTACGCAGTTCAAACCGCCCTCCTGAAAAACCGCGGGCGGCGGTTCAACATCCTCCATGGGGATTTTCACCACGTCGGACGCAGAATCGACAATCAACCCGGTGAGCCGCCCGTGCGATTCGACGACCAGGATGCGATTCTTCTTGGAGGAAACTGCTTCTTTCGCCCCAAACCGCTTGCGCAGGTCAATAACCGAGACAATCTTTCCCCGGAGATTGATGACTCCCTCGATGTATTCGGGAGAGTCGGGCACGGCCGTAATCTCCGTTACTCGGACGATCTCGTGCAGGGACGCGATCGGAACGCCATAGGTCTCGCGACCTACCTGAAAGCCGACAATGTGCAACTCACGGTTCATGGCTGCTCCTGGCGCTTACGAACGTGAGGCGGCAGCCGCATAACGCGCCGGCTTCAATGCTGTCCGCTCTTCCCGGTAACCGCCCCCCTCGTACTCTGTGCCGCCCAGCGCGAACCGGTGCATGGACTCGAGCAGCTCACGCGACATCTTCGACATTTGCTCGGCCGAGGCCGCCAACTCCGTAGATCCTGAGGTGGACTGCTGAATCAGTTCGCGCATTCGCTCCATCGCCTTCACCACCGCCTGGGCGCCCGATGCCTGCTCTTCTACGGCGGAATTGATTTCGTGCGTGATTTCATTGAGCCGCGTCGTGGCGCGAGCGATTTGCGATGATCCATGTGACTGCTCATTGGTCGCCGCCCCGATTTCCTGCGCGAACTTGTACACTTCAGTGACGACGTTGGAGATCTTCTTCAGAGCGCTGTTGAGCTCTCCGCCAAGGTCCAGCCCTTCGTTGACGATGCCCGTGCTGCGGTCCATATTCTCGACCGCTTTACGGGCTTCTTTTTGAATACTCTGAATCAGCTCCGAGATTTCCTTGGTGGACTGCGCTGACTTCTCGGCCAGCTTGCGAACCTCGTCTGCCACCACTGCAAATCCCAATCCATGTTCCCCGGCCCGTGCCGCCTCAATGGCAGCGTTCAGGGCCAAAAGATTGGTCTGCTCGGCTAAGTCATCGATGACCTCGATGATCTTGCCGATATCGTCTGCACGCTGCCCAAGCACATCGATGATCTCGCCAGAACTCTGAATCGTCGTGTTGATGCGGTTGAGCCCGTCGGTCGCCTTCTCCATAGTCGAAATGCCGTTATGCACCTCTTCCCGCGACCGGTTGGAGATGTCGAGCAGGACCTTGGCTGTGTCTGCCACCCTCTGGATGCTGGCCACCATCTGGTCGATCGATGCCGAGGTTTCACTCACGCTGGAGGCCTGGGTCTGCGTGCTTTTCACCATGTTTTGCACGTTGACGCTCATCTCGTGCATGGTGCTGGTTACTTCATCGATGGCGGAGGACGCCTGCAGGCTGATTTTGGCTGATTCATCCGAGGCCCCGGCAACCTGTCCCGAAGCGCTCGCCACTTGTGTGGAAGCGTCGCGGACGTTCTTCACCAGGTTGCGCAGACCCTCGACCATCTTCTTGAACGCATGTCCCAGCGTGTCGTTGGCGGATCTCGGTTGTACTTCTATCGCTAAGTCGCCTCCCGCGATGCTTTCCGACAGGGCCGCCATTTCTTTTAGGTACTTCACCATGGCGCCGAAGGTGCGGGCGAGTTCTCCGATTTCATCCTGCCGTTGGATATCAATGTTGTGATCGAGGTCGCCCGTCTTGCCTATCTGTTGAGCGATGCCCATCAAGTTATTGAGCGGCTCAGTGAGTGATTTGGCCGACGAATACGCAATGAAGATCTCGAGACCCAGCGCAAACAAAGTGCTGAGGAGCGCCACTGCGCCCGTCCAGGTGGTAGCCAGTTCGTCTGCATGGCGCCGTTCTTCCACCGTCTTCTTGTTCTCCTGGCTGGCCATGTCGAGATATTCAGTGGAGTTCTTTACCCACGATGAGGCATCTTTCTGCAGGTAGAAGATTTGAAGTTCCGCTACTGTGACGTTGCCGGCATCGACCTGCTTACGCTTGTCCAGCAGGGGGCTGGCGAACTCAGTGCTCCATGCCTGCTCCAGTTGCTGCACTTTGTCGAGCGCGCTTTTCTGCTGGTCGGAGGTGGTGAGTGAACTGGCTTTCTTCAAGTCTTCGCTGAGCAAGCGGATACCTTCGTTCATCCGATCCATCTCCCGTGTATCTCCGCTCAGCAGATAGTTGCTCAGATAGAGGCGGTTCTGCATCATCTGGAAGCGCACGTGATCGGTGGCGTCCGACATTTCCATGGACTGTTGTGCCGAAGACTTGGCTGCATGTTCACGCTGTACGGCGATCATGTTGACTAGAAACAGCACCACGACCATCGCAAGGACGGCTCCGAAGTTAATGTAGAGTTTCTTGCCAATCGTCATTGCTGTTCCTCCCGCACGCGCCAACCTTCAATCTGGGCTTTGCCCAGGGTAGTGTTCATTGGTCACCTAGTTTTCGGGTCTGAAACTGAATTCGACGACTCCACTGTCTTCCTGTGCAGCCGGTTCAAACTTCCATTTCTTCACTGCGTCCTCAGCAGCCGAAACAAGCAGGGGATGGCCGCCCATCACCTTGGTGGTCTTCACGCTGCCGTTGGCATTTACCACGACCACAAGCTTCACCACTCCGCTGATATTCATGCGGCGAGCGATTTCCGGATAAACCGGAGTGACCCGGCTCTTCACCTTGCGCGTGATCTCTGCATCCTCCCCGAACAGCGGGGATGGTTTCACCACCAGAGCTAAGGTCATGGCCGTTAGTAACCCCAGTGCAAGCCAACGTTTCGTTCTCAGGAAAGACACGAGTTCCCCTCCAGACAGGAAAATGCCGATTGGGAAGGTGCAAGGGGTTTGCCAGCATGTGCTGCCGCGAGGTTACTAAGGTTTGGCTGATGCATCTCTAAGAAGCACCGTGCTTTACCGCGAGACGTCCCATTTACCATGGCGCGGCGCACATTAAAACTGTCTCAACGAGCTCGGGTATCATCGTTGTGGTGCTCTCACCTTGAGACGAATCTCATCCTAGGTGGCTTTTCGCGCGCCCTTGGAGACGCTGGCACGTGCAGTGCTTATTTGCTTGACTCAAAATGAGATCGCAAGGTACTTTCCCTTTATCCCTCATACGCTTGCGTCGACGAGTTGCTAAGCAGACGTGCCAATGGAAGCAATGCACTCGGAAAAAACCCGTTTGTCGCGCCATCCGGATTCTCCAGCCGAGGATTCTTTTCAGCACTTGCTGCTGCGCCTTTCCTCTGCTGCCGCAGCGGGAAGCGATTCGCATGCTCTGATCCGCCTCTTCTGTCAGACCACGCGTGAATTCTTCCGCGTGAGTGGCAGCTATTTTTGGGAGCTTCTGTCACCCGACGAGATGGTTGGTCGTGAGGCGTCCGGCTTTCTGCAAGATCGCTTTCCCGGCACGCGCGTGCAACTCAGTGCTGCGCACAGCGCTGTCGCCGTAGATTCCATCATCTCCCGTCGTACCCTCTACCTCAACCGCTTGGATGTTTCGAAATATCCTCTCGCGGCGCAATACAACTCCAAATCGATTATGGCTGCTCCCTTGGTAGTGGGAGGCGAAGTGATTGGGGCGGCAGCATTCATCCACGATTCCGATCCGGACTTCTTCAACGATGACCTGGCCGCGAAAGCCACGATTTTGGCCGGACAGCTCGGTAGCTTGCTCGAGACCATGCGTCTCAGCAATGTTTCGCGCGAGGAACAGCGTCGTGCCGAAATCCTCGCTGAAGCCGCCAAAGCTTTGCATGCCGTGCCAGGCGCATCCGCGGTGATCGCGGCGCTAGCGGATCGCGTTCGCGGCCTCTTGCAAAACAGCCTGGTCGCATTGTTGCTGCGGCAAGGTGAGAATTACACCGTACGTGCCCTCGCAGTAGATGCGGCTCTGGGCAGCCCTGCAGTGCGAATCGCACTGACCGGCAAAGCACTCGACTTTGCTTGCGCGTTAGCTGGTAAAGCTGTTTCGGCAGGAGAACCCCTCAGCACCGTCTTCGATAGCTCTGCCGTGAATCTTTCGAATGTTCCCTCCGGCCAGGTTCTCGCCTTCCCGTTTCGTACGTCAATCACTCATGGTGCGGTGCTGGCATTCCCGCGCCTGACCTCTTTCACCTCCGAAGAGCGTTCTCTGCTCTCGGCAGTAGTGGGTTTCGGCGCGCTAGCCATAGCCAATGCGGAGCTTTATGCCACTGCGAGTGGCCAATCCCATGAACTCCATCAACTCGTCGAGATCTCAGCTGAACTTGGATCGGCAGGCGATTTTGCTCGGTGTCTCAAGAAATTCGTAGAACGGGCTGCTGCGTTCCTCGGGTTCCGGCGCTCCTTCCTGGCTCTTCTTCACCGAGATTTGTTCGAAGTTCGCTGGGGGGCGGATCGAGGCAAGTCGCGGCCCATGAATGTTCCGTTCCCGTCCGGGCCCGCTACGCGCGCGCTGTTGAAAGGCGACGTTTTCTGGACGGATGACGCGGCGCAGATCGAGGGCGCGAATTTCCAGGCTATCGCCGAGTTTCGCGTCAAGCAGCTTCTCTGCGTCCCCCTGCTCGGCAGCGATGCCCGGGTGCTGGGAATTCTCGGTGTATTAGACCGCGACGATGGTGAGAGCATTTCGCAGGAAGACATACGTCGCGCCAAGGCGCTTGCGGCTGGAGTTGCCGTAGCTCTCGAGATGAAGCGGAATCTACACCTCTCGGAAGAACACCGCAAACGCGCCGAGGCTTTAATGAGTCTCGCCCTTGAGACGGGCGCACTGCTTCGTTTTCCGGACTTTTCCCGAAGCTTTGTAAGCAAGGCCGCCACCATGTTAGGAGCGGGAGCGGCCGCGCTGGCGGTTAGATACGATACAGGACTGGAAACTGCGGTTCTGCAAGGCGTTCCCTCGTCCGACCCTGGCATTCGCAGACGCCTAAACGCGGCGCTCGCCGAGATCTACGGCAAAAGCACAGCTGACCTTGTCTCTGGCCCCGCAGCGGAACTGATCGGTTCTGGCTTAGCCTCCGTACTGGGATGGAATGATCTAACCCTGGCTCCTCTGCATGGCGCCGAAAAGGACTTGGTCGGTCTGCTTTGTCTGGCCAATCGGGGTGCGGCATTAAGCGAAAAGGACGAGCCGTTGTTGAAAGCGATTATGGGGCATGCCTCCGTAGCTCTGGAGAATGCTCGTCTATTCACTCGCATGGATCAGGCCAACCGGCACTGGGTCGAAATATTCGACTCGATATCGGATTTCATCGTAGTGCACGACGAGCAGCATCGCGTCTTGCGTATCAACCGTCCCTTGGCCGAGTTTATCGGCGTGCAGCCCCATGAGCTTATTGGCATCAGCATGAGTGCGCTCCTCACGCTTCCTACGGAGGTGATTGCGCGGGGATGTCCCTTCTGCCGGAGCGGCGTGCAAGGACGCGATGAGTTTGTACAGCCCTTCCTGGAGCGCACGTATCTGATCTCCACATCCCCGATCCACGGCAGCCAGGGCGAGAGTCTCCAAACCATTCACGTACTGAAGGACATCACCGATCGTCGTGAAGCAGAGCGTCGTTACCGCGAGTTGTTCGACAATATTCAGGAAGGACTCTTTTTCACCAGCCCCGAAGGACGATTTATTGAAGTGAACGACGCCCTTGTGCGCATGCTGGGATACGACAGCCGCGAGGAGTTGCTTCAGGCGGATGTCCCTGCGCAAATCTATTTCACTCAGGAACGTCGCCGTGAGCTGACACAGTTGATGGAAAAGAACGGCCTGGTGCGCAACTACCATGCAACCCTGCGGCGCCGGGATGGGGTGCCCATCCACGTTCTAATCAATGCTTTGGCGGTGCATGACGGCGAGGGCGCAATTTCTCAGTTTCGTGGATTGATGCTCGACATTACTGATTTGAAAAACTTCCAATCAGAGTTGCAGCGCGAGCGCGACTTTTCCAGCAAAATTCTCAATAACACGCAAAGCCTGATCCTGGTCGCCGACACGGCCGGCCTGATCAGCTACGGCAATCGGCGCTGGTATGAAGCGGGCGGCTATCTTCAGCAGGAACTGCTGGGACATCCACTAGCCGACCTGATTGCGCCCAGCCGTAGGCAGGCAATGCACGAGGCTCTACACGCCACTCTTGCCGGGCAGCAGGTGGACAACCTCGAGCTTCCGGTCATGCGCGCGGATGGGCGGACAGGTCAGTTTTCCGTAAATCTCAGTCCCATGCGTGACGAGCAGGGACACGTTTCCAGCATTGTCGTGGTTATGACGGATATTACTGATGCCGCCATGTTGCACGCGAAATTGATGCACACGGAGAAGATGGCGGCTGTCGGCCAGCTGGTCTCCGGTGTCGCTCACGAAGTGAACAACCCGCTTACAGCCATTCTGGGATTCGCCGATCTTCTGATGGAAAACCCCACCGTCCCCTCTGCGGCCAAGAACGATCTGCGGGTCATCCTGCAGGAAGCTCAACGTACCAAGCAGATTGTGCAGAACTTGCTCAGCTTCGCCCGTCAAATGCCACCCCAGCGCCGGCCGCTGCAAATCAATGGAATTCTAAGCCGCACCATCCAGTTGAGGGCTTACGATTTTTCAAGCCATGGAATTGAAATCATCGAGCACTTTCACGGCAATCTGCCCGAGGTTGTTGGCGATTCGCACCAGTTGCAGCAGGTATTCTTGAACATCATCAATAATGCTTATGACGCAGTACGGGAAACCGGGCGGCCGCCCCGGATTGAGATCATGACATCTTCCAGCGGCGAATTCGCGGAAGTCTCGTTCCGCGACAACGGTCATGGCATCCTGCATCCGGAGCGCATCTTTGACCCTTTCTTTACCACCAAAGAGGTGGGCAAGGGAACCGGACTTGGCCTGAGTATCTGCTATGGCATTGTGCGCGAGCACGCGGGCGAAATTTTCTGCCACAACAACGATGACGGACCTGGCGCGACATTCATCGTGCGCCTGCCTGCTCGTCCTCAAATCACAACTGTGGGAGCTTCCGCCGGAGTAGCTCACACATGAACTCGCCTGCTACGAAAAATCAGTTCCCGCCGGTGCTCCTTATCGAAGACGAGCCTTCGGTAATGGCCTATCTTCAGGCTGCGTTGGAGAGGGGAGGCTACCCGGTCGTATGTTGTGAGTCCGGAGCCGAAGCTCTAGAGATCCTAAGATCCGGCGACTTTCTCGGGGTGATCTCAGATATGCGGACGCCGGGAGGCGTGAGTGGCGCCGACGTTCATACGTGGCTCCTACAGCACCGCCCTGAGTTGGCGTCGCGCATCGTTTTTATCACTGGCGATATCGCCAACGACGAGACCGTCGAAACCCTGCGAAAAACCGGGGCACCGTGCGTGGAAAAGCCCTTCCGCGTTCAACAATTACTTCCTGTGGTAGAGCAGATCATGGGTAGACCGCGTGAGTGACGATCTTAAAATCCGGCTGTTGATTGTGGATGACGAGCAAAGTATCCGTCGCCTGTGCACCACCGTAGGCGAGTCCCTCGGTTTCAGTTGCATGGAAGCCGACAGTGGCGAATCCGCTCTGGCACTTTTGGAAGAGAAGTCCGCCCACATGGTCCTGACCGACATGGTTATGCCCCGCATGTCGGGTCTCCAGTTCTTAGAAAGGGCTAAGAAACTACTGCCCCGCACCGAGATTGCCGTAATGACCGGGCACGGTTCGATCGAAACTGCCGTGCAAGCGATGAAACTCGGCGCTTACGACTACATCACCAAGCCTTTTTCTCCTCTGGAAGAGCTGCGTCTGTTCCTCAGACGTATGGCGGAGAAGGTTCGTCTGGTCGAGGAAAACGAGTTTCTTCGCGAGCGGACGGACGCAGAAACGGAACTGCACGGCATTGTCGGGTCCTCGGCAAACATACAGGATGTCCTTCGGATGATTGCGCGCCTGAAGGACACCCGCACCCCCGTTTTGATCACGGGCGAGAGCGGTACGGGCAAGGAACTCGTTGCCCGTGCAATTCATTTCCGCGGCAACTTTGCCACGCGCCCCTTTGTCGCCGTCGATTGTGGTTCACTGGTCCCCACTCTGATCGAAAGCGAGCTTTTCGGCTACGAAAAGGGGGCGTTCACGGGTGCTCTCAAATCCAAGCATGGCCTCTTCCAGGCAGCGAACGGCGGTACAGTTTTTCTTGACGAAATTGGGGAACTTCCCCTGGAAATGCAGGCCAAACTGCTCCGGGTCCTGCAGGAAAAGGAAGTTCGTCCCGTCGGCAGCAACGATCGTATCAAGGTTGATGTTCGCGTGATGGCTGCCACAAACCGCGATCTCGAAGCTGAATATCGCAACGGCACTTTTCGCAAGGATCTTTACTTCAGGCTGAACGTGGTTACCGTACACCTGCCATCCTTGCGGGAGCGCCGCGCCGATGTTCCCATGCTGGTGCACTGGTTTCTCGACCGTTATGCACCGGGAGCCGGCATGCACGTCACCAACTCGGCAATGAAGTGTCTGCTGCAATATGACTGGCCAGGCAACGTGCGTGAACTGGAAAACTGCATAGAACGCGCCGTAGCGCTGGGCGATCACAAGATTATTGACGTTCCTGATCTGCCCGGTGCGATCGCTTCCGCTTCTCCCGATTCCGGACTGGATCGAAACCAGCCGGGCAGCGGAGTCAGCAGCACCGATCTGGAAGACATCGAGCGCGCCACCATTCAGAGGGTCTTTGAACAGGTTAAAGGCGACAAGGTCATGGCCGGCAAGATGTTGGGCATCAGCCGTGCAACCCTGTACCGCAAACTTAAGCGCTACAACATTGGCGCTTCCGCGCAAGCCTCTTCGGCAACTCTCCAGTGAGAACTCAGGAGATGCTGCCGTGAGACGGTGTTTCAATGTGAGACGCGCGTACTAAGAACCTTTTAATCCAGCATATCTTTCTGCTTGTCAGTTCTAACCTCCTCAGCAATTTAGCGGGATACTTCGGCCTTTACAACTTTGGTGCCGGGCGTGCAGGTATAAGTTGCGCAGAAGTGCGGCTCGAGGTCTGAGTGCGTTCTTAACCGAGAGGCCTCAGCGCTCGAGCTGCTCTTCAGCTTTGATTTAAGGGGTCTCAGTTGCGGACGAACACGAATGGGAATGCTGGTTCAGACCAGGAGAGTTCGGCCGCGAAGCTCGCAGCGCTCTTTCCGGGGGCGAAAGCGGTTGGGCTGCCGGTGCGTTTAACCCGCATGGGGGCTGCTTTGAGCCGATCGGAAAATGCGGTTATCGAATTTGCGACTTCGCGAGAGGTGCTGTTCGTTTGCAGCTCGCCCTTGGAATTTGCGGACCGAGTTCGCCTGCAGAGTTCCGATGGTTTGCTGGACGAGGAGGCATCCGTGGTGGCGGTGCGGTACCACGAAGGAGATGTCGCCGTGGCGGTGCGTTTTCTTCGCCGGGTCGCTAATTGGATCGTGAAACTATGAAAGCTGCTTCAAATGATCTGAGTCAATTGGCAGAGCAGTGGCGCAAAGCGCGCCTCTTGTACCCCTTGTACGCCGCCCTGGCCAGGGAGTTTGTTATCGAGACACCGGTCTGTGCCGATCTCGAGGGGGGCGTTGAAGCCCCTGGCGAGGAAGCCATCGCGCAGGCCGCCGCGTGGTTCGAAACCATGGACGAGCGTATCCAGGTTCATCAACTCCGGCAGTTTCTCCAGACTACATCGCTTGCTGACACGGAGAACCTCCGCGTCGCCCTGGCGCATTTTTTGTGCAAAGCGACACGCGCAGCGGCCGATCGGGACAAAATCGATTTCCTGCTCGTTCAGTACTTCTCGTTGGCGAGTCCAACCCGCCTGGAAGATGGCGATTGTGACCTGGCTGCCCTGGCGCAGGTACTCGAACCCGTTCTCGGGAAAGTGGCGCCCAAATCGCCGGAATGGCTTGCCGCTTTGGAGGAAATCATCGAGTCGGCGAACCGTTGCCGGCGTCTCAGCGAACTTTTTAGTGCTCATTTGCTAGAACAGGGTCGCAAGTTGAAGGTGCAATGCGGCGAGAAGTATTTCGAACCCGCTGCCATGCTGACTTTCGCCCGCTTCAATTTCCTCATCCGGCGCGTG
>Ga0136846_1217360_pt1 | contig 21566 bp, 24 predicted proteins | sample HopSoiMetagenom2_FD_96841 | JGI IMG/M metagenome (GOLD analysis project Ga0136846, IMG submission 96841) | Grasslands soil microbial communities from Hopland, California, USA - 2 Assembly 2016 (version 4) | ecosystem: Environmental > Terrestrial > Soil > Grasslands | place: USA: Hopland... | reverse complement strand
CGGCTCTGCTCCTTGGTCATCGGCACGCCCTTGGCGTCGGCGGCGTCCTTCATCCAGTTCGACAGGCAATTGCGGCAGAAGCCGGCGAGATTCATCATGTCAATGTTCTGCACATCGGTGCGGCCGCGCAGATGCTCAACAAGGCGCCGATAGACGGCGGCTTCGAGCTCGGTTCGGGTCTTATCGTCCATGGCAAGCTCCTTGGCGTTCGCATCAAAGATATTCCGACAGGGCAGCGGTTGCCATAGGTCCTGGCCATCGATCTTCCGCGGCGACATCGCTTTACTATGCTCCGACTAAGGATGACGCCGCCAGAAGCAGTCAAAACGTTCCTCGACCTTGTCGGCCCCAAATAACTGCCCAGTAAAAAAGAAGCCCGCCGCGTCCCCGGCGGAACGCAGCGGGCATGGTGGGTGAATGCTGACGTTACGCCAGCGCCTTCTTCACCCGATCCGATGGCACCGACATGCAATGATCTTCATTTTCGGCTGTGAAGCCGGGCATTGAACCGATCTATTTCCTCCAAAAGAATCTTGCTTTTGAAGCGTTATAACGAACCCCGGTCCTGATAGGCAGCCGTGCCGTGCGATAAAGTGTCCGGCGGACAGACCGAGGATGGCATGGCGGCAAGGGCACTTCTGAACGGATTGTTTCGCACCGCAATTGCCGCAGCGCACCCATCGGCCTGCCTGCCTCCCCATCTGCCGCCGCCGCCGAAATTGGGCCGCCTAATCGTGCTGGCGGCCGGCAAGGCCGCCGGGTCCATGACCGAGGGCGCGGAAGCGTTTTATTCGGGTGTGGCTGCGCGGCAAATCTCTGGTATCGCCGTGGCGCGCCAAGGCTATGGCAGGCCGACCAAAATTATCCCGGTGATCGAGGCCGGCCACCCGATCCCCAATTCTGCCGGCGTCGAGGCTGCAGAGCGGGCGCTTGCGCTCGCCGACGGCGCCGGACCTGACGACCTGGTACTGGTGCTGCTGTCCGGCGGAGCATCGGCGAACTGGATTGCCCCAGTCGAAGGATTGACGCTCGCCGACAAGCAGGCGGTGACCCGGGCATTGCTGCGCTCAGGCGCCAATATCGGCGACATCAATACGGTGCGAAAGCACCTGTCGCGCATCAAGGGTGGCCGCCTGGCACGGCGAGCCGGGCCTGCACGCGTTGTGACGCTGGCAATCTCCGACGTGCCCGGCGACGATCCAGCCGTAATCGGCTCGGGGCCGACGGTGCCCGATCCAACGACGCTTACACAGGCCCGCGCCATCGTGGCGCGTTATCGGCTCGACTTGCCCGACGTGGTGACTCGAGCGTTGGCCGATCCGAGCAACGAAAGCCCGAAGCCCAACGATCCGATTTTCGCAAAATCTGAATTTAAGCTGATCGCGCGACCGGCGGACGCCTTCCGTGCCGCCGAGCGCGAAGCGCGCAAGCTCGGCTACGAGCCGGTCATGCTTGGCGACCGGATCGAGGGCGAAGCGCGCGATATCGCCGCCGAGCATGCAGCTCGCGCGCTGGCGCTGCAACAGCAAGGCCACCGTGTGATTCTCCTGTCCGGCGGAGAACTCACGGTCACGATCCGCGGCAAGGGCCGGGGTGGACCGAACCAGGAATACGCCCTGGCGCTGACCATGGCGCTCGACGGCGCCCCGGGGATCGCGGCGCTCGCCGGCGACACCGACGGTACCGACGGCGGCGCGGGGTCCGCGGACGACCCGGCGGGCGCCGTGATCGATCAAACCACCCTGTCCCGGGCCCGGTCGCTCGGCCTCGATCCGGCCCATTTTCTTTCGGACAACGATTCCACTGGGTTTTTCAGCCGGCTCGGCGACTTGGTCGAGACCGGTCCAACCTGGACCAACGTGAACGATTTTCGCGCCATCGTCGTTGACAGGCCGTAAGCCTCACGCGATACCGGCCTGCAAGAAGGTAACCTGCGCCTTGCCCTTCCCCGCTTTCACGTCTGGCCGACTTCTGCTGGTCGCGGCGGCGCTCGCGCTTCTGCCGGCGCCCGCGTTGGCTGACTTTCATCTCTGTAACAACACCGGCAGCCGCGTCGGCATCGCGGTTGGCTATAAGGACACTGACGGCAGCTGGGTCACCGAAGGCTGGTGGAATCTGTCGGCGCGCTCCTGCGAGACGATGCTCAAGGGGACGCTGATCGCGCGCTTTTATTACATCTACGCGGTCGACTACGACCGCGGCGGCGAATGGTCGGGCCAAGCCTACATGTGCACCCGCGATAAGGAGTTCACCATCAAGGGCACCCAGGATTGCCTGGCGCGGGGATTCGACCGCACCGGCTTCTTCGAGGTCGACACCGGCGAGCAGCGCGCCTGGACGGTGCAGCTCACCGACACCGCAGAGGGACCGCAGCAGCGCCCACTGACGCCCGGCACGCCGGTGCTGCCGACGCCGGGCCGCCAGGCGCCATCGCAATTGCCGCGAGGTCCCGCGAAATGAGACGGCTGCGCCGCACCAAAGTCGTGGCCACGCTCGGCCCCGCCTCCGGGAGCCCTGAGATGATCTCGCGGCTGTTCCAGGCCGGCGCCGACGTGTTCCGCATCAACATGAGCCACACCCCGCACGACAAACTGCGGGAGCTCGTCGCCGCGATCCGCAAGGTCGAGAAGGATCATGCCCGACCGATCGGCATCCTGGTCGATCTGCAAGGACCGAAGCTGCGGGTCGGCGCTTTCGCAGGCGGCTCAACTATGCTCGACAATGGGGCGACCTTTACGTTCGACGCCGACCCCAAGCCCGGCGACGCCAAGCGCGTGCACCTGCCGCATCCGGAAATCTTCGAGGGCGTGCAAGCCGGCCACACGTTGCTGCTCGACGACGGCAAAATTCGCCTGGTCGCCACCGAAGCCAGCAAGCAGAAGATCGTGGTGCGCGTCGAGGTCGGCGGCAAGCTTTCCGATCGCAAGGGCGTGAGCCTGCCCGATTCCATTATCCCGTTCTCAGCGCTCACGCCGAAGGACCGCTCCGATCTCGACGCCGCGCTCGACACCGGCATCGACTGGATCGGGTTGTCCTTCGTGCAGCGCCCCGAGGACATCGCCGAGGCCAAAAAGATCACGCGCGGCCGCGCCGCCGTGATGGCCAAGATCGAGAAGCCGCAGGCGGTGCTACGGCTCGACGAGATCGTCGACCTTTCCGATGCATTGATGGTGGCGCGCGGCGATCTCGGCGTCGAGATGCCATTGGAAAAAGTGCCAGGCATCCAGAAGCAGATCACCCGCACCGCGCGCCGTGTCGGCAAGCCGGTGGTGGTGGCGACGCAGATGCTTGAAAGCATGATCTCGAGCCCGGTGCCGACCCGCGCCGAAGTATCCGATGTCGCCACCGCGATCTTCGACGGTGCTGATGCGGTGATGCTGTCGGCGGAATCGGCGGCGGGTCAGTTCCCGGTCGAGGCGGTCGCAACCATGAACCGGATCGCCGAAGAGGTGGAGAGCGAAGATACCTACCACACCATCATGAAGGCGCAGCATGCGGAACCCGAGGCAACCGGCGCCGATGCGATCGCGGCGGCGGCGCGCCAGATCGCGGAAACCCTCGATCTCTCGGCGATCATCTGCTGGACCAGCTCCGGGTCGACCGGCCTGCGGGTTGCGCGCGAGCGGCCGCAAGTGCCGATCGTGGCCCTGTCGCCCAACCTCGCCACCGGCCGCAAGCTCGCGGTGGCCTGGGGCATCCACGCCATCGTCACCGAAGACGCCCGCGACACCGCCGACATGGTGGAGCGCGCCTGCCGTCTCGCCTTCAAGGATGGCTTCGCCAAGTCGGGCCGCCGCGTCATCATCGTCGCCGGCGTCCCGCTCGGCACGCCGGGCGCGACCAACATGCTGCGCATTGCATTCGTCGGTCCCGACGCTGCGGATTAGCGTCCTCTTTCTTGCCGCGCGCTCCGCAGCAACTCGCGTACGCTTCGCAACAGCCGACAACTTATGTCTAAAGACACAGCGCTACACACCTGTAGAGAAGCCCGGCGCTTATGTCATTTGATAAGGAATCTTGCGCCGATGGGGTGTTGATATGGCAGGAACATATTCCGCCCTATCAGCCCGATGCAAAGCGCTCACGACGTCATCATCAGAAAGCTGAATGAGCATACGCGTCTTCATCCGCAAGACGAAGATGCGCTGCGCTCGCTTGCGGTTCGGGTGCGGAGGCTGCAAGCGGACGAAGACCTGATGCGGGAGGGCGACGAGCCGGAGGCGTCCACTCTCGTGCTGGAAGGCATGCTTGCGCGTTATCACGCTCTCGCCAATGGCAAGCGGCAGTACTTGTCCTTTCACCTCTCCGGCGACCTGCCGGACGCACAGACGCTGTTCCTCGAAAAAATGGATCACACGGTGTGTGCCGTCGGCAAGGCAGCGGTCGCGCTCATTGCGCACGAGGATGTGCTCGCGCTTTTCAAACAACGGCCATCGATCGGATTCGCGATCTGGCGGGAGACATTGATCGATGCCGCCATTTTCCGGGAGGCCATCACGAATAACAGCAGCCGCCCGCCGCGCACGCGCATGGCCCATCTGTTCTCCGAATTGTACTACCGCGCCCGCAGCGCAGGCCTCGAGAAGCCGGGTTCCCTCCACCTGCCGCTTCACCAGGGACAGCTGGGCGACGCTCTCGGAATGTCGCTGGTGACCGTCAATCGCACGTTGCAAGCGCTGCGGCGAACCGGCGCGATGGAATTTCGCAATGGCATGCTGACCGTTCGCGATTGGAAGCGCTTGACCGAAATCGGCGAATTCGATTTCGCTTACCTGCACCTTCCGGTCCCGGCGCGCCTTTAGGGCCTCGCCGGGCGTGCCGAACACCACCATGTCGTAGACGCATTTCTTTTGGCGCGTGTGTCTTTTTAAAGCGACATCGGGGTTTCCGCCTTCGTAGATGATGGTGTGCCGGCTCTCACGACAGCCAGCGAGAGGTAGCGTTCATGCCCGATTATCGGGTCTACAAGATCAAGAACAATCAGATAGTGGGCGCACCCGTTGTCGTCGCCTGCGAGAGCGATCGAGACGCAATCCAGCAAGCCAAGAAGCTGGTGGATGGCCATGACATTGAGCTCTGGGACGGCCCCCGATTCGTCATCGGCCTCAAATCCGCGGACGACACCTAGACGCCACGCTTTGTCCAGCGCGCCACCGGCCAAGCGCGAATGGATGCCCCATGCGCGATGCCGCCGAACGGTCTTGCGGTGCCTCGATGTTTTTCGGATCGTGAGCGAAACGAGGACCGACATGAAAATATTGCGATGGATGGTGCCGCTGGCATTGGTGCTCGCCGGTGTACTGCCGGCCGGCATGACGGAGGGCCAGGAGCTTCCAAGCCAGTTTCCAAGCCGGCTGATCAAGCTCATCGTGCCCTACCCGCCCGGCGGCGGTGTCGATGGTCTCGCCCGGCCGATCGCCGAGCGGCTCGGGCGCCTGTGGGGCCAGTCCGTCATCATCGAGAACAAACCGGGCGCCGCCACCATGATCGGGGGTGCCGAGGTCGCGCACGCGCCGGCCGACGGCCATACGCTGCTGTTCACCAGCGATTCCACCATCACCAGCAATCCGCATTTGTTCAAGAAGATGTCGTTCGACCCGATCAAGGAGCTCGCTCCGGTCACGCAGCTCATCGATCTTCATCAGTTCGTGCTGGTGCATCCCTCGGTCAACGCCAACACCATGACGGAGTTGGTGGCGCTCGCGAAGGAGAAGCCGGACGCGTTGAATTACGGCTCCTACGGCAAGGGCAGCCAGCCGCATTTGCTGTTTGAAATGCTCGGCAAGGAAACCGGCGCCAGAATCCAGCAGATTTCGTACCGCGGCATCGCGCCCGCCATCACGGCGGTTCTCACCGGCGAGGTGCAGACGACGCTCGGCAGCGTGGCCGTCGCCGCCGGCCATATCGAATCCAGCAAGCTCAAGGCGCTGGCGATCGGGCGCCAGGCTCGGCTGCCCTCGCATCCGGAGATTCCAACGCTGCGCGAAGCGGGCTTCCCGGATATTGAGCCGTTGTCCTGGTTCGGCCTGTTCGCCCCCGCTGGAACGCCGCCGGCCATCGTCGCAAAAATTCAGCAAGCCGTCGCGTCGGTGCTCAACGAGCCGGAGTTCAAGGCGCGCTTCATCGACCAGGCCGGCCACAGCGGCGTCGGCAGTACGCCCTCGACATTTGCGACCTATGTCCAGGCCGATCTGGAGGCCAAGCGAAAGCTGATCGCGGCCGCCGGGATCGAAGCGGAGTAAGCCGGCTGCCGCCTCAGCGATCGGCCAACGCCAGCCGCGCGCTCAGCGCCACGAACGCGGCGGCAAAGCTCCGGCGCATCCAAGTCAGCACGTGCGGACGCGAGATCACGTGGTCGCGGATCGAGGCAGCGAACAGCCCGTAGCCGACGAACACCAGGAAGGTCATCAGCATGAAGACGCCACTCAAGATGAACATGCGCGTCAGCGGATGGGGCTCACCGGCGCTGATAAACTGCGGCAGGAACGCCAGAAAAAATATCGATAGCTTCGGATTGAGGATATTGATCAAGATTCCGGTCATGGTGACCTGAATGGCCGAACGGACGCCGACCTCCTGCTCGACCTTCAGGGCGCCGCGCTCCCGCAGCGTGCTCCATGCCATGTACAGAAGATAAGCGACGCCCAGATATTTGAAGGTCTGGAACGCGAGCGCACTGGTGTGTAAGAGCGCCGCGAGTCCCATGATTGCGGCCGCCATGTGCGGAACGATGCCGATGGTGCAGCCGAACGCGGCAACGACACTGGCGCGCGAGCCGCGCGAAAGGCCCGCCGCCAGTGTGTACAGGACGCCGGTGCCGGGCGAAATGATGACAATGAACGAGGTCAGCAGAAATTCGACGCTCACGCAGCCTCCCGTCGCCGCAGCAATGGTGCGGCGTCAGGATGTCCTGCCGCGGCGCGGCCGGCAAGATGTTAGATGGCACCCGGGCCTTGCGGGTCGAACACGCCGAGACATTTCTGCGCATCCACGGGCATGTTGGGCACGCGGACCTGGCGGCCCATGAAGGTGACCCAAGGCTTCTCGGCGAGCGGCTGGAGTCCTGCGAAGTTCCAGAACTGCCGCTCGTTCATTTCGATCTCGGTGACGCCTTGGTCCAGCACCCAGGTCCGCAGTGCGCTCAAGCGGGACTGTTCAGCGTCGGCAAACATCTTTTCCGGTAACGCCTTCTTCATTGCGTGAACTCCCACCCCCGATTGATGCCCCGCGCGCGGCGTCCTTCGCTACGCGACAATGGTCGTCGGCGCAGATCCGGCACGTCGGCATTCGGGGACTGGTCGAGCGGAACCCTAAACCCCCGCGGTTAACAACGCCTCCCAGGCTTGCTGCAAAATCGCCAGGTTCAGGGGCTTTATGGCCGGTATTGAGCGATTGGCCTCGACTTTCGCCATTAATTGGAGCACGGTTCGGCCAGCAGCGCACCCTGCGCCCCAACCATCAACTCGACCTCGACCCTGACGCCTGCAACTCGGCAGGCGCAGTCCAGGGAGATTCGCAACACGGAATGACAAAGCAAACGATCGAGCTCGACATGCGGCGCGGCATGGCCGCGCAGAAGGCGACCGAGCTGCGGCGGCTCATGTCGGAGGTTGCGGCCAACGAAGAGCTGTTGCGTAGCCGTCAAAAGGAGCTGGAAGAGCAGCTCCTCGCCACGCCGGCGACGACCTGGGCGGATGCCGCGGACAAGGCGCGCTATTTGCTCTCGCTGTTCGCAAGCTCACCCGCCGCCCAGGATCCGCGGCGGCAGATGCTGATCGCCCGGGTCCTTGAAGATTTCGTCCGTCTGTCTTCGCCGGAGACGGCCTAAACGCCATCAAGCCACCGTTCACATCAAACCGAGAGAAGGACATCCCTTGCAGGTTCTGGTTCGCGACAACAACATCGACCAGGCGCTCCGCGTCCTGAAAAAGAAAATGCAGCGCGAAGGCGTGTTTCGCGAGATGAAGCAGCGCAAGTCCTACGAAAAGCCGTCCGAGCGGAAGAACCGGGAAAAGTCCGAAGCGATCCGCCGCGGCCGGAAGCTGGCACGCAAGAAGGCGATCCGCGAGGGACTCATTCCCGATCCGAAGAAGAAGCTGCTCGACGCAAAAGGCAAGCCCGGTCAGCGGCCGGGAATGGGCGGCGATCGCGGCGGCGCTGGAACGGGCGATCGCGGCGCCGGACCGCGGCGATCGTTCTAACCAAAGCTCCTTCGGGCGCGGCGGAGATCAGACCATGATGAAGCGCCAGGCGATCGCCGTCGCCAACATCTACGTCCCGGTCAAGCGCCGTGCCGAGCTCAAGCCCGCGAAGGTCGACGAGCTCGCCGAGAGCATCATGAAGATCGGCTTGCAGACGCCGATCCTGGTGCGGCGCGATGGCGATCGGTTCGTTCTGGTGGAGGGCCTGCAGCGACTCGAAGCCTGCAAGAAGCTCGGCGAGGCCAGTATCTTCTGCTATCTGGTCGACGCGCGAAAACACTAGCGCCGGCGGAGCCGCGCGCCGTGCTCAGATGCCGCGGCCTTCGACCTTCTCGGTCAGACTCTTGACCATCTCGTCGATCTTGGGGAGATACGGATTGATCTCCAGTGCGCGGCGGAACACGTCGAGCGCGTGCTTCTCGTCGCCGAACTCCTGGAGGATCATGCCGAGCCCCGATATCGCGCCGAAGTGGCGCGGCTCGCGGATCAGCACCTGGCGGATGTCCTCCATCGACTGGGCGTATTCTTTGCGCATGTAATGAAGGGTGGCGCGGCGGTTCCAGGCCTCGATGTAGTCCGGCTTGATCTTGACGATGGCGTCGAGCAGCTCAACGGCGAGGTCGAGATTGTTGGAGTCGATCGCCGACTTGGCGCGCGTCATCAGCAGGTTGGCGGTGTCACTGCCGGAGGCAAGCCATAGCGCCCAGATCCGATTCTCGACCTGCTTGGCGCTTTCGGCGTCGGGCGCGGCCTTCAGGGCGCCGAACAGGAAATCGAGATTGCGGGTGCGGTCGCCGCGCTGCGGACGCGGCAGGTCCTTCGGCGGCTGCATCGGCTCAATGGCCTGGCCCTGCCGCGGGCCCGGCGGTACCACCGTCTGCGCCAATGCCATCGGCGAGAGCAGCGCGACGCCTACGGTGGATAGCAATGCAAGGACGGGGAATCGCGGGCTCATCACCCTCGAATCTAAACCCCCGCCGCGCGGCGGCAAGATGGCAATTGCGGCAACAGGTGCCTGATTGAGGGCAGCCCGAAGGCCACCCGACCGCTCAGCCCTGACGGGCCTTGAAGCGCGGTTGGGTCTTGTTGATCACATAGACCCGGCCTTTGCGGCGGACAATCTTGTTGTCCCGGTGCCGGCCGCGCAGCGATTTCAATGAGTTACGGACTTTCATCACGATCCCGTCGGTTTGCGGTTTGGCTGGTTCTTAAGGAGCCGACGCGCCCCTGTCAAACGGCGGGAACAAGCCGAAACAAACCCGCCCTCCCGCGCGGTCGCGGGAGGGTGTGTCTCGAATAAGCGAACGTGGAAAGGCTTAGCAGGCCGCCGGGCAGAACGGCTTCACGCAGGCTGGCGTAATAACGGCCGAAATCCACCTTTTGTCGGAGGTCCAGGCCATGACACTGCAGGCGTTGGCGGCGTTGCACTTCGTCGAGCAAACCTGCCCCACGTAGGTGCCGGGCGCCGGCCCCTTCATCCTTTTCTTCTTCGCCGCTTCCGACGGTGCGGCCGAAATCGCGATCGCCACCACCGCGACGGCACCAACCAGCAGGACTTTTGCAAAGGACTTCATGACAACCCCCTCGGTTAATAACACCTGCAAAATTACAATGGGCGCCATACCCTCACAATATCGTTCTGGTGGTTGCCCACCGTAGATAGGTCGATCAGGCTGCTCTAAGGTTCGTGCCGGAGACCGGCATATGCAGCGCAGCACCGAACGTTTTCTCACCACCCACACCGGAAGTCTGCCGCGGCCGGACGACCTGATCCGCATGATGTACGCCAAGGAAGAAGGCGTCCCGATCGACCGCGCCGCGCTGGCGGAGCGGGTGCGCGCAGCGGTCGCCGAGGTGGTGCAGAAGCAGGCCTCTGCCGGCGTGGACTTGATCAACGACGGCGAATTGTCGAAGCCGAGCTATGCCACCTACATCAAGGACCGGCTCAACGGCTTCGGCGGCACCGGCAACACCTTCGTGTACCAGGACCTCGCCGAGTTTCCGAAGCTCGCGCAGAAGGTATTCGGCGATCCCGGCCGCTCGCGGCGCAAGACCCCGGCATGCAACGCCCCGATCAGCGTGCGCGATCCGCAGGCGGTGCGAACCGACGTCGACAACCTCAAGACCGCGCTCGCCAACGTGAAGGCCGAGGCGGGCTTCATGAGTGCCGCCTCCCCCGGCGTGGTGTCGCTGTTCTTCCGCAACGACCATTACAAGGACTTCGAGACCTACATCTACGCGGTCGCCGACGCGATGCGCGATGAGTACGAGACCGTGGCCAAAGCCGGCTTTGTCGTTCAGTTTGATTGTCCCGATCTCGGCATGGGCCGCCACATCCAATACGCCGACCTCGATCTCAAGGCGTTTCGCAAGCGCATCCAGTTGCATATCGAGGCGCTTAATCACGCCACCAAGAATATTCCGCCGGCGCAGCTTCGCCTGCATTTGTGCTGGGGCAACTACGAGGGGCCGCACCACTACGACGTGCCGCTCGCCGACATCATCGACATCGTGTTTTCAGCACGGCCCGATGCCATCTCGCTCGAAGCCGCCAATCCGCGCCACGCCCACGAATACACGGTGTTCGAGACCGTGAAGCTGCCGTCCGGCAAGGTGCTGATCCCCGGCGTGATCGAATCGAAATCGAACTTCATCGAACATCCACACTTGATTGCACAGCGCATCGGCCGCTATGCCAAACTGGTCGGCCGCGAGAACGTCATCGCCGGCAGCGATTGCGGCTATGGCACCTGGGTCGGCCAAGCCGCGGTCGATCCCGACGTGGTCTGGGCTAAGATGGCAGCGATGGCCGAAGGCGCCCGCATCGCCACCAAGCAGTTCTGGAACTGATCGAGCCCAACTGATCGAACGCATGGCCAGCACTCTCGATCCCCGCACCGAACCTTCCCAGGATCTCGCCAGTCACGACGGTGCGGTCATCAGTGCTGCGCCGGGCCGCTTCGACACCATTCTGCGGCCGCTCCGGGCGTTCCGGCTGCGCTACGTCCCGGTGGTGATGGTCTATTTTGCCTATGGCGCGCTCGGTTTGATCGACGTGACCCGTGATCTCTGGATCAAAGAGAGCCTGTCGTTCACGCCTTCGCAGCTCGCCGGCATCGCCGTCTGGCTGATGCTGCCCTGGACCGTGAAGATGGTGTTCGGCGAACTGGTGGACACGGTGCCGATCTTCGGCTCGCAGCGGAAATCCTACGTCCTGCTCGGCGCGGTATTGATGGCCGCGGGCCTGTTCATCCTCGCCGGCACCGCCGGCCGCTGGCTGCATTTCGCCAAGGCCGACCACCTCTACATCCTGGGCGCGATGTTGATTGCCATCGGCACCGTGGTTCAGGACGTGGTGGCCGATGCGATGTCCACGGAGGTGGTGTCGCGCACCGACGCGGAGGGCAACGAGCGGCCGGACAACGACGTGCGCGTCGAGCTCGGCATGGTGCAAGTGCTCGGCCGGCTTGCGGTCTCGGCCGGCGTCCTCGCCGTCGCGGGCCTGTCGGGATGGCTCGCCAATTTCATGCCGCGCCAAGATGTTTTCCTGATCGGCCTGATCATCCCGGCGATCTCGGTCGCCGGTGTGTTCCTCCGCGGCACCGAGACCATGGAGCGACGACCGATCGACTGGCGCATCCTCGGCGGCGGCATCGTATTCGGCGCCGTCGTGGTGGTGCTCGGCGTCGGCGGCGTGCCGTTCGGTCAGGAGATCATCTTCGTCATCTCGATGGCGGTGGTCTGCTACATGCTCGTGCTGGTGACGGCGGAGCTCGATCACAACACCCGAATGGGCATCCTGTTCTCCACCATCATCGTGTTCGCCTTCCGCGCCGCACCCACGGTCGGCGACGGTTTTTTCTGGTGGACCCTGGACGAGCTCAATTTCGACGCCGCGTTCTACGGCACGCTGCGGCAGACCGGCGCGATCCTGTCGATCGCCGTGATGTGGCTGTTCGCCCGGCAACTGACCGAAAGTTCCGTGACCAAGACGCTGCTCTGGATTGCGGTCGCCGGAACGGTGCTGTCGTTTCCCAACATTGCGCTGGTGTATGGCGCGCATCATTGGACCGAGGCGGTGTTCGGCTTCGGCGCCCGCAGCATCGCCTTCGTCGACGCGGCGGCGTCATCGCCGTTCGTGCAGCTCAGCATGGTGCCGCTGCTCACGCTCACCGCGTACTATGCGCCTCCGGGCCATCGCGCCACATGGTTCGCGCTGATGGCCTCGCTGATGAACATCGCGCTAGTGGCGTCGCAATTGCAGACTAAGTATCTCAATGACATCTTCGTGGTGGGGCGTGGCGAATACGCCGCGCTCGGTCCGCTGTTGATCTGGGCGGTGGTGCTCGCCTTCATCATCCCGGTCGCGGCCATCGTGTTGTTCGGCAAGCGCGCGGTGACGCATCCGAAGTTGAATCATGGCTGAGCGGAGTGCAGTTGCGTGCAATTCGGACTGAATTTCTTTCCCTGCGTCAGCCCGGAGCAGAAGCCGGCGGAGCGCTATTTCCGTGAGGCGATGCACCTGTGCAGCCTGACCGATGAACTGGGCTACACCCACATCCGCCAGGTCGAGCACTACTTCAAGCCGTACGGCGGCTACAGCCCCAATCCGCTGATCTTCCTGACCGCCGCGGCGACGCGCACCAAGAACACCCGGCTGATCACGGGCGCGGTGCTGCCGGCGTTCAACAAGCCGCTGAAGATGGCGGGCGAAATCGGCATGCTCGACGGCATCAGCAACGGCCGGCTGGAGGTTGGGTTCGCCCGCGCGTTCCTGCCGCACGAGTTCGCAGCCTTCGGCGTCAGCCTGGACGAGAGCCGGCGGCGCTTCACCGAAGGGCTGTCGCAGATCACGATGCTGTTGAAGGATGAAAACGTCTCGTCCCAGGGCGAGTTCAACAGCTTTGCCAACATCACGTCGCTGCCGCGGCCGACACAGAAGCCGCATCCGCCGTTCTGGATCGCCGCCACCAATACACCCGAGACCTTCGCCTTCGCGGGGACGAACGGCTGCAAGGTGATGGCGATTCCGCTCGAGCCGAACAAGATGCGCGAGCTGATCAGCACCTACCGCGACGCCTGGAAAAAAGCCGGCCATGCCGGCAACGGCCATGTGATGAACACGTTCTTCATGTGCTGCGCGCCGACCCGCGAGGAAGCGATGGCCGTGGGACTCGGGCCCTGCAACGCCCACCTCAAGGGCCTCGCCAACGCTGCGCAAGAATGGCTCACCGGCGCCAGCACCAAGGATTATCCGGGCTACGACAAGCTGATGGCGCACGTGCTGTCCGACAGCGCCGAGAAACAGGTGCGGGCGGGCTCCGCCTTCATCGGCACGCCAGCGGACATCGTGGCGATGCTCGAAAGCTACAACGACAAGGTCGGCGGCATCGACAGCGTGTCGCTGCACTTTACGCCGGCCAACATGCCGGTCGAGATGGCAGAGCGTTCGCTGCGGCTGTTCTCCAAAGAGGTGATGCCAAAGGTGGCGGCGCTCTAGCGAGCTTGGCCGCTCAAACCGTTGCGATGGTGAAGCGGTCCCCGTTTCGCGTGACGGTTCCAAAGCCGGGAAAGCCCAAATGGGCGCCGGCGACGACAAGCCGCTCGGTCGCGGCCCAATCGAGCACACGCTGGCGTGTGGCGGCCGCCAAGTCCGTGTCGACGTCGTAGATCAGCCTCGCTTCAGGGCGCGCCAGTTGCACCGCCGCTAGGTGGACGATGTCACCCCAAATCAGGAGGCGCTCGCCGTCAGACTGGATCAGCCAGTTGGTGTGGCCCGGCGTGTGTCCGGGCCGCAGCATGGCGGTGATGCCTGGCAGCACCTCACTGTCCTTGATGCGGCGGATCCGGCCCTTGTACGGCGCGAGCGTCGCTCGCTGCTTGTTGGAGTTGCCGACGATGCGCTCGGGATCGCCGGGCTGAAGCGCGCGATCGAGCCAGAACGCCACCTCGACCTCATGGATGAAAAGCTCGGCCTTGGGAAACACCGCCTTGCCTTCCTGATCCACCAGCCCGAGCGAATGGTCGGAGTGCAGGTGCGTCAGCATAATGATGTCGATGGCCTCGGGCGGCGCACCGAGTGCGCGCAGATTCTCCGGTAGCTTGCCGAGATCCTTCTGCACCGGTTGCAAGCCTTGCCCCGTTCCGGCATCGCTCAAGATCAGCTTGCCGCGATGGCGGACGAGGAAGCTGTTGACGTCGAGCGGCACCGGCTGGCCGTAGGCGATGCCGGTGAGCTTGGCGCTCTCCTCGCGCGGGATACCGAGGATGACATCGTGGTTGCTGTAGAGCACGCCGTCGGAGGCGGCGGTGACGGTGAATTCACCGACTTGCCGGGTGCTCATGCCGCAGCCGCCAGCGCCGGCCTGCCGCGGATCATGTCGGAGGCCTTCTCGGCCATCATCAGCACGCAGGCATTAATGTGCGCGGAGACGAGGTCAGGCATCGCCGAGGCATCGACCACGCGAAGCCGTTCGACACCGTGCACGCGGAACTGCGGATCGACCACTGCGTGCGGACCGGTTCCCATCACACAGGTCGAGGCCGGATGGTTGGCGGTCGCGGCCACGTTCCTGATCCAGTTGTCGATGTCGGCATCGGTCTTCACCTTGGGACCGGGCGAGACTTCGGCGCCTCGGAAGCGCGCAAGCGGCGGCTGGGCCGCGACCTCGCGGGCAATCTTGAAGCCCTGGCGCAGGGTCGGCAGGTCGTTCGGCGCGGAGAAGAAATTCGTCACGATCTTCACCTTGTCGCGCGGATCGTTCGAGCGCAGCAACACCTCGCCACGACTGTCGGGATGCAACAAACAGGGCCGGATGCCGTAGCCGTCGGCATAAGGCTTCTTCCAGCCGGGAAACCACAGCGCGGCGGCGGGCGGCGCGCCACGGAACATGAACTCGATGTTGGGGACGGCCAGTTCCGGCCGCGTCTTGATGAAGGCATGCAGGCCGCCCGGCACCACGGTGGCGGGTCCGGTGCCGAACATCCAGGCGCGCATCATGTTGAGCGCCATCTTGTCGAGCCGCATGTTGTCACGGAACTCGCTGCCCTCGGTGCGGGCGAACATGATCAACACCGCGAGATGGTCTTGGAGATTTTTGCCGACCGGCAGGTCGACGACCGGCTCGATGCCGACCGAGCGCAGATGATCCGCCGGGCCGATGCCGGACAACATCAGCAGTTGCGGCGAGTTGAAGGCGCCGCCGGCAACGATCACCTCGCGATCGGCAAGGGCTTTGGTGAGCCGGCCGTCTTGGATGAACTCGACACCAGTGGCCCGCTTGTTCGCCAGGATGACGCGTGCGGCGTGGGCGCGCGTCTTCACGGTCAGATTTTTTCGACCCATCGCCGGACGCAGATACCCGACCGCCGCCGAGCAGCGCTTGCCGTTGCGGATGGAATACTGGCTGCGGCCAAAGCCCTCGCCGGAGCTGCCGTTGTAGTCCTTGGTGACCGGGAGGCCGGCCAGCCGCGCGGATTCGAGCCAGGCCGTAAACATCGGGTCCTGGGTCTTGGCCCACTGCACGCCGATGTTGCCGTCCTTGCCGCGGTACTCGCTCTCGCCGTCCTGCCAGTTCTCGACGCGCTTGAAGTAGGGCAGCACATCCGCATAGGACCAGCCGAGCGCACCCTTTTGCGCCCAGCGGTCGTAGTCGGCCGGATCGCCACGGGTGAATGCCATCACGTTGATCGAGGATGAGCCGCCCAGCACCTTGCCGCGCATCTCCTCGACGCGGCGGCCGTTGAGGCTCGGATCGGGCTCGGACTGATAGCCCCAGTCGTGCATCTTGTATTCGTGCAGCTTGCCAAGCCCGATCGGTATGTGAATGAGCGGGTTGAAATCGCGGCCGCCGGCTTCGAGGAGGAGCACGCGTGCGCTTGCGTCCTCCGACAGACGGTTGGCAAGCACGCAGCCGGCAGAGCCGCCGCCGACAATGATGTAGTCGTAGCTATCGTCTGCCATGATGACTTACTTGCGTTCGGGGATTTGGATCAGCGCATCGAGCTGCTGCTTGGTGAGTGGCGCCGGAATGTATTTGAACGTGACCGCGTCCGCCATGACGTCGTCCACCCCGGAAATCCGGTCGGGGTCGACCGCCGATTTGGGCAGGAATTCGGCGAGCGCGCGTTTGGCAGTCGTTTCCGAAATGCTGGCCCATTTCGCATAGGCGGCAAGGCCCTCCGGGGTTGCATAGGCCCATTCCAGGGACTCGCGATAGGCGCGCATGAAGCGCACGAACACGTCGGGACGTTGCGCCATCTCGTTGGAGTTGGCGATCAAGAGCCGGATGGTCTGCCGGTCCAGCACCGGATCGTCCGATGCTTTGGCCACGACGCGGGTCTTACCCTGCTCGACCGCGTCCACGCCAAACGGTGCGCCGGCCCAGCCGACGTCGATCTGGCCGCTCATCACCTGGGTGTAGGTACCAGGCGCGGCGCCGGTCTGGGTCGGCACGAAATCAACGCCGGTGAACTTCTTGAGCGCCAGCACCGACGTGTGGGTCGAGGAACCGTTGGTCGAATAGGCCACGGTCTTTCCGGCGGCATCCTTCAACGACTTGATCGGGCTGTCGGCTCGCACATACCAGAACAGCTGATTGCCGCCGGTGAAGGTCGAGCCGATGACGCGGACCGGCGCGCCCTTGGCAAAGGCGCCGATGGTGCCGAGGAAGCCGATGGCGACGCCGATGTGCGCGGCGTTGGAGATGACGACCTGAATGGTCTCGCCGCCGCCTTGCGTGTAAAAAATGTCGAGCGCGAGGCCGTGCTTCTTAAAGATGCCGGCGTTCTGGCCGAGCTCCGGCACGAAGGTCTCGCCGACGCCGCGGGCGCCCACGGCGAGCTTGAGCTGGTCCTGGGCGGTGGCGCTGTGGTGGATCAGCGACAAGGCCGTAGCGACGGCTGCGCCGACTAAAGCCTTCGACCAACCCATACCTGCCCTCCCTCGCGTCCCGGCGTCGCCCTGGTTGCTGGTCAGGCTAGCAAATGAAGCGACCGCTCCGCCAATCGGCTTTCGTCCGATCTTTCATGCGATCTTGGCGTCTTGTGCGCTCAGCGTCATACCCGGCATAGCGGCGGATTCGAATGGAGTTGATGGATCGCCAAGCCCACTTCGGGTCGAAGTTTACTACGGAATGTCGTCAACGATGTCCGCCTCGTAGATAGTCCATTCCCCCCACGTACCCGTTGGATGAGCGGGATCGGTGTCGTGTCGGACACACACCACGCGGCCATTCACTGTGACCGAACGCCCGAAGGCAACAGTCTGAGTTGGCCGGGCAGCGTCGTCGTCGCATTTTTGATGCGGGCCAACACGAACCTCGATGGTCACATTGGGTCGCCATGTCGAGTTCCGCAAGGTGACACTTGCCGCGCGAGCAGGCACCGCCACAGCGATCAAAGTTACCGCCAATAACGCCCTCAGGCGCCCGCGTCGGATCATGCCATACATGGCGGCAGAGTCGGACGGATCTGTCAGTCGGTCAAGAGTCTGGAACCGAAGAGCGGAATGACGAATGAACGATTGGTAAAGTGGAACCCCACCTCCGCCCCGGCTCTGCACGTCCTCAATGTTACCACGCTCGCAACAGACTCCGGCCTGAAACGGAGGCTTAACATGCAGCCGTTAGCGTTCAGTCGGGGACATCGTCATGCGTAAAATGTACCGGATACTAGCCGTTCGAACTCGTTCGGATGAACGGGCGCTACGATATGGTTTCACAGCTGTGGCTTTGTCCGTTGCGGTGACCATGTTGTTGGCAAAGCTCTGGTCGTAGAAAAACCCGCCAAAGCGGGTCTAGGTCTTAGACCTCGGTATGCTATGTTGTCTCCGGCTATCTGGGCCGGTCGTAAGTAATGAGTATTTGAGCCGCCGTGCCGTTGTCACCGGAGTCTCCGCCCTAGGCGCGAGCTGGGCACTGGGTGGGTGTGCCTCAACCGTCGTTCGGACATCAGCCGTCGATCCCGCTTATCGACGCACGGTGATCCGTTACCCTACCCGCGAGGCCCCGGGCACCGCTGTCGTCGATCCGGACAACCATTACCTTTACCTTGTCCAAAGAGGCGGGACGGCCCTTCGCTACGGCGTTGGCGTGGGCGGCGAGGGATTCGCATGGTCCGGTGTAGCCACAGTGCACAGCAAGCAAGAGTGGCCAGACTGGTATCCGCCCGAGGAAATGCTGCGGCGAAAACCTGAGCTCAGACGATCAATGATCGAACTTCCAAGCGGAATCGGAATGCACGGCGGCCCCGAAAACCCCCTCGGTGCACGAGCGCTCTATCTGTGGCAGGGCGACAAGGACACGTTGTACCGGATTCACGGCACCAACGAGCCGCAAACGATCGGCACGAATGTTTCTTCGGGTTGCATTCGCCTGACGAACGAAGACATCGTCGACCTCTACGACCGTACGCCTATCGGAACCAAGGTGGTTGTGATCCCGTCGGCGGGGGCTCCCTCTCGCTTCCAGAGCTAGTAAGGGCGCAGTCACGGAAGCCCTGACCGCACGCCCCTCGTCCGGTCACCTCTCTGCAGACGGCGCCTCTTCTCTGGGCTGCGCACTCGCCTTCGGCCGCGGAATGGCAAAGATCGCTCGCGATTTCCATCTGCGGGAACTTTGAAACGTCGCAAACTCATATGCGCTGTGGCTTTTCCGCACTAGTGATCTCTGCGGTTGTATGGCTTTAGCCTGGGATATGGCGGCGACGCTGGATTGCAGGAGTGTCTGGATGTTTTTGCGTGCCGTTAGCTCCGCAGGTCTGGCGCTCGTCCTGTTAGCTGGCCCCTTCGCACTCCAGCCGGCTTTTCCTCAGACCGACAACGATGGAGCGCCGAGCGCTATCAGTTCGGAAGCTGAGCCAACGGACGCCACCCAGACTCCGCCGATTGCTTCACCAGTCGAAGCCGCGAAACCGAGGCTTCGAGTGAAGGCCAAGCGGCCAACCACCGTGAACGCTGAACCCACCGGGGTCAACTTTTTCGGCAACTTCAATCTGCTCCGGCTGTTTGGCATCTCGGCGATCCCGCGCAGCACCGTGGCATTCTCGGGAAACTACAAGCCTGGGACAATCGTCATCCACACCAACGAGCGGCGGCTCTATCTCGTGCTCGGAAACGGCGAGGCGCTTCGATATGGTATCGGCGTCGGCCGTGAGGGCTTCACTTGGAAAGGGGTCAACACCGTAACCGACAAGCGGGAATGGCCCTCGTGGACACCTCCGCCGCAAATGCTCGCGCGAAAGCCTGGCTTGCCGCGTCACATGGCCGGAGGGCCTGACAATCCCCTCGGCGCGCGGGCAATGTACCTCGGCGATACCCTTTACCGCATCCACGGCACCAACGAATACGACACCATCGGCAGCGCGGAATCATCGGGTTGCATCCGCCTGACCAACGACGATGTGATCGATCTTTATAATCGGGTGCGGATCGGCGCGACCGTAATCGTGCAGTGACGTTGCGCACGGTTTGTCTGGCGCTGCGAGGCAAACGCTCGATTCGCAAATTGCAGAAAAACAGCATTCCTGGGGAAATCGTGGTGGGTGCGACAGGGATCGAACCTGTGACCCCTACCATGTCAAGGTAGTGCTCTTCCGCTGAGCTACGCACCCGTCCACGATGCGTTGGTCTTATCGGCTATGGGCAGGCCAGGCAAGCGGCCGAAAATCAGGCCGCCACCAGCATCTTCTGGACCTCGTTGACGAGGTCGCGCAGATGGATCGGCTTGGACAGCACCTTGGCATTCTTCGGCGCGGTCGAATCCGCGTTCAGCGCCACCGCGGCGAAACCGGTGATGAACATGATCTTGATGTCGGGGTCGAGCTCGGCCGCCCGGCGGGCGAGCTCGATGCCGTCCATCTCCGGCATCACGATATCGGTGAGCAGCAGCTGGAACGGTTCCTCGCGTAGCCGCTGATACGCCGACAGGCCGTTATCATAGGAGATGACCTCGAACCCCGCGTTCTGCAGCGCCTTTACCAGGAAGCGACGCATATCGTTGTCGTCTTCCGCAAGAAGGATTTTCGCGTTCTGTTCGCTTTGTGCCATCTGCCCAACCGCCCTCGTGTGGCACTTTCTAACGGCCGCACGCTAACGCCTCGTTACAATACCGCCATATGCCGCCCGCATGCCGCGGTAGATTGCACGTCTTGGACCACTTTGGGCAACCGTTCTGCCGCGAATCGATGCAAATTTGGCGCAGTCCCTCGGCCGCCGCCCATTAGCCGAAATGCTGGTAAACAAGCGGTGAAAGGGCGCTTGGCAGCAGCGTCCCCGGCGTAGACAATACGAGCCGAGACGGAACCAGGATTGACGCCGCCACTTGACCCGCCATTGCTTCCCCGAGAACCCGCGCCCCATGGACCAGTCGCAAGACGAGCTCGATCCGCCGTTCGAGATCATCGAGCCCGAGCAGGCGCGCGGGCCGGTGCTGTTCAACTCTCCGCACTCCGGCCGCGTCTATCCGCGCGCCTTCCTGCAAAGCTCCCGGCTCGACCTGACGATCTTGCGCCGCTCCGAGGACTGCTTCGTCGATGATCTCACGCTCGGCGTGGTGGCGCGCGGCTATCCGCTGATGCGGGCGCATTTCCCGCGCTGCTTCGTCGACGTCAACCGCGAGCCCTACGAACTTGATCCGCGCATGTTCGAAGGCCGGCTGCCGTCCTTCGCCAACACCCGTTCGATGCGGGTCGCCGGAGGTCTCGGAACCGTCGCCCGCGTGGTCGGCGACGCTCAGGAGATCTACGAGCAACGCATCTCGGTCGACGACGCGCTCCGCCGCATCGAGAATTTGTACAAGCCCTATCATCGCGCGCTGCGCCGGCTGTTCACCCGGGTGCATCGCGAATTCGGCGCGGCCATGCTGATCGATTGCCATTCGATGCCATCGTCCACCGGGCCGAAGGACGACCGTCCGCGCGCGGACGTGGTGCTGGGCGATCGCTACGGCACGAGTTGCGTCGCCGTGGTGTCGGAGGTGATCGAGACGACGTTGCGCCAGCAAGGCTATGCGGTGAGCCGCAACAAGCCCTATGCCGGCGGCTTCATCACCGAGCATTACGGCAACCCTGCCGGCGGGCTGCATGCCATCCAGCTCGAATTCAACCGCGCGCTCTACATGAATGAGCGCCACTTTGAGCGCTCCGCGGGCTTCGACCGCCTGGCTGCTGATCTCGCGACCCTGGCAGAGCGGCTCGCCGCCATCCCGCCGGAGGAACTGCGGCCCTATCGCGCCGCGGCCGAATAACCCGAGAGACGAAAGCGCCTCACAAGAAAAAAGGGCCGTCGGCAAGCCGACGGCCCAAGTCTAGGGAGGAAACGCCCAAGGAGGGCGGCGGAGAACCGGGCCGAAGCCCGATACCGCGCTG
>Ga0136846_1214553_pt1 | contig 21571 bp, 26 predicted proteins | sample HopSoiMetagenom2_FD_96841 | JGI IMG/M metagenome (GOLD analysis project Ga0136846, IMG submission 96841) | Grasslands soil microbial communities from Hopland, California, USA - 2 Assembly 2016 (version 4) | ecosystem: Environmental > Terrestrial > Soil > Grasslands | place: USA: Hopland... | reverse complement strand
CGCCACCATGGCCGACCAGGAGGACGTAGTCGCGGGCGAGCGCGATATGGGCGGCACCATGCGACTGGGCCTGTACCCGGCCGTGCTGCAGCCCGGCACGCTGGTCGAGGAGATGTACGGCAGCACGCTGGTCGAGGAGCGGCACCGGCACCGGTACGAGGTCAGCAACGCCTACCGGCCCGTGCTCGAGCAGGCGGGGATGGTTTTCTCCGGGCTCTCGCCGGACCGCCACCTGGTGGAGTTCGCCGAGCTCAGCGACCACCCCTTCTTCGTGGGCACGCAGGCTCATCCCGAGTTCCTGTCCCGCCCGACCCGGCCGCACCCGCTGTTCAGCGGCCTGATCGCGGCCGCCCTGGTCAGGTCCAAGGAAGCCGCGGGATCCAAGGCGACCCGCGCCGCCGCGGCCAGCGCGTGAACATCAAGGACACTCCGGCGGCGTGGCCCGTCGTCTCCTCGTCTGAGCAGTTCCGCGGCCGGCTGGTCACCGTGCGGGCCGACAAGGTCCGCATGCCCGGCAGCAACGTGGCCGAACGGGAAGTGGTTCTCCACCCGGGCGCGGTAGCCATCCTCGCCCTCGACGACGCCGGCCAGGTGCTCCTGATCCGGCAGTACCGGCATCCGGTGAGCCGGCTGCTCTGGGAGATCCCGGCCGGCCTGCGTGACGTCGCCGGGGAATCGCCGTGGAACGCGGCCCGCCGGGAACTGCTCGAGGAGGCCGGCTACCGGGCACGGGACTGGCGCGTGCTGGCCGATTACTATTCCTCGCCCGGCTTCACCACTGAGCGGCTGCGTATCTTCCTGGCCCGCGAGCTGGAGTTCGTCCCGCCCGGCGAGCGTGACTTCGTGGCCCAGGACGAGGAAGCCCAGCTCGTCCCGGCCTGGCTTCCGCTGGACGAGGCGGTGCGTAAGGTCCTGGCCGGCGACCTGCACAACGGCGCCACCGCACTGGGCATCCTGGCGAGTTATGCTGCCAGGTCAGAGGGGTTTGACCGGCTTCGCCCGGCCGACGCGCCCGAAGAGCGATGACGCTCTCGTCTGAAAGGACCACCATGAAGGTTGGAATTCCCCGGGAAATCAAGAACCACGAGTACCGGGTCGCGATCACGCCCGCCGGCGTGCACGAACTGGTCCGTGGTGGTCACCAGGTCGTCATCGAGGCGGGGGCGGGGGAAGGGTCGTCCATTCCTGACGAGGACTTCGTCACGGCCGGCGCGAAGATCCTGCCGACCGCGGACGACGTGTGGGGCGAAGGGGAGATGATCCTCAAGGTCAAGGAGCCCATCGAGCAGGAGTACCACCGGATGCGCTCCGGCCAGGTCCTGTTCACCTACCTGCACCTGGCCGCGTCCAAGGCCTGCACCGACGCGCTGCTGGCCGCGGGCGTCACCTCGATCGCGTATGAGACCGTCCAGCTGCCCGACGGGTCGCTGCCGCTGCTCGCCCCGATGTCCGAGGTGGCGGGCCGGATGGCGCCGCAGGTCGGCGCGCATCACCTGCAGCGCGACGGCGGCGGCCGCGGGGTGCTGATGGGCGGGGTGTCCGGCGTGTACGCGGCCAAGGTGGTCGTCCTCGGTGCCGGGGTATCCGGGATGAACGCGGCCGCGATCGCGCTCGGCATGCAGGCCGAAGTGCTGCTGGTCGACCGGAACATCGCCCGGCTCCGCCAGGCCGACGCCATCTACCAGGGTCATCTCCAGACGGTCGCGTCCAATGCCTACGAGATCGAGCGCGCGGTCATCGACGCCGACCTGGTCATCGGCGCGGTGCTGGTGCCGGGGGCCAAGGCGCCCAAGCTGATCAGCGACGAGCTGGTGTCCCGGATGAAGCCGGGCGCGGTGCTCGTGGACATCGCCATCGACCAGGGCGGCTGCTTCGAGGGTTCCCGGCCCACCACGCACGCGGACCCCACCTACCGGGTTCACGACGCGCTGTTCTACTGCGTGGCCAACATGCCCGGCGCCGTGCCGCACACCTCCACCTACGCGCTGACCAACGTCACGCTGCCCTACGCGGTCGAGATGGCCAACCGGGGCTGGCGCGACGCCCTCCGCGCCGACGCCCCCCTGGCCCTGGGCCTGAACACGTACGGCGGCCAGCTGACCTGCGAGCCGGTGGCCGAGGCGCACGCGCTGCCCTCTACGCCCATCAGCGAGATCCTCAACTGAGCCAGCCGCTAGCTGACGCGCTCCGCGGCTACCTGCAGTACCTGACCGTGGAGCGCGGGCTGGCGGCCAGCACGATCGAGTCGTACCGCCGGGACCTGCACCGGTACGCCTCGGTGCTGGCCGCCCGCGGCAAGACCACGCTGGGCGAGATCACCCCGGCCGACGTGGCCGGGTTCCTGGCCTCCCTGCGCGAAGGCGACGCCGAGCACGCCGCGCTGGCGGTCAGCTCGGCCGCGCGGGCCGTGATCGCGGTCCGCGGGCTGCACGCGTTCGCCGCCGCCCAGGGCCTGGCCGGCTCCGACCCGGCCCGCGACGTCCCGCCGCCTTCGCCGCCCCGGCGGCTGCCCAAGGCGATCAGCCTGGCCGAGGTGGAGCGCCTGCTCGACGCGGCCGGCCCGGGACCCGGCGACCCGTCCGCGGATCCCCGGCAGCTGCGGGACCGGGCCCTGCTCGAGTTCCTCTACGGCACCGGGGCGCGCATCTCCGAGGCGACCGGCCTCGACATCGACGAGCTGCAGCTTGACGCCGAGGACCCCCTGGTGCGGCTGATCGGCAAGGGCGGCAAGCACCGGATCGTGCCGGTCGGCGGCTACGCCGCCCGGGCCCTGGAGGCGTACCTGGTCCGGGCGCGGCCCGGACTGGCGGCGGCGTCTCGCCGGGCCTCGGCGAGCCCCGCGGTGTTCCTCAACGCCCGCGGCGGCCGCCTCACCCGGCAGGGCGCCTGGGGCATACTGCACGCCGCGGCCGGACGGGCCGGCCTGCCGGCTGACACCGAGGTGTCCCCCCATACGCTGCGGCACTCGTTCGCTACCCACCTGCTCGACGGCGGCGCCGACATCCGGGTCGTCCAGGAACTGCTCGGCCACGCCTCGGTCACCACCACCCAGGTCTACACCCTGATCACCGTCGACCGGCTGCGTGAGGTCTACGCCTCCGCCCACCCCCGGGCCCTCGGCTAGCCACCGCCGGCCCCGACACCAACGGCAGCCAGTTCCGCTACGGCCAGGTCATCCCGGCTGGAAATGGCGGGTGAGCTCGTTGGCGTAGGAGCGGCCGAGGCTGTCCTTGTGGTCGGCCATCCACTGGGTCAGGCCGGTCTCGCCGGTCGCCGCTCCCTCGGTGTCGGCCAGGCCGTCCGCCAGGCCGCGGTACTCGTCGTCGGTGAGCAGCGTGTCGCGCAGCGCCACGCCCAGCACCCGGGCCGCGGCCGGGATGAGCGGTCCCGGCACGTGGACGATCAGGCTCCGGCTCCCGGTCAGGTTCCTGATGGTGTGCACCAGTTCCCCGAACGTGGGCCGTTCGGGACCGACCGCGTCGATGACCTCGGTCGTCTCCGACGCCCCGGCCCGCACCGCCAGCCGGGCCAGGTCGTCGATGTGGACCGGGCGCAGCCGGTACTCACCGGTCCCGCCGACGGCGAAGACCGGCAGGTGCCGCAGCAGCCAGGCGATGTTGTTGATCAGCACGCAGTTCCCGCCGAACAGGACGGCCGGCCGCAGCACGGCGTGTGACACGCCGAGGTCGCGCAGCGCCTGCTCCACCGCCGCCTTGCCGCGGAAGTAGGGGTACGGCGAGTCGGCGTCCGGGTTGGTGATCGAGACGTGCACGATCCGCTGCACGCCCGCCTCGGCGGCGGCCAGGAACAGCGCGCGCGAGTTAGTCACCGCCGCCGGGTGGTCCACCTCGCCGCGGGCGAACCGCACCCAGTAGGTGTTGTACAGCGTGCGGGCGCCGCGCATCGACGCGGCCAGCCCGGCCGGATCGGTGAAATCCAGCGGCCGGACCTCGATCGCGCTGCCCGCCGGGGCCCGGCCGGGATGACCGGTCAGCGTGCGCACCCGGCGGCCCGCTGCGAGCAGCCCGCCCGCGATGGCCGCCCCTGAGTAACTGAACGCGCCGGTAACGACGTCGAAGTCGGTCATCGCGAAAGCACCTTCATCTCAGGGCCGCCACCAGCGCCGTGAGGATCGGGCCGAGGGGGGCGTCCAGGGTCGCGGCGGCGTAGTCGTCGCCGCGGGTGGTGCCCTGGTTGACGATCACGACCGGGCGCTCCAGCCGGCTCGCGTGGCGGACGTACCGGAACCCGGACATCACGGTGAGCGACGAGCCCAGGACGACCAGCGCGGAGGCCGCCTCGACCAGGTCGTAGCAGGCCCGTACCCGCGGCGGGGGAACGTTCTCGCCGAAGAACACCACGTCCGGCTTGAGCACGCCACCGCACGCCGCGCAGTCGGCCACCGCGAACGAGGCGGCGGCCTCGTCGTCCAGGACGGCGTCGCCGTCCGGGTTGACCGCGGCCGCCAGGCCGGTGCCGAAGGGGTCCCAGCCGGGGTTGGCCGCCGTCAGCCGCCGGTCCAGCTCGGCCCGCGCCGTCCGCTGCCCGCACGCCAGGCAGATGACCCGGTGCAGGCTGCCGTGCAGCTCGGTGACGTCCGCCGCGCCCGCGGCCTGGTGCAGGCCGTCCACGTTCTGGGTGATGATCCCGGCCAGCAGCCCGCGGCGGCTCAGCTCGGCGACGGCGCGGTGGCCGTCGTTGGGTACCGCCCGGGCGATGTGCCGCCAGCCGAGGAAGCTGCGGGCCCAGTACCGGCGCCGGGCGGCCGCGCTGCCGGTGAAGGCCTGGTAGGTCATCGGAGTGGCCCGGCGGGCCAGCCCGGTCGGGCCGCGGTAGTCCGGGATACCCGACTCGGTGGACAGTCCGGCGCCGCTCAGCACGAGCGCGCCGCCGGACGCCACCACGTCAACAAGCATGCCGAACGAGCCGGTTCGGGCCCCGGTCAGCTGGCTCATGTCCACGGTCAGAGCGCGGCCGACCTGATCGCCTGGGACACGGCCGCCGCGCCCTCCTTCTGGAACATGATCGTGTAGTGATTCGTCTCCGGTATCACCTGCGGCCGCAGCGCCGGCACGCGCTCGGTCCACGCCGCGGCGGCTTCCGGCGAGATCAGCGGCGGCGGCGCGCCGAGCAGCCCGGCCGGGGCGGTCAGTACCGGCGTCGGCCTGGTCAGCCGCTCCAGCGCCTCCGTGAACGGCTTGTCCGTCAGCACGTCACGGCCGTCGGCCCGGACCGCGTCCTCGACCGCCCGCGACCTCAGCTGGCCGGGCTCGCCGGTCAGGTCGTAGCGGACGTACGCCTCGACGTCGGGGGTCCAGTGCCCGGCCAGGGCCGGGTGCGCCCGCCAGAAGTCCAGGTACGCCTCGGTGCTGGGGAAGGCCTGTCCCAGCCGGGCGATCGCGGGACCCAGCGTGGTGTCGAGGAGGGCGTCGGGGTCGGCGCCCTCCGGCACCGGCAGCGGCAGTCCTCCGTCGACCAGGACGAGCCGGCGCACGAGTTCGGGATGGGCGTCGCGGGTCAGCAACGCCACCAACGCCCCCATCGAATGCCCGGCGAGCACCGGTTTACCGCCGAAATGGCGCAGCACCGCCGTCACGTCCCGGATGTGCCTATCCAGGCCGTACGGGCCCGGCAGGTCCCTGCTGTGCCCGCGTCCCCGCAGGTCCGGGGCGGCCAGCGACCAGTCGGGCGGCATATGGCGCGCGACCGCCTGCCACGACATACCCGAGGCCGTAATTCCGTGCACGGCGACCGCCACGCGTTTGCCCGTACCCCACTGGAGCACACGCAGGTCCCCGCCGTCCACTGCCACATTCAGCAGCCGGAGTTGCATGTTCCACCCTCCACGGCCCGGCATTTTTGGCCCGGCCGCCCATGTATAGAGCTTATTATCCGCCGTCAAGTGACATCGCGCGATGTCAAGTCCCGATAAAGGTTTACCGGGAATACCATGCCATGCTGTACTGCGGAAGGAATGCCAGGTAAAACCAGGCTTGGAGGTGGGCGGCCGTGTCTGCTGCGCTTAGTTACTCGTCAGGAGAATCTGTCACGCCGCTGCTGGGTGACACCATCGGCGGCAACTTCGACGCCACCGTGCGGGCGTTCGGGGACCGGGAGGCCCTCGTTGACTGCCCGACTGGCCGGCGGTGGACCTATGCCGAGCTCGCCGCCGACGTGGACGCGCTCGCGCTCGGCCTGCTCGAGCTGGGCATCGCCAAGGGCGACCGGGTCGGCATCTGGGCGCCGAACTGCGCCGAGTGGACGCTGACCCAGTACGCGACCGCGAAGATCGGCGCGATCCTGGTGAACATCAACCCGGCCTACCGGACCCGGGAGCTGGAGTTCGTGCTCAATCAGTCGGGCATCACGCTGCTCGTCGCGGCCGAGCGGCTCAAGTCCTCCGACTATGCCGGGATGATCGCCGAGGTCCGGCCGCGCTGCGCCGGGCTGAAGACCGTGGTGCTCATCGGCCACCCGGAATGGCAGAGCCTGCTGGACGCCGGGCGCCGCCTGGACCGCGGGGCCCTCGGCGCCATCGAGCTGGACACCGATGACCCGATCAACATCCAGTACACCTCGGGCACCACGGGCTTCCCGAAGGGCGCGACACTGTCGCACCACAACATCTTGAACAACGGCTTCTTCGTCGGCGAGCTGTGCAACTACACCGAGGCGGACAGGATCTGCATCCCGGTGCCGTTCTACCACTGCTTCGGCATGGTCATGGGCAACCTCGGCGCGACCAGCCACGGCGCCTGCATGGTCATCCCCGCGCCGGCCTTCGACCCGGCCGCGACGCTGGCGGCCGTGCAGGCCGAACGCTGCACCTCGCTGTACGGGGTGCCCACGATGTTCATCGCCGAGCTGTCCGTCCCCGGCTTCGCCGACTACGACCTGTCCAGCCTGCGCACCGGCATCATGGCCGGCTCGCCGTGTCCGGTCGAGGTGATGAAGCAGGTCATCGAGCGGATGGGCATGACCGAGGTCGGCATCTGCTACGGCATGACGGAAACCTCGCCGGTCTCCACCCAGACCCGCGCCGACGACTCGCTCGACCGCCGGGTGTCCACCGTCGGCCGGGTCGGGCCGCACCTGGAGGTGAAGGTCGTCGACCCCGAGACGGGCCGCACCGTGCCGCGCGGGACCCCGGGCGAGCTGTGCACCCGCGGCTACTCGGTGATGCTCGGCTACTGGAACCAGCCGGACAAGACCGCCGAGGCGGTCGACGTGGCGCACTGGATGCACACCGGCGACCTCGCCGTGATGGACGCCGACGGGTACCTGGCCATCACCGGCCGGATCAAGGACATGGTGATCCGCGGCGGCGAGAACATCTACCCGCGGGAAATCGAAGAGTTCCTCTACACCCACCCCGACATCCTGGACGCCCAGGTAATCGGCGTGCCCGACGTCAAGTACGGCGAGGAGCTCATGGTCTGGGTCCGGCTGCGCGAAGGCGCGCAGGCCCTGACCGCCGAGTCGCTGCGCACGTTCTGCACCGGGCAGCTGGCCCATTACAAGATCCCGCGCTACGTGCACATCGTCGACGAGTTCCCGATGACGGTCACCGGCAAGGTGCGCAAGGTCGAGATGCGGGAGCGCTCGGCCGAGTTCCTCGGCCAGGACGGCGGCGCCTGACCAGGCAGCGCAGGGCGTTTCAGCCCGGCATCAGCCGCCCCGGGTAGGCTCCCCTGCCATGAAGGTCCTGATCGCCGGCGGCGCCGGCTACATCGGCAGTACGGTCGCTTCCGCCTGCTCCGACGCCGGGATCAGCCCGGTCATCCTGGACCGGCTGGTGACCGGGCGGCGCGAGTTCGCCACCGGCTACGCGTTCTACGAGGGCGACATCGCCGACGGCGCGCTGATCGACCGCATCTTCGCCGAGCACCCCGACATCGGCGCCGTAATCCACGGCGCGGCCCTGATCGTGGTCCCCGATTCGGTCGCCGATCCGGTCCGGTACTACCGGGCCAATGTCACCAGCAGCCTGGAATTCGTCGCGCACCTGCTGCGCAACGGCTGCGAGCGCCTCGTCTTCAGCTCGTCCGCCTCCATCTACCGGGCCAGCGAGGACCTGAGCGTCGACGAGGACTCCGCTATCGACCCGCTGAGCCCGTACGCGCGGACCAAGGCGGTATGCGAGGCGATGTTCGCCGATATCGCCGCCTCCCAGCCCATCCGCGTGCTGTCCCTGCGCTACTTCAACCCGATCGGCGCCGACCCGAAGATGCGGACCGGGCTGCAGCTGCGGCGCCCGACGCACGCCCTGGGCAAGATCATCGAGGCCTACTCCGACGGCGTCCCGTTCCAGATCACCGGGACCGACTGGCCGACCCGGGACGGCTCGGGCATCAGGGACTACGTCCACGTCTGGGACCTGGCCGTCGCGCATGTCGCCGCGGTCACCCGGTTCGACGCCCTGCCCGGGCCGGTGAACGTCGTCAACCTGGGCAGCGGCTCGGGGACCACGGTCCGGGAACTGCTGGCCGCGTTCAACCAGGTGGCTGACCACCCGGTGGAGGCCCGCGAGGCCGCCCGGCGCCCCGGCGACGTGGCCGGCGCCTACGCCCGGGCCGGCCGCGCGGAGCGCCTGCTGGGCTGGCGCCCTCAGTACGGCATCACCGAGGGGATCAGGCACTCTCTCGAGTGGGCCGCGCTGCGCGGCCAGGTTCTCGGTGACGACGTCCCGCCGCCGGTCCCGGCCCGTCCGCCCGGCCCTGATCAGGCCGGCCCCCCGGGCCGGGGGCAGTGAGCTCACTAGCGATGTGAATAAGCGGAAATAAGCAACATCGCCGTTCCCGGCGATCATCGCGTGGTTTTGTCCGGTAGATATTGGCAAATGATTGTATTGGCGGAAATCGCCGGACAGCGTATGATCGAACAGCCTTGGTAGGCAGCCCCGTCCTATCCGCCGCGGGGCTGTGGGGGAGCGGATATGGGCCAGGAGCTTCAGCGGCGGTCACCGCGAACGGTCGCTCGTCAGCCAGACCCGCCGTGGTCGACGGTGGCGAGCACGACGATGCGCCTGTGGCTGGACCGGCATTACCGGCGCCGGGCGGGCCGGCGTCGGCTGGTACTGCTGCTGAGCGCGCTGGTGGCGATGGCCCTCGGGGCCGGCGTGACGCTGGCCTTCACCCAGCCCGGCCACGGGAGCGTGACCCGGCTCAAGGCCACGCCGGGTGCGGATTCACTGCAGCTGGCGGCGGCCGCCCGCCAGCAGGCATCGGCCTGGATCACCCGCGAGGTTGCCTCCGACATCACCGTGGGCTGTGACCTGATGATGTGCGGCGAACTGCAGAAGAGCGGCTTTCCCGGAACCCGCCTGCTGCCGTTGCGGCCATCGGCCCCCGACCCGCTCGGCGCGCAGCTCGTGATCGCGACCCCGGTGATCAGGAACCAGTTCGGCACCCGCCTCGCCACCGTCTACGCGCCGCTGGTCATCGCCAGCTTCGGCTCCGGCGCGGATCGGGTGGACGTGCGCTATATCGCGCCGGACGGCAGCAAGGCGTTCGAAGCCCAGCTCGGCACCTACCGCCAGAACCGCATCGCCGCGGGACGGCAGCTGCTCGGTAACAATCACATCCAGGTCTCCGCCGCCGCCCGCCAGGAACTTATCTCCGGGCAGGTAGACCCGCGTCTTCTTGTAACGCTTTCGACACTCGCGGACCTAATGCCGCTGCAGCTGATAGCGTTCGATGACCCGTCACCTGGTGCGAGCGCGGACGTGCCGCTGCGCGGCGCTGAGATTGGTGCCGCCGCATCGGCCGGCCTGCCAGCGATGGTCGCGTTCATGCACGCACAGCAAGGCGGATACGCCCCCGCTGTGGCCCGGATCACACGGAACGCCAGCGGACGGCCTGTATTTATCGTGCGGTACGACGCTCCGGGCCCCATGGAACTGGACGGCTCATAGCGATTCAACAGCTTGGGGAGGGACCAACGTGAGGTTTGCGAGAATTCCGGGAAAACTTGTCATGCTCGTGGCGGCTTCGGCCTTGCTGATCGGCATGCCCGCGGCCGCCGCCTCCGCGGCCTCGGCCGCCACTGCGGGTACGGGCTGGATCAGGCTTGCGCACCTGTCTCCGAACACTCCGCCGGTTGACGTCTACCTCTACTCGTTCGGCGATTCCAACGCGCAGATCGTGCTGCACCACGTGGCCTACGGGACGGTCTCCCCGTACGAGGCGGTCGCCGCCGGGGACTACAGCGTGGCCATGCGCAGCGCCGGGGCGGCCGCGTCCAGCCAGCCGGTGCTGTCCACCAGCGTCACGGTCAAGGCCGACCACGCCTACACGGTGGCGGGCATGGGACCGGAGTCGGGCCTGCGTCTCCAGGTGCTGAACGACCAGCTCACGACGCCCTCGGGTAAGTCCTCGGTCCGGGTGATCCAGGCCTCGCTGAAGCAGCAGACGGTGAAGTTCACCTGCGGTGGGCAGGCCATCGTGCCCAAGGCGACGTTCGCCTCGGTGAGCTCCTACCAGGCCATCCCGGCCAACACGTGGACCATGGAGGCCATCGGCTCCAGCTCGAAGGCAACGGCGCGCTACAACATGGGCGCCGGGACCGTGCACACGATGGTGGTCCTCGACGGTGCTAACGGCCTCGAGATCGTCAACCTCGTGGACGCCGCGGGCGCCGGCAAGCCGCCGGCCGGCGGGGTCACCACCGGGTTCGGCGGGACCGCCGGGCACGGCCCGGGATCGCCGCTGCCGTGGCTGGCGGTCGTCGGGGCCGGCGGCCTGATCGCCCTGGCCGGCGGTTACCGCCTACGCCGCAGCTCCCTGCGCCGTCAGCTGAACACCGGGGTCTGAAGATGCAGATCCGCAGGCCGGCCGCGATCGCTTTCGCGGCCGGCCTGATCGCCATCGCCGGCGGGACCGCCGGGCTGCTGCTGACGCACCACTCGACGCCCGCCCTGCGACCGGTCGCGGCGGGGGTGGGGGCGCTGCCCGCGCCGGCCGGCCCCATCGTCGCCCCGCCGCAGTCGGCCGAGCCGGCCCCGGTCGCCGCCCCGGCCTCGCTCACCATCCCGCTGATCGGCGTGAAGACCAACCTGATCACGCTCGGCTTGGCGGCCGGCGGCGCGATGCAGGTGCCGTCCACGGTGTCGGTCGCGGGCTGGTACACCGGCAGTCCCCGGCCGGGTTCGATCGGCTCGGCCATCATCGTCGGCCACGTCGACTCGGCCCAGGCCCGCGGGGTGTTCTTCCGGCTGAACACGCTCAAGGTCGGCGACGACGCCTTCGTCAAGCGGGCCGACGGGACCACGGTGGAATTCCGCGTCACCAAGGTCCAGGAGTACCTGAAGGACGATTTCCCGACCCAGGACGTGTACGGGCCCACACCCGACGCGGAGCTGCGTCTCATCACCTGCGGCGGGGCCTTCGACCCCGCGACCGGTCATTACCTGAGCAACATCGTCGTGTACGCCACCCAGGTGAAGTAACCCCTCGGCGGCCATCGCCTAAGCCCCTGCTCGCCGCCGCGGCGAGCAGGGGCTTGAGCTTTATCAGCTCCTCGAGCGCTCGCGCTGGGCGGCCAGGCTGCCGGCCGCGATGCGGACGGCTACCGCCGCTGCCCTGGCCGATCATGCGAAGCTGTCCACATGACCCCGCAGGAACGGTACGAGGACCTGGTCGACGAGCTCGCCGGGGCGGACGGCGTGATCCCCCCGGCGGGTGGCAGCGGGTTCGGCCGGAGCGCGCTGCGCTACCGCCGGAAGATCTTTGCGATGTTCGTCCGCGGCCAGCTGGTGGTGAAGCTGCCCGCGCAACGGGTGGACGAGCTCGTCGCCGGCGGGCACGGCGAGCGCTTCGACGCCAGCAAGGGCACGCCGATGAAGGAATGGCTCAGCCTGGATCCCGGCTCGGGGCTGCCCTGGCTCGCGCTGGCCCGCGAGGCCATGGACTTCGCGATAGCCCAAGACCCCTCCTAGCCCCTCAACAGACGGCCGCCCAGATGGCCCGCCACGGCCTGCTCACGCTGGAGACCGGGACCGACGCGCGGCAGCGCATCGCCCGGCTGACCGACCGCGCCCGCGCCCTGCTCCCGCTGGTCGAGGCGGAATGGGCGGCCACCTCGGCGGCGGCGGCTGAGCTCGAGGCCGAGCTTCCCGCCGCCCTCACTGACGTCCTTTCCCGCACCGAACGGGCCGTCTTGTCACGCCCCATGCGAACCCGGATCGCGGACGCGGCCCGGGCGCTGGCCACCGAGCCCGCCCCCGCCGCCGGTGACCCGGAATCCGCCGCCGGGCGCCGGGCGGCCCTGCTCGCCATCGCCGGCGACGGCGCCCGGTGAGGCTCATGACGCTGGCCCGCCTGCTGCCGGACTTCGCCCCGGCCCGGGACCAGCCGGCGTTCCGCCGGCTGCTGGCCGGGGGCCTGCTGTCCACCCTGGGCAGCTCGATGACGAGCTTCGCCGTCGTGCTGCAGCTGTGGGGACCTGCCCCGGTTCTCACTGGCCGTCAGTGCGGGCCTGATGGCGGTCTCGGCCGCGTTCGCCACCCAGGCCTGGGCCCGGCTCGGGCAGGTCTGGCTGCTCTACGCGCTAGCCATGGTGCAGGCGGTGCTGCAGGCCACCGCCGCGCCGGCCCAGCGCACGTTCATGCCGCGGCTGGTGCCGCCCGCGCAGCTCACCGCGGCCATCGCCCTGAACACGCTGTCGAGCCGGATCGTGATGCTGGCCGGCCCGGCTCCCGGCCATGCGGCCCGCGGGCCGCGATGCCAGCCGGGCCGCGGGCTCTTCCGCAGTCCTCTCCGCGGGCGGCGCCGCGTCCCGCCGCCGCCCTAGCCTGGGCGCGACCGCGGCTGGACTGCGGTTCATCGGCCGCCAGCCGGTGCTCGTGGCCGCTTTCCTCACCGACCTCGATGCCATGCTGCTCGGCCTGCCGGTGGCGCTGTTCCCGGCGCTGAACGCCGCCCGGGTCGCCCGGCAAGGTCGCGGCATGCTGGCCGGCACGATGATCTGGGGCGCCGCCATCGCCTGCTTCGGGCTGACCGCCAGCCTGCCGCTGGCGCTGGCGATGCTGGCCGTGGCCGGGGCGGCCGACACGCTGACCGTGACCTTCCGGGCCGCGATGGTGCAGACGGTGACCCCGGACGAGCTCCGCGGCCGGGTCTCCAGCGTGGAGTACATCGTCGGCACCGGCGGTGCCCCGCTGGGCAACGTCGAGTCCGGCGCGGTCGCCTCGCTGACCTCGCCCGCTACCGGAGCCAGGCCGCCGGGCCCGGCGGGCCAGCATCGCGGGATACCCTGGTGGCCGTGGACTTGCAGGTAACCGACAACCCGGACAAGGCCCGGTTCGAGCTCACCGCCGACGGCGAGCTCGCCGGGTTCGTCCAGTACTTCCTGCGTGACGGCCAGATCGCGTTCACCCATACCGAGACCGACGACCGGTTCCGCGGCCACGGCCTCGGCGGTCACCTGGTGCAGGCCGCCCTGGACACGGCGCGCGAGCGGCACCTGGCCGTGCTGCCCTACTGCCCGTTCGTGAAAAGCTGGATCGGCGCTCACCCCGAGTACGCGGACCTGATCGGCTCCCCGGGTGGCCGATGAGTTCCGCGGCCGGCCCGCGTTACACGTGGCATGGATTACAAACTAGAGCTCGTACTCATCCCCGTCACCGACGTGGACCGCGCGAAGAAGTTCTACCTGGACGCCATGGGCTTCATCCTGATCGTCGACACCCCGATCGGGGAGGGGCAGCGGGTCGTGCAGGTCGTCCCGCCGGGCTCGGCGTGCGCGATCGGGTTCGGGACCGGAATCACCTCGGCCGCCCCCGGCTCGGCGCAGGGCCTGCACCTGGTCGTCTCCGATATCGTCGCGGCGCACGCCGAGCTCGCCGAGCGCGGCGTCCCCATCGGCGCGGTGCGGCATATGGTGTCAGGGACGTGGGTGGACGGCCCGCATCCGGACCGCGACAACTATCAGTCGTTCGCCGACTTCACCGACCCGGACGGCAACATCTGGCTGCTGCAAGAGGTCGATCGCAGCAAAGGCTGAGCATGGACCATTCCGCGTTCACCGCCCTCGCCGAACGGCACCGGCGCGAACTGCACGTGCACTGCTACCGGATGCTGGCTTCGTTCGACGAGGCCGAGGACGCCGTGCAGGAGACGTTCCTGAAGGCGTGGCGCGGCCGGGCCGGCTTCGACGGCAGCGCCCAGTTCCGGGCCTGGCTGTACCGGATCGCCACCAACGTCTGCCTGGACATGCTGCGGCGCGGCTCGCGGCGGCCCTCCGGCGGCTCGCTGGCCGAGGTGCCCTGGCTCCAGCCGTACCCGGACCCGCTGCTTGACGCGGCCGCGCCGGGGGAGGAGGAGCCCGAGGCGGTGGCCATCTCGCGGGAGACCATCTCGCTCGCGTTCCTGGCCGCCCTGCAGGTGCTGCCGCCGCGCCAGCGCGCAGCCCTGATCGCCCGCGACGTGCTCGGCTGGCCCGCCGGCGAGACCGCCTCGGCGCTGGGCACTAGCGTCGCCGCGGCCAACAGCGCCCTGCAGCGCGCCCGGGCCGCGATGCAGTCGCACCTGCCGGACAAGCGCGCCGAGTGGTCCGCGGGGGAGCCGAGCGCGGCCGAGCGCGAGCTCCTCGGGCAGTTCATCGCGGCGCACGAGCGGATGGACGCCGAAGCGGCCCTGGCCATCGCGGCCCGGGACATCCGGGTGACGATGCCGCCGCTGCCGTACTGCTTCGACGGGCGCGAGCAGCTCCGGCCGCTGCTGGCCGACGCGGCCGCGATGGGTCACTGGCGGCTCGTCCCGGTGCGGGCCAACCGGATGCCGGCCGCGGCGAGCTACCTGCGCCGGCCGGGCGACAGCCGGTTCCGCGCGTTCAAGCTCGACGTGCTGCGGGCCGAGGCCGGGGTGATCGCCGAGATCACCACGTTCAACCCGGACCTGTTCCCTGCTTTCGGGCTAGCTCCCACGCTGTAACCTGGCCCGCGTGCTCGAACACGTCACGGTGACGCGGTACGTGACCCCGCTGCGCGAGGGCGGGTCGCTGCCCGCCATCGTCGAGGCCGACAACCTCGGCACCTACGTCATGAAGTTCCGCGGCGCCGGGCAGGGGCCGCTCGCGCTGGTCGCCGAGATCATCGCGGGCGAGCTCGCCCGCCGTCTGCGCCTGCGCGTGCCCGAGCTGGTGCTGGCCGGGCTCGACCCGCGGATCGCCAGCAGCGAGCCCGATCCCGAGATCCAGGATCTGCTCCGGGCCAGCGAGGGGCTGAACCTCGGGGTCGACTTCCTGCCCGGCTCGTTCGGCTTCGATCCGCTCGGCTGGTCGGCGGACCGTGACTTCGCCAGCCAGGTGCTGTGGTTCGACGCCCTGGTGCAGAACGTCGACCGCACCTGGCGCAACCCGAACCTCCTGGTCTGGCACGGCGACATCTGGCTCATCGATCACGGCGCGGCGCTGTACTTCCACCACAACTGGCCCGCCGCCGACCCCAAGCGGGCCTTCGACGCCCGCGAGCACGTGCTCGGCGACCGCGGCGCCGCCGGGCTCGGCGCCGCCCACGCCGAGCTCGCCCCGCTGATCACCGAGGACCTGCTGCGCGAGGTCACCGGGCTGGTCCCGCCCGGCTGGTTCGGCGACCGCGGCGCGGACGCCTATGCCGAGTACCTCCTGGCCCGCGCCCCGGTCGTCCCGGAGGTGATCCGGCGATGACCGAGTCGGAGGTCTTCGAGTACGCGCTGATCCGGGTGGTGCCGCGGGTCGAGCGCGGCGAGGCCGTCAACGTCGGCGTGATCGTCTACGCCCAGGCGTACCGGTACCTGTGCGCCCGGATCGAGCTGGACGAGCCGCGGCTGCTCGCCGTCGACCCGGCGGCCGACCTGGACGCGGTGCGCGCGGGCCTGACCGCGTTCGAGAAGGCCTGCACCGAGGGCCCGCTGGCCGGGCGCCCGCTGGGCGAGCGGTTCCGCTGGCTCACCGCGCCCCGGTCCACCATCGTCCAGCCGGGTCCGGTGCACAGCGGCCTGACCGCCGACCCGGCCGCCGAGCTCGCCCACCTCTTCGACACCCTCGTCCGCGTCAGTCGCTAACCTCGTCGGTCACTGGCCTTCCGGCACTGAACATCGCCCCGACCTCGGCCAGCGACGTGACCACGCCCGGGCCGGGCCGGTGCCCGTCCGCATCTGCCCGGACGATGCGCAGCGCGCTGATGCCCAGTTCCTCGGCCGCCGCGCAGAAGGCCGCGTTGTCGTCCACGAACAGCGCGGCCCCGGCCGGCACGCCGAGGCTGTCCAGGGCCCGCTGGTAGATCGCCGCCTGCGGCTTTTCCGCGCCCACCTCGCACGACAGGATCAGCGTGTCGGCCAGCGCGGCCACCCCGGAGGCGGCCAGCAGCGAGCGGGTGTTCTCGTCGCAGTTGCTGACGATGGCGACCTTGACGCCCCGCGACCTGAGCTCCCGCAGGAACGGCAGGGCATCGTCGTACAGGCGGGCGGTGGCGAGCAGCAGTTCCCGCGTCCTGGCCGTCAGCGCGCGGACCAGCGCGGGCCGCGGCTCGGCGCCGCCGGCCCGCAGGATCCGGGTGAACGCCTCGGCCAGCGTGATCCGGCCGGTGTTCACGGCCGGCCCGAGCCGCCTGAACTCGCCGTAGAGCACGTCGGCCGGCAGCCCGGCCAGCGCGGGCAGCTCGTCCCGGTACGGAGCGTAATTGGTGTAAACGATGGTGTTGTACGCGTCCACCAGGCATGCGTCGAAGCGGCCCACCAGATCAGGGTAGCGGGCAGCCGCGATGGACCCCGGTCCGCGTGGTGGCTACTCTCGCTGCTTGTGACCGAGAACCTTGATGCCGTCGCGTATAACCGTGCCGCCTGGGACCGCGAGGTGGATCGCGGTAACGAGTGGACCCAGCCGGTCGGGCCCGATGTCACCGCGCGGGCCCGGGCCGGCGACTGGTCGGTGGTCCTGATCGGCTACGAGCCGGTGCCGCGCGACTGGTTTCCGGCCGCCCTGGCCGGCACCGCGGTGCTCTGCCTCGCCTCCGGCGGCGGCCAGCAGGGCCCGGTGCTCGCCGCCGCCGGCGCCGACGTCACCGTGTTCGACAACTCGCCCCGGCAGCTCGCCCGCGACGAGGAGGTAGCCGCCCGGGACAGCCTGGCCGTCCGGACCGTGCTGGGCGACATGCGGGACCTGAGCGCGTTCGCCGCCGCTAGTTTCGATCTCGTCTTCAACCCGGTGTCGAACACGTTCTGCCCCGACCTGGCCCCGGTCTGGCGGGAATGCTTCCGCGTGCTGCGCCCGGGCGGCCTGCTGCTGACCGGCTTCACCAACCCGGACCTGTACATCTTCGACACCGAGTCACTGGACGCCAGGGAGGAGCTTGTCGTCCGGCACCGGATCCCCTTCTCCACCCTCGACCTGCCCGAGGCCGATCGCCAGCGCGCCTACGGCGACGGCCCGGTTGAGTACAGCCACACGCTGACCGGTCAGATCGGCGGCCAGCTCGCGGCCGGCTTCGTCCTCACCCACCTGACCGAGGCACCGCACCACGCCGACATCACCGGCCGGTACATGCCCGGCTACTTCGCCACCCGCGCCATCAGGCCGTGACATCGGGCCCCGCGGAATCGTGCCTGCGGAATCAGGCCCCGTGGAATTCCGCCACGGCGGCCTCGAACCGGTCCATGGCCCGCTCGACCGGCCCGCGCGGCGCTGAGGGCAGCCAGTGCACCGCCCGCTGGAACCCGGCCGCGGCGTACTCCTGCAGCACCTTGGCGTCGGCCGGGATGCCCATCACCATGAGCCCGACCGGCCGGTCCGCGCGCGAGCGCAGCTCCGCGACCCGGTCCAGGATGCCGCTGCGGCCGTAGTTCGGGAACCACGCGTCGCCGAACGCCAGCACCCGGTCCACTACGCCGGGCCCGTTCCCGCCCACCAGCACCGGCGGGTGCGGCCGCTGGGCCGGCTTGGGCCAGGACCAGATCCGCTCGAACTTCACGTACTCGCCGGCGTAGCTGGCCTCGTCCTGCGTCCAGATCGCCTTCATCGCCTCGACCCGCTCCCGGAGCAGGTCCATCCGCCGCCGCGGGTCGGTGCCGTGGTTGGCCATCTCCTCCCGGTTCCAGCCCGCCCCCACGCCGAACTCGAACCGGCCGCCGGACAGGTAGTCGACACTGGCGACCTCCTTGGCCGTGGTGATCGGGTCCCGCTCGATGACCAGGCAGATACCCGAGCCGACCCGCAGCCGCGTGGTGACTGTCACGGCCGCGGTCGCCGCCACGAATAGGTCGAACGTGTGCGCGTACTTGCGCGGCAGCTCGGTCCCGCCGGGCCACGGCGACTGGCGGTCGGCCGGGATGTGCGTGTGCTCGGGAAAGAACAGCGACTCATGCCCGCGCTCCTCAGCCAGCCGCGCCACATCGGCAGGCGAGATCGCGTCATGCGTCGGGAAGATCGCTACACCGGTATCCATGCGCCCCAGCCTAGGTCGCTGCCCGGGCCACCCAGCGTGCCCGCCCCGTCGATGTTGGACATGTTGCGAACTCCGGCGGTGATGGCCGTCTGGGCAGATCACATTGCCGCCGGGGCACTGCGCGTGTGCGAGCCGACGCGGACGGAATTCCTGTACTCCGCGACTGGCCCGGCCCACCGGGACGAACTGACCGGGGAACTAGATGACCTCTGCCGCATCGCCCCGGTCCCTAAGAACGGCTGGCGCTGGGTGGACAACGCGCAGTACAAGCTCACCCAGAAGGGGCAGCACCGCGGTCCGGGTCCCGGCGGCCTGCTGGTATGCGCTACCGCCGTTCATCACGGCCTCATCGTCCTGCACGTCGACAATGATTTCGCGACCGTCGCGGACATCGTGCCGGAAGTACAGCAGCGCGATATCCGGACCTAGGACTACTCCCCGAACATCGCCTCGACCTCTGACAGCGACCGGACCAGCGTGATTCCCTCCGCCGGGCGCTGCCCGTTCAGCTCACCCCGGACGATCTGCGCGGCGCGGATGCCGACGGCCACGCTGCCCGCGCAGAAGCGCGCCTGGTCGTCCACGAACACGGCGGCCTCCGCGGGCACATCCAGGACGCGCAGGGCGTGCTGGTAGATCCCCGGTGACGGCTTGGCCGAGAGCGCCTCGCAGGACAGCACCAGTTCGTCGACGAGCTTGTCCACTCCGGTCGCGACCAGCATCGCGCGGGTGTTCTCGGTGCAGTTGCTCACGATCGCGATCTTGATACCGCGATCCCTGAGCCTGGTCAGGAACGGGACCACGTCGTCGAACAGCCGCGCGTTCGCGAGCAGAAGTTCCTGGTCCCGCCGCACCATCTCGGCGACCAGCTCCCCGGGCGCCGGGGTGCCGCAGTTCGCCATGATCTGCCGGAACGCCTCGGCCTTGGACATCCGGCCGTCGTTCAGCATGAGGCTGACCAGGCTGTACTCCTGCTCCCAGGCGGCCACCGGAATCCCGGCCAGGGCGGGCACACCCTGCCTGAGCGGCGAGAAATCGCAGGTCACGATGGTGTCGTAGGCGTCAACGAGGCATGCTTCGAGCCGGGGCACACCTCCAGCCTACGGGGCCGGTATCCGTCGCGCACGACTGCGGCCTGGTGACCGCCCTGGAGGCCGTCACCGGCTGGCTCCTGGTCACCGGCGTGCTGATCGCGGTCTTCGGCGCGGCCGTGATCGTCACCGGCCGCGCCGCCGTCACCCGGCCGTCCGCCCGGCCCTAGGGTAAAGGGATGGCGACGGACCCGATGGACAAGATCTCGGCCGACTTCTCCCGCTGGGTGGCGACCCCGGGCCGCACGCTCAGCGGCGAGCCGGAGGCCGACGTGGCCGAGGTGGAGCTGCTGCTCGGGCTGATACGGGATCACCTCGGTCTCGACAGCCCGGCCCGGCTGAACCCGGGCGACCTCGAGAACCTGCTGCTGAACATCTACCCGCGCAAGGTGACCGTCTTCGACCCCGAGGACACCCAGGACACCATCCCCGCGCTGCGCGACCTGCTGGCCTTCCTGGCCGGCACGGGCCGGCTGGCCGGCGCGGCGGCCAGCCGGCTCGGCCGTGAGCTCGACCAGGCGGTGCCGCGTTTCGCTGACGCCGTGATGGACCCGTCCCGCTGGGGCCAGGCCCGGTCCATCACGCAGGCGATGGTTACCGACGGCGTGGACATCACCGACTCGGCCGCGGTCCAGGACTGGATCGCGCGCTACAACGCGACGGCGAGCGAGCCCCTGGAAGACCTGGACCCGGATGAGGAGGATTACAACCTCAAGGAGGCGTTCGGCCTGCCCGACCGGCTGCCCCCGATGCGCCTGCCAGCGCCGGACGAGCTCGCCGGCCTGGCCCGCAAGTCGCCGATGCTCGCCGAGGTGGTCCGTCTGACCGAGTGGGTAGGCGCGGGCCAGATCACCGACGAGGACGGCGAACTGACCGCCGCGGACACGATCGCGGCCGCCACGCAGCTCGGTATCGGGCCCGCCGATCCCGCGGCCGTCACGGGCATGTACGACGTGCCGGAACTGGTTCACCTGTGGGACCTCGCCCTGGCCGCCGGGTTCCTCGACGAGGACAGCGACGACACCATGGTCACGACCGGCCCGTCGGCCCGCTTGTGGCACAGCGGGACCGACGCCGAGACGCTGGCGATCTGGTCAGAAGCGCTGACGTTCCTGATGGCGGAGAGCCTGGAGGTCGACGCCGAGATCGACGAGGAGCGAGGAGACGACCTCGACTTCTACGACGCGGGGACGGACCTGGTCGTCCTGCTGCTCCTGACGCGGGACGAGGGCCTTCCGCTCGCCGGGGCCGACGAGCTGATCTGCGAGTGCGCGACCGACGGGCTGCCCGCCGACGAGGCCGCCGCGGCCTGGGCCGCCTGGACGCAGGCCCACGGCGCGCCCGGCGGCGTGCTGCTGGGCCGCCTGGCGCAGCTCGGCGCCGTGAGCCTGGACGACGAGGAAGAAGGGCTAGTGGCCCGGCTGACGCCGCTCGGGTCGTGGGCGGTCCGCGAGCAGTTCATCGCATCGGGAGTAGACGTTCCGCTGCTCCCGCCGCCCGCCGAGATGACGGCCGCCGACCTGGTCGCGGCGGCGGAAGGCACGTCCGAGGATGAGTTCGCGGCCGAGGCGCGGGCCTGGCTGGCGCTGCGCGATCCAGGCGTGGCCGCCGGCGAGCTGCTCGACCTCGCGGCCGCCGCCGGCGCGGTGGAGCGCATGACCGCGGTCTCGGTCGTGCGCCGCCTCGGCGCCGCGGCCGAGCCGCGATGGCGCGCGGCGCTCGACGTCCCGGCCCTGAGCCCCTACGCCAAGATGGCACTCGCCGAGACCGGCGACGGCTCGTCACCGGAACTCGAGCCCCGGCCCGGTGACATCGCCTGGCTGGTCGTCGACATGCTGGCCGCCATTTCGGACGCGTTTGAGCCCGGAGAACTCACGGAGCAGCTCGTCGATGCCCTGCCAGCGGGTGCCGAGGAAGAGATGTTCGACGCGATGTCGAGGCTGCCTCACCCCGACGCCGCGGCCGTGCTCACGCTGATCGGCCAGCACCACCCTGACAAGAAGGTGGCCAAGGCGTCGCGCCGCTTCGCCTACAAGGCGGCCAGCCGCCTGAACTCCGCTCG
>Ga0136846_1209604_pt1 | contig 21584 bp, 16 predicted proteins | sample HopSoiMetagenom2_FD_96841 | JGI IMG/M metagenome (GOLD analysis project Ga0136846, IMG submission 96841) | Grasslands soil microbial communities from Hopland, California, USA - 2 Assembly 2016 (version 4) | ecosystem: Environmental > Terrestrial > Soil > Grasslands | place: USA: Hopland... | reverse complement strand
GGACTGGGCGATGCGCTGCCACCGCAGCGCGAGTTCGCGCTGGGCGGCTCGGGGACGTTGCGCGGGTACAGCTTGAAGACCTTCCCCGGCCAGAACATGGGGCTGGGCACGGTGGAAGCGCGCGTCCGCCTGTCTTCGCGCCTGGACCTGATCGGCTTCTACGACGGCGGCGCGGCCTGGACGAGCGGCCTCACCGGCGCCGGCTGGCGCGACGACCTGGGCGCCGGCCTCGAATGGCCGGGCGGTGGCGAGGGACGGGTCCGCGTGGATGGCGCCTACGCGCTACGCCCGCCGCCGGGACAGGACCGGGCGCGCGTGTACGCGTCGATCGTGCTTCCCTTCTGACCTTTCACGGCCCGATCAACGTCTTCCGCCGCGACCAGTACTGGTCCCACATCAGGACGCCGGAGGCACCTCCCTTGACGCTGAGGGCGCCCATGCGGACGAAGTCGACCGAGCTCACGTTGTTGTCGAGCCCGCTCCGGCTCGAGACGAGCACGTTGTCCACGTACATCTGGCAGGCGCCGTCGTTCGCGGTGGGGGTGCTGGACCGCTTCCAGCTGATCTCGATGGAGTGGGCGGCATTGGTGATGGGGACGAACGTGCCGTCGGCGAAGGAGCCGTCGTCGAGCCGGCAGCGCTGCAGCAGGGAGAACGCGCCGCCCTGGCGCTTGAGCACGACCGCGGACAGGCGGCGCAAGGGGTTCTCCTCGAACACGAGGAAGATCCGCGTGCGCAGGTGCCCCTGCGCCTCGCCGGGATCGAAGCCGCTGGGGTTGAAGTAGAAGCGGGCCCGGAACTGGTCCTCGTCCTGCGGCCAGTCGTCCTCGACGTAGAGCGGCGTGCTGTCGCTCACCGCCGCCCGCAGGCCGAGCGTCGTCGAGGCCATGCCGGCCTGGGAGGACACGGTGAGCTTGCCCGCTCCCGTCGCGGAAGCGCCCCAGGCGCTCAGGTCGCTCGACTGGAAGTTGTCGGCGAAGATGAGGTCCAGGTCCACCGGCTGGCCGGCGTCGAAGCGCGCGCGGGCGGGCAGCGTGTTCACCTTGGTCGTGCCCTGGGCATCGATCCAGGGCCACGGACTGTCGGCCATGAACCAGGGCTTCAACGTCAGGTACATCGACTTGGGCAGGGTGGTGTCGAAGCCGGGCTTGAGCTCCACGCTGTTGGTCACGTAGTCGTAGTTGGCGTGGCGGTGGATCGAACTCAACACCCGCGGATCGGGTGTGGCGTTCCAGTCCAGGGGCGTGTACCCGATCCTCCACAGGGCCACGGGAGCGTTGAAGTCGCCGCCCTGTTCCCAGGGAAAGAAGTCTTCGTAGTCGAACGAGGGGTAGGGGGCCGGGCTCATGCCCGCGTAGCCGAGCACGTTGCCCACGAAGCTGTAGTTGTAGTGGTAGTACATGAGCCCGATCGCGCGCCGGTTGTCCTGGTCCGGGAAGTCGCGCCGGTGGCTGGTGGCCTGGTTGCGGAAGTACGTGATGTCCATGGCCCCGCCGAAGGTGTCGTCGCCGTCGATGTTGAAGGCCTGGTTGCCCTCGAAGAGCTCGAAGTGGGGGCAAGTCAGGTGGGAGGCGTTGATCCCCGTCTCCACCCACTCGAGGTAATCGCCGATGTAGCCGTTGTCGAAGTAGTTGTAGGCGATCACGTTTCCGCCCCCGGAGGCGCGCATGACCATCACCTTGTTCCCGTTCATGAAGATGTTGTCTTCGATGAGGTTGTCCGAGCTGTAGCGCGCCACCGACAGCATGTAACCGTCGCCCCCCGGCTGCGGGTTGGGCGTGTCGTGGAAGTAGCTGTCGCGGACAGTGCAGCGGAAGCAGCTCGTGAGGCCGACGCTCTCGCCCTTCGAGTACTCGGAATGGACGTTCTTCACCCACGAGTACATCGTGTAGCTGAGCTGGATGTTGCCGTCCTTGCCGCCGTAGACGTGCATGTCCTCCACCCCGCCGAACTTCACCGCGGGGTTGGCGAAGCGCGTGAGCTGGGCGGCGTGGGCGGTGTCGACGCCCATGTGCAGCGGCGTGTTGAAGGAGACGGTGTTGCCGGCGATGCCGGTGATCTCCATCATCTGGCCGACGGGCCGGTCGTAGCGGGTGAACCAGCCTCGGCCGGGCTGTCCCGGACCCACATCGGGGTCCGTGCCCCAGCTCACGTACGAGGTGTCGGTGGTCTCGTCCACGAGCACGAGCTGCCCGACGGCGAAGCCGGCGGTGCTGGCCACCTGGACTGAAGTCGCGCCCTTGACACCGTTGGCGGTCAGGTTGGCGGAGCCGTCACCGTCCAGGTTGAAGAAGCGTTCGCCGATGAGGACGACCGGGTTCTGCAGGTCCTCGGTCTTGCGAAGGTGCGTCGCGTTCGCCCCCGCCCCCCGCAGGGTGATCCCCTTGTTGATGAAGATCGGATCGTCGCCGTCGATCCTGAACTCGCCGGCGGAGAGCTGGACCACCTGTCCGGCCGGGCACAGATCCACGACGGCCTGGATGCCGGCCTTGGCGTCGAGCACGCCATTGAGAAAGGTGGAGGCGTTGACGGTGGCGCAGACCGTCTTGCGCGTCGGTATCCCGCCCGCGATCCCGGGGTTCCAGGTCGTGCGGCGGTCCGTGGGCATGAAATCCGCGTGGACCCTGGGGACCGCGGCCAGGCAAGCGAAGACGAGGAGGCCGGTTGCGACGAGGCGAGACTTCATGATGGAGATGCTCCGGCGGACACGAGTTGCTTGCCGGCCCTGGACCTCGGCGGACGGTCCCGGCCACCCAGGAGCCCGATGCCACACTGACGCCTTTGACGGGAGCGCGTCCGTGTCCGGTATCACCGGACAGCGGCACTGCTCTTTCGCTTCAGGAGACCTGGGAGGGGAAGGGTACCGACGACGGGAGGGGGGTGCTGTTCTATATCACATCCGGCACATGCGTGGCACCATCCGGCCCGCCATGCGCTCGAACACCATCCGCGCGAACACGGGAACCGCCCACACCGGCTGCACGAGGTATCGCCGCCAGAGCCGGCGCGGCTCGCGCCAGAGCCGGTAGAGCCACTCCAGGCCCGCGCTCGACATCCAGGCGGGGGCGCGGCTCACCTCGCCCACGTAGAACGCGAGCGCCGATCCCACCCCGACCGCGACCGCCGGCCAGTAGTCCTCCTGGAACCGCGACAGCATCGCGAACTGCTTCCGGGGGGGGAGGCAGACGAGCAGGAGGCGGGCCCCGGCGTCGCGCGCCGCGCGCAGGACGGCGCGGGCGTGCGCCGGATCGGTCTCGAGGTCGAACTCGGACGAGTCGTAACCCGCGACCACCAGCGCCGGATGATCGCGCCGGAGCTTGCGCGCCGCCGCCTCGCAGGCGGCCGCGGTGGCACCGACGAAGAACACGGGCACGTTTTCTCGCGCGCAGCGGCCGACCAGGGGCGCGAACAGGTCGCTCCCGCTCACCTTGTGCCGCAGGGGCAGGCCGAGCAGCCGCGAGAGGGCGACCAGCGGCATGCCGTCGGCGAGGGAGAGGAAGCACCCGCCGTAGGCGGAAGCGACGGAGCTGTCGCGCGCGGACATCGAGATGTGGTCGACGTTGGGCGTGAGGACGAACCCTCCCTCACCACGCGCGGCCCGCTCGACGATGATGTCGAGGGCCTCGGCGGCGGTGACGGCGTGAGCGGGCACCAGGCCGAAGTCGACGACCGCGACCTCGCGCGTCTCGGCAATCGCGCGCGTGCGCGCGTCGTCCAGGCCGGGACCCACTACGACAGCCCGACCGTCGGGGACGGCGCGGCGGCCACCCCGGCGGGGGCGTAGGCGAGCGCGCGCTCGCGCCAGGACCCGTCGAGGGCGGTGGTGGCGGCCTGCTTGCCTCCCAGGAGCACGCGGAGCTGGTACCTTCGCAGGAAGCGCCGAAACCCCGGATCCTCGTAGCGCGGCGCGCGGCCGAGGGCGGCCTCGAGGTAGCCCCACATCATGGCCGCCCCCCCCAGCACGTACGGACGCTTGGCCATCCGGAACACGGTGGAGGCGAGCATGTACAGCGGGTGCGTGCCCATGAAGTACTGGCCGAAGCCGTGCCGCCGCCGCCCGGTGACGATGCCGCGGTGGCTCGATCCCATCGGGCGGAGGTGGATGAAGCGCAGGGCAGGATCGTCCCACGACGCCGCCTTCCATCCGAGCATGCGGCAGCGGTGGGCGTCGATGCCGTCCCACATCACGTGGCGGACGAAGCCGCCGATCTGTCGGAAGCAGTCCACCCGATAGAACTTGGAAGCGCCGATGGAGGTGTCGTCGCCGCATCCCTCGCTGACGAGCTCGCCCGTGCGCGGATGGGGGTAGTAGGGCTTGCCGGAGCAGGTGCCGAGCCGCGGGTCGGCCTCCATGCGCTCGACCAGCGATTCGAAGTAGCGGTCGGGCAGGTCGAGGTCGAGGTCGAGCTTGCAGACGTAGTCGAACTCGTCGAGCTTGACCGTCTCCAGGCCGGCGTAGAAGGCCTCGATCACCCCCGGGCCCACCGAGCGCTCGCCGCGGTTCGGGCGGCGGACCACACGCAGGTGCGGCACGCGCTGCTCGTATTCGGCGAGGACCTCGGGCGTCGCGTCCGTCGACCCGTCGTCCACGACCACGATCAGGGCGGGAGCGAGCGTCTGGCGCGCCAGCGAGTCGAGCGTGCGGCGCATGAAACGGGATTCGTCGCGGCCGGGGGCCACCACGACGATGCGGCGGACTTGGCGGCTCATTTTCGCGTGCACCTGTGGGAGGCGGAGGGGAGGCGGAGTATGCCACGCCCGCCCCTGCCCTGTCACTCGCCACCCGCCGCCGCCCTGATCCGCCGCGGCCGGTCGTGCTACCCTCCCGCGCCCGCCATGTTCCCGGCCTTGATGATGTCGATGGTGATCGTGCCCGTCATCCTGGGCACGATGGTCGGGAAGCGCCGACGCCGACGCCACGCCTTCGGCCTCCTCCTCGGCCTCATGGTCGTCTACGACACGTTCTACATGCTGATGCTCTTCTACCTGCGCGTGCGCTGGGTGGGCGGCGGATGGCTCGGCTGAGCTGAACGTGCGTACCGTCCTCTGCCGCGCGCTGTGCGCGCTGTTCTTCGTGGCCTGGACGGCGGAGAAGCCGCTCGACATCGACAAGATCGTCTACTGCGGCCTGTGGCGCAGCCCGATGCAGGTCTTCGGACCCCTCTTCGTGAGCCTGCCCGGCCTCCAGCTCAACACCTGGCAGGTTCTGCTCATCCTCCTGACCCTCGCCTGCGTGTTTCTGCCCGGAGGCCTGCGGCGGCAGGGCTGGCAGATGGACGAGGCCATCGGGATCGGGTTCGCGAGCGTGGCCCTCACCTTCCTCTGGGGAGTCGCGCGCGGCGGCAGCGCCTACAACGCGTACTACCAGCTCTGGCGCTTCCTGGCCGGGCTGCTCTTCGGCTTCCTGCTCCTGTGCGCGATGCGCAAGTCCGCCCATCTCAAGATGCTGGGGACGACCGTCGTCGCCGCCGCCGTCCTGCGCGCGGGACTGGCCATGTGGTTCTACTGGTTCCACGTGCGCGGCCTCATGGATCCGCCTCCGCCCTACATGACCACGCACGACAATTCGCTCCTCTTCGTGGCGGGCATGATCATCGCGGTGAGCTGGGCGCTCGCGCGAGGGCGGTGGAAGACCTGGATGGCGGCCGTCCTCATCTGCGCGCACCTGTTCTACGCGATCGCGCTCAACCGGAGGCGCCTGGCCTGGATCGAGCTCATGCTCGCGCTCGTCCCGGGCTACCTGCTGCTCCCGTCCGGGCGGCTGCGCCGGAGGGTGACCGCGTTCGTGCTCGTCCTGGCCCCGGTGATCGCCCTCTACGTGATCGTCGGCCGGGATCGTCAGGGCGCCATCTTCGAGCCGGTGCGGGCCTTCTCCACGTCCGGCAGCTACCAGGACACGTCCTCCCTCGCACGAATGGAGGAGATCCGGAACCTCCTCTACACGCTGTGGGCGGCGGGCAACCCGGTGCTGGGGACGGGCTGGGGCGTCCCGTACCAGAAGCTCACGAGCCTGTACGCGAACTTCGGCAAGGAGTGGTGGCAGTACGTCTACCTCCCCCACAACTCGCTCTTGGCCGTGGCCGTGTTCGGCGGGTTCGTGGCCATCTTCGGCATGTGGCAGGTGGTGAGCGTGGCCGCCATGCTGGCCAGCCGCGGCTACCGCGGATCGACGCGGCCGGTGGATCGTGCGGCGGCCATGGCCGCCGTCTGCATCCTTCCCGCCTACGGCGTGCAGTGCTACGGGGACATCGGCCTGCAGGCGCTCCCCTGCGCCCTCATGCTCGGGGCGGCGGTGGGGGTCGCGGGCACGGTGGCCGCCCTGGCCGATGCGCCCGTCGAGCGCTTCGAGTCCGGGTGGCGGGCGGACACGAGCGGGTACGCCATTCCGCCCCGCTCCGATCGCGGACTCGACGACGACACGGCGGCGACGCGGAGGAGCTAGAGGCGGCGCGGCGCGAGCAAGGCCTCATGGCGCTCGAGCAGCGGCACCGACTCCAGCTCCCAGCAGTAGCGCTCGCGCGCGCGCCGCAGCCCCCGCGCCTTCATCCGGCGGCAGCCCTCGGGATCGCGGGCCAGCCGGTTCACCGCGGCCGCGATGGCGGCCGGATCGGAGGGATCGGCGCAGACGCCCACGCCCTCTCCCTCCACCAGGGGGACGACGCCGGGAAAATCCGGGGCGACCACGGGCAGGCCGGCCATCATGTACTCGAAGAGCTTGTTGGGAGCGCAGTAGTAGTTGTTCCGGCAGTCGTTGCGGTAGAGCAGGACGCCGATGTCGGCGGACGCGGTGTAGGACGCGAGCTCGTCGTAGGGGACGCGCGGGAGGACGACGATGCGCTCGTAGCCGCGCAGGCGGGCGGCGGGATCGGACCACGAGCCGAAGCCGGGGCCCAGGATCACGAGGACGACGCCGGGGTCGAAGGAGCGCGTGGCCTCCGCGAGCTCCTCCACGCAGCGCATGGGATCGACCATCCCCTGGTAGAGGACGATCGTCGAGAACTGGATTCCGCGGGCGGCCAGCAGGTCGCGGAGCCGCGTGCTGGCCAGGGGTGGGCGCAGCGGCGGGCAGTTCCGCACGGTCAGGGGCAGCCGGCGCGCGCCGTACTCCTCGAGGTAGATGCGGCCGCGGTGCTCGTCGGGGGTGACCACGTCGTCGCAGAGCGGCACCAGCCAGCGGTCCATCGCCCGCCAGAAAGAGGCGAAGCGCACGCGCGCGTGCGTCTCCGAGAAGATCTCGTTCGCGCGATACAGCACGGGGGTGCCGCGGAGGCGGGCCACGAGCACCGCCGGCAGCAGGGCGGGCAGGTCATGGGCCTCGTAGACGTCGGCGCGCGTGCGATGGGCGGCCACCACCGCCTTGACCACGAACTCCGCGTACGAGAGGAGGTTCTGCACTCCGGAGACCACGGGGTGGGCGGCCGCGCGCCCGAAGAGGCGCCGGAAGGCCGACCTCACGCGGACGGGGAAGCCGCGGGCGCGGAACCCGGCAGAGAGCCACTCCGTGCGGTTCGACGGGGCGGAGCCGTGGAGGGACTCGACCTCGATGCCGGTGGCGGCGAGCGACATCCCCTCGTGCAGGAGGGGGGGCAGGGTGGCCGGCGAGGGACCGTAGGTGAGCATGCAGACCCGGCCCCGCGGCCGCGGCGCGCCCGCCGCCCCCACCACCGGCCCACCGGCCGGCCGCGCCAGATCCTGTCCCGCTGCCGCCAAGAGGGGCCGTACATTAGCAGAAAGCCGGCGGACGTCGACGCCCGGGGCCCGATCGGCTAGGATCGCCGTTCCTTCCCTCCTGAGGCTCTTCGGCAATGGCCGTGGACACGAGGATCCTCGTCGTCCTGGGCACGCGGCCGGAGGCGATCAAGCTCGCTCCCCTCATCCGCGAGCTGCGCCGCCGGCCCGGGCAGAGGACGCACGTGTGCCTCACCGGCCAGCACCGTGAGATGGTGACGAGCGTCCTCGGGTTCTTCCACGTCGAGACGGACAGCGACCTCGAGGTGATGCAGCCGAACCAGTCCCTCAGCGGCCTCGCCTCGCGGGCCCTGGCGGGGGTGGACGGGATCCTGACCTCGTTCGCGCCGGAGTGGACGATCGTCCAGGGCGACACCACCACCGCCTTCGCGGCCGCGCTCGCCTCCTACCACCGCCGGGTCAAGGTGGCGCACGTGGAGGCGGGCCTGCGCAGCTACGACCGCTTCCATCCCTACCCGGAGGAGGCGAACCGCCTGATGACGGCGGCGGTGACGGACATGCACTTCTGCCCCACCGCGCGGGCGCGGGAAAACCTGCTTGCCGAGCGCGTGCCGGACTCGGCCATCCGCGTGGTCGGCAACACGGTCATCGACGCCCTCCAGGACGCGCTCGTGCGCGTGCGCGCGCAGGCGGAGGTCGAGCGCGCGGTGCGGGCCGCCTTCCCCGCCCTCCGCCTCGACCGCCCGCTCGTGCTCGTGACCGGGCATCGGCGCGAGAGCTTCGGCAAGCCGTTCGAGGACCTGCTGCTCGCCATCCGCGACGTGGCGCGGGCGGAGGACGTGCAGTTCGTCTACCCCGTCCACCTCAACCCGAACGTGCAGCGGCCGGTGCACGAGATCCTGGGCGGGGTGCCCAACATCCACCTCGGGGAGCCGATCGGCTATCCCGAGCTCGTCTTCCTCGCGCAGGAGTGCCGGCTCATCCTGACCGACTCCGGCGGCATCCAGGAGGAGGCGGCGGCGCTGGGCCGGCCCGTGCTCGTCATGCGCGAGGTCACGGAGCGACGCGAGAGCGTGGAGGCGGGCGTCTCCCGCCTCGTCGGCACCGACCGCGCCCTCATCGTGGAATGGACGCTGCGCCTCCTCCGCGACGAGGCGACCTACCGCCAGATGGCGCGCAAGGTCGACGTGTACGGCGACGGGCACGCCAGCGCGCGGATCGCCGACGCCCTCGGCCTGGCTCCGCCGGCGGCGGAGAGGGCCGCGGCCGCGGTCGCGGAGTGAGCGAGACGGCCGCCGTCGCCCTCGAGCGGCGCGTGCTGCGCCGCCTGGCCTCGCATCCCGCGCTGCCCGCGTTCCTGCGGGGGCCGGTGAGGCGGCTGGAGGGCTCCAGCCTCGGCTATCGGCTGGCTCACGGCGCCTTCTGGTCGCTCGTGGCCACCGCCCTCTCGCGCGCGCTCGCCCTCGCCGCCTCCGTGCTCACCGCGCGCATCCTGGGCAAGGCGGGTTTCGGCGAGTACGGGGTGTTGAGCTCGACCATCCTGACCTTCCAGGCCTTCTCCAGCCTGGGCCTGGCCATGACCGCCACCAAGTACGTCGCCGAGCTGCGGCACGTGGACCGCGCCCGGACCGGACGCATCCTCGGCCTGTCGGTGGTGGTGAGCACGGGCGCCGGCCTGCTCGCCCTGGGCACGCTATGGGCGCTCGCGCCGTGGCTGGCCGCGCGCACGATCGACGCTCCTCAGCTCGCGGGTCCCCTGCGCATCGCCGCCATCGGCCTCCTCTTCTCCACGATGCAGAGCGCGCAGCAGGGGGCGCTGGCCGGCTTCGAGGCCTTCCGCTCCATCACCTGGCTCAACTTCTGGACCGGGCTCATCGGCGTGCCGGTGGCGGTATTCGGCGTGTGGCGCTTCGGGCTCGTGGGCGCGGTGTGGGCGCTCGTGGTGACGGCGGCCGTGCAGTGGGCGCTGACCGAGCTCGCCGTGCGCAGGCGCGCGGCCGCGGACGGCATCGTCCAGGACCTCCGCGGCTGGACGCGCGAAGGGGCGGTGCTGTGGCGCTTCTCGCTCCCCGCCCTGGCCCAGGGGATCATGGTCTCCCCCGTGACCTGGGCCGCCACCGCGATCCTCGTCAACCAGCCGCACGGCTACCTGGAGATGGGCGCGCTCAGCGCGGCCAACCAGTGGTACGGAGCCGTGATGTTCCTGCCCACCGCGCTCGGCGGCGCCGTCCTGCCCGTCCTCTCCGAGCGCATCGGCCAGGCCGATCCCGCCGGGGCGCGCCGCGTGCTCAAGGCCGCGGTGGCCCTCAACGCGGCGGTGGTGGTGCCGGTGGTGGTGGCAGGGATACTGGCCAGCCCGTTCCTGATGCGACTCTACGGTCCCGGCTTCGCCTCCGCCTGGCCGACCATGGCCGTCGTCCTCGTCACCGCCGCCGTGGTCGCCGTGCTCAACCCCGTCGGCAGCGTGCTCGCCGCCTCGAACCGGCTCTGGACGGGGTTCCTGATGAACTCGGGATGGGCGGCCGTGTTCCTCGCCGCCACCCTCGCCTTCGTGGGCGCGGGGGCGCTCGGCGTCGCCTCCGCGCGCCTCCTCGCCTACCTCGTGCACGCGGTGTGGACGGTCTGGTTCGCGGCCCGTTTCGTCCGCGGCCGGGCCGCCGCCTGATGGCCGCGCCGCGCCGGAAACGAGCACGGTGATCGCGCGGCTCCAGCGCTGGGGCGCCGCCCACTGGTGGCGGGCGAGCGGGCGCGCGCGGCGCGACCGACGGGAGCTCTACGGCGGCGCGCATGGGCTGCGCATCGTCTGCTTCCATGACATGCCGCCCGCGAACCTGGAGGCGCTGGACGGCATCGTGGACCTCGCGCGGCGGCGGATGGCCATCGGCTCACCGGCGGATGCGGACGGCCTGTTCGAGGGCCGCTGGCGCGCGGACGGCGTGGACCGGCTGCTCTTCACCTTCGACGACGGCCTCGCGACGCAATACGAGGCCGCGCGGCGGCTCGCCCAGGCCCGGGTGTCGGCGATCTTCTTCGTGGTCCCGTCGCTGGTCGGGCGGACGATGGCGGAGTTCGTCCGGTTCCACGCCGAGAACGGCGTGAGAGCCTACGCCCCCGTCCGCGACTCCGAGGCGCGCGGCCTGAGCGCGGCCCAGGTCAGGGAGATGGTGGCCATGGGCCATCGCGTCGCCGCCCACAACTTCGCGCACCGCGACCTCGGCCGGATCCACGACCCGGGCGCGATCCACTACGAGGTGACGCGGGCCGTCGAAGGCGTGGCCGCGTTGACGGGTGGCGAGTGCCGCGACTTCGCGATCGGGTTCGGCCAGCCCGACAACGTGTCGGACGAGGCGGCGGCGTTCCTGGCCGCGAGCGGCCTGCGCGTCTACGCCTGTCATCGCGGACTGAACGTGCCCGGGCGCACGCCGCGCTTCCTGCTCCGCCACTCCTTCGAGCCCGATCACCCGATGGCCTTCACCCGTGTCTGTCTGGAGGGTGGCGCGGACCGCCGGCTGGCCGACCGCGCCTCGCGGATGGCGCGGCGCGTCGGGGTGCTGCCCGCCTGAGCCGGCCGGCCTAGCCTCGCGTCCCGGGCGCACGGGCGAGGACGTCCACGATCGTGGCCGCGACCGTCTCCGCGTCGAAGGACGAGGCCACGCGCGCACGGCCGGCGGAGCCCATGCGCAGGCGCAGCGCGCGGTCCTGGCGGAGCCGCCGGATGCGGTCGGCCAAGGCCTCGGCGTCGTCGCGCGGCACCAGATAGCCGTTCTCGCCATCGCGGATGACGTCCACCACCCCTCCCACCGGGGTCGAGATCACGGGCAGGCCCATGGCCATCGCCTCCAGGGTGGCGATGGCGTGGGAATCCGCGCGCGTGGGGAGCGCGTAGAGGTCGGCCTCGCGGTAGAGCGCGATCATGCGCGGCGAGTTCGTGGTCACGTCGTCGTACACGCGGATGTTGTCCGCCTCCGGTCCCCGGTAGGAGCGCGTGACGAAGTGGAACCGCAGGTCGCGGAACTCGGGATCGCGCGCGAGGCGGACGAGGAGATCGCCGCCCTTGCGCTGGAAGTCGGCGCCGACGAACAGGACGTCGAGACGCCGGTCCTCCGCGCGCGCGGACCGGTCGGGTTCGACATAGGCGCGCAGGTCGATGCCGGGAGGCACGACGGTGATGCGTTCCGGGGCCACCCCGTAGTCCTCGATGAGGGACTGCCGGCAGCTCCAGGAGAGCGGCATCAGGTGGAAGGCGCCCGCATACACGCGGCGCGTCAGCTCCTGTTTCAGGCGGGAGACCGCGCTTGTCGGGTCGAACCGCGGCATCGCGTACCAGAGCTCGTGGCGCGCGTACCACAGCGGCGTGCCGTCCATCGCCACCACGTAGGGCACGCGGCGTCGGAACCGCCAGAGGAACATGCAGATCGTCTGCTGGAAGAACCAGGCGGCGTCGAAGCGTCCACCGGAGTCCTCCAGCTTGCGGATCTCGCGGCCGGTGACCTGGGAGTTGCGGATGGTGCCGGGGACGAGCGAGCGGCGCGCGGGACGGTCGAGGCGGCCGCTCGCCGCGTCCATCTCCACGCGCAGCCAGGCCGAATCCACGTCCGGACGGGGAGCGACGAAGCGCTGGAGGTTCTCCAGGATGGTCGCGTTGCCGCCGGCCATGTAGGCGGCGAAGAGGAGCCGTGGCCGGCGCGAGGTCATCGCGGCGCGGTCAGGGATTTTTCCGGCGCGCGCAGCTTGCGCGCCCCGTCCCGGAGCGTGGCGGACAGGCGGCCCCACAGGTAGCGGGCCACCGTCGCGGAGAAGAGGCCGTGGGCCTCGCGCAGCCGTTGCACGGCCAGCCACTCCTGTTCCCGGCGGCGCGCCGCCGAGGCCTCCAGGAGGGCGAGGACGTTCTTCGCCTTGGCGATCCGCGCGCCCTTCCGGAACATGAGCACCGACCACTGGGGGACGTCCCGGCCCCCCAGACGGTACTTGTACGGCTCGATCCCGCGCAGGAAGTCGTAGACCCCGACGCCGCGGCCGATCATCTCCTCCATGCACATCAGGTGCAGGACGATGCCGGGGGCGTACTTCTTCCCCGCCACCACGACCTCGCGCATGCCGGTGAGGTACACGGACACGCTTCCGCGGAACAGGAGGCCGCAGTAGGTCGCGACGCGTGTCCCGCCCGCGCGGAGGAAGGGGAGGAACAGCCACCCGCGGCGGAAGAAGAGCCGGGCCACCTCCTGCTGGAACGCGGCCACCGCCTCGTCCGCATAGATCCCCTTGCGGGCCGCGCCCGTCCAGCGCGTCTGGTGGAGCTCCATCAGGTCTTGCACGTCCGCGGCCAGCGTGTCCTCCGCGCGGGTGAACTCGAGACAGACGGGAAGGACCGCCTCCAGGTATCGCCGGTTGGCGAGTATCGTGCGCCGCTGCGGTCCGGGGACGGCGGACAGCGTCTCGCTCACCGTCGCCTTCAGGACGGCGCGCGGACACTGCTCGGCCACGAAGGGAGCGCCCTCGAAGTACCGGCCGAGCGCCGCGAACAGGGGCGCGCGGCTGGGCGACTCGTCGGTGAGGTCGGTCAGGGCGAGGACGTCGAAGGCCACGTCCGACCAGAGGTGCGCGGCAAGGCCTTCGGCCGCCGCCTCTTCATGCCCTTGACGGACGAGCACCCCGAGGTAGTCGCTGAGGCCGGCGCCCAGGAATTCGAGACGGCGGAGGCGGACTCCGGGCGCGATGCCGACCCTCGCCAGGCACAGCGGCGCAATGGCGACGAGCTCGGGGCCTTCGGTGAGCACTACGACGTGGAGGCTCCGGGCGCGGTCCTTCTCGCCCAGGTGCCTCCACCACGCCCGCTGCCACTCGTAGGACTGGAACACCGACTCGCCGCTCGCGTCGTGGAGCCGGGACCAATCGGCCTCGAGGGCGTCGAAGTCGGCGGAAGTCGAGACGACCCGCGCCTGGAGTGCGCTCACGCGGGATGGCGCCTCTGTGCGGTACCATCGCCGCCGGACGTGTTCCTCAGCCTCTCGAAAGTCCTCGACGTCTTCGCCTCTCCCCTCACCTGGGCCATCGGCCTGCAGCTCGCCGCCCTCGCCCTCCGGCGCCGCTCTCGCCCCGCCGCCGCCCTGGGCCTGGCCGCGGCCGCGGTGCTGGTGACGTTCTCCCTGGAGCCGGTGGCGGGCGCGCTCATGCGCTGGACGGAATCGAGCGCGCAGCCCACGTTCACACCGGGAGTGCCGTACGACGCCGTCGTCGTGCTCGGGGGCATGATCGATCCTGCCGCTTCCGACCGGAGCGGCGAGCTCGAGCTGACCGAGGCGGCCGACCGGATCGTTCGCGCCACCGCCGTCCTGCGCGCGGGGCAGGCGCGGATGGTACTCCTCTCCGGCGGGCTGATCACGCCCGCGCCCGGGGAGCGGTCGGAGGCGGACCGCCTGGCCGCGTACCTGCGCGACGAGGGGATCGCGCCGGACCGGATCGTGGTCGAAGGCCGCAGCCGCAACACCCACGAGAACGCGGTGGAGTCGGCGCGAGTGGCCCGGGAGCGCGGCTGGAGCCGCCTGCTCCTGGTCACCAGCGCCTGGCACGCGTCGCGGGCCCTGGGCTGCTTCCACGCGGTGGGCCTCTCCCCCGACCTCCTCCCCGTCGACCACCAGGCCACCTCGGGCGCGGACGAGGGATGGCTGCCGCGCGCGGCCGCGCTCGATCGATCCACGAACATGCTCCGCGAGCAGCTCGGACGCGTGGTCTATCGCGCGGTCGGCTACTCGCGCTGAGCGGCCAGGGCGGGCGCCGGTGGCAGCACCGCGGCCGCGGTGACCAGGCCACCGGCGGGGGCCCGGAGCCTCTGCCCCAGACGGATGATCGGCTGCTCGAACCACCGGTGGCTGGCCGTGGCCACCAGCACCGTCACCGGGAGCACGACCGCGAACTTGAGCGCCGCGCCCGTCACGGGAAGGAGGTGGCCGACCGCGTTGATGACCAGCATGTGGAGGAGGTAGATGCCGTAGCTGACGGCGCCGACGTGACGGGCCACGGCGTTCTCCACGACGGGGGCGGAGCCGGCGGGCGCCAGCACGCAGGAGAGGACGAGGTAGGTGAGGGCCAGCGCGAGCACGTCCTGGGGCACGCCGGGCATCCACCGGGGCAGCGCCACCAGGACGACGGCCACCGGTACGCTCCAGCGGCGTCCCGCGATGCGATGCACCAGGCGGAATCCGCGCTCGCTCTCGAGGGCGAAGGCGGCGAGCACGCCGAAGAAGATGGGCGAGTCGAGGCTGGCCACGATGCGCGAGGCGAGGCCCTCGCCAAAGCTGCGCATCCCTCCGAGCCAGGCAATCACGTCCTGGGCGAGGAGGAACGCGAGCGGGAACAGGACGGCCGTGCGCAGGTGGAGCCGCCGCAGGAGGAGCGGCCAGACCAGGTAGAACTGCTCCTGGACGGCGAGCGACCAGGCGAAGTAGAAGATCACGCGCTCGCCCGGTGAGCGGTCCACGAACCAGTTGCTCGTGAAGGACGCGTAGTAGGGCAGCGAGCGCCAGAACGCGAGTCCCTCCCGCGTGCCCATCTCGACGGAGGACACCATCACCGCGTAGAGGCCGAGCACGGCGTAGTAGAGGGGGAAGATGCGGAAGCCGCGCCGCATCCAGAAGCCGGTGACGGAGATCGTGCCCCGCCGATCGCGCTCGCGCAGGAGCAGCCGCGTGATGAGGAACCCGCTGATCACGAAGAACGTGATGACCCCGATGCTGCGGCCGAAGTAGCCCGTCCGCTCCTGGACGGTGTGGTGCCAGACCACGGCGGCGGCGGCGAAGGCGCGCAGGCCGTCGAGGGCGGGGAAGCGTCCGGCCGCATGGTAGGCGGCGACGCTGTCGACGACGGCCGCCGGCGGTCGGCCGGGCTCGCCGGAAGAGGCTACCGCCCTCGTCCCCGGCGGGGGAGCCGGGGTCGGACGGGCGGGCGTGAACGTGGAGGGCCGATCAACCGGCGCCGGCCGGGTGCGAACACGAGAATCGTCCGCGGCAGTGCCACTCCGCAAGAGATACCCTGAAGTTGTTCGGCCGAGCACGGTACGACTCGCGACGGGCGCTGTCAAACCGGGCTCGGACACGGGTCCGGCGGCGGCCGTCTGCGGTATCGTGGACGCGAGCAGGCCATGTGCGGCATAGCCGGAGCGGTGAGCGCGATCCCCGGGCGCGGACAGGCGACGGGGCGGACTCCGTCCCCCACGCTGCTGCGCGCGGTCGAGCGGATGAGCGAGGCGGAGCGCCATCGGGGACCGGACGGCTCCGGGTCCTGGCATTCGGACGGCGGCGAGGTCGTGTTCGCGCACCGGCGTCTGGCCATCATCGACCTCAGCGAGGCCGGGGCCCAGCCCATGATCGACGCCGAGACGGGCTGCGTCGTCACCTTCAACGGCGAGATCTACAACTACCTCGAGATCCGCGCCCTTCTCGAGAAGGACGGCGAGACCTTCCGCTCCTCGTCGGACACGGAGGTCATCCTCAAAGCCTACAAGCGCTGGGGCATCGATTCCGTCCGGCGCTTCCGCGGCATCTTCGCGCTCGCCTTGTGGGATCCGCGCCGGCGCGAAGTCCACCTGGTCCGCGATCCGCTCGGCATCAAGCCCCTCTACTGGACGGCCGTCCAGGACCCCGACGGTGGAGGGGAGACGGTGCTGTTCGCCTCCGAGATCCGGGCCCTGGCCGCCAGTGGCCGCCTCTCCCGCCGCCTGGACCCCGCCGCCGTCGCCTCCTATCTCTGGCACGGGTTCGTCGTCGGACCGCACACGATCCTGGAGGACGTCCATCTCCTCCCGGCCGCCTCCGCCCTGACCATCGGACCCGCCGCGGAGGGAAGCCGGCGCAACGAGCGGCGGCTGCACGCCTATTGGCGCCTGCCCTCTTCCGGCGCGGCCGCCGCCACCACCGTCGAGGAGCTGCGGGACGAGCTCCGCCACGCGATCCGCCTCCAGCTCATCGCCGACGTGCCCCTCGGCGTGTTCCTCTCCGGAGGCATCGACTCGAGCGCGGTGGCAGCGGTGGCGAGCGAGATCATGCCCGGCGCGCTGCGCACGTTCACGATCGGCTTCGACGACGCCTCGCTGGACGAGAGCCGGTATGCACGGCAGGTGGCGGAGGCGGTGGGGAGCCGCCACACCGAGGTCGAGCTCACCGAGGAGACGTTCCGCGACCAGCTCGAAGGCGCCTTCGCCGCCGTCGATCAGCCCACCTTCGACGCGCTCAACACCTATTTCGTGTCACGCGCGGCCCGGGAGGCGGGGATGACCGTCGCCCTGGCCGGGACGGGCGGCGACGAGCTGTTCGGCGGCTACCGCAGCTACGTGGAGATCCCACGCGCGCTGCGGATGGGAGCCTGGCTCCCCAACGGGACCCACGGCCTCCTCGGGCGCGCCTTCGACGCCGGGGTCGCCTCTTCCGGACGCGCGCTGAGCGGCCTGTCCTGGGGACTCCTGCATCGCGCGCCTCCGCAGACGCGCTGGGGCAAGCTCGCGGACGTCGTGCGCGCCTCCCACGATCCGCTCGGGCTCTATCAGGTGTCCTACGCGCTGTTCACGCGCGACACGCAGCGCGCGCTGGCGGACGGCCGCGTGCGCGCCGCGCAGCCGGCACTGGACTACGGCCTGCCCTCCGCGGTCGCCGCCGACTGGCGGCAGCGCATCGCGGGCAGCGAGGGCCGGCACGCCGTCTCCCTGCTCGAGCTGTCGAGCTTCGTGGGCGAGCGCCTCCTGCGCGACACCGATTCCGCGAGCATGGCCGTTGCCCTCGAGGTGCGCGTCCCCCTCCTCGACCACGTCCTGGCCGAGAAGGTGGCCGGCCTCGATCCGGCCCGCCGCTTCACGCCCGCGCGCAAGAAGCAGGTGCTGCGCGACATGGCGCTGGGCCGCCTCGACCCCGCCATCTTCGACCGCCCCAAGGCGGGCTTCGTCCTGCCGATCCAGACCTGGGCTCGTCGCGGCCTGCAGGGCCGCATGGAGGACGTCCTCACCGACCCTGGCCTCGCCCGAAGCGCCGGCCTGCGGCCGGAGCCGCTGCGGATGCTGTGGCGCTCCTTCGTCGAGGGCCGCCGCGGGCTCTACTGGACGCGCCTTTGGGGACTGTTCGTGCTCCTCTGGTGGTGCCGCACCCACGACGTCCGCCTGGCCAGCTGAGCCCCGGCGCGCCGGATCCGCGATTTGCGGGTGAGCCGGCTCGTGCGTATCATACCGGCCCCTCCGTAGACGGACATCGGACAAGCGTCGGGCGAAGCGCACGCGCCGCGGTGCGAACGCCGCGACCAGCGCAGAGGTAGATGGCGGTCTTGCGATCCCGCTCAGGTGGCGAACGAGGCGTGGCCCCGATGACGCTCGCCTGCCTGCTCGCCTTCGCCCTCTCCGCGGCGGCCGAGACTCCCGCGGCCAAGCCTCCCGGGCGTCCCGTGAACGCGCCCCCGTCGTACGTGATCGGCCTTGGCGACATCCTCCGGATCAGCGTCTGGAAGGAGCCCGATCTCACCCTCGACGTCACGGTGCGGCAGGACGGCATGATCACGATGCCCCTGCTCGGCGACATCCGCGCCGCCGGCCGCGGGCCGGCCGATCTGGCCGCCGCCCTGGCCACGGAGCTCAAGCGCTTCATGGAGCAGCCGCGCGTCACGGTGACGGTGAGCCAGGCCAACAGCGCGCGCGTCTACGTGGTGGGCCAGATGGTCCGACCGGGCGAGTTCCCGCTGGTGGGCCGCATGACCGTCCTCAAGGCCCTGGCCCTCGCCGGCGGGTTCAAGGAATACGCGAAGCCGGACAGCATCGTCATCGTGCGGGAGGACCAGAGCGTGCTGCCGTTCAACTTCAAGCGCGTCGCCGAGGGCAAGGACGTGTCGCAGAACGTGCTCCTCTCCGCCGGCGACACGATCGTGGTGCCATGAACCAGGAAGGCGCAAGGACGTCCGCGGATACCGCCGCCCGGCCCAGGACCGACGAGGGCGGTGAAGACTCCCTGAGCTGGGCCCAGCTCCGCCACTTCCTGCATGCCCCCCTCCGGCGGCCCGTACTCGTGGTGGTGCCCTGGCTGGCGGTGGTGGCGCTGTCCGTGGCCGCCGTGTTCGTGCTGCCCAAGCGCTACATGTCCTCCACCCTGATCCTGGTGGAGTCGGAGAAGGTGCCGGAATCGTTCATCGCCAAGGTGGCCACCGCCGACCGCAGCCAGCGCCTGGAGGCGGTGAAGCCCGAGATCCTGAGCCGGACGCGCCTGGAGCGCGTGATCGAGGAGACCCGTCCCTACCCCGAGATCGAGTCCCGCACCCAGGCCGTGGAGAAGCTGCGCAAGGCGATCTTCATCAACGTGACCGGCAACGACGGCTTCACCATCGAGTTCTCCCACCACGAGCCCCGCAAGGCGCAGGAGGTCACCGACCGCCTGGCGCGGCTCTTCATCGAGGAGACGGTCAAGTCCCGCGAGCAGCAGGTGGAGGGCGCGGTCGACTTCCTGGTCGCCCAGGTCAAGGAATCGCGGACCGAGCTCGAGAACAAGGACTCCGCCGTGCGCCGCTACAAGGAAGAGCACATGGGCCGGCTGCCCGAGCAGCTCCAGACCAACCTGGCCACGATGCAGATGCTGCAGCGGGAGATGCAGACGGTCGAGGAGAACCTCTTCTTCGCGCGCGACAAGCAGGAGTCCCTGGCGCGCGAGATCGGGCGCTCCTCGGCGGGAGCCACGCCCGCCGCGGCACTGCCCGGGCCCGCCTCCGACGCGAGCGAGCTCCGGCGCCAGCTGGCCGCGCTCCGCACGAAGTACACCGACGACCATCCGGACGTGCAGGGCCTGCGCACCCGGCTGGCCCGCCTGGAAGCGCGCGCGACGGACGGGGCGAGAGTGGACGCGGACGCGAGCGACGTGACGCACGGCCAGCTCGAGCGCGCCAACCAGGAGATCCGGAAGCTCGAGGACAGGCAGCGCGACCTCGAGCGCCGCACGGCCGAGATCCGGCTCAACGTGGAGGAGACCCCGCGCACCGAGCAGGAGCTGGCCACGCTCATGCGCGACTACCAGAAGCTCAACGAGAACTACGTCACCCTCCTGAGCAAGCAACTCGAAGCGCAGATGTCCGGACGGCTCGAGCAGCGGTGGAAGGGCGAGCAGTTCCGCATGCTCGACCCCGCCAGCCTGCCCGAGAAGCCGGTGTTCCCCAAGGCGCCGATCTTCATCGGGCTCGGCCTGTTCTTCGGCCTCGCCGTCGGCCTGGCCACGGCGTTGGGGGCCGAGTACATCGATTCCACCGTGAAGGACAGCCAGGGCCTGCAGGGCGTGCTGGGACACCCCGTGCTGGCCTGCATCCCCCACCACGCGGTGCTGGGCGCCTCCGCGCACGGGCGCCCGCTCATCGACGTCACCGGCCGCGCCGTCTTCCCGCACCGTCCTCCTTCGACGCGCACCATCGTGGAGGAGGTCGTGTTCCACATCGGGGAGCGGGCGGCCAGCCGACGCGCGCCCATCCTGGAGAGCCTGCGCGACAGCGGCGATCCCGTCGGCGAGGAGTTGCGCCTCCTGGCCGCCCGCCTGGGCGACGTGCGCCAGCGCCCGGCCACCTGCATCGGCGTCACGAGCGCCCTGCCCGTGGAAGGCAAGAGCACGATAAGCGTGGGCCTCAGCGGCGCCCTGGCCGAGGACGGCCGGCGGATCCTCCTGATCGAGGCAGACCTGCGGCGCCCGTCGCTCACCCCCGCTCTCGGAGTGCCGCCCGCCCCCGGCCTCAGCGACTGGCTCGAGGGCCTCGTGGAAGAGGTCCCCGTGCGTTACATCGAGCCGGGGGGCTTCTCGCTGCTCACCGCCGGCCAGACCGGCCTCCGGCGCCCGGAGGTGCTGCGGTCTCCGCGCATGCAGGCGCTACTGCGCGGGGCGCGCGCGAAGTACGACCTCGTCATCCTGGACGCGGCTCCCGTGCTCCCGGTGAGCGACGCCGTGCTCATGCAGGACCTCCTGGACGGGTTCCTGCTCGTCGTGCGGGCGCGCCAGACGCCGCGCGACGCGATCCAGGACGCCGTGGCCAAGCTCCGGTCGGCGACGATCCTCGGCGTCGTGCTCAACGACCACCGGGAATATCGCGGCTCCTACCGCGACCGGGCCTACCGCCAGATGCCCTCCGCGTTCCCCCGCCGGCTCGAGGACAGCCACTCGCGCGGCGCGCGGCACGGCTGAGTCCGGGGACGCTCCGCTCCCCGCGGAGACGGCCGCGGTCCTACCGGCCGGCGGTCGCCACGATCGGCCAGCCGCCGGGAGAGAGCAGGGTCAGGTTGAGGATGGCTTGGAACGCTTCCACCGGGAGCACGGATCCGGCCAGGCCGCGCCGGCGATAGCGCGTCTCCGCCGAGATCTCCACCGCTCCTCCGAGACGCCGTCCGAGGCTCGCGTACCACTCGTCGCTGCTGGGGTAGGGCTGGGCGGTTCCCGCCGGCGTCTCCGGCTGCACGTGGCTGCCGTCGAGGCGCAGCTCCCACGCGCGTCCGAGCGGCACGATGCTGGTCACGCCGGCGCGGAGCTCGAACCGGCTGACCCCGAGGCCAAAGGCCGGCGTCACCTCGCGCCGGACGAACACGATCACGTTGGACCGCTTCACCTGACGGCTCAGGCTGAGCCCGCCGAAGAAGCTCTGCCGGCGCTCGAGGGCGGCCCGGGCGGCATCGGGCGTGTAGCTCCCGCCTGCCTCCAGGAGCAGCCCGGCGCGGCCGTGCGAGAAGACCCTCGACCATTGCAGGGACCCGAAGTGCGTGAGGTAGGAGCGGCCGGCGACGTTGTCGGCCAGGACGTCCTCGAGGGAGTAGGACAAGCCGAGGGTGCTGCGCTGGCCCAGAGGGCGCTCGGCGGCGAGCGTGCCGCGCGCGCTGTTGCCGTCCACCAGCGTGCCGGCGTCGAACTCGG
>Ga0136846_1223835_pt1 | contig 21596 bp, 23 predicted proteins | sample HopSoiMetagenom2_FD_96841 | JGI IMG/M metagenome (GOLD analysis project Ga0136846, IMG submission 96841) | Grasslands soil microbial communities from Hopland, California, USA - 2 Assembly 2016 (version 4) | ecosystem: Environmental > Terrestrial > Soil > Grasslands | place: USA: Hopland... | reverse complement strand
CCGGGTGCCCGTTCCATCCCCGCTGCGCCTACGCGCTCGACGAGTGCCGGTCGGTCGTGCCGCCGCTCGCCCCGGCGGGCGACCGTCGACTCGCCTGCCACGTCGACCCGTTCGCCGCGTGAGCGCACTCGAGCTCGCTGACGTGGTCGTCGATTACGACGGGCGCGACGGGCGGGTGCGCGCCGTCGCCGGCGCGAGCCTGTCCGTCGACCGCGGCCGTGTCGTCGGCCTCGTCGGCGAGTCGGGCTGCGGCAAGTCGACGCTCGCGCGCGCGGCGGTCGGGCTCGTCGCCCCGACGAGCGGGCGCGTGTCCTTCGAGGGGCGCGACGTCTCCCCGATCGGCAGGCGCGCACGTCCGCACGAGCTCGTGCGGCTGCAGCTCGTGTTCCAGAATCCCTACTCGTCGCTCAACCCGAGACGCACCGTCGGAAGCCAGATCGGAGACGGCGCCCGCGGCGGCGCGCGGGAGGCGCGCGTGCGGGAGCTGCTCGAGCTCGTCGGCCTGCCCGCGAACGCCGTCGCACGCTACCCGCACGAGTTCTCCGGCGGGCAGCGTCAGCGCATCGCGATCGCCCGGGCGCTCGCCGCCGATCCGACCGTCCTCGTCCTCGACGAGCCGCTCGCCTCGCTCGACGCCTCTGCGCAGGCGCAGCTCGCGAACCTGCTTGTCCGCCTCGCGCGCGAGCTCGATCTCGGCCTGCTCCTGATCTCACACGACCTCGCGATCGTCCGCCACGTCGCCGACGACGTCTCCGTCATGTACCTCGGGCGGATGGTGGAGACCGCGCCGACCGCCGAGCTCTGGGAGCAGCCGGCCCATCCGTACACCGAGGCGTTGATCGCCGCCGTGCCGCGCGCCGACGGCGCCGGTCTGCTGCCCGAGAGCCTCCCGGGCGAGGTCCCGAACCCGGCGCATCCGCCGTCGGGGTGCCGTTTCCACCCGCGCTGCCCGTACGCGTTCGACCGCTGCCCGGTCGACGAGCCGCCGCTCCTGGCGCTCACGAGCACACGCGCGGCGGCGTGCTGGCTCCAGTCGAGCGGTGTGCCGCCTCGGCCGCTCGCCAACCTAAAGCAGCCGCAGCACGTCGAATAGATTGGAGAGTCGCCCCCCCAAGGAGAAGGAGCTCAATTGCATCGTTCCGCTTTGCAGCGGTGGCGGCTGACGTTGCCGCTTGCCGCCCTCGTCGCGCTCGCCTGCACGGCCGCCGCTTTCGCCGCAGCCGCGCATCGCGACGCCGGCTCGACGCTCGTCGTCGACAACTCGTTCACGCTCAAGACCACCGACCCGCAGCGAGCGTTCGACCCGACCGGGTCGATCGTCGACCGCGGGATCTACGACACGCTCTTCACGTACAACAAGGGCGATCTCGCCCACCCGGTTCCGCTGCTCGTCTCGTCGTTCAAGGCGACGAACGGCGCGAAGACGCTCACGTTCAACCTGAAGAAGAACGTGCGCTTCGCGAACGGCGACCCGCTCACCTCCGCGGACGTCGTCTTCTCGCTCAACCGGTTGATCAACCTGAAGGGCAACCCGGCGTTCCTGCTCTCCGGCGTCACGATCAAGCCGCAGGGCCGCTACACCGTCGTCATGCGCTCGAAGACGGGGGCGGGCCAGTTGCCCGCGATCCTCGCGAACCCGTCGACGGGCGTCGTCAACTCGAAGCTCGTCAAGCAGCACGGCGGTAGCGCCTCCGTCGGTGCGGACAAGAGCGACAAGGCCGAGTCGTGGCTGAACTCCTCGTCGTCGGTCGGTGCCGGCAGCGGCCCGTACGTGCTCTCCGCCTACAGCACGACGTCGCAGGTCACGCTGAAGCGCAGCCCGAAGTACTGGGGTGCGACGAAGCCTGCCTTCGACACCGTCGTCGTCCGCAACATGGTCGCGGCGACGCAGCTGATCAACATCAGCCGCGGGTCGAAGGAAGTGGCGATCGACCTCGCCTCCGACCAGGCGCAGAGCCTGAAGTCGAACTCGAAGGTGAAGGTCGCGCTGCAGCCGTCGACGTGGGTCTTCTGGCTCTTCACCAACAACGACCCGCAGATCTCGGCGGTGACGTCGAGCAAGCAGTGGCAGAACGCGATCCGCTTCGGGCTCGACTACAAGTCGATCCTCGGCGTCGCCGGCCCCGGCGCGTACCAGATGCCCGGGATCATCCCGTCGATGTTCGACGGCGCGCTGCCCGCGAAGGAGGCGGTCAAGCAGAACGTCGCCAAGGCGAAGCAGGCGCTCCAGGCGTCGGGTCATGCCAGCGACTCCGTCACGCTCGAGTATCCGAGCGATCTGACGATCAACGGCGTCCCGTTCGCGACGCTCGCGCAGAAGGTGCAGGCGAACCTGCAGGCGATCGGCATGACCGTCCAGCTGTCCGGCTCGCCGACGGGCACGTGGCTGACCTCGTACCGCAGCGGCAAGATGGCTTTCGGCCTCTCGCTGTGGGGCCCGGACTACCCGGATCCCGCCGACTATCTGGCGTTCGCCCCTGGCGACCTCGTCGGCCTGCGTGCCGGGTGGGCGAAGGGAACGTCGCCGGCGATCGAGAAGACCGCCGCAGCCGCGGCGGCAGCGACCGACGCGCAGAAGCGGACGACGCTCTTCCAGCAGTTCCAGCGTCAGCTCAACGCGTCCGGGCCGTACTTCCCGCTGATGCAGCCGACGCAGGTGTTCGTCGCGACGTCCGACCTCAAGAACGCCGTCTACAACGCGGTGTACTCGGTCGACGTGACGAAGGTCGCGCCGAAGTAGCGCCTAGTTGACCGTGAGGGCGGCGGGATAGGAGTTGAGGCTCCGCCCGCCGCCCTCCTCGGCCACGATCACGTTCTCGATGCGGAGGCTCCAGCGGCCCGGGACGATGATCGACGGCTCGTCGGTGAACGTCATGCCCGGCTCGAGCGGCGTCTCGTCCTCTGCCGAGAGGAACGGACGCTCGTGGACGTCCATCCCGATCCCGTGGCCCATGCGGTGGCGGAAGTGCTCGCCGAGCCCCGCCTCCTCGATCGGCGCGCGGCACGCAGCGTTCACATCGCGCGCGGGCGTGCCCGCGCGTGCCGCGGCGAGGCCTGCCTCGTACGCGGCCAGCATCACGGCGTAGTCGTCGAGGAAGCCCTGCGGCGGCTCGCCGCAATAGACGGTGCGGCCGAAATCGGAGCAGTAGCCGTCGACGACGCCGCCGAAGTCGAACATCACGGAGGTGTTGTTCGGGATCGCCGTGCGTCCCGTCGCCGTGTGCGAGTCGAACGCGCCGTCGTCGATCCCGGTGAAGATGTGCGTGGGGAAGGAGGGACAGCGCGACCCGGCGGCGAGCAGCTCGTGCTCGACCGCCTCGGCCAGCTCGAGCATCGTCACGCCGGGCACGACGAGCGGCGCGACCGCGGCCATCGTCGTCTCGACGGTCTCGATGGCTCGCCCCATCGCGGCGAGCTCGTCCTCGCTCTTCGTGCGGCGGAGCTCGTTGACGATGCGCGCGCCCGTGCGCAGCCGCTCGAACCCGACGATCTGCCCGAGGTGCAGCGTCGCCTCGGCCCAGACGCGGTCGCCGACGGCGACGCGGCCCGTCCCGTCGACGCTCCCTGCGACGCGCTCGAAGATCGCTGTGCCGTCGTCCGTCTCGTTGACGACGATCACCTCGCCGTCCGGCTCCTCGCGCAGGTCGAACGCGTGGAACATGCGCGGGAAGAGGAAGACCGGCTCGCGTCCCGGCCGGAACAGCGCCCCCGTGACCCAGCCGTGTGCGTAGGAGGCCTCGCCGAAGCTCGGGACCTGGCGCTCGACGCCCGTCAGGTACTCGAGGTCGGCGGACGGCGCGAGGAAGAGCGCGTCGACACCCTCCTGCTCGAGCCGCGCAGAGAGTCGCTGCTGGCGCGCGCCGTAGTCGAACATCCGCGAGAGGCTAGCCGACGACGTCCTCGTGGTTGTGCACGCACAGCCAGTGACCGTCGACCCGGCGCCAGACGGAGGTGTTGCGGATGCGCTCCTGGGCGTGCGGAAGGGTGACGACGAGCACGTGCCGCACGAGCGCCACGTCGCCGAAGACGTCGATCACCGGCTCGGTCGCCTGCAGGTCGAGCGGGCGCGGTCCGTCTGCCGGGCGTGCGTCGCGCACCGCGTCGAGCTCGGCCCTCCCGCGGACGAGCGGCTCGTGCGCGGAGTCCCAGACCGTCGCGTCGATTGCGATGTGGCGGTCGATCGCGTCGCGATCGCCGGCCAGGAAGCCGGAGTAGATCGCGTTGACCGCCGCCCACACCTGCGCCGACTCGGAGTCCATGGACGCAACTCTGACAGGCGTCGCCGCCGTAGCATCAGCTCATGCCCGACCCGGATGACCTGCTCGAGATCCGTCGCGCGGTGCGCGCGTTGTGCGACGGGTACCCGGGCGAGTACTGGCGCTCGCTCGAGCCCGATCGGTATCCGGAGGAATTCGTCCGCGCCCTCACGGAGCACGGGTGGCTCGCGACGTTGATACCCGAGGAGTACGGCGGCGCCGGGCTCGGGCTCGCGGCCGCGAGCGCGGTTCTCGAGGAGATCAACGCCTCCGGCGGGAACGCCGCCGCGTGCCACGCGCAGATGTACACGATGGGGACGCTGCTCCGGCACGGGAGCGACGAGCAGAAGCGCCGCTACCTCCCGCGCATCGCCTCCGGCGAGCTGCGGCTCCAGGCATTCGGCGTCACCGAGCCGACGGTGGGCTCCGACACGACGCGCATCGGGACGAGCGCGCGCCGGGTAGGCGACACGTACGTGATCCGCGGCCAGAAGATCTGGACGTCGCGTGCGCTGCACTCCGACCTCATGCTGCTGCTCGCGCGCACGACACCGCTCGACGACGTCGAACGGAAGACGGACGGGCTGTCCGTGTTCCTCCTCGACATGAAGTCGGCCGGATCGCGGCTGACCATCCGGCCGATCGCAACGATGATGAACCACGCGACGACCGAGGTCTTTCTCGATGACGTCGAGGTGGCGGCGGACGCGCTCGTCGGCTCGGAGGGAGACGGCTTCCGTCACATTCTCGACGGGATGAACGCCGAGCGCATCCTGCTGGCGGCGGAGTGTGTCGGTGACGGCCGCTGGTTCGTCGAGAAGGCGACGGCGTACGCGTGTGAACGGGTGGTGTTCGGCAGGCCGATCGGGGCGAACCAGGGCGTGCAGTTCCCGATCGCGCGCGCCTACGCGGCGGTCGAGGCCGCGGACCTCGTGCGTCGTCGCGCTACCGCGCTGTACGACCGCGGCGAGCCGTGCGGTGCCGAGGCGAACATGGCGAAGCTGCTCGCGTCGGAAGCGTCGTGGCAGGCCGCGAACGTCTGCCTCGACACGCACGGCGGCTTCGGGTTCGCGCGCGAGTACGACGTCGAGCGCAAGTTCCGGGAGACGCGGCTCTACTCGGTCGCGCCGGTCTCGAACAACCTCGTGCTCGCCTACCTCGCCGAGCACGTGCTCGGGCTGCCGCGCTCGTATTAGCATCGCCGCGAGAGGTCGTGATCCGACCGGAAGGGGAGAACAACCATGAGGAGCCGCCTCGCGCGCGCAACTCTCTGCATCGCCGCGCTCGCCGTCGCCGTCTGCGTCGGCACGGCGGCTGCCGCGACGTTCACGCCGGGCTCGCCAGGGCTCGGCGACCCGATGTTCCCGAACGCCGGCAACGGCGGCTACGACGTCCAGAGCTACAACTTGACACTCGACTACACGCCGTCCACGAACCAGCTCTCGGGCAAGTCCGTGATCACCGCGACCGCCACGCAGGCGCTGTCGAGCTTCGACCTCGACCTGCGCGGGTTCGCGATCTCACGCCTGCTCGTGAACGGCCGTGCGGCCGCGTTCACCCGCGACGGCGGGCAGGAGCTGACCGTGACGCCGAAGAGCGGCCTCCAGAGCGGCACCCGGTTCGTCGTGACGATCGACTACGCAGGGACGCCCGCCGTCGTCACCGATCCCGACGAGTCGATCGAGGGCTGGATCCCGACCGAAGACGGCGCGTTCGTCGTCAACGAGCCGCAGGGCTCGCCCGCCTGGTACCCGTGCAACGACAACCCGCGCGACAAGGCCACGTTCGACTTCGCGATCACGGTGCCCGACGGGCTCACAGCGCTCGCCAACGGCGTGCTCGTCTCGAACGCGTCGAGCGCCGGCAAGACGACCTGGGTCTGGAAGGAGAGCGACCCGATGGCGACCTACCTCGCCACCGCGACGCTCGGCAGGTTCGACCTGACGATCTCGAAGGTCGGCAACATCCCCTCGTACGTGGCCGTCGACCCGCAGCTCGCGAAGGGGCAGGTGCTCGACAAGCTGCCGGAGGCGGTGCAGTTCTACTCGTCGATCTACGGCCCGTACCCGTTCAACGCGGTCGGGGCGATCGTCGACTCCGCGAAGTTCGTCGGCTACTCGCTCGAGACGCAGACGAAGCCGAACTTCCCCGCGGTTCCCGACGAGGCGACGCTCGTGCACGAGCTCTCGCACAGCTGGTTCGGCGACTCGGTCACGCTGACCGAGTGGCCGGACATCTGGCTGCACGAGGGCTTCGCCACATGGTCGGAGTGGATCTGGAGCGAGCACGAGGGCAACAAGACCGCCGCTCAACGCTTCAAGCAGCTCTACGACAGCCACCCTGCGAGCGACACCGTCTTCTGGGGCCCGGCGCCGGCGCGCTTCACCGACCCGGCGTTGCTCTTCAACGGCACCGTCTACGACCGCGGCGGGATGACGCTCGAGGCACTGCGCGAGAAGATCGGCGACCCGACGTTCTTCCGCCTGATCAGGGACTGGGCGACGCAGAACCGCTACGGCAACGTCGCGACGCAGCAGTTCATCGCACTCGCCGAGCGCGAGTCCGGGCGCGACCTCACGGCGTTCTTCGACGCCTGGCTCTTCGAGGACGCGAAGCCGACGACCTGGTGAGCGGACTGGGGCGCGTGACCGCCGGTCAGGCGGCCACGCGCCCCATCACGCGCTGACTGCGACGCCGCGCGACTACGTCGCGAGCGCCTTCTGCTTCAGCGTGTCGTACTCGGCCTGCGTGATCGTGCCCGCGTCGAGCAGAGCCTTCGCACTGGCGATCTCGCCGGCTGCGCCACTCCCGCTGCTGCTCGAGGAGACGGTGCGCACGTAGTCGTCGAACTGCGCCCGCGAGGCCTCCGCCTGTGCCACGTCGCGATCGGCCATGTGGTGGCCCTGCGAGATGAGGTAGACGAAGACGCCCAGGTACGGCAGCACGATCACGAGGACGATCCACAGGGTCTTGGCGCCGCCGCCCATGTCGTTCCGGCGGAAGATGTCGGCGAAGACCTTGATCAGCAGCCAGAACCAGATGACCCAGAGGAAGAAGAAGAGCATCGTTCCCATGACGTCCAGGAACGGGTAGTCCGAAGCGATGGCCATGGCCGGATCCTTTCGTAGCTGCAGATCGGCACCTGCGGCCGTTGTAGATGACGGAATTAAGCCAAATCTGACCGCAGCCGCCCCGCGGGGCATCACTCTCCGAGGGTGATCTGACCGATCCGGGGTAGGCCGGGCGGCCCATGGACGGTCGCCTCGACTGCATCTACGCTGCCCGCCGTACCGTCCGAAACAGAGGGGTCTTCATGCGGCATCGTCTCGCCCTCGCGACCATCGCGGTCGCGGGCGCACTCGGCTTCGGCCACATCTCGGCAGCACCGGCTGCGCCCACGGCGGCAGCCCAGTCGTGCCGCTCCGGCTCCGTCAGCGCCCACCTCTCGTGGGGCGACAGGTGCCTTCAGGCCGGTCAGTTCTGCAAGGTCGGGAACAGGGAGTACCTGAAGTACGGGTTCGTCTGCTCCTCGAGCCGCCACTTGCGGCGGCGGTAGCGCGATGGGGCTGTTCACCGCCAAATCGCTGCGAGCCTCGACCATCGTGGCGACGCTCGCCGCCGTCGCGGTGCTCGGGTTCGTCTTCGCAGGCGACGTGCTCGCTCGCGACACCGGAGCGTTCGCGTATTCCGGCCGCGTCGTCCACGTGGTCGACGGCGACACCGTCGATGTGGCCCTGAAGAGCTCGAAGCGCGTTCGGGTTCGCGTGATCGGCATCGACACGCCGGAAGTGGGGACGTGTTACGCGGCCGCCGCGACGACGCGGATGATCCAGCTCGTCAGTTCCAAGAACGTCGTCCTGCACGGCGATGCGACGCAGGCGACCCGCGATCGCTATTCGCGGTTGCTCGCCTACGTCGACGTCGGAAGGAGGGATGCGGGAGCGACGCTCGTGCGCGAAGGCTATGCACGTGTCTACATCTACGGCGGACGCCCGTTCCTGCGCACGGCCGCGTACCAGAAGGCGGAGGAGGGCGCTCGCCAGGCGCGCCGAGGGCTCTGGGCGACCTGCGCGGCGTCGGGAACGACGGCCGGCGGCACGACGGCATCCGGTCGCGCGTGCGACCCGTCCTATCCCGACTTCTGCATCCCGCCGCCTCCGCCCGACCTCGATTGCAAGGACATCGCGCGGAAGGGATTCAAGGTCCTACCGCCCGATCCGCACCGGTTCGACGGCGATCACGACGGGATCGGCTGCGAGAGCTAGGGCCTACACGGCGCCGCCGGCCGCCGCAGGCGCCGTGGACGTCGGCGCCGGCGCGGTGACGCCGGCGCTGCGCACGAGGTAGTCCTCGACGAGCAGCAGGTTGTTCGTCGTCGCGCGGTCGATCACCGCGAGGAGCCCGGACATGCTCGCGACCTCCTCGCGCTGCTCCTCCAGGAACCAGCCGAGGAACTGCGCCCCGACGAAGTCCGACTCGTTCTGCGCGAGCTGCACGAGCTGCGCGATCTGCTCCGTCACGTGGCGTTCCTGCGCGAGCGCGAGCTCCACGGGCTGGCGCTCGTCGACGAACCGGTTCTGCGGCTCCGCCATCGCGGGGATCGTCACCTCGGCGTCCGAGTCGAGGAGGTACTGCACCATCATCAGCCCGTGGTTGCGCTCCTCGAGCGCCTGGCGGTAGAAGTGTGCGGCCAGCGTGGGAAGCGTCTGCGCGTCGTAGTACACCGCGATCGCGAGGTACTGGTTGGACGCGGCGAGCTCGCTCGCGATCTGCTCGTTCAGTGCGCGGTGGAAGTCGGACATGGCGGCGACCATAACTCCTTCGTTCGGGGCGAGGATCTCGATGGGCAGTCTCGCGACCGCGGAGCCGTCGAAGAAGACGCCGAGCGCGTGCAGGCCGGGCGCGTCGAACGTGAGGTCGATGAGCCCCGGCGCCGGGCGGGAGATGTCCTCCGGCGGGACGACGATCGTCCCGTCGCCAGGCGAGCAGCCTCCCGTCGTTACCGGCCGAAGGAGTAGGATCGGCGGCAGTCGTGACGCGCGCCAGCCCGTAACTCGCCGTCCTGCTCGCGATCGAGCTGCCCGACGAGCTCGTCGGCGGCTCGCGCGCGGCCGCCTGGCCACTGATTCGACACGACCTCGACCTCAGCTATGTCGAGGTCGGGCTCGTACTCGCGATCCCCGGCTTCTTCGGGAGCGCCCTCGACCCGCTGATCGGCCTCGCGGGCGATACGCCGCGCCGGCGCGCGCTGATCTTCTTCGGCGGGCTCGCGTTCGCGGCCTCCGCGGCGCTGTCGGCGCTGGCGGTCGGCTTCTGGACGCTGCTCGTCGCGCTGCTGATCGGCAATCCGGCATCGGGCGCGTTCGTCAGCCTCGCGCAGGCGACGCTCATGGACCGCGCGCCGGAAGAACGCGAGCGGAACATGGCGCGGTGGACGATCGCCGGCTCCGTCGGCTACGTCGTCGGCCCGGCGCTGATCGCGGTCGCGGTCGTGGTCGGGCTCGGCTGGCGCGGCGTGCTGCTCCTGCTCGCGCTCGCGAGCGTCCCGTTCGCATGGGCCGGACGCCGCAGTCCGACGCCGCAGGCGAAGGACGAGGACGCGGATGCGGACGCGAAGCGTGGCCTGCTCGCTGCGTTCCGCAACCGTCAGGTCCTGCGCTGGTTGTTCGTGCTCGAGGCGGCGGACCTGCTCGGTGACGTGCTGCACGGCTTCGTCGCGCTCTACTTCGTCGACGTCGCGCACGTCGGTGCGGTCGAGGCGGCATTTGCCGTCGCGGTCTGGACCGGCGCGGCGCTGGTCGGCGACGTGCTGCTCCTCGTCGTGCTGCGACACATGAGCGGCTGGACGTACCTGCGCATCAGCGCGGCGATCGTGCTCGCCGCCTACCCGGTCTTCCTGGTCGTGCCGTCGCCGGCGGCGAAGCTCGCGGTGCTCGGGCTGCTCGGGCTCCTGAATGCCGGCTGGTACGCGCTGCCGAAGGCGGCGCTCTACGGCGAGCTCCCCGGCCGCAGCGGGACGGCGATCGCCGTCGCGGGCATCGGCGGGTTCGCCGCCGCCGGCGTTCCCGCGGGGCTCGGGATCGCCGCCCAGCAGTTCGGCCTGCAGGCGACGATGTGGCTGCTGCTTGCGGCGCCCGTCGCGCTGCTCGTCGCGGCGCGCTCGCCAAATCGCGGCCGAGGCGCTTAGACTGAGCCGATGGATCGCGTCGCCGACCTCCTGAAGGGCAAGGAAGCCCGCCTGTTGACGGTCGCCTCCGATGCCTCCGTCTACGACGCCGTCAAGCAGATGGTCGACGCGAACGTCGGCTCGCTGCTCGTCACCGTCGACGGCCGCGTCGAGGGGATCGTCACCGAGCGCGACTACCTGCGCCGGGTCACGCTGGAGGGGCGCACGGACGAGGACACGAGCGTGAGCGAGATCATGACCGCCCCGCTGATCGTCGTCCAGCCGGAGACGTCAGTCGAGGAGTGCATGGCGGTCATGACCGACCGCCGCATCCGCCACATGCCGGTTGTCGACGACGGTGAAGTCGTCGCCATGGTCTCGATCGGCGACATCGTCAAGTATCAATCGACGCAGCAGAGCTTCAAGATCCAGTACTTGACGGACTACATCACTGCACGGTGAGTACAGCGCCCAGCTCCGCGTTCGCTTCGTCGATCTGACGAAGCTTCTCCTCCAGCTCGCCGGCGAACTGCTCCAGCGTCGTGAGCCGCAGCTGCACGAGCTCCAGCTGCCGTTCCACGAGCGGCCGCGCCTCGTCGAGGATGCGCCGCCTGTCGTCCTCCGTGGGGTGGAGGTCCCACTGCGAGCAGAGCGCGCCGCGCGCCTCCTCGGCCTCGGTGAGCTCGACGAGCTCGTCGAGCGATAGCCCAAGCAGGTCACGCAGCCGGATCAGCTCCTGCAGCCGCGTGATGTTCGTCTCGCTGTAGAGCCTGTGCGCGCCCTTCGGGCGACCACTGCCACCGCCGAGCAGGCCTAGCTCCTCGTAGTACCTGATCGTGCGTGTCGTGACCCCGACACGTTGTGCGACCTCACCGATCCGATATGCCGCTTCGTCGATCTGGATGCTCATGTGACTACCGTTGTCCGCATCTGCCGATGGTAGACAACGGACACTCCGCCCGGGTGAATTCCTCGTAATCAGGCGATATTTCTGCGCCAGAGCAGGAAGAGGAGCGGAATCAGGCTCGCGAGCACGAGCCACCGGGAGAGCGCGATCACGTGCAGGCCCTGTCCGACGCCGGCGAGAGGGCCGCGTCCCAGGAAGGCGCGCGCCGCGGCGAGCGTGCCGCCGGCGTCGCCTTCGGAGAAGGTCCGGCCGCTCACGAACGAGGCGAGACGGCGCGTCGCCTCGCCGGCGGCGGGGTCGGGCTTGTAGGAACGGTCGACGCCGGCGCCCCCATAGATGCGCTCGTCGGCATGCCCGAACCGGACGATCACGAACTGCGTACGCGGCCGTGTACGGAGGACCTGGTGCAGGTCGCCGCCGAAATACGGTGCCGACTCGCCGTCCGTGAAGAGGATCACGAGCCTGTGCGCGATGTTCGGGTCGAAGAAGTTGCTGCCGACGAACGTGTCGAGCGCCGCGAACGTCGTCGCGGTGTCGCCGAAGCCCTTCGGGGGCGGGCGGTCGACGCCGACCGTCTCCCCGAGCGCGGCCGTGAAGACAGCCTCGCTGCTCGTCGGGAAGATGTTCGGGAGCACGCGGTCGGTCATCGTGCCGACGCCCGAGGGCACATTCTGGAGCGATGCGTGCAGCCGTTCCGCCATCGAGACGGCGCGGGCAAGCCGCGTCGGACGGCGCGGCCCGGACGATGCCCGCATCGACTCCGATGTGTCGAAGACGTAGAACGTCTGCGCGTCGCTGCGCATGCGCGCGACCCGCTCGGACTGCAGCACCGGCTGGGCGAGCGCGAGACCGAGGAGCACCGGGACGAGCGCCAGTGCGAGCGCAGTCGAGATCCAGGCGCGCGCAGGCGGCGCCTCGAGGCCGAGCGCCTGCCGGGCCTGTCTCGCACGGCGCTCGTTCAGCGCGAGCGCCCCCACCGGGAGCACAGCGCAAAGGGCCAGGAGCGCACCCCACGGCGTCAGGAAGGTCAGGTGCATGTCAGCCGGAAACTCACCTCGAGGCTCCTAGTAGCCGTGGCCGGGCGGCCGCGCGCCCGAGCCCTTCTTGCCGAGTTGCTCTCCGCCGCCGGGGCGCGCGACTCCCTTGTGCGGGGCGGGCAGCGGGGTGCGGAGCAGCAGCTCGAAATGCCGCTGGGCCTGGTCGTTCGTCGGATCGAGCCGGACGGCGACCGCGAACTGGGTCAGCGCCTTCTGCTCGGGCGTCTGCTGGTCCGACGGGCCGAGCTGTGTCGCGTCCTTGTACGGGTTCGCGGCCTGATCGAGCGACGGCGGGTCGGCGTAGAGCATCACCCCGAGGACGTCCGCGGCAATCGACGCGCGCGGGTGGTCGGAGCCGCGGACGATCCGCGCGAGCGCCGCCTCGACGATCGAGCGCTGCTTCTGCGTCGCCGGAGTCACCTGGCGAGCTGACAGGCGCAGCGCCTGCGCGGTGGTGCGCCGGAACACCAGATCGTCGTCGATCGCGAGCAGGCGCTCTGTCAGGCCGGAGGGCAACGTCGTGTCGGCGCGCCAGGCCGCGGCGGAGATCGGCGCGACGGCCGCGCGCGCATCCGCGTCGTGCATCGCGCGCGACCAGTGCCAGGCATCGCGCGCGAGGAGCGCGAGGAACGCCGCTGCGACGAGCAGGACGGCGGCCGCAAGGAGGCGGCGCGTCATGCCTGCCTCCGCTGCCAGCGAAGCGGCTCCGCCCACCACTCGTTCAGCGCGAGCAGCAGGATCGCGGCAAGCGCGCACACCGCAAGCCCGGGGGAGAACCCGCCCGTCAGCTGCAGCTTCCCGCGTGCCTGGTCGCTCGTCGGCAGGCTTGCCTGGCGAAAGATCGCGTCGGTCCCGAGGAGGCGCTTCCAGAAGTCGGCGTTCTGTGCCGAAGGCGAAAGGCCGACGAGCTCGAGCGGGATCTTGCGCTGCTCGAGGAGGAGCACGGCGTCGGTCACGCGGGCAAGGTCGGTCGGGTCGTCGTCGAGGTCGCTGATCAGGATGATGGCGCTGCGCTTCGCGTGTTGCTTCTGCAGCATGTGCGCCGCGAGGAACAGTCCGTTCGAGATCTTCGTCCCGGCGGAGAACCACTGCTCCCAGGGGCTGCGCGCGACCTCGTCCCCGCCTCCGGCGGGCGCGGCCGTTCCGGTGTCCGGCGCGAAGAAGCGGAGCAGCGGCTTGAGCTCCGAGGAGGGCGTGCCCGTCGGCAGCGCCTCGTAGGCGACGTCGGAGAAGAGCACGAGACCGAGCCGGCTCCGTGACGCCGCAACGGTGGCGAGCGTCTGCTCGATGCGGAAGTACGTGTCGGGCTTCACGCTCGACGAGACGTCGAGGACGACGACGCCGGTCGTGTCCGCGGGAATGAACCGCCGCCCTGCCGTGCCGGGTGCGGTCAGGAACGCGGCCGCGATGCACGCGACGAGCGCGAGCGCGAGCACGAGCCGCACGATCCGGGTGCGCCGTGCCGCGCCTTCGAAGCGCCCCGCATCCGCGAGCGGTACCGAGACGTCGCGATCGCGCGCCCTCAGCCGGCCCAGGAGCGTCCGCGGCTCAATGCGCGCCATTCGACCTCACTGTGTCCGCGAGCTCCGCGATCGTCTCGGTCGACGGCCCCCTCGCGGACCACGCGAGGCGCTCGGCGTCGCCCGCCTGCGCCGGTGCGCGACCGCGGCGCAGCTCGATCGCGAGCCGCTCGAGCGCCTTCCTACTCTCGTCGACCTCTCCGTGCGCCGCCGCGTGCTCCGCGAGCGCCAGCGCACGCTCGATCGGGGAGAGGTGAGCCGGGATGCGCGGCACGCGGAGCCGGCGCGTGTCGCGGAGCACGACGGAGACGATCAGCCCGGCCGCCGCGAGCAGGAGCAGCGCCGCCGCCGTGGCCGACGCAACACCGACCACGTTGGGGGAGATCCCCCACGTGACGGCCGGCGGTGCGAATGTCGTCGCTGCCTTCGGCGTCGAGAACGCGATCTCGTCCCGCGTCAACCGTGACTGCACGCCGAACCTCGGCCACGCCACGCGCGTCGTGAAGGTGCTTCCGTCGCGACGACGGCCGGTGGCGCGCGCGGCCGGAAGCTGGCTCTCCGTCGCGGCGCCGCGGATCGAGCCCTTCGGGCCGAACGGGACGCACTCGCGACGCGCGCACTGGATCGCGTACGCGAACACGACCGTCCGGCCGCGGCCCGGTCCGTCCTGGACGTCGCGGCTGAACGAGCGCACGCTGAACGGGCGGAAGTCCGCCTTCAGCTCGAGGCTCGCCGGATCGACAACGCGCGGGTCGACCAGCATCCGCGCGCGGGCGGTCAGCACCTCGCCGAAGAGCGAGCGGGGCGGATTGACATCGGTGCGGACCGTCGTGCGCACGGGTGCGAAGCTGCCGCCGCTCCCGCGCGACCAGCGCGGCACGAAGACGACGGCGAGGAGCACGACGAGCACGAGTGTCACCGCGACGACGATCGCCGCGCCGATCCGGCCGTGCGTGAGCCGGCTCACAGCGTGCCTCGTCCTGCGAACCGCGCGTTCGCCCAGTCGAGGAGGATGGCGTGAACCGCTGGCGGGTCCGCGTCGCCGACGACCACGGGATCGAGCCCGAGCCGCAGGAAATCGTCCCGGAGCGTTCTCAGCCGCTGCTCGTTGTGCACGCGCCGCTCTTCCACCTCGTCCGGGTGGAGGCGGACGCGGCGCATCGCGCCGCCGCGCGCGTCGGCGAGCGTCACCATCACGCGGCCGATCGGCGGGAAGCTCTGCTCCCAGACCGGGTCCTGGACGATCACCGGGACGATGTCCCAGCCACGGTCGGCCGCATGCGCCCAGCTCTCCGCCGGCGTCGGTGCGATGAAGTCCGACAGCACGAACACGAAGCTGCCGATCGGGACGGCGCTGCGTACGGTTCCGAGGAACGCGAGCGCGAGCTCGACGTTGTGCTCCGGCGCGTCGAACGGCTGCTCGAGGTAGTTGTCGAGCCGCTCGCGAATCCCGGAGCCCCAGGCGCTCGCCTGTGCGCGCGGCGGCTCCCAGAGAGGCGTGCCCGCATCGCGCCGGCCCTCGTGGGTGCCGTAGTCGAGGTAGGCGACGAGCGCGCGCTGGTTGAGCGCGCTCGCGACGAGCACGCGCGCGACGGCGCGGACGGCGTCCGCCTTGTGCAGCCAGGGGAGGTCCGGTGGGTAGAGCGCCATCTCGGGCCGGCGGTCGAGGACGAGCACGACTGCGGGCGTCTCGTCGGCAAAGCGCTCCCGCACGATGAACTCGTCCGAGTGGCGCGCCGACGATAGGCGTGCTGACGACTTCCAGTCGATCGTCCGAAAATGGTCGCCCGGGCGATACGGCCGTGAGCTCGCGACGTCGGCGCGGCCGCCGCGCCGGAGGCTCGTGGCGCCGCCGGGGGCCGTGCCGAGCAGGCGCCGGCGCGGATACAGCGGGATCAGGTCGGCGGGTGCCGCGACCACGTCAGGACGAGTAGCCGCTGAGAACCTTCAACTCGCGCTCGTCCGACGGCTCGGGACGCGGGACGCGCGCCAGGACGAGCTCGCGGAACTGCTGCAGCGCGCCCTCGCGGCCGAGCAGGCGGTTCTCGGCGACGAACGTCGGCGTGAAGACGACACGGTGGCCGATCACCGGGAGGAGAAGCGTCTCGACGTCGTCGGGCGTCACGTAGTCGCGGCCTTCCAGCAGCGCCCACGCGCGCGCGGTGCGCTCGAGCGCGAGGCTCGCGCGGACGGATGCGCCGAGCGCCACCTCGTCCAGCCCGCGTGTTGCCGCGACGAGCTCGACGATCCAGCGTAGGACGAGATCGTCGGTGTAGACGTCCTCGACGGCCTGCTCGAGCCCGCGCACCTCGTCGAGCGAGACGACGGGTCGCAGGTCGTTCAACGGATGGTGCGCACGCTGCTCGCGCACGATGCCGATCTCCTCGTCGACGCTCGGGTACCCGAGCTCCGTCTTCAGGAAGAAGCGGTCGAGCTGCGCCTCGGGCAGCGGGAAGGTGCCCTCCTGCTCGATCGGGTTCTCGGTCGCGAGCACGATGAAGGGGTCCGGGAGCTCGCGTGTGACGCCGTCCACGGTCACCTGACGCTCCGCCATCGCCTCGAGCAGCGCGGACTGCGTCTTCGGCATCGCCCGGTTGATCTCGTCGACGAGCAGGATGTTCGCGAACACCGGGCCGGGACGGAACTCGAAGTCGCGCGTCTGCTGGTTGTAGACCGACAGCCCGGTCACGTCGGTGGGCTGCAGGTCGGGCGTGCACTGCACACGCGACGGCGTCGCGTCGCCGATCGAGCCGGCGATCGCGCGTGCGAGCACCGTCTTGGCTGTCCCAGGCACGTCCTCGAAGAGGACGTGGCCGCGGCAGATCAGCGCCGCGACGACGAGTTGGATCCGGTCGCGCTTCCCGTGCACGACCGTCTCGACGTTCGCGAGCAGGCGGTCTGCCGTCTCCTTGGCACGCTCGAGCCGGGCGTTGTCGCGGTCTGCCATCGTCAGGAAACGTAGCCAGGAAGGGTGTACGCGGTGAGCGCGGGTGTTGCACGGCGCCCGTCGGTGAGCGGCGCGCCGGCGCCGACGAGCAGCGTGGCGCCGGCGACGCTCGGGCAGCCGTTGATGCCGGCGGCGGTCGAGGCCTGCCAGAGCCGGCGGCCGTTCTCGGTGTCGAACGCCTGCACACGGCCGTCGAGCGTCGGCACGAAGACGACGTCCGAGGCGACCGTCGCGCAGCCGGTCGGAGGCGCGCCGACGCGGTGCGTCCAGAGCTTCTTGCCCGTGGTCGCCGACAGCGCGGCAACGATCCCGTCGCCCGTGGAGAGGTTCTCCGGGCGCACCGGGTCGTTCGCGCGCTCGGTCATGCAGCGCTCGACCACCGGCGCGAACAGGCGGCCGTCCGCGTAGGCCATCGGGGTGAGCACGCCGCCCCAGAGCCCCGGGCAGACCTTCGTCGGCGTCGACGGCAGCGGGCCGAGGTCGTGCAGGTGCGTGCCGACCATGTTCGACCAGAGGCGCGTGCCGCTCGTGCGGTCCCACGCGACGACGCGTCCCGCCTTGCCGGCGCCGAAGACGCGGTTGCCGACCACGATCGGCGACGCCTCGAGGTCGTAGTCGCGCACGTCGTGCTTCGTCACCTGGTCGTACCAGCGCAGCTTCCCGGTTCCCGCGTCGAGCGAGAGGAGCGCGTCCGTGTACGGCGTCGGGCCCGGGAACATGCCGCCGTTCGGGCGCACGGGCGAGCCGCCCCACGGGCCCGGGTTCGAGATGCCGAAGTACAGGCGCCCGTCGGGAGCGAGCGAGGGGGGATACCACGCGCCGCCGCCACCGGCCGAGGGGAACTTCCACGGGTCGCGGATGGTGTCGAAGCGCCAGCGGATCTTCCCGGTGCGCTGGTCGAGCGCGTACAGCGCACCGCGCCCGCCGGGGGCGAGCCCGATCGTCGAGCTGAACACGAGCCCGCGCGCGGCGAGCGGCGCGATGTCGACGAACTGCTCGAAGCGGCTCACGAGCCGCTTCGCCCAGATGCGCCGGCCGGTGTGCAGGTCGAGCGCGAGCACGCTCGTGTCCGTGGCGGTGAAGACGCGGCCGCCGGAGATCGCGAGCCCGTTCGGCCCGTCGCTCGGCGCCTGCGTGAGGTACTGCCACCGGCGCGCGCCGGTGCGCAGGTCGATCGCCGTCACCGACGAGCTGAGGTCCTGCACGTACACCGTGTCGCCGACGACGAGCGGGGTGGAGGCGAACGTGCCGAACGTCGAGCCGCGCGTCAGCGGGTAGCGCCAGCGCACGCGGAGGCTCGCCACGGTGCGCGCGGTGATCGGCGAGGCGACGGCACGCGTCCCCCCGAGGTCGGCGTTCGGCTGCGGCCAGCCGGCGGTCGTCGCGCCCGCCGCCGGCCCGGCCAGCGTCGCTGCCGCCGCTGTTGCGAAGACCCCGACGGTCCGGCGCGTCACGTCGCGTCGCGCCCGCAGGTCCTAGTTGACGGTGAAGAAGCCGCGGGTCTTGTTGTCGATCTTGATCTGGTACTGGCCGCGGGTGTCGAGATACGCGCCGAGCTTCGCTTTCTTGCCTGGCGCGATCGTGCGCTTCAGCCCGCCGATGTCGAACACGTGCGTCTTCTTGCCCTTGTTCGTGATCGCGAAGTGGGCGAGCCAACCCCGCTTGGCGAGCGAGCGGCTCAGCACGAGGTTCGTGTCCGTGATCGTGACGTCGATTCGGAAGTTGTAACCGGGCGAGGTGGTCGCCAGCGAGGAAGGAGCGGCGACGGCGATCACCGCGGCCAGAATCGCAAGGACAGCGAGAGCCTGCTTCACGTGCTTCCCCTCCTCGGGACCTCGACGAAATTGACCCGCGTACGGTAGCGCACAACCCGACCGTTTACGTAAACTCCCGACTGCCTTCGGCAACGCCCCCCAGGCAACGCACCAAGTCGGAAGTCACCTAGCCATGTATCGCTCCAGGAGGTGGAGATGAAGGGCATAACCGCCCTTGTCGTTCTGCTGCTCTGCGGTGGGGTCATCTCAGTCGTCGCACTGAAAGCCTCGGCCTCGTCTCGCGACATCACCCCGATCCCGGCTTTCTCGGCCTCGCAGCTCACGGCGGAGCCGAACGGCGACTGGGTAACGGCGCGCGGCGATATCTACAACCGCCAGTTCTCCTCGCTGACGACGATCAACAAGACGAACGTCGGTCAGCTCAAGGTCGCCTGGCACACGCGGGTCGCGGTGCCCACCAAGGGCAAGCCGAACTTCACCGGCGCGTTCTCGGAGGCCGAGCCCGTCGTCTACCAGGGCACGATGTACATGCCCGACACGAAGGGCAACGTCTTCGCATTCGACGCAGTGACCGGCGAGCGGCTGTGGTTCTACAAGCCGAAGTACCCGAAGGGCTTCTCCTCGGGTCTGCCGACCAGCCGCGGCGTCGTGATCGGCGACGGGAAGGTGTTCATGGCGCAGACCGACGGCAACATCGTCGGGCTCGATCAGAGCACGGGCCGCATCGCATGGAAGACGAACGCGGGCAACTACAAGAAGGGCTACTTCTTCACGAGCCCGCCGACCTACTACAACGGCACCCTGATCATCGGCCAGTCCGGCGGTGACTTCGGTGCCCGTTGCCAGGTGCTCGGCCTCGATGCGAAGACCGGCAAGATCAAGTGGCACTTCAACGTGATCCCGGCCGGCAAGGAGCTCGGCGCCAACACGTGGCCGAAGAAGCGTGCGTACTTCGGCGGCGGCGCCGTCTGGGCCCCGCTGACGGTCGACCCGCAGCTCGGGCTCGTCTACGTCGGCGTCGGGAACCCGGTTCCGTACAACGGCAACGTCCGCGGCAAGGGCAAGGAGCTCTTCACCGAGTCGGTCCTGGCCCTGAACGCGACCACGGGCGCGTACCGCTGGCACTACCAGGAAGTCCACCACGACATCTGGGACTACGACACGGCAGCGACGCCGCTCGTGCTCTTCGACCTGAACATCAAGGGTCAGCAGCGCAAGGTGCTCGCGAGCATGGGGAAGACCGGCTGGGTCTACATCCTCGACCGCCGGAACGGCAAGCCGATCCTCGGCATCCCCGAGCGGAAGGTGCCGCAGAACGCCGCGCAGCACACGTGGCCGACGCAGCCGATCCCGAACGGCGAGCCGTTCGCCGCGCAGTGTGCGGACAAGAAGGTCTGGTCGAAGTGGAAGGCTCCCGACGGGAAGCCCGTGAAGGTCGGGTGCATCTTCACGCCGTACACCGACAAGCAGTACACGGCGTTCGCACCGACCGCCCTCGGCGGGACCGACTGGCCGCCCTCGAGCTACAGCTCGAAGACCGGCTTCATGTACATCTGCTCGAAGGACAGCTCCGGCGCATGGAAGGCGCTGCCTCCGGTGAAGAAGGGCCAGCTTCAGCCGCTCGGCAACTTCTTCCAGGTCGAGGGCGTCTTCCAGCCGAAGGGCAGCCCCGGCCTGAAGCCGGTCGGACGCGTCGTGGCCATGAACATGCGCACCAACCGGCGCGTGTGGTCGGTCCCGTTCGCGGCAGGCGACATGTGCTACAGCGGCATGATGTCGACCGCCGGCGGGCTCGTGTTCGTCGGCCGGAACGACGGCCGACTGCAGGCCTACGACGACCAAAGCGGCAAGCTCCTCTGGTCGTCGCCCACGCTGCTCGCGAGCGTTGCCGCACCGCCGATGACCTACACGGCCAACGGCAAGCAGTACGTCGCGGTCTACGCGGGCGGCAACGGGATCGCGGTCGGTTCGGGGACGGCCAAGGTCAAGTTCGGGTCCGACCTGTACACGTTCGCGCTTCCTTCCTAGGGCGGCGCCGACGCGAATCGCGAAGAGGGGCCGGCAGCAGCCGGCCCCTCTGTTTTTACGTCGCTGTTTGACGCCGCTGTTTTACGTCGACAAAACGCGAATGCGGGTTGATGCCTGCTAGCGTCCAAACGCACGCCCACGTCAAGTTTCGACAATTGTTCCAGGAGGGTCTCGATTTCATGAAGCTGTCCATCGGAGTCCTCGCCGTCGTGGCCGTCATTGCGGCCGGTCTCTTCGCGACGGTCGGGTCGGCGTCACCGCAGGCGACGAAGGTCGTCACCGTGAACGTGACGATGACCGACTTCCACTTCAAGCTCGCCCCGGCCACGAAGTTCAAGCACGGCGTCAAGTACACCTTCAAGGTGACGAACAAGGGCGCCGCGCTGCACAACTTCGACATCCAGACGGTCAAGGCGTCGAAGGTGATCTCGCGCGGGAAGACCGCCAGCATCACCGTGACGTTCAAGAAGGCCGGCAAGTACCAGTACATCTGCGACGTCCCGCGCCACGCCGAGCTCGGCATGGCCGGTTTCCTGAAGGTCTCGTAGCGCCGTTGCCTGTGCAGAGGGCGGGCCTCGCCCGTCCCTCTGCCAGCGCACCGCGCACATAGGATCGACGCGTGACCGAGGTGATCAAACCGGAGACGTTCGACGTGGCGATCGACATCGCCGATCGCTTGCGCCGCAACGTCGACACGGTGGTCCTCGGCAAGGACGACGCGGTCACGCTCGTGATTGCCGCGCTCGCCTGCGGCGGGCATGTGCTGCTCGAGGACGTGCCGGGCACGGCGAAGACCGTGCTCGCCCGTGCGATCGCCGGCAGCATCGACGGCGCAGCCGCGAGCCGCATCCAGTGCACGCCCGACCTGCAGCCGACCGACGTCACCGGCCTCTCGATCTGGAACCCGCAGTCGCGCGCGTTCGAGTTCCAGGCCGGCCCGGTGTTCGCGAACGTCGTCGT
>Ga0136846_1223193_pt1 | contig 21609 bp, 23 predicted proteins | sample HopSoiMetagenom2_FD_96841 | JGI IMG/M metagenome (GOLD analysis project Ga0136846, IMG submission 96841) | Grasslands soil microbial communities from Hopland, California, USA - 2 Assembly 2016 (version 4) | ecosystem: Environmental > Terrestrial > Soil > Grasslands | place: USA: Hopland... | reverse complement strand
TCGCGCATCTTCGAACGGCATTCGAGATGAGCGAGCGGCGGGCGTGCAAGACCATCGGCTGCTGCCGGATGACGGTTCGCCACAAGGCGAGCCGTGGCGACTATGGGGACCTGCGGGAGCGGATGAAGGCGATTGCGCATGAGCGCCGGCGCTTCGGCTATCGCAGCCTGCACGTGCAGGCTACAGACCGCTCGGCTGGTGCGGCGGAACTGTTATTTTATACCGCGAGGCGTCGACACGTCAAAGTCCATAGCAGCTCCGAACTGCTGTGCCGAGATTGGTTCGGACTTGAACAATAAGGCGTGTCTTTATCGCGAGTTTTGGTTCGCGATGCGGCCCGGAGGGCAGACTTTTTGTACCGTGAAGTGAGTTTGCGCCGGGAAGGAACGTTCCTCATTTTCGTGCATTCCTCGTAATATGCATCCATCAACTCCGGGATCCAAACCTTGTTACTCACAGACCGTGCAACCGCCATCGACGAAGCCGACAGCCTTTCTATCGTCGATCTCATTCCGGCATTGCGCGCCTTCGCGCGCACGTTCTGCCGCGTGCCGGACGACGCCGATGACCTCGTCCAGGAGACCTTGGCCAAGGGTCTTTCCAATCTCGACAAATTCGAGCCGGGAACGCGCATGAAATCCTGGCTCTTCACCATCATGCGCAACACGCATTATACGCGCGTCAAGGCCGCGGCGCGCGAGGCGCCCGGCCTGCTCGACTGCGCCTCCAGCCGTCCTGTTACGGAAGCGTCGCAAGACTGGTCCATGCAGAGCAGGGAAGTTCACCATGCGATCCAGAAGCTGCCTGAACACCAGCGCGAGGTTCTGATGCTGATCGGCGTTCTCGGCGTCAGCTATGAGGAGACAGCCGAAATTTGCGGCTGCGCGGTTGGAACCGTCAAAAGCCGTCTCAATCGTGCGAGGGCCAGCGTACTGGAGTTTCTGGGCGAGACGTCATCGCAAGCGTTGGTGGAGAGACGGCACCCGTTGGCCGAGAATCATTGGGATTCTGATGCCGGCTGAGGGCGATCGAACGTCAGTTCGTCGTTTCGTGCCGCCGCTTTTTAATAAGCGCGTTTTGCAGTTCGATTGCGAGTTGCGTCAAGCGATCAGGAACCTTCTCCTTCTCGATGGCACTCAAAAGTGTTGTAATCTCGCGATCGACGCCCAGGCTGGCCTGGGAGGCGAGATTAGGTGGGCCGGTGCGAGACATGATGTTTCTCTTAACAAATTATAATAGTTCCTTCGCCTCACTGTCACCACAGACGGCCGACGTTTGCAATGCGCTCCCGGCAACAGGCCCGATTTGCTTCGACTCTGCACAGGATTCTGGCGAGAATCTGCAGCGTTCCGCCGGATCGACTCAATCGGTTGTCCGCAGCCACGGTGGGATCAATCTTCCGAAATCCGGTCGGCTGCATGGTCCTGATATTGGTCGGACTTCGTCCGATTGCCGTCGAGGCCGCGTTGCTCGGTATGCTGCTTCTTATCCCGGTTGGACAGCATGTCATTTTCGCAAACCATCGCCTTGGGAAAATTGGTTGCAGCTCCCGTTCCCGAGCCTTTGCCCTGGCTGCCGCGGCCGATGTGCTTCTTACCGCCGGATGCCATCTTGCGTCTCCTGGTTTTGCAATCGCATCGACCCAAACTACGCTTCGCCTGTTATGTTCCGCCGGCGCGCCGGAGCACAAATGCCGTGCCGTCCCAGCGGCTGAACGGCATCTCGCCGTAGAGGACAAGCTGCATCCCGCATGCGCCGGCGAGGCGCATGATGTCGGATCGATCGAGCGCCGGCGAATCGCGATACGAGTAATTCAGGATCGCTGTCAGGCCTTCTGGTTTCAAAACCCGTGCTACCTCCAGAAAGTGCCGTTCAGCCACGCCCGCAAGCACCAGATAGGGAAAGCTGTCGACGGCCAGCACGCCGTCGAAGATCGCATCGTCAAAAGCCGCAAGATCAAAGCCAGTGGTTCGATGGAATTCCACATTGGCGATCCCAACGCACCGCCGTCGCGCTATGGCAATCATGTTCGGCGAAATGTCTGTGCCGATGACACGGCCCACCTTGCTGTGCAGCGCGCTTTCGAACCTGCCTATGCCGCAACCGATGTCCAATATGTCCTTGTCTCCGCCGGTGAGGCCGTTCTGCTCCAGCCAGTCGACGATCTCATGCGTAGCAGCCGCAAGTTTTTCCTCGTCGCCGAGCGACGAAAGCTGCACGCTGGCGGCCGGCGAAAGCGCCGATGCCCGGTCGAAGCCGTTGGCCAGTCGAGCAATGATTGTCGCTGGTGCTTCATCGCTGCCCGCCTGATGGCAAACCGAAGCCGCTGTAGCGCGAATTGCATCGAGGATCTGCGGCTGATCGGAAAGCATGCCGGCGACCTGCCCCAACCATGCCCGCTGGCAAATGTCATTGGTGCGCAGGCTCACGGCAATTGCGGCCAGTCCGTCTGCATCGGTTTCGGCGCTGACATGGACGGCCAGCCTGGCAAGCGCGACCTCGGCGGGGAGGGCGTGCAGAAGACACTGTTCGAGCACGCTCAGCGCAATCATGCGTGGCGATTGTGCGCCGAGCGCGCTCACGGCGCCTGCCGCGTCCAGATCTTTTGCGTGGTCCATCGATCCAGAGCTCCCCAACTGTATTTGTAGCCTTCGCGGCCGCGCAGGAAGTCGAATTCACCGCCGCCTTCCCGGATTGCCTCGGTGATGGCGTTGCCGATCAGGATCGCCCCTGGACTCTCTTCGCCATAAGCGGGGTCGAAGCCGCCGAGATAGGCATAGGCACGGCTGCGGTGGTGAAAACCGTAGTAAGCGCCGACAACGGCGTTGCTGATTTTTATCGTCCAGCATCGTGCCAGGCCGTTGGCGCTAAGCCGCGGCAAGGCATCGCGGTGAAATTCAACGGCGGCTGAATCTGCCAGCACGCCGCCGCCATGCCCGGCCCAGCGAGCGCCGTGCAAACGGGTGAGCTCGTGGAGGAAAAATTCGGGATCGGTTTGCGCCGGCGCGATCTCGACGCGGCCTCGCCGCAGAGCCGCGTTGTAGGCGCGTCGCAATTGACGTCTCCTTCTGGAGGGGACAGATCCGGTCAGGGTTTCATCGCCGGCAAGAGCGAGTATCGGACAAGCGGCGTGATCCGCATGCTGCTCCTCCCGCGTGCCGGCGATCGCCATGGCAGAGGCAATGGATCCTGCCGGCAGATCCGGCAGGATCCACTGCGACCAGTCCAGCGAGAGCACCGCCTCGGCGATCGCGGCACCGACATGCGACTCCGCGCCGGGGGCGCACAGAATGTCGAGGTAGTCGCTGAGCGAAATCCCGACCGGCAGCAGCCGTGATCCTCCAGCGTGCGCTTCGACATAAAGGGGCGCAAGACCAATGAGATCGTTGTCGCTCCACACTGCGATCACCGCGAGATCGCCCGGCGCGAACGCACGCCACCACGGCAGCAGCCAGGCAGGCGACTGAAACGGCGTCGCCGAGGCGCTTTGTGACCACAGCCGCCACCAGTTGGATTCGATGCTCTCGAATGAATCCTGGTCGCGAATGATCCGCGTGCACGAACTGTTCACTCGGCGGCTCCGCGCCACCGGCGCGATGCGCCGAGCTTGGCCAGTGCGCCATAAGTATCCATGTAGGAGGACACCATGCGCTCAAGCGAAAAGCGACGGCATGCCTCTACCCGGCAGGTTTCATTGTCCAGTTCAGCCGAGGCGACGATCGCCTTCGCCATTTCATCGACGTCGTTGACGAGGAAGCCGGTCCGGCCGTGTTCGACGACATCGGGCAGAGCGCCGTTGGGAAAGGCAATGACTGGCGTGCCGCAGGCAAGGGCCTCCATGGCGACGAGCGAACTCGTCTCCGCGGCAAGGCTCGGCACCACCAGGCAACGGGCAGTGTTGAGAAGACGTCGCTTGGCGCGGAAGCCGAGTGGCCCGAGGAGACGCCGATGCCTGTCGAGCTGAGGACGGACCTCATCGTTAAAGTACCGGATATGCGTTTCATACGGATAAAGCCGGCCGCCGATGGCCAGCGGGACTTGCGCCTGGCTGGCGGCTTGCAGCGCCAGATGAATGCCCTTTTCCGGACAGATGCGACTGAGTAGGAGCGCGAAGTTGCGCCGGGACGACGGCCTGCTGAGCGCTTCGGTATCGACGCCATTCGGGATCGGCGCTCTCAGCCGGGCTCCTGCCGGTGCCGTTCCATGCTGCGCCTCCGAGACCGTATGCAGCCAAAGATCGTCCCGCGACGGCGCAAGCGTCTCAGCCGGATACCAGCCGAGCGGCAGGTGCAGCGTCACCAACGTCGGGCCATCCTCTGGCAAATAGGCATTAAAATCGATGCCGTGCAGGTGAACGACGTCTATCGGCCAGCGTGCCCGCGCCTCGGCAATCGCCTTGCGCTGCGCATTCTGGGCCCGGCTCTTGGCCGCGTCGTCCAGGGTTCGCGTTTCGGCGGGTATTTCGACCAGAGTGCCGACGGCACGAGATCCTTCGCAACCGACAACGATGGAGTGATGTCCTTCTCGCACCAATGCACGATCGAGCATCGACAGCACCTGCTCGGCGCCGCCGACGGCATCAGGCCCGATGGGTGCGAGCGGATAAGCGACGTTGAGCACGGTGAGGGTCATTGGCGATCGAGCCCGAGCTCTTCGGACAGGACCTGCGGGTGCTGATCATATGCAGGCATGGCGGGCTCATGCGGCCGAAGCTCGAGGCGCGGGTGCCGTGGCAGCGGTAACCCCTGGCGCATAACGGCGGGTCATCGCTGCACAGAATTCGGCGAATTCCTCAGGTATTTGCGGCGCGCTGGTGTGGTGCGGTTGCAGGCCGCGATGCTCCGGCGTGAAGCAGAAGGTGACGGTGACGTCAAAATCCGCAAGCGCCGTCATCTGCCTGTCGAACCAGTCGAGTGCTTTCGGCCTGAAACTGTCTGCCCAGGAAAGACCGGTCCGCACATTGGTGACGCCAAGCCTCTTCATCCACGCGACCGCGTCGTCCAGGCGAGGGTCTTCGAAATGGAACCACTGTACCAGCCCCATCTGCGGTGTGTGACGCACGAACTCTTCAAGCGCCGGCTTGGGCGTGCCATCCTCGCGCAGCAGGCCCATGTAGAAGTGGCGGTAGTAGGAAGAGCCCTCCGCCTCGCGGTGGCGGGTCGTCGCCCCCCATGCACGCGGCAGATCGTAGAGACTGTACCACTGGATGCGCGGGGCGTTGCCGAGCAGCAATTCGGCTGTCCGACGCAGGCCCCAGAGCTGGATTTCCTCGGCGCCGAAGGTGGAGACACCGACTTCGCTGACCCAGACAGGCAGATCGGTGACAGCCGAAATCTCTCCGAGCTTCTGCGGCCATTCGTGAATCTGCCAGAGGTTCCAGTCGAGCGGGAAGCCATGGACGGCGACGGCATCGACATGGTCGAGCACGCCGAATTCCTTCATGCGTGTCACGAAACCGGCATCGATCGGAGATATCCCGCCAAGCACCTTGGTGAGGGCGCCGTTCTCCCTGGCGATTGCATCGGCGGCGAGGATTGCCATCTCGGCGAAACGGCTCCAGTCCGGATCGAGGTCGGGATCCCAATGGGACTTGTTGTTGGGCTCGTTCCAGATCATCGCGGCTTCAATCATGGGTTCGTCCTTTCGCGGGATAGACGGCGCCGCCGCCGCCCGGCTCGCCGGCAACACGGCAGAAAAACACCTCATCTTCCGGGTGCTGCATGATTTCGAAGCCGGCGCTTCGTAGCATCGCTTCGGTGCAGGAGCGGTTGGGAATCCACCAGTTGGTCGGATCGTTGGCGTAGCGATGCTCGATGAAATGCAATTTCGGGAACGCGGCGCGATCGAATAGATCATGCGTCCAGAAATGATAGTTCTCTTCGACCGGGAGAGTCTCGTTGCTGCCACGCTGCATGGACTGGAAAACCAGGAGGTCATTTGCGACATGCTGGCGGATGAGATCGAGCGCCAGCAGCGGATGGCGCAAATGGTACAGCACCCCCATGAACAGCACGATGTCGAAGGTCTCACCCAACGCGCCGACGTCATAGACCGAGAGCTGGCGAAACTCGATCTCGCAGTCCGCGATCTCGGCGGCAAAACGCGCCTGCGCCAGGTATGCTTCATCGAAGTCGACGCCCAGCACGCGTTCTGCGCCGCGCCTTTTCATCTCGATGGAGTAGAATCCGGCATTGCAACCGATGTCGAGCACGGACTTGCCTGACAAATCGTGCGGGATGGCGTCTGCGAATTTTCGCCATTTGATGAAGGGGTAATTGCCGAGGAAATGATCGGGGGCGGTCTCCACGCCGCCCAGTTCCATGTTGTGGAACCACGGCCCAAGCGCGTCGATGCGAGCCTTAAGCTCAGCATTGGAATGCAGCATGGCTAGCCTCCTTCGCCCGGAAAGGATGGAATGCCTGACCGGCCCTGCGGCAAGACCATCAGCATCGCCTCTTCGTCCGGAGTTTCGTTGTTCTCGAGCAGTCGCAGAGCCGTGCGGTAACCATTGAAGGTTCCGACGTCGACATAGGCGCTGCCAGCTTTGGCTGCAGAGGCTTGGCCGCCGGCGGCGAGATAGGCGTTGACCAAGGTGCCGAAATACTCGTCGCGGCCATCCCGCTGGCGCCAAAGCGCGGCGAGCTGGTGGAAGATGTCGCCCGGCATCTTGAAGGCACCCCAGATCCAGTTCGACGCGGCGCCGCGTTGCTTGACCTGGATTTCTTTGACGCGGCCGTCCTGGTCGAGCACCACGGCATCGAAAAGCTCCGGCTGCTCCACCGGAAACAGCAGGAACGACAGCTGGTCGTCGGGCAAGTGGCAGAAACCGTCTTCGGGGAACCAGATGGTGTCCGGCAGGCCGACCAGAACCGTCTCGTCAGGCGCGACCAGCGGCGCGGCGCGGAATATCGCATCGCAGAGGCCGACCGGCGAGGGCTGAGTGACGAAGATCGCGGCCGCGCCTTCGTAGCCGGCGGCGTAATATTCGAGGATGTCCGATTTGCCCGATCCGATGACGAAACAGATTTTGTCGACCCCGTTGCGCACCATGCGCCGCACCAGATATTCGCTGACGGCGCAGGGACGCTCGGTTTGCCCGTCCATCCGGCTGCCGACCGGGAGCAGCTCCTTCGAAAAACCGAGCGGCTGGATGCGGCTGCCGCGACCGGCCGCAGGTATGATGCCCAACATCAGACAGCTTCCTTCATTGGTACGTTCGCGGGGACCTGCAAGGCATTGTTCAGCATCCGGTCCAGTTCCGCCGCACGCCGTGCCGAGGTGTGTTCGCTGAGAACACGCTCGCGGGCCCGGCTGCGGATGGGCCGGAGGTCGTCGTCCGGGAGGCTGAGCGCGGCAACGACATCATCCGTGGAATTGGCAAGCAGGATCTCGCTTCCCGGCTCGAAGAAACGGTCCAGGCCCGGCCAGTCATCGGAGATCACCGCTGCCCCGCACGCCGCTGCCTCGAACAGCCGGCCCGAAGGACACCAGCCCGTCTGCGCCATCGCCTCACGGGTGACGTTCAGCGTCAAGCGCGACGAGCAGAAGAAGGCGGGATGGTCGGCGGGCGGCAAATGCCTGACGAAGAAGATGTTCTTGCTCCACGGGAATTCTGGCGGATACTGCGCTCCGCCGATGATGAAGCGCCGGTCTGGTAAACGGGCCGCAGAAGCGACCAGGAGTTTTTCGACACCGGCCTGACGATCCGCCGCATAGGTTCCGAGATAAGACAGATCGGCGGCGAACTCTGCCCTTGGCTGGGCGGGGCGATGTCGTTCCGGGTCGACATGGCCATAAAGCGGCAGGACGTGGCGCGCGCCCAGGACATTTTTCAAAGCGTCGAGAGCCGGCCCGCCGGTGTAGCTTAGCACCAGATCGAAATCGCGCAGTCCTTCGGGGCCGAAGTAGGGCGGATAGTCTCCGCGCGCTATCCTTGCCAAGGTCACCGGTGTGTCGAGATCATAGAAAACCGTCAGCCCGCGGCAGCTTTGCTGTGCAAGCCGGGAAGCTTCGACCGCATCGGGACAATAGGAGGTGACAATGACGATATCGGCATGCCGGACTTCGTTCTCCGCAGCGTGCCGGATGTCCTCCCAACTCGGGTAGAGCACGACATTGCCGCCATCGAGCTGATGGAGATCCCTGGTGCCCGCGTAGTAGGGGGTGTCGTGCTCGAAGAAACTGGTGGACCAGCCCAGCCGCGCCAATGAGCGGATGAGCCCACGCCAAAGTGTGGCATGTCCATTCCCCCAAGACGAGGTGACGGTGAGACCGAAAATGAGCATGCGCATTCGGCGACTCCGTCAGGCGCTTTCGTTCAGGCGGATCAGCTTGGAACCCCAGTCGCCATGGACGATCGTGGTGATAGAGGCGGGCTCGATATCGAAGCGGAAGCACTCCCCGAGCTGAAGCCCGAGCACTTTACAAACGGCGGCCTTGATGACGTCGGCATGGCTGATCAGGGCAACACACTGGTTCTGCGCGGTCTGGCGCACCGTATCCATGACCGCGACCACGCGCTGCTGAACATCCTGCATGGTCTCGCCGCTCGGGGTGCGCGCGCTTTGACGTTGACTGTTCCACATCTGCCAGGCGGCATCGCCGTTCAACTCGTCGAATGTCTTTCCCGACCAGGCGCCGAAGTCAATTTCATCGAGCTCCTGGCAGATCGCGATCTTGTCGACGGCGCAGGCGATCGCCATAGGCTTGGCGGTTTCCAGGGTGCGCTCGCGCGGGCTGCTGCAGATCGCAGCCAGCGGTTCGCGCGCCATGCGGCGGGCCAGGTGCAGGGCTTGCGCCCGGCCTGCCGAGCCGAGACAGACGCCGTCCATGCGACCGGCCAAATAGCTGCCGACATTGTCGTGCGCGGCGTGCCGGATCAGGAAGAAAGTCGTCGTCATTCTGCAGCGTCGAGCATCGTCTCGTCCCTGCCGGCGATGAAGTCGAGCGTGCGTTGACGAGCTTCGGCGTCGGTGAATTGTTCCGGTGGCGACTTCATGAAATAGCTGCAGGGGCCGGTCAGGGCTCCGGCAATTCCGCGGTCGAGAGCGAGCTTGGCGCAGCGGACGGCGTCGATGACGACACCCGCTGAATTGGGCGAATCCCACACTTCCAACTTGAGTTCCGCATTCAAGGGAACGCCGCCGAAGGTCGTGCCCTCGACACGTATGTAGGCCCATTTGCGGTCGGTCAGCCAGGGAACATGGTCGCTGGGACCGACATGAATGTCGCCTGCCGCGAGGGGGACGTCGATCTGGCTGGTGACGGACTGGGTTTTCGAGATCTTCTTCGACTCCAGCCGCTCACGTTCGAGCATGTTGAGGAAATCTGTGTTGCCGCCGAAATTGAGCTGGTAGGTGCGGTCGATGCGCACGCCACGCTCACGGAAAAGGTTGGCCAGCATGCGATGCACGATTGTTGCGCCGACCTGGCTCTTGATGTCGTCTCCCACCAGCGGCAGTCCGCGCTCCTCGAAGCGATGGCGCCACTCCGGTCGAGAAGCGATGAAGACGGGTATGCAGTTCACGAAGCCGCATCCTGCTTCGAGCGCGCATTCGGCATAAAAGCGTGTCGCCTCTTCCGATCCGACCGGAAGATAAGACACCAGAACATCGGGCTCGCTTTGCCGCAGCCGGGCGACGACGTCGACGACCGGTTGCTGCGACTCTTCGATCTCGTCGCGCAGATATTTGCCGATGCCGTCCAGCGTCGGACCGCGCTCGACACGAACGCCGGACGGAGGCACGTCGGCGAAGCGGAAGGTGTTGTTGGGTGCGCTGTAGATCGCCTCGGCGACATCGCGTCCGACCTTGCCCTCCGCCACATCGAAGGCGCAGACGATCTCAATATCATCGACATGGTAGCCGCCGAGATCGGCATGCATCAGCCCGGGTATAGGCTCGTTGCTCTTGGCGTCGCGATAGTAGGTCAGGCCTTGCACCAGGGAGGATGCGCAATTGCCGATGCCAACGATACCGATACGAACTTTCTTCGATGCCACGAAACCGCTGCCTCTGCTTTTTAAGGTAAGTTCCTGGCGCCGAACCGTGAGCGGCCCGGAATGTTCCTTTGCAGAGCCCAAAAATTGCGTTGCCGGGTTGCGGAGCGAAAATGCAGCGTTCGCGTTGGCGGCTAGGCAGCAAGGCAGAGCGATGATCGTCTTCGGTGACCACAAGCGGAAGTGCCGCGCCGGCCGGCTCGCCGAGGCAGCGAGCGCGGCTGCGACCAACATCAGCGCGATGCCGCCGGGCCTCGAGCGGCATTCCGCTCTGGTCAGGCTCTTCGTCAACGTCTCTGAGCTGGTTCAAGGCCTTGCCGACGCGGAGTTCGAGGTCGCAGGAGTCGACCGCAACTCAGCCTCGCAGCAACGCGGCGCACAAATTCTGGTCGCGCTGGCCTCCGAGGTCGCGCGGTCCTGGCGAAGCGGATTTGCCTCTGCCGGTGCGCTTGATTGTGACATATCGCGGATGTTGGCCAAACTGGATCGGCAGGCCGAGATCACAACAGGGGCCGCTGAAGGCTATGCCCATTATGCGCTGTATCCCGAAACCTATCTTGCTGCCGCGCAGCAGTCCGGCCTCGACGCCAACACATGCGTCATCGGCCTCCGCAGCATTGGTCTGGGGCTCGCCGCAATGGTCGCCGCCGCTCTCGGCGCGCCGCCGCCCGTTAGCGTGCGCCCGGTCGGGCATCCGTTTGCCCGGCGCATTTCCGCCGCGCCTGATCTAATCGGTCGCTGGCTTCTCAGTAAGGCGGCCAGCTATGCTATCGTCGACGAAGGTCCCGGTCTGTCTGGCAGCTCGTTCCACGCCGTTGTAAGCTGGTTGCTTGACCAGGGCGTCGATCTCGACCGCATCCATCTGTTCCCGAGCCATCGAAACGGCCCGGGCGGAAAAGCAACCGAAGATATCCTCGCCACCTGGTCTCGCTGCCGCATCCATTGCGTGGATTTCGAACGCACGTTCGACGGCCGGACGGCTGCGAAACTCGCCGACTGGGTGGGCAAGCTTCTGGCCATGCCCGATGTTCAGTTAATTGAGATATCCGGCGGAGGGTGGCGCCATCATCTGCCTTTGTCGCCAGGGCAGTGGCCGCCGATCTTTGCTGGCTTCGAACGACGCAAATTTCTAGCGTCAGCCGGGGCAGGGCGTTGGCTGGTCAAGTTTGCCGGACTTGGCGAGAGCGGCTTGCATAAGCTGCGCACAGCCACATTGCTCCAAGAATCCGGGTTCGGGCCGCTCGTCGCAGGCCTCTGCCACGGTTTCCTGGTCGAGCGTTGGGTCGAGGCGAGCAGGTTTGACGGCGCCGGGGTATCCAGAGAAAGGTTTATCGGATGGCTCGGGCGCTATCTTGGCTGGCGCGGCGCCCATCTTCGGACATCCGAGACTGGTGCTGCGCCCGATGCGTTGGCAAGCATGGCAGTGCGGAATTGTGGAGAGGCATTGGGGCCAACCAACGCGGTTCATCTACGCCACTGGTTCGAAGCCCGACCGCTGCCGCAATCCACACATCGAGTGCAGATCGATGGGCGCCTGCACCCATGGGAATTCCTTTGTTGCGCCGACGGTAAACTGCTCAAGACGGACGCTCTCGATCACTGTCGGTCGCACGACCTTATTGGCTGCCAGGGCGTTGAATGGGACATTGCCGGCGCCGTTGTCGAATATGATCTTTCGGATCCCGAGCTGCTCCAGCTGACGGTATGCACGGAGGCTGCAATGCATCGCGCAGTTGATCGCGAATTGTTGAGCTACATGCTGCCCTGCTATCTCGCTTTCCAATTGGGATTGTGGACCATGGCCGACCAGGCTGAGACCGGTGAGAGCGACCGACTGCGGCCTCTCATCGAGCGATATCGGGTGCGCCTGTCCCGCTTCGTGGATCAGATGGGGCTGTGAAGCCGCCAGCCCTCAATCGAGCTTGCGCAGCATATCGGCTTCCTGCTCAAGGATAGCGGCTATTTCATCGCGACCCATATGCGTCATCATCAGGCTGACGCAGCATTCCAGATAGGTGATGGAAGCGCGGCGCAAGAACGCTGCCGTTTCCTCGGCCGCGAGCCGATCGAGGTCCTTGATACTTCGTTTTGGTTGCACCGCTTTGTCCTCCCTGCCGGTTGACGCACCAAACCGGCAAGTCTGCCGGTTGTTCCCATGTCCGGCGAGGAGGACGCCCGAACGGCGTTCTCACACCGAAAGGTTTTGCGCCTTACCGGCAACCGACCTTTTCACTGCGGTGATTGGCTCGATCATGCCGTCGTCCTGGTCGGCGAAATAGGCGATGGTCGGCAGCAAGCCTTCGCGCAGTGGCACCTTTGGCCGCCAGCCGAGCAGCGCCTTGGCCCGTGTGATGTCGGGCCGCCGCCGCCGCGGGTCGTCCTGCGGCAGGGGCAGGAATGTCACCGTCGAGCGTGTCCCCGTCATTTCGCGAACCAGGCTTGCGAGCTCAAGAATAGTAAACTCACCGGGATTGCCCAGATTGACGGGCTGACGCGGGTTGGGGTCGACGTCCATCAGGCGCAGCAGTCCCTCTACCAGGTCTGTGACGAAGCAGAACGACCTCGACTGGCGACCATCACCGAAAATCGTCAGTGGGCGTTTTTCGAGAGCCTGCACGACGAGATTTGAGACGATGCGGCCGTCGGCCGGATCCATTCTGGGACCATAGGTATTGAAGATCCGCGCGACACGAATATCGGCCCGGTCCGCCCGCAGATAGTCGAAGCAGAGCGTTTCCGCGGTTCGCTTGCCCTCGTCGTAGCAGGCGCGCGGCCCGGTGCAGTTGACGTGACCGAGATAATCCTCGTTTTGCGGATGCTGTTCGGGATCGCCATAGACTTCGCTTGTCGAAGCCTGCAGGAAACGGGCGCCTTTGGCGACGGCAAGTTCCAGGAGATTGAGTGTGCCGATCACACATGTGCGCGTGGTGTGAACCGGATCGGCCTGGTAGCGGGGGGGCGACGCCGCGCAAGCCATGTTGAAGATGCGATCGACTGGCTCATCGACCGTGACCGGCTGGCAGACATCCTGCCTGATCAGGCGAAAACGCGGCCGCCCGATCATCGCATTTATGTTCTCAAGCCTGCCAGTGAGAAAGTTGTCGACGCAGATCACCCTGTGGCCGCTTTCGAGCAAGGTCTCGCACAAATGCGAACCGAGGAAGCCGGCGCCGCCGGCAACAAGTACCGTCAGCCTTTGCGTCTTTCTGGATTGCCGCATTGCCTTTGTCTCCTGTCTGCCTGTCATGCTGCACTCTCCACGTCCCGATCGAGCACCGGACGTGCCTCATTTGGCTGCCTCAGCGCGGAAATGAATTCGCGTGCTCGCGCAGCCCCCGTGTGTTCGGCCAGGACAATCGTCTGGGCCTGCCTGGCCGTGCCCAACCTTGCCCGGTCGGATTGCCTCTCCATGATTGCGATGACGTCTTCGGCACTACCGGCCGTGTCGATCGCCGATCGCGGAAAAAAGCTGTCCAGCCCCGGCCAGCGGTCGCTGATGATCGGTGTAGCGCAGGCGGCGGCCTCGAACAGCCGCACGCTGGGTGACCATCCGGCCGCAATCATCGACGCACGGGTGAGATTCAGCGTGTAGCGCTGGCTGCTGTAGAAGGCCGCGTGCTCGGCGGGCGGCAGATGGTCGATCCGCTCGACATTGTCGGGCCAGACGATGTCGGACGGATATTGCGACCCGGCGACGACAAAGCGTCGATTCGGTAGCCTGCGCGCCGGCTCGATCAACAGCGTTTCCAATGCCTGCTGCCGGTCCGCACTATAGGTGCCGAGATAACCGAGGTCCCATCGAATGGCGACTTCGGTTCGATGGTGGCGCCTGGGATCGACGGAGCAATAGAGCGGCTCGGCGCGCCGCGCGCCGAACTCCGACTTCAGGCGCTCAAGCGTCGGGCCGCCGGCAAAGGAGAAATAGCAGTCGAAATAAGAGACCTGACGACGGACCAGATAGTCGCAATCGTTCTGCGCGAGCTTGGCCAGGGTCACCGGCGTATCGATGTCGTAGAAGCAGAACTGCCCCGTGCACAACGAGCCCAAGCTGTCGATTACGCTTATCCCTTCGGGAACGAAAGATCCCACCACCACAATGTCGGCCCGCTGCAGTTCTCGCTCGTAGCTGCGGCGCAATTCACCGACGGTGTCGTAGTAGCGCAGGGTGCAAAAATCGGGGTCGCGCAAATCCCGGTGGTGCGCATACCATGGCAAGTCGCGCTCGAGAAAAGTGACGCGATGGCCGAGCTCGTTCAGGCCTCTTAGCAATCCCCGAAAAGTCGTGGCATGTCCGTTACCCCAGGACGATGACAGGGAAAGGCCAAGGAAGACGATGTCGAGTTGCGTCCTCATTCCGCCGCCTCCGCTGTCTCGCTTTCGAAATGCCGCTTGAAGATGGCGTCCACCAGTTCAGCCCGCAGTGTGTAGGTATGATCGGCAAGAACGCGGCGCAGCGCCGCCGCGCCAATGGCTCGGGCTCTCGACGGCGAGAGCGTGCGCATGATCTCGGCGACGTCGGCGCCGTCTCTTGCGACCAGGATTTCGTCGCCCGGCGTCAAGAAAATCTCGACGCCGAGCCAGGCGTCGGTCACCAGGCATGCGCCGGCGCCGGCTGCTTCGAAAACGCGGGTCGCCGGCGAAAAGCCGTTGGCCGCCATGCTGTCTCGGCTGATGTTCAAGACCGCCTTGGGCGTGACGTTGAAGACGTTGTGGTCTCTCGTCCCGACATGGCCGAGCCATGTGACATTGGGCGGCAGCGGCTTGTCTCCCCAACCCGAGCCGCCAAGCAGGAAGCGCTGGCCGTCCAATGCCCGCGCCGGCTCGAGGAAGAACGCCTCGACGCGCGCCTCGCGGTCGGGGAGCCGGTTGCCCAGAAAGGCGAGATCGCAGGCAAAGCGGGGATTGCTGGCGACGGGATGATGCGTCTCCGGGTCGAGCGCGTTGTAGATGGGGATACACTCGGCTGCGCCCAACGCCCGGTATTCCCATACCACCGGATCGCCGCCGCCATAGGTCAGGACAAGGTCGATCCTGGTTAGCGCCTCGTGCAGGGGATGATCCGGATCGTTGCGCAGTTCATTGAGCGTGGCCGGCGCGTCGACATCCCAGAACACCGTCAATGCATCGGGCCGCGCATGGTCCAGCACCGCGCGCAGCAAGGCGTCGTCCTCGAAGCCGACGCCGCTTGCCTTGACGACGATGTCGGCCTGCGCGGCGCGTGCCGCGACCTGCATCAGCGCGTGCGGAGTGGCCTCGTAGACGACGACGGTGCACCAGTCCGGCGCTTCGATGTCGCGATGTTTCTGCCGGTCGAAGGCGTCAGGCTCGTAGAAGACGATATCATAGCCGCGCTCGGCAAGCGCCTTGAGCAGCCCCCGATAATAGGTCGCCGCGCCGTTCCAGTAGGACGAGAGCAGACTGGAGCCATAGAACGCGATTTTCATGCGGCGGCCTCCTTTGCCGGAATCTCTTTGGCCACGTGGCGATTGCCGCATCTGGCCAGAACGTCGAACAGTTCGTCGGCGCGGTGCCGGCATGTGTGCCGCGCGAAAATGGTTTCGATGCCGGATGCGGCCAGTGATCTTGCAAGCTCCGGATCGTTCAGTATGTCGCGCAGGTGCTGGCGCATTTCGGCGCCGTCGCGCGCAAACAAGAAATCCTGGCCGGCCCGAAACAGCCCCTCGGCGTCCGACCAGGGCGCAGAGACAAGAGGAATGCCGCAAGCCAGCGCCTCGAACATGCGGATGGTCGGAATCCCCGGCAGGCTTTCCCGGTAGGGCCGGCGCGGAATGTGCATCGTGACGCGGTGATGTGCGAACGCCTTCGGCACGTCGGCATTGGCGATCCAGCCTTCATAACGCAGGCCTGCGCCGGCCACAGCGGCGAGCGCCTCCGGCGGATAACGCACGCCGTGCACCGTTCCCGACAGGCCAAGCTCACGCGCCGGCTCGATCAGGAATTCCGTGATCTCGGCGCTGCGCTCGTCATCGCCCCAATTGCCGATCCAGATCAGGTCCGATCCCGGATGGATAGCGGAAGATGGCTTGATCAATCGGTCGTCGGCCGCCTCATGCCAAGTGAAGACCCGTTTGCCCCACCCGGCGCGAAGATAGCCGTCGCGCAAGGCCTCGCCGAAAACCAGGGCGCCGTCATAGTGTTCGAGATCCAAGGCCGAAATTGCTTGCGTTGCCGATACCGCCCGGTGGTGCGTGTCGTGGAAAAGAAGGGTGAAGTCGCCGCCATTGGCCCGCGCACGCCCAATGCGCGCGACGAGATCGGGCTCCGTCCATTCGTGGACGATCACCACATCGGCGTCAGAGGCCCAGGCCTCGTGATCGAAGGACGCGTCATAGGTCACCGGGATCAATTCCGGGAAATCCTTGCGGAAGCGTTCGACGGCAAAACGTCCTTGTTCGGCAAGGAGGTTGGAGCGGCTCCAGCCGTTGGCCGGCTCCAGCGCGATCACATGGTGTCCGCGCGCGACGAGTTCGCGCATGATGCCGCGCTGGAAATGCGCGTTGCCGTGGTTCCAGTCGGAGACGGCCGAATGGGTGTAGAATTGGAAATGCATGGCTAGCGCCCCGCCGCGGCCATTGCCGCCAGATCGTAGATTTCGCTCGTTGCGCCGGACTGGGCCGGCAGCGAGAACCTGCGAGCTCGGTCTGCCGCGTGCCTGCCGAGTTGACGCCGCAATTCGTCATCGCCCGCCAGCCGGGTGATGCAGCCGGCAAGCCCATGGGCATCGCGCGCCTCGAAGAACAGTGCTGCGCCGTCCCAGAGCTCGCGGTAGGTGGGAATGTCGGCGAGCACCAGCGGCGTGCCGGACGTCGCGGCTTCGAGCACGGCAAGCCCGAACGGCTCGTAGATGGACGGCGACACGAAGATGCCCGCTTTCGCCATCATCCGGCGCACTTCGGCATAGCCGACCCGGCCGAGCGTGCTGCAATTGTCGAGACGGGCAAGCTGCCCGTCGGGGCCATTGAGCGACCCGGCTGCGTAGACCGGCCACGGCGCGATCGCTGCCGCCTTGTCGAGAGTATCGGCGTTCTTGCCCTCGTCCCACCAGCGTGCCGCGGCAAACACGAAAGTATTGCGTCCTTCGGCGGTGGAGTCGGGAAGGGCGCCATTGTGGACGACTGACAGTCTTGCGATCGGCCCATAGCAGGCCTGCAGCGCGCCGGCATGGCTTTGGCTCGGCGCAATGACGGCATCGGCTCGTTCGAAACCTGCTCTGTGGCGCTCCCACTGCCAGACCCAATCGCCTGCGATGACGTCGCCGCGCACCGCATGCAGCCACGTCACCACGCAGGAATGCGATACCACGACGATTGGGCACCGAAGCTCGAGACCAACTGCCTGCGTCGGCGCATTGAGATGCACGAGATCGATGGCATGAGCGCTGACGAGCGCGTCGAGTTCTGCGGGTAGCCGGTCGAGATCGTTCTCGTTGCGGGTCATCCAGTCCGGCGGCGTCGTCAGCCACGCTAGGGTGGCAAAGGACCGCGCCTCAGCCGCCTGGTCTCGCGACGGCTCGGGTCCCAGCCCCGCCAGCACGATGCTGTTGCCCTCGGCTGCCATGGCGCGTGCCAGATCGAGCGAATAGCGCCACACCCCGCCAACGGCGTCGGTCGTCATCAGAATGCGCCGCGGATGACGGATCAATGACTGCAGCATGTCGCCTCCAACTCCGCCAGCGCACGTGGGCGTTTTTCCTGGATGTCGCTGAAGGTCTCGAAGGAGGCGAGATAGTGCTCGTGAGCACGTTCCCAGGCTAGATCGTCGGGCTCACCCCACAGCTCGCGATAGCTGGGCGAACTCGGATACGGATAAAGCGGCACCGGCTCATTGGCCCAGACGCCATTGTCGATGAGGTGCTTGCGCCAATAATCCACCAGCGCCGGATCGTCCTCGACGACGCCGATCAGATTGGCCTGCACGAAGGGGACATGACGGCGGGCATCGACCAGCAGCGCGGCGAGTTCCTCTGTGCCCAGCCGGCAGCGCTTGGCCAGCATTTCGCGGCCTTCAACGGTGAGGCTTTCGAGGCCAGCTTCGATCGACACGCAGCCGGCCGCGCCCAGCAGCCTCAACAGCTCCGGTTTCCAGAGATCGATACGGGTCTGCACGCCGAACTGGATGTCGCGCTCGACCAGCGCCTCCAGCAGGGCCTTCTGCGGCAGGAAGATTTCGTCGATGAAGTAGATATAGCCTACACCCTGAGCGATTAGCCCGTCGATCTCGGCCAAGACGGCGTCATGATTGCGGCGGCGATAGCCGTCGCGGAAATCGATCTTGGCACAGAAGCTGCAATTGTAGGGGCAGCCGCGCGACGCCTCCACCTCGGCGCCGGCACCGTGCTGGTTGGCATCGAACCGATGGTGATGATGCGCATGGGCCGCGATCCACTCGGAAGGCCAGTGCAAGGCAGGGTGGTCGACGAAGCGGCTTGCATGTGTACCGCCATTGGCGGCGAGCGCGCCATTGCAGAGGCGCGCCGTGTGCGGGACGTTTTCCCAGTCGTGGCGCCGGGCGAGATCGGCAACGATCTCCTCGCATTCGCCTTTGACGACGATGTTCACGCCCAGCTTGCGCAGCGTCGGGGCCGGCGTCGCCGACCCATGCGGTCCGACCGCGACGGTGCGGCCGCCGCGTCCCGCGAGATGGCCGAGGAATTCCGCCGGCACCCGCAACTCCGGCGGCGCGCAGCGCCAGAACAGATAGGTCGGCGCGGTGGTCACGACGCTCATATCGGGCGCGAAGGCTGCCACCCGCTCGGCAAGCATGGCGTTGTCAAGATTTTGCAATTGCCCGTCCAGCATCAGCACCTCGTGGCCGTCCGCTTCCAGCATTGCCTTGGAGTAGCCGAGCTCCAGCGGCAGATGCGGCTGGCGGCAGCCGAAATAGATGCTGTGTTCGTAAGTCCAGCAAGGATTGACCAGGGCGACTTTCATGCAACATACCTCGCGGCTTCCGGGCCCGGCGCCAGACGATGCCGCCGCAGCCAGTCGGCGAGGTCGCGAATGCCATCTCGCCATGATAATTTAGCCTTCCAGCCGAGCGCGGCTTCGATCTTGCGGGTATCGGCAACGAAGAACGGTTGGTCGCCGGTTCGCTCGCGGTCGTAATGAAGCGCGACTTTGCGGCCGTTCATGCTTGCGATCTCGGCCAACAGCATTCGCAGGCTGACAGCGTTGCGCGGTCCGCCACCCAAATTGAAGGCCTGGCCTTTGAGATGGTCGATCCCGGCAAGCACGCCGCGATAGGCGGAGACCGCATCGCTGACATGCAGGACGTCGCGCACCTGCCGGCCGTCGCCGTAAATGGTGATGGGGTGACCGGCCAGCGCGCTCAGCAGGAAATGCGCGACCCAGCCCTGATCCTCGGTGCCAAATTGCCGGGGTCCGTAGATGCAGCTCATGCGCAGTACCGCCGTGCGCAAGCCGTAGGACTTGGCGTAGTCGAGGACATATTGATCGGCCGCCCCCTTGGAACAGCCATAGGGCGTGCAGAAATCGAGCCCGACGGCCTCATCGACGCCGTGGGCGCGGATGTCGTCGTCGCAAGGCTCGTAGCGATCCCGCGCTTGCCGCACCGCGATTTGCGGCAATGCGCCATAAACCTTGTTGGTGCTGGCGAAAATCACCGGCGCGCCGGTCTGACGGGCGGCTTCCAGCACATGGAATGTGCCCCTCAGATTGACATCGAGATCGTCGCCCGGGTCGACAAGGCTGGTGGTCACGGCCGTCTGCGCGGCGAGATGGAATATGGCCTTCGCGGCGGTCAGCGTCGACATCATCGCCTCAGCATCGCGCACATCGGCCCGTTCCACGGCAAGCAGATTGCCGTGTTTTTGCGCCAGCCATTGCAGGTTCTGCTCGACGCCCGGACGGCTGAGATTATCGATGAACAAAACAGGATAGCCATCCGACAAGAGGCTGTCTGCGAGGTTTGAGCCGATGAAACCGCTGCCGCCGACGATGGCAATGGCAGCCTCCCGGTGATGGCTCATGAAACCAGTCCCCGCTCTTCCAATTCCCGCTTCATGTCAGCACCGCGGTCGATGGCGACGGTGTTGCGAACCCAGGCGACAAACTCGTCGAGTGAGTGCTCCAGCCGGTGTTCCGGTTCGAAGCCGAGCAATTCGTGCGCTTTTGAAATATCGGCAAAGCAGTTGCGGATATCGCCCGAGCGTGACTTGCCGAGGATTTCCGGCGCCAGGCCGGGTTCGCCCATCGCCTCGGCGAGCAGGCGGGCGACCTCGCTGATTGTGTAGGAGCGGCCGCTGCCGATGTTGATGGCGTGGCTATGCGCCTGACGCTGCTCCAGCGCCAGGCGAAAGGCACGCGCGACGTCGCGCACATGAACAAAGTCGCGCTTCTGCTCGCCGTCCTCGAAAATCATCGGCCGCTGGCCGTTCGCCAGGCGGGAGGCAAAATTGGCAAGCACGCCGGTGTAAGGGTTGGAAAGCGCCTGGCCGGCGCCGAAGACGTTGAAGAGGCGCAGCGCCACCGCGTCGATGCCGTAAGCCTGGCCGAAGATCAGCACGGCCCGCTCCTGCGCGTATTTGGTCAGCGCATAGATCGAGGCCAGATCGGCTCGCTTCTCTTCATCGGTGGGCACGGGCGCAAGCCTGTCTCCGCTGTCCGACAAAAGGTCCCATTGGCCGCTCTTGATGTCGCCGGCCTTGCGGCGCGCGTCGTCAATGCGCCGGCCGTCCGCGGTTTCGTAGAGGCCCTCGCCATAGATGCTCATCGAGGAGGCGACGACGACCCGTTCGACCGGCTGCTTGATCAATGCTTCCAAAATGATCGCGGTGCCGAGATCGTTGGTGCCGACATAACGGGCGATCTCGTACATGGACTGGCCGACACCGACTTCGGCGGCCAGGTGGACTACCGCATCGACATTGGACAACGCCTCAACCACGGCCTCACGGTCACGGATATCGCCCTTCATCAACTCGGCGCCGGCGGGAAGGGTGATGGCTTCGGCGCCATGCACCTGCTCCAGCAGTGCATCCAGGATGCGCACCTCGTAGCCATGTTCGACAAGCTCTTGGGCGACGTGACGGCCAATGAAGCCGCAGCCTCCCGTAACCAGTATGCGTTTCACGATCACTCCTCTGATTTGGCTCGGGCAAGATCTGGCTTTGGCGCCCCGAACTGCCGGGCAAAAGGTTTGTTCCCTTGCTTCAACAAAGTTCCTTCGCCCGAGCGTGCAACCAGGCGCCGCAAATCCGAACGCGAGGCGTTGGAACATTGCTCCTTCGCCGCTGTTAGGCTGCTCATCGGCCGACGGCGAGAAAGGGAAAGCGATGTCCGAAGCGAAAAAGACAACCAATCACGACGAAATCCGCAATTGGGTGGAGGAGCGGGACGGCCGTCCCGCCGTTGTCCGCACCGGCGGCAAGGGCGGCATCCTGCGCATCGACTTCGGCGAGCCTGAAGACACGCTCGAACCGGTCGAATGGGATGAGTTCTTCCGCATCTTCGACGAGAACGATCTGGCTTTCTTGCACCAGGAAGAATCCGGCAACGGCCGACAGAGCCGCTTCAACAAATTCGTGGAGCGCAGCGGCGCCACAAGCTGAGGCGCATCGGCGCAGCCACACC
>Ga0136846_1225530_pt1 | contig 21623 bp, 22 predicted proteins | sample HopSoiMetagenom2_FD_96841 | JGI IMG/M metagenome (GOLD analysis project Ga0136846, IMG submission 96841) | Grasslands soil microbial communities from Hopland, California, USA - 2 Assembly 2016 (version 4) | ecosystem: Environmental > Terrestrial > Soil > Grasslands | place: USA: Hopland... | reverse complement strand
GGCACCTCTTCGGTGTGCGCAACCTCCTCGGCGTCGAGCAAGTCGTCCCAGACGGCCGCTTCGAGCGCCATCTTGCGATGGTAGCCTCGGGTGACCGGGGTGCCCGCAGGGGCTGAGATCACACCCGCCGAACCTGATCCGGTTCGTACCGGCGAAGGGAGAGAGAAAGCAACGCGTGGCCGTCCCACGTGCATTGACGATCGCCACGTCCGATTCGGGCGGTGGCGCAGGGATTCAGGCGGATCTGAAGGCGTTCGCCGCCGCCGGTGTCTTCGGCACGTCCGTACTCGTCGCGCTCACGGCGCAGAACACGACCGCGGTGACGGCGGTGGATACGCTTCCACCCGAGTTCGTCCGCGCGCAGCTCGACGCCGTCTTCGATGACATCGGAGTCGACGCAGCCAAGACGGGGATGCTCTTCTCGCGCGACCTGATCGAGACGGTCGCGACGTACCTCGAGTCGCACCGCGTGCCGCTCGTCGTCGATCCGGTGATGGTCGCGAGCTCCGGTGCCGAGTTGCTCCAGCGCGACGCCGTCGCGGCGCTCGTCGAGCGTCTGTTTCCGCTCGCCGCCGTCGTCACGCCGAACCTGCGCGAGGCGGAAGCCCTCGCGGGTGGACCGGCCCCGCGTGCCGAGCTCGCACGGCGCATCCACGACCTCGGTGCGCCTGCCGTGATCGTCACTGGTGGCCACGGGGATGATCCCGTCGACCATCTCTTCGACGGCCGCGACGACATAGAGATCCCGGTCCGGCGCCACGCCGTTGCCGCGACGCACGGCGCCGGTTGCACCCACTCGGCCACGCTTGCCGCGCAGCTCGCGCGCGGTCTCGCGCTCGAGGATGCGGCGCGCGCCGCGGCAGACGCCGCATCGGAAGCGGTCCGCCACGGTCTCGTCGAGATCGGCGCGGGAGACGGGCCGGTCGACGTTCTCAACCTGAAAGGAAGCGAATGACGGTGTCACCGGGGGAGACGCTTGCGCGCCTTCGTGAGCGCAAGCCGCTGATCCACCAGATCACGAATTACGTCGTCATGAACGAGACGGCGAACGCGACCCTCGCGCTCGGCGCGCTGCCGGTGATGGCGCATGCCCGTGAGGAGGTTGAGGAGATGGTCCGCTTCGCCGGCGCGCTCGTGCTCAACATCGGAACGCTCTCGCCCCCCTGGGTCGACGCGATGCTCGCCGCCGGCCGTGCTGCAAACGAGGCGGACGTGCCGGTCGTCTTCGATCCCGTGGGGGCGGGCGCGACCACCTATCGCACCGAGACGGCGCAAAGGATCCTGGACGAGCTGCGCATCGCGGTGCTGCGTGGCAACCTCGCCGAGGTTGCAACGCTCGTCGGTGTCTCGGCCGAAGTCCGAGGCGTCGAGTCGGGTGCGGTCGCCGCCGAGCCCGCCGCGGTGGCGCGCGCCGCGGCGTCGGCTCTCGGTGTCGTCGCTGCGGTCACCGGCCCTGTCGACCATGTGTCCGACGGCGAGCGCGTGCTCGCGATCGCGAACGGCCACGAGCTTCTTGCGACCGTCACCGGGACCGGCTGCATGTCGAGCGCGATCACCGGCAGCTTCGTCGCCGCGAAGCCGGATGCGCCGTACGAGGCGGCGGCCGAGGCGCTCGTCGCCTTCGGAGTTGCGGGCGAAGACGCCGCGCGAGGCGCGAACGGCCCCGGCTCGTTCCACGTCAACCTCTACGACGCGCTCGCCGCGCTCGAACCGGCCACGCTCGACGGCCGCGCGCGGATCACGTGAGGCTGCATGCGATCGTGTCCGATCTCGAAGCCGCGCGGCGCGCGGTCGACGGCGGTGCAACCGTGATCCAGTGGCGGCTGAAAGACGTTCCGCAGCTCGACGCGGTCGAGCGCGGCCGCGCGACGCGGAGCCTGTGCGCGCGCCACGGCGTGCCGTTTGTCGTCAACGACGACATCGAGGCGGCGCTGATGCTCGGCGCCGACGGCGTCCATCTCGGGCGGGCGGACGCGGGCGCCGAGCGAGCGCACGATCACGGTCTCCTACTCGGGCGATCCGCTTCGGGCGTCGAAGAGGCGCGCGCCGTCTCCGACGCCGACTACATCGGTGCGGGCCCGGTGTGGGCGACGCCGTCGAAGGACGACGCCGATCCGCCGATCGGGCGCGACGGGCTTGCAGCGATCTGTGCAGCGGTCGACGTCCCGGTCGTCGCGATCGGCGGCATCGACGCGTCGAACGCCGCCGACTGCATCCGTGCGGGTGCGGTCGGCGTTGCGGTCATCCGCGCTGCCGCGGATGCGGCGGCGGTGCGCCGAGCGGTCGATGCTGCTCTCTGAGCTCGGCGAGGAAGGGCTGCTGCGAGAGCTCGAGCGGCGCGGGCTCGCTCGCGGAGTCGCCGACGACACAGCCCTGGTCGGCGACCTCGTCGTCACGCAGGACGCCCTCGTGGAGGGCGTTCACTTCCGGCTCGACGCGATCTCGTGGCGCGACCTCGGCTGGCGGGCTGCGGCGGTGAATCTCAGTGACCTCGCAGCCGCCGGCGCGTCGCCCGAGGCGTTGGTCGTGACGCTCGCAGCCCCGCGGGCGACCCTCGCGGAAGACGTCTTCGAGCTCTACGAGGGGATCCGCGAGACGAGCGTGGCGGTTGTCGGCGGCGACACGACCGAGGCGGCGCAGCTCGTGCTCAGCGTGACGGCGCTCGGCCACTCGGATCGTGTCCCTGGACGCGGCGGCGCGCTGCCCGGCGACGTCGTCGTCGTGACGGGCCCGCTCGGTGCGTCGGGCGCCGCGTTTCGAACCGGCGGTTACGTTCGGCCGCCGCTCCGCCTTGGCGAGGGACGCGAGCTCGCGGCGCACGCGCACGCGCTCATGGACGTGTCGGACGGGCTCGGCGTCGACTGTCGGCGGCTCGCGGACGCGTCCGGATGTGCGGTCGTAGTCGACCTCGAGCGCGTCCCGCTCGCGCCCGGCGCGCTGCTGCGCGACCTGTCGTTCGGCGAGGACTACGAGCTACTCGCCGCAGTCCGCGACGCAGGCCCCTTCACCCCGATCGGCAGGTGCGTCGCAGGAACCGGCGTTTCGTTTCGTCTGCACGGCGAGCCGTTCGAGCTCGCAGGGTGGCAGCATTTCGCTTCCTGACTTCCGACGCGAGCTCGTCATGTTTGCGGAGCCGCGCCGGACGTCGTGTCGTCAGAGCCAGTCGGAAAGCGCGCGCTCGTAGCGCTTGCGCGGGTGCGCCCCGACCAGCGTCTCGCGTGGTTCTCCTCGCTCGAAGACGATCGTCGTCGGGATCGACAGCACGCTGTACCGCGATGCGGTGACCGGGTGCTCCTCGATGTTCAGCTTCGCGAACTCCACTTTCCCGGACGTTCGGTGCTCGAGCTCGTCGAGGATCGGCTCGATTGCCTTGCACGGGCCGCACCATGGTGCCCAGAAGTCGACGACGACCGGAACGTCCGCGCCGAGGACGTCGCGATCGAACGTGTCGTCCTTGACCTCGAACACCACGCCATCGTAGCCCTGCCGTCGCCGCGTCCGACGTTCAGAACCGGCGCCTGAGCGCGGCGATGCGGAGCGCGGGAACCTTCCACACGGCCTCGGCGACGATCGCCCGGCTCATCTTCGAGCCGCCCTGTTCGCGGTCGACGAAATGGATCGGCACCTCGACGACGCGAAACCCCGCACGCAGCGCTCGGTAGGTCGTCTCGATCTGGAACGCGTAGCCCTTGCTGTGGATCCGGTCGAGGTCGATCGTCTCGAGGACGCGCCGGCGGTAGCACTTGAACCCGCCCGTGAGGTCACGGACGGCGACGCCGAGGAGAATCCGCGCGTAGAGCGACCCCCCCGCGGAGACGAACCTGCGGATCGCACCCCAGTCGCCGATCGAGCCGTCGCGGACGTACCGCGAGCCGATCACCAGGTCGGCGTCGGCTGCGGCTGCAATGAGCCGCGGAACGTCGTCGGGCGAATGCGAGAAGTCGCAGTCCATCTCGAGGACCAGGTCGGCGCCGTCGGTGAGCGCGCGGCGGAATCCGGCGAGGTAGGCGGGGCCGAGCCCCTCCTTGTGTGCGCGGTGGAGGACGTCGACATAGTCCAGCTCGCGGGCCAGCCGATCGGCGATCTCGCCCGTCCCGTCCGGGGAGTTGTCGTCGACGACGAGCACGCGGACGCCCGTGTGGCGAAGCGCTTCCACCATCGCTTCGAGGTTCTCGCGCTCGTTGTATGTCGGCAGGCAGACGGTCGCGCGCACCTGCGTATATTCCAGACGTGGCACGCGCTTTGCCTCGGAACAGCGACGTGGCCGATCAGCTCGAGTTGCTCGCCGACCTGTTGGAGCTCGAAGGGGAGGCGTCGTTTCGCGTGCTCGCCTACCGCCGCGCGGCGACGCGCATCCGCGAGACCGCGGGCAGCGTCGCCGAGCTCGCCCTCGCCGGCCGCGCCAAGGATCTGAACGGGATCGGCAAGACGATCGAGGAGAAGATCGTCCAGGTGGTCGAGGACGGCGAGATGCACGCGCTCACGAAGCGCAAGCACATCGTCCCGCCCGAGGTCGTGCTCTTCATGCGGCTTCCGGGGCTCGGGCCGAAGACCGCCGCGCGGATCTGGCACGAGCTCGGCGTCACGACGATCGACGACCTGAAGCACGCCGCCGAGAGCGAGCAGCTTCGAACGCTGGCGGGCCTCGGCGCGAAGACGGAGGAGCGCATCCTCAAGGCGCTCGCCGAGAAGAAGCAGGAGCCGTCCGACCGGCGGCTGCTCGGCGACGGTCTCGGCGCGCTGCTCGCCGTCGTCTCGGTGCTGCAGGCGCATCCTGCCGCGGTGGAGGTGTCGGAGGCAGGCAGCGCCCGGCGCCGCAAGGAGACGTTCAGGGACCTCGACATCATCGCCACGGCGACCGATCCCGAGGAGCTGACGACGTACTTCACGAAGCTCGCCTGGGTCGTCGAGGTCGTCGCGAAGGGGACGACGAAGGCGACCGTGCTCTCGAACGACGGGCTCCGGTTCGACCTGCGCGTCGTCCCGCCGGAGTCCTACGGAAACCTCCTTCAGCACTTCACCGGGTCGAAGGACCACAACATCGCGTTGCGCGAGCGCGCGGTGAAGGACGGCCTGTCGGTGTCGGAGTACTCGATCACCGTCGTCGAGACGGGAGAGGAGCTTCGCGCGGGCGACGAGGCTGCCGTTTACGAGCGGCTCGGATACGAGCTCATTCCTCCGGAGCTACGTGAGAACTCCGGCGAGCTCGAAGCGGCACGCGCAGGCGGGCTCCCGACGCTGGTCGAGCTCGAGGACATCAAGGGAGAGCTCCACTGCCATTCGACGTGGTCCGACGGCAAGCATCCGCTCGAGCAGATGGCGCTCGCCGCCCGCGAGCGCGGGTACGCGTACCTCGCGATGACCGATCACCCGCGCGCGACGCTTGCCGCGCAGGATGAGGAAGTCGATGCACTGAACGAACGGCTGAAGCCGTTTCGCATCCTCAAGGGCATCGAGGTGAACATCCGCGCAGACGGCTCCGTGTCGCTTCCGGACGGTGTCCTCGCACAGCGCGATTGGGTGATCGCGTCGCTGCACGGTGCCTTCGACCGGGATCCGACGGAGCGCGTGATCGCGGCGATGGAGAACCCCCACGTCGATTGCATCGGGCACCTGACGGCGCGCAAGATCAACATCCGCGGGCCGGCGCCGGTCGACGTCGAGCGGGTTGTCGCGAAAGCGGTCGAGACGGGGACGTTCCTCGAGATCAACTCACAGCCGAATCGCCTCGACCTTCGAGATACGCATGCGCGGCTCGCCGGCGAGGCAGGCGTCAAGATCGTCGTCAACACCGACGCGCACGAGTTGCGCGCGCTGCAGCACATCGAGATGGGCGTGGCGCAGGCACGCCGGGCGTGGCTGACGAAGGAGCAGGTGCTCAACACGCGCACGTGGCCGCAGATCGAGCGGCTGCTGAAGTGACGTTCCGCGAGGACGGCGCGGCTGCGATCGAGTGGGCGGCGCGCTACCTCGAGCGCGTGGGTGACCTACCGGTGCTCGCGCGGGTCGAGCCGGGCGAGCTCTCGGCGCGACTGCCGATGGAGCCGCCGGAGGAGGGCGAGCCGTTCGCGAACGTCCTCGGCGACCTCGACGAGCTGATCGCGCCGGCGCTGACGAACTGGCAGCATCCGCGCTTCTTCGCGTACTTCGCCGTCACCGCGTCGGAGCCCGGGATCCTCGCGGAGCTGATCGCGGCGACGCTGAACCAGGTGGCGCTGACGTGGCGCGCGTCGCCGGCGTCGACCGAGCTCGAGCTGCGAACGGTCGATTGGGTCCGGCAGCTCCTCGGCCTGCCGGACGGGTGGCACGGCCACATCGAGGACACGGCGTCGACATCGACGCTCGCGGCGCTGATCGCGGCGCGCGAGCTCACCGGTCGCAACGTCGTCGTCTGCTCCGAGCACGCGCATTCGTCTGTCGAGAAGGACGCGCGGATGCTGGGGATGGAGCTGCGGACGGTTGCCGCGGACGACGAGCTGCGGATGTGCGCCGACGGCTTCGAGCTCGGAGACGTCGCGGTCGTCGTCGCGACGGTCGGCACGACGTCGTTCGCGTCCGTCGATCCCGTGCGCGCACTCGCACTGCGATGCCGCGCGGCAGGGACCTGGCTCCACGTCGACGCGGCGTATGCCGGAACGTCGTGGATCTGCGAGGAGGAACGCTGGTCGCAGGACGGTGTCGAGCTTGCCGACTCGCTCGTCATCAACCCGCACAAGTGGCTGCTCGTCCCGATGGACTGCTCGTTGCTGTGGACGTCTCGTCCCGAAGACTTCCGGCGAGCGTTCCGGCTCGTCCCGGAGTACCTGCGCACGCCGGAGGATGCGTTCGCGCTGTCCGAGTACGGCCCCGCCCTCGGCCGCCGCTTCCGGTCGCTGAAGCTCTGGGCCGTGCTGCGGTGCTACGGGCGCGCAGGCCTGCAGCGGATCGTGCGCGAGCACGTTCGCCTCGCGGAGTTGTTCGCGCGCTGGGTCGACGAGGATCCCCAGTGGGAGCTCGTCGCCCCGCAGCGGTTCTCGCTCGTGGTCTTCCGCCGAAAGGGCAGCGACGACGAGAACGAGGCGCTGCTCGAGCGGGCGAACCGCAGCGGGGAGATCTTCATCTCGCACACCCGGCTCGGCGGGCGGTACGTCCTGCGCCTCGCGATCGGCAACGCGCGGACGACCGAGGACGACGTACGGCGGGCCTGGGACGTCCTGCGAGATCTGGCCGCCCGCAACTGAGTGCTTACGGCTTGCCGCCGGGGTCACGATCTGTTGAAAACGGGTTTTCCGGGTAGACTCGCGTTGCCAGCGAGCCGGGTACGCCGGTCCGCGGGTTGAGGTCCAAGTCAAGGAGGGCACATGCGTCGAACGCAGATGCTCGGGGTGCTTGCCGTCGTCGTCTTCTCCGCCGTGGTTGTCGCGGCCGGAGCCCAGGCGCGCGTCAATGCGATCCCGGGCTCGGTGATCAAAAAGACGGCGGTCACGAAGGTCACGTTGACCGGCTGGGCGTCGTCACCTGCGGAGACCGCGGCGTTGAAAACGACGATTCGCGGCTTCGAACGGAGCCACCCCGGCTACAAGGTCAACTACGCGCCGATCAATGGCGACTATCCGGCGGCGATGCTCGCGAAGTTCGCCGCGCGGAAGCCGCCGGACGTCTTCTACGTGGACTCGAACGTCGCGCCGGACTGGATGTCGCAGGGCGTGCTCGAGCCGCTCGACAGCCTGATCAAGAAGAACCACTACAACATCAAGGCGTTCTTCCCGCGGCTCGTCGACGCGTTCCGGTACAAGGGCCACATCTACGGCCTGCCGAAGGACTGGTCGCCGCTCGCGATGGAGACGAACAACGCGATGATGGCGAAGGCCGGTGTGAAGCCGCCGAAGACGTGGGCGCAGCTAACCGCTGTCGCGCAGAAGCTGAAGGCAGCCGATGCTGTTCCGGGCGGTGCGCCGCTCTGCATCGATCCCGACTGGGCGCGGATGCTCGCGTTCGTGTACCAGAACAAGGGCTCGTTCCTGAACAAGTCGAAGACCGCCCCGACGTTGACATCCGCAGCGGTGCGCCAAGCGGTCAACTACTACGTCGGTTTCTCGAAGAACGGCCTGTCGGGAACGCACGACAAGCTCGGCGTCGGCTGGTGTGGTGAGGCGCTCGGTAAGGAGAAGGCCGCGATCGCGTTCGAGGGCAACTGGGTCGTCGGCTACATGCACGACACGTTCCCGGACGTGAAGTACACGATCAGTCCGATGCCGAAGGGCAAGGTGAACGGCAATCTCGGCTTCACCGTGTCGTACTCGATCGGGAAGAACACGAAGAACAAGGCCGCAGCATTCAAGCTGCTCTCGTACCTGACGGGCCCGAAGGGCATGCGCCTGTGGACGCAGCAGGGCATCGCGCTTCCGGCGCGGAAGGACGTGAAGATCCCGGCCGGTCGAAGCGCCTTCCTGAAGCAGGCCGGCTACGCCCACGCGTGGCAGTTTGCGCCTGGCTTCTCGAAGGTCATCGACAGCGCGAATAACGAGCTGCAGGCCGTCTTCGGCGGCAAGGAGAGCGTCGACACGATGCTCGCGAAGGTGCAGCAAGCCGCGAGGGACGCTCTCGGCTAACCGTTGCGATGCAATCCCCGCGCGCCCCAGGGCGCGCGGGGATGCGTCGACGACCGATCAATGGCAGTCGCGGTTCGAAAAAGGGGATTCCCCCGGCGCAACCGGCCCGGGGCGGGGCGTGAGGCGCTCGTCGGCTACGGGTTCGTGCTCGTGCCGATGGCGGTGTTCCTCCTGTTCTTCATCTACCCCATGCTGTACGCGCTGTACATCAGCCGGTTCGACTGGGGCATCCTCGGTCCCGCCGGGAACGTCGGGTGGAAGAACTACTCGCATCTGTGGCACGACACGCTCTTCCGGCGTTCGATCAAGAACACGCTCGAGTACACGCTGTGGGTCGTTCCGGCGCAGATGGCGCTCGGCCTCCTCCTCGCCGTCGTCGTCAACCAGCGCATCCGTTTCCGCACATTTTTCCGGGGCGCGTTCTACTTCCCGGCGCTCGCGTCGTCGGCCGCGATCACCGCGATCGCGCTCTACCTGCTGAACGTCAACGGGCTCTTCAACAAGGTGCTCGGCCTGCACAAGACGTGGTTCTTCGACACGAAGACCGCGCTCCCCGCGATCACCGGACTGAACGCATGGACGACGGCGGGCACGATGATGCTGTTCTACCTCGCGGCGCTGCAGGCGATTCCGACCGACGTCTACGAGGCCGCGGCGATCGACGGAGCGGGGCCGTGGCGGACGTTCTGGAAGATCACCTTTCCGCTGTTGAAGCCGGGCCACTTCTTCGTCGCGGTCGTCTCGATCATCGGCGCGATGAAGGTCTTCGACCAGAACTACATCATCTCGCGCGGATCCGGCGGCCCGGCGTACGCGACGTACGTGGTCGTGCTCTACATCTACAACACGGCGATCAAGGACATCCAGCTCGGGCTAGCAGCCGCGGCGGGCGTCGTCCTCTTCGTCGTCATCTTCCTGTTCACGATCATCCAGTGGGCGTTCTTCGGCCGGCAGGAGGCCGCCTGATGGCGTTCGAGCCTCCCGCACCGCCGCTCGCCGCGGTCGAGGAACTTGCGTCGGGCGGCCCGGTTGCCGCGGGCACGACCGTCGCCGCGGGGATCCCAGGACGTGCGCGCTCGGAGCGCGTCCAGCGGTTGATCGCCTACACCGCGATGTTCGCGATCGCCGTCCTCTTCTTCGTGCCCTTCCTCTGGAGCCTCTCGACGTCGTTGAAGCCGCTGCCCGAGACGGCGCACTTCTCGCTGCTGCCGCACACGTGGACGATCGCCGGCTATCGCGAAGCGCTGACGCAGTACAACTTCGGCCGCTACATGGCGAACAGCGCGATCGTGTCGGCCGCGGTCACGTTCACGTCGGTGTTCCTTGCCTCGCTCGGTGGCTACGCGTTCGCGCGACTCCGCTTCCCGGGGCGCAACATCCTCTTCTTCATCGTCCTCGGGACGCTGATGATCCCCGACCAGCTGCGCCTCGTCCCGCTCTATCGGATGCTGACGATCTTCCCACTGACGCACTGGAACCTGATCGACACGTACCAGGGCTACTGGGCGATCCGCATGGTCAGTGCAGGCGCGCTGTTCCTGATGCGGCAGTACTTCTTGACGATCCCGCGCGACCTCGAGGAGGCGGCGAAGCTCGACGGCGCCGGGTATTTCAAGACGTTTTGGCGCGTAATGCTCCCGCTGGCCGGTCCGGCGCTCGCTGCCGTCGCGATTCTCGAGTTCCAGGGGACGTGGAATGACTTCTTCTGGGCGAATCTGATCCTGCAGTCGCCGCCACACTGGACGATCCAGGTCGGCGTCGCGCAGTTCTCGTTCACGTACGGGACGCTCTGGAACGACCTGATGGCCGCGAGCATGATCGCGCTCGCGCCCGTCGTGCTCGTCTATCTGTTCTTCCAGCGCTACTTCGTCGCCGGCGTTGCGTCCGCGGGGGTGAAGGGGTGACCGTTCGTGCCGCGCTCCGCGCCGCGCTCGGCGACACGTACCGCTTCTCGCTCCGGCTGCTCGTCGTCAACACGGCGCTTTCCGTTGCGATCGTGCTCGTCGTTCTCGTCGTGAGCTACCTCCCGCTCGCGTTGCTGCTCGCGCCGTTTCTCGCGGGACCGCTTGTCGGAGCGCTCGTCCACTGCACGTTGCTGCTCGTCGACGGCGAGGACTTCCGTCTCGCCGATGCCGTCGACGGCGCCCGTCGCCACTGGCGCCGGAGCTTTGCGCTCGGCGGCCTGTTCGGCGTCGCTCTGCTGTCCGGCGCGACGGGGATCGCGTTCTACACCTCGCCGGGGCACCGGGTGCTCCCGCTCGCCGTCCTCTGCGCGTACGTCGTCGCGCTCGTCTGCCTCCTCTTGCTGATCGCGTGGCCGCTCGCGGTCGCGCACGCTGACGATCCGCTGGTGGTCGCCTTGCGTGACGCCTGGTCGTTGTTCCTGCACTCACCGGTCCGTGTGCTCGGGCTCGGCGCGGCGCTCCTCGTCGTCAACGTCCTCGGTGCGATCACGGTCCTACCGTTGCTGACGTTGACGATCGCCTATTCCTTCCTCGCTGCCGCCCGCCTCGTCCGACCTCGCTTGCCCCACCGACGAGGAGCGACCGTCTGATGGCCAGTGTGACGTTCGAGCACGTGACCAAGAGGTATGACGGGACGGTCGCCGTCCGCGACCTGAACCTCGACGTCGCCGACGGCGAGCTGCTCGTGCTCGTCGGCCCGTCGGGGTGCGGGAAGACGACGGCTCTGCGGATGATCGCGGGGCTCGAGCCGATCACCGACGGCCGGCTGCTGATCGGCGATCGCGTCGTCAACAACCTGGCACCCGTCCAGCGTGACATCGCGATGGTGTTCCAGTCATACGCCCTCTACCCGCACATGACCGTCTACGACAACCTCGCGTTCGGCCTGCGCAACAAGAAGGTCCCGCGGAAGGAGATCGACGCGCGCGTCAATCAGGCGGCTGAGATCCTCGACCTCGGCGCGCTGCTCAAGCGCAAGCCGAAGCAGCTGTCCGGCGGGCAACGGCAACGCGTTGCCCTCGGACGCGCGATCGTCCGCGAGCCGTCGGCATTCCTGATGGACGAGCCGCTGTCGAATCTCGACGCGAAGCTGCGCGTCGCGACCCGCGCAGAGATCCTGAAACTGCAGGAGCGCCTGGGGGTCACCACGGTCTACGTCACCCACGACCAGGTCGAGGCGATGACGATGGGCGACCGGATCGCCGTGATGAACCAGGGGGTGCTGCAGCAAGTCGGCAAGCCGGAGGAGCTGTACGAAGACCCTGCGAACACCTTCGTCGCCGGGTTCATCGGTTCCCCGGCGATGAACCTCGTTCCCGCGTCCGTCGTTGGCGGTGGCGGCTCGGGCCGCATCGTCGGCTTCAGGCCCGAGCACATCGATGCCGGTACCCGTCCGGCTGACGGGCTCTCGTTCGCCGCGCGTGTCGAGGTGGTGGAGTACCTCGGCGACGAGCAGATCGCCCATCTCCTGATCGACGGCACGCCTGTGGTCGCGAAGCTGCCGGTCGAGGAGCGGCTGACGACCGGCGAGACGATGCAGTTCGGCGTCGCGGGCGACAAGCTGAGGTTCTTCGACGCCGAGACCGAGCAGCGCGTGCGCTCCTAGAGCGACTCCAGCAGCTCCCTGAGCTCGTCCGGCGTCCCGACGACGAGGTCGGCACGCTGCAGCAGCTCGGACGGGCCCTCCGAGGACGCAACAGCGACACGGACGCCGAGCTCGAGCCCGTCGAGCGCCGTGAATGCATCGAGGTCGGTCGTGTCGTCACCGGCGTAGAGGCCGATGCGAAGGTCGTGGTCGCCGAGCAGTCGCGCGACCGCCGTCCCCTTGTTCGTCGCGAGCGGTGGAAGGATCTCGAGCACCTTCCGGCCGTAACGCGTGACGAAGCCGTGCTCGCGGGCCGCCGCTGCGATCGGTTCGAGCGTCGCGAGCGCATGCGGCTCGTCGGCAACGTTGCGGAAGTGCAGCGCCGCGGAGACGCCCTTGTTCTCGGTCTCCTCCCAGTCCGCCTGCGCGAGGAACGCCGCCAGTCGCTCCCGCCACGGCGCCGCGGCAGGGTCGAGCTCGAGCCCGTGATTCCCGACGTACGTCAGCTCCGGCACGCCGACGATGCGTCGAGCGTCGTCGCTCGCGCGGCCGCTGATGCACGCGACGAGCGCGTACCTCAGTGCGAGGCGTGCGAGCACTGCGCGCGTCTCGCGGGGCACGCGCGCATCCTCGGGACGTGCCACGATCGGAGCGAGCACGCCGTCCACGTCGAGCAGGATCGCGGCACGGTCAGGTGTTTCGGCGAGGCGCCGGAGGAGGTCCATGTCGCCGCCTACGATACGGCCGTGCGGCTCGTGCTCATCGGCCTCGTCGCCGGTTTCTTCAGCGCGTTGTTCGGCGTCGGCGGAGGCATCGTGATCGTCCCGCTCCTGCTCCTCGTGTCCGCGTACGAGACGCGTGCCGCGACCGCGACGTCGCTCGCCGCGATCGGAGTGACGGCCGTGTCGGGCGTGATCGCATACGCCTTCCACGGCGACATCGAGGTCGGCTACGCAGCGCTCGTAGGCATTCCGGCGGCGATCTCCGTCGCGGGTGCGACGGCGCTGCAGCAACGGCTCAAGACGCGGACAGTCGAGCTCATGTTCGCCGCGTTCCTCGTCGGCGTCGCGGTCTGGTTGTTCGTCAAGTGACGTACGTGCTCGCTGTCATCCTCGGCCTCGCCGCCGGCGTGCTCGCGGGCATCTTCGGCGTCGGCGGTGGAATCCTGTTCGTGCCGACACTCGTCGCGCTCGGGCTCGATCATCACCATGCGACGGGCACGTCGCTGCTCGCGATCTTGCCGACGGTTCTGGTCGGGACGTGGCGGCAGGCGCGTTACGGAAACGTTCGCTGGCGTCCCGCCGCCGTCATCGGCATCGCCGCGGCGGTCGCCGCGCAGGGTGGAGTCGTCGTCGCCGAGATGCTGTCGAACGCGACACTTCGGCGTCTCTTCGCGGTGTTGCTCGTCGTCGTCGCTGCGCAGATCGCGTGGCGCGCGCGTCGTACGGAGTGACGGGTGATTATCCTTCCGCGCAATGAGCGGGCACGAGGAAATCTGGCTGCCGCTCGTCGACGAGCCGATCGGGAGCATCGTCGGGGAGATCCAGCGCTCGGATCCCGAGATTCAGCGGTTGATCGAGTCCCCGCACCGCATTCTTGCGTTCCGCACGTTTGCGTACATCCGCGTCGGCCTCGTGCTCGGTCAGCTGCTCTTCGACAACGACCTGCCGCCGTATGACGGCTCGGAGACGTGGGTCGACGCGCTGCTGCGCGATCCCGCGCACCGCGACGCGCTGGCGGCCGAGGTCCGCGCAGTCGCCGACGAGATCGCGGCCGATCCGAAGTACGCGGACGACGGGCCGCTCGGGCCCGACGATGGGGCGCGTGAGCGTTTCCGGGCATTCGCCCGGCAGCAGCTCGGCAACGGCTGATCCGTCGCCGCGGACGCGGCCGTTGGAAACCAGCCCGGTCGATTGGCAGAATGGGCGTCCGTGCTGAAGCGCACGCCGCTCGGCCTCGCCCTGGCCCTGATCCTGCTTTCTTCCGCAGCCGCGGGTGCGTCGGATTCGACGTGGACCGCCGCAGGGGGTGCCACAGCGCGCGCCTACGGGATCCGCGTCATCGTTCCGGGTGACGCCGGCGGCGCCACGCCCACCGTCTCGGCGCCGCCGGACGCGGTCCAGTTCAGCGGCGGCTTTTCGTACGGCGCCGGCGGGCTCGTCACCACCGGGTCGGCGAACGCCAGCGTCTCGGCAACGGCCGGGACGGATGCGAGCGCGACGGCGTCGGCCGAGGTCAGCTCCCTCTCGATCTTCGACGGCGAGATCACGGCCTCGAGCGTCGTCGCGCATGGGAGCGCGGCGGCCCGACCCGGTGCTGCGACGGGCGACACGAACGGGTCGTCGGTTTCCGGCCTCGTCGCGTTGGGGCAGGCGGTCGGCAGCGGCGGGAGCGCGACGCTCGCGGACTGGGGCAGCTTGCGAACGATGGAGGTCGGATCGAGCGGCTCGGCCGCGACCGGCTACCACGGTTTCGTGACGGCGCTCGACATCCATCTGACCGCCGACCACGGCGGCCTCCCCGCGGGCACCTCGATCCTCGTCGGGTACGCCGAGGTCGCAGCGGAGGCAGCGTCGGCACCGCCGACACCGACGACGACCGCGCCGAAGAAGTCGAAGGCGCCGAGCAGCGGCCCAGGACCGGCGCCGAAGGGCGGACCGCCGGAGCCCGGCGCGATCCCCTCCGTCCGCCGGCCGCCGAACATCACACCGCCGCTGAAGACTCCGGGCGGCTACGTGTTCCCGGTGTACGGCCCCTCGTCGTTCGTCGACACGTTCGGGGCGGCGCGCGGCGACGTCTCAGGCGGGTGGCACCACGGCGACGACATCTTCGCGCCGCTCGGCGCGCCGGTCCTGGCGGTCGCGTCGGGCACCGTCTTCTCCGTCGGCTGGAACGAAGTCGGCGGCAACCGGCTCTGGTTGCGGGACGGGCAGGGGAACGAGTTCTATTTCGCGCACCTCTCGGCCTACACGCCGCTGGCCGTGAACGGGAACAGGGTCAGCGCCGGCGACGTGGTCGGTTTCATCGGCAACACCGGCGACGCGCAGGGCACGCCCTACCACCTCCACTTCGAGGTCCATCCCGTCGGTCTCCTCGGGATGGGCTACGACGGCGCCGTGGATCCGACGTCGTACCTGACGGCGTGGAAGCACCTGCAGGACGTCAGCTTCGCCGGCGGCAACGCCTGGGCGCCGTTTCGCGGCGCGTCGGCGGCGCCGAAACCCGGCGCGATCCTCATCTCGGCGAGCGACATCTCCGTGGCCGACGGCCTCGATCCCGGCTCGCTCCAGCGGGTGATGACGACGGCGGCCACCGAGGGCTCGCCGCTCCCGCTCGGAACGCAGCCGCCCGCGCGAAAGCCGGCGGGCGGCCAGCCGGCCGCCGCCGGTCCTCCGCGCTGAGTCCCAGCCGTTCCTAGGAGCCGTTCCCGCTCGAGTTGCCGCCGCCGCCGCTGTAGGTGAAGTCGTCGCTCGACCCGAACACCTTGTCGGAGAGCCACCGCCGCGTCTGCGCACCCGAGACCGGGTTGAAGAGGAGCCCGAGCACGACGCCCGTGAGAAGCAGCATCGTGTTCCGCCCGCCGTGGTCCTTCTTGCCCTGGACGCGGTCCGCCGCTTCGCGCAGCTCGTCGATCGCGTCCTTCAATCGCTCCTGGATCTCCTTGTCCGTCGCGACACGCGTCCCGACCGCGATCGCTCCGCGTCCGCCGATCAGCTCGTTGTAGACCTCGCGTGCCGACTCGAAGGCGTTCCGGACGTTCTGGCGGAGATCCTCGTCGGTCACCGCGCGCTCCAGGTAGGGACGCGCTCCGCCCGTCTTGTCCAATAGCTTGTCCTTCGTCTTGGCCATGCCTCGGTCGTCCTTTCGCTTGGTTGCACGGATTTTACCCTGGGGCGGTCGTCGCAAACAGGCGTGGCTCGTGGTCGCCGTAGTCGCCTCGGCGCTCGGGTGCGGCTCGCGGCCCAATGAGGCGGTCAAGCTCGTCCAGGGAACGGGATACACGTTCGACGCACCGGCACCGTGGCAGATCGTCCGAACGGCGCGACAGGTGCAGGCGGCAGAGGGAGGATCGAGCCTCGCGCTCGTCAGCGTGTCGCGGCTGCCGCTGCTCCGCGCGTTTCGGCCGGAGCTCTGGCCGAAGGTCGTGCCGGAGTTGGACCGCGTTGCGGACGGCCTTGCGCGCCAGCAGCAAGGATCGATCACGGAGTCGACGTCGACGCGGATTGCGGAGCAGGATGCACGTCGGTACCGGATCGCTTACGACCTGCGCGGGAAGAAGCTCGTCGAAGAAGTCGCGTTCGTCCTGCGCGGCAAGACCGAGTACTTGCTGCTCTGCCGCTACGAGCAGACGCACTCGCACGACGCGTGCGACGGCCTGAGGTCGTCGTTCCGCCTGCGCTAGCGCCCGCGGGCCGAGCGCGCCGCGCGTGTACCCGCCACCGCAACCGGCTTCGGGCGCGCGGCGGGCTTCCCGTCGAACGCCGCTCGGAACACGTCGTCGATCGAATCGACGAGGACGAAGTCGAGCGCCTCTTTCGTCTCCGGCGGAAGCTCCTCGAGATCGGGCTCGTTCTCGCGCGGGACGATCACGCGCTTCAAGCCTGCTCGCTCGGCCGCGAGCGTCTTCTCGCGGATGCCGCCGATCGGCAGCACCTGGCCCGTCAACGTGATCTCACCCGTCATGCCGACGTCGTCCGACACCCGCTCGCCGCGGACGAGTGACGCGATTGCCGTTGCCATCGTGATCCCCGCCGACGGGCCGTCCTTCGGGACGGCGCCTGCTGGGACGTGGATGTGCACGTCGTGGTCGGCGAACCATTGCGGCTCGACGCCGAGTGTCTCTGCGTGCGAGCGAACCCACGAGAGCGCGGCCTGCGCAGATTCGTGCATCACGTCGCCGAGCTGGCCTGTCACCGTCAGTCGCCCCTTGCCGGGGTACGCCGTTGCCTCGATGAAGAGCACGTCACCGCCGGCGGCTGTGAATGCGAGCCCTGTCGCGACGCCCGGGTCGGCGGTGCGCTTTCGCACTTCCGCCGAGAACCTGCGCGGACCGAGCCACTCGCGCGCGCGGCGGTCGTCGATCCGCAGCGTCTTCGCATTCGACGCCCCTTCTGCGACCTCGCGTGCAGCCTTCCGCAGCACGGCTGCGATCTGGCGCTCGAGGTTCCGGACACCGGCTTCTCGCGTGTACTCGCGGATGATCAAGCGCAGCGCCTTGTCGGTGACGGCCGCGCGTTTTCCGGCGAGGCCGTGCGCCTCGAGTTGCTTCGGGACGAGGTACTTGCGCGCGATGCCGAACTTCTCGTCCTCTGTGTAGCCCGACAGTGCGATCACGTCCATCCGGTCGAGCAGCGGTCCCGGGATCGTGTCGAGGGTGTTCGCCGTGCAGATGAACAGGACCTTCGACAGGTCGAACGGGAGGTCGAGATAGTGGTCGCGGAACGCCCGGTTCTGCTCGGGGTCGAGGACCTCGAGCATCGCGCTCGCCGGATCGCCGCGGAAGTCGGAGCCCATCTTGTCGATCTCGTCGATCAGGATCAGCGGGTTCAGCGACTCCGCGTCGCGGAGCGCGCGGATGATCGTCCCGGGCATCGCGCCGATGTAGGTCCGGCGATGGCCGCGGATCTCCGCCTCGTCGCGGACGCCGCCGACCGAGAGCCGCTGGAAGGTTCGTCCGAGGGCTCGCGCGATCGACTGCCCGAGCGACGTCTTGCCGACGCCCGGGGGCCCGACGAAGCAGAGGATCTGCCCGGACATCTCGTTCCGCAGCTTCGCCACGGCGAGGTACTCGATGATCCGGTCCTTCACCTTCTCGAGGTCGAAGTGGTCCTCGTCGAGGACGGCGCGCGCGTGGACGAGGTCGAGGTTGTCCACGGTCGTCGTGTCCCACGGGAGCGAGACCATCCAGTCGAGGTAGGTCCGGATGACGCCGTACTCGGCGGCTGCGCTCGGCAACCGCTCGAGCCGCGACACCTCGCGGTTCGCCGCCTTGCGCGCCTCCTCGGGCAGCGTCAGCTCGTCGAGCCGCGTCCGCAGCTCGTTGATCTCCGCCTGCTCCGGATCCCCTTCGCCGAGCTCCTCCTGAATCGCGCGCAACTGCTGGCGGAGGAAGAACTCGCGCTGGCCCTTCTCCATCTCCTCCTGCACCTGCGACTGGATCCTCGAGCCGAGCTCGAAGACCTCGAGCTCGCGGTTGAGGATCGCCGAGACGTCCCGTAGCCGCTCGTGGACGTCTGTCAGTTCGAGCAGGCGCTGCTTCTCCTCGGTCTTGAGCCGGAGCGTGGATGCGACGAGATGGCAGAGCGCGCTCGGGTCCTCGACGTTCGCCGCCGCGATCTGGAGCTCTTCCGGCAGATAGGGGACGAGGCCGATGATGCGCGCGAACAGGCTCTGCACGTTGCGGGTGAGCGCTTCGACCTCTCGCGACTCCGCGAGGACGTCCGGCTCCTCGACGAACTCCGCGGTCAGATAGGGAGACGCTTGTAAGCGGTCCCCGAGCCGGATGCGGTTCGCGCCCTGGACGAGGATGCGCAACGTGCCGTCGGGGACGCGGATCATCTTGTGGACGACCGCGGCCGTCCCGACGTCGTACAGGTCATCCCATCCCGGGGGGTCGGCATCTGCGGTACGAACCGTCACGAGGGCGACCGTCCGGTCACCCGAGACGACGTCCTCGATCAGCTTGATCGACCGCTCCTGACCGATCGCGAGCGGGGTCATCGAATCCGGGAACACGACCGTCTCCTTCAGCGGGAGGACGGGCAGGGTCGCAGGGAACGCGATCGCGTCCGCCGGCTGCTCGTCGAGCAGCTCGGTCATGGTGTGACCGTGACCTGGATCGTCACGTTCTCCTGCCGCGGCGGCTTCGGCGCGATCGGCAGCGTGATCGAGAGGATGCCGCGGTCGTACGTCGCCGCCGCGCCGTCGGGGTCGACGTTCTCGGTCAGCATCACCTGGCGTTGAAACGGGCCGTACGCGATCTCCATCTGCTCGTAATGGCCGCCGTCCTTCGGCCGCCGCCGCTCGCCGGAGACGATGACGCCGCGCGCACCCGCGAGGAGCTTCACGTCGCCGGCGTCGATGCCCGGCAGCTCGACGTGCACGACGAACGTCGGTGGATCCTCGGTCCGGTAGACGTCGACGTGGGGCCGATAGCCGCGGCGCATCGTGCGCGCGAACGGAAAGACCTGCCAGAGGTCGTCGAAGAGCTCCTCGATCTCCTCCGCGGCCCGCTGGATATCGCGTCGTTTGTCCACTGCTTAACGGTACCCCTGCTGGCTAGGGTTGAGACGTGGCGCGGTGGACACGGGCCGTTCTCCGCTTTCGCTGGCCGATCGTCGCCTTCTGGGTCGCCGTCATCCTCGTCGGTGGGTTCGCCGCGTCGAAGCTGAGTCCGCTTCTCTCGAACACGTTCACCGTGCCGGGGACGGACTCGGAGCGCGCACGGACGATCCTCCAGCAGCACTTCGGCGACCGCTCCGACGGTGAGTTCCTCGTTGTCTACAAGATCCGGAACGCACACCCCGGTGTCCGCCTCCGGCTCGAGCGCGCGATTCGTGCGGGGGCGGCGGCGGTGCCGGCCGGCCGTGCGACGGCGCTACGAGACGCGAAGGGTGGTGTCGTCTACGGATCGATCCTCTCGAGCCTCGACCTCGCCGAGGCGAAGGGCCACACGGACGACGTCCTCCGCCGCATGGGCCGTATTCGGGGTGTCGACGCCTACGTCTCGGGACAGGCCGCGATCCAGCACGACCTCGATCCGATCTTCGCGAGCGATCTGAGGAAGGGCGAAGGCATCGCGCTGCCGATCGCGTTCTTCGTGCTGCTGTCGGTGTTCGGGCTGTCGTTCGCGACGACGATGCCGTTCCTGTTCGCGGCGGCGACGATCACCGGCACGCTCGGCGTCGTCTTCATTTTCGCGCACCACATGGTGATGGCCACGTACGTCACGAACCTCGTGCAGTTGATCGGGCTCGGCATCGCGATCGATTACTCGCTGCTCGTCATCTACCGCTTCCGCGAGGAGCTTGCGCGGGGCCGCGCGACCGACGACGCCATCGTTCGCACGATGGAGACCGCCGGCCGCGCCGTGATCTTCTCCGGCGCGACCGTCGCGATCGGGCTCGCGCTGCTTCTGTTCATGCCTCTGCCGTTCATGCGCTCGATGGGCGTCGGTGGTTTCCTGATCCCGTTGGTGTCGATCGCCGCGGCGGCGACGTTGCAGCCGGCGCTGCTGTCGCTCTACGGGCGCCGCGGGACCGCGCGTGTCCACGTCGCGGAATGGCTGCGCCGCCGCGGCGTCCCGTTGCCGCGAATCGCCGGTGCCGACGACGAGCACGGGATGTGGGCGCGGCTGGCGACGGCGATCATGCGCCGACCGCTCGCCTTTCTCGCAGGCGGGGTCGGGGTGCTCGTCGCCGCAGCCGTTCCGGTGTACGCGCTGCAGCTGACACCGGGATCGGCACAGGGAATCCCGCAGACACCGCAATCGGTGCGCGGCCTGAACGTGCTGCGCGGCGCAGTCGGGCCCGGCGCGTTGTCGCCGACGCAGATCGTGATCGACACCGGGAACGCGAACGGCGTCCGCCGCCGTGACGTGCAGGCCGCGGTCGGTCGCATGAGCAACGCGCTGCGCTCAGATCCCGAGGTTGCGCTGGTGCAAGCCGGGACCTCTGGCCGGTACGTGGATCCGGGCGCGCGTTACCAGCAGGTGATCGTCGCCGGCCGGCACGAGTACGGCGACGAGCCGGCCCAGCGGTTCGTGTCGCGCCTGCGCACCGCGATCATTCCCTCGGCGGGGTTTCCGGCCGGCGTGCGCGTGCTCGCCGGCGGCGGACCGCCGCAGGGCGTCGACTTCCTCAAGCGCTCGTACTCGGTCTTTCCGTGGCTCGTCGGCGCGGTCCTGATTCTGACGTACTTGCTGCTGATGCGTGCGTTTCGGTCGCTGCTGCTGCCGCTGAAGGCGGTGATGCTCAACCTGCTCTCGGTCGCGGCGAGCTACGGGATGCTCGTCGTCGTCTTCCGCTGGGGCATCGGCGGCACGCTCGCCGGGCTCTACCAGTTCCCACAGGTGGAGGGGTGGATTCCGATCTTCCTGTTCGCGATGCTCTTCGGCCTCTCGATGGACTACGAGGTGTTCCTCGTCACGCGCATGCGCGAGACCTGGGACGAGGAGCACGACAACGTTCGCGCCGTCTCGTACGGCCTCGAGCGGACGGGACGCATCGTCACCGCTGCGGCGATCATCATGGTCGCGGCGTTCAGCGGCTTTGTCGCTGGTTCGATCGTCGGTCTGCAGGAATTCGGGCTCGGGCTAGCGGTGGCGATCTTCGTCGACGCGACGATCGTCCGTGCGCTGCTCGTCCCGTCGCTGATGGCGGTCTTCGGCCGGTGGAACTGGTGGCTGCCCGATCGTGTCGCGCGGATCCTGCGCGTGCCGGCGTCACCGCTCGGCCCGCGCGCCGCGCTGCGGCCGGCCGGCCG
>Ga0136846_1220042_pt1 | contig 21623 bp, 18 predicted proteins | sample HopSoiMetagenom2_FD_96841 | JGI IMG/M metagenome (GOLD analysis project Ga0136846, IMG submission 96841) | Grasslands soil microbial communities from Hopland, California, USA - 2 Assembly 2016 (version 4) | ecosystem: Environmental > Terrestrial > Soil > Grasslands | place: USA: Hopland... | reverse complement strand
GCTTCGCCGGTGTTCGCCTCAAACCAGCGCCGGTTCAGGGCCTCGGTCGCGACGCCGAGTTGGACGACGAGGTTGCTCGACAGGTCCGCCGGCTCGACCTCGCCGCGCTTCTCCTGCCACAGGCGAAGAAGGGCTGCTTCGTCGCTGCCCATGATAATTCGTGCGTCGGAGCCGCCAATGAAAAGCCGGCGGCTTGGGACAGACGGTGAGGTTTGGGTTGGTAAAATGTCGATCTGCATGTTGCTGCCTTGCTCCGATTAGCGCGCCATCAATATGACAGAAGCACATGTTTGTGACAAGTGCACAAATCCGTGCTGCACGCGCTCTAGTCAATTGGACAGTTCGTGAGCTCGCCGATCGCTCGGGCGTGCATCGAAATACGGTCACGAATTTCGAGAGCGGAAAGACTGCGGGTGACCGGCACAAGCTCGAAGCCATGCGTAAAGCTCTGGAGGCGGCAGGAGTCGAATTCATTGATGAGAACGGCGGCGGTCCCGGCGTCCGCCTGCGCAAATCCCTCTAATTTTGGCAGAACGAACAAAACCGATCAGACCGGCGCCGTAAGTCTCGAAGCTGGGGATTACGGCAGGGCCGCACCGCTCAAGCCGTGATAGAGCCAATGCTGAGGCGCGCCGGCATGTGGTCTTGCGCGAAATAGACCGCCACCGGGCCGCAGCTGCCGCCCGGCTGGGCGCGGCAGCGGAGGCGCTCGAGGAGGCCGAGTTCGAGGAACTCCCTGAAGGCCGGCGCGCCGCGGGTGAGGCTGGTGTGACGAGCGCCCGCCAGATTGCTGCCAGCGAAGGAACCCCGACCCCCGTTCTAGCCACGGCAAGAACCGCTCAGCGGGCAACGCGGCGAATCATGGGCTTTCCTTGTCCGTGCTTCAGGATCCAATCCTCGCGCCCGTATGCCGGTCGAGCCCTACGTGCTTGAAGGCCCCTCCGAGCCACCACCGCGGAACTAGACTCACGCTAACTGTCTCCCCAATGATCATGTATAATAATTAGAGGGGCGGAGCGGTTGATGACGAAAACCGCGTTCGACGCGCACGCTGAGAACATTCAGCCCGCAGGCCGAGCTCGATTAGGCGACGAATGAGTTCCGATCGCGTGGTCGCCTCCGCAAGCGCTCGTCGACTTAGAAGCTCGATAAGTTCGAGCGGCAGGCGCACATGATGGAGTAACGGGTTCTGCCCCGAACGCGGGCGACCTCTTTGTTTCCTTTCCAAGCTGGCACTGGGCAAAGTAGCCGTTGCTACACCAAAATGAACGGGTAATCGCGCCGATGAACGCGGGAATGGAACGACGCGGCCACCTTCAAGTGCACCGCCAGCGGAAGCAGGCCCAACGATAGGTGGCTCGGGCACGTGGAACCCAGCCGCCTTGTAGCACCGAATTTTCAATCGAAGTCCACGTAGGGAAATGCCCAGGGCCTTCGCCGCTCGCGTGCGGTTGCCGCGACAATGGTGGAGAGTGAGCAAGATGTGCTCACGCTCGACTTCCTCCACGGTCTGTCGAGAGAATATCTCCGCCACGAATAACCCCTGCTCAGCGGGATACCAAAAAGCAGGAAAGAGAGAAATGGTTAATAGCCCGTTAAAACGCCACTGCTCAGCCTAGTCGCGGCTTATTGGACCCTTTGGAACCGGCTGCTCGCCGCTTGACGAGGCACAAGCAGGCCAACCAGAGTCGGCGTCTGCTGTCGCTTGCGGCGGTGCTGGATGGGATGAGCCGGGCCGACGCGGATCGGTGCATGGACCGCCAGACGCTGCGGGACTGGGTGCACCGCTTCAATGAACGGGCCTGAAGGGCTCGAGGACAGGTCGAAAGGGCCCCCCGCCGCGCCGGAGCAGCTGGTCCAGCTCGCCGAGGTCGTTAAACCAGCCCCGAGCGCGCCGCGTGCTGAACGCCCCTCCGGGCCCCCACCGCGGGAACTAGACTCACGCTAACTGTCTCCCCAATGATCATGCATAACCGCTGCAGTGTATCGTCTTAATGCGCAGGCAGCATCCGTACATGCACGCCTAAGATCCTGGCCACGTATGGTGGCATTGCACTTGCTGCTGAAAATTTCGGAGGGCGGCTTTCCTTTTCACTCGTTTTCAAGTAAGCTAAGGCTTCCTCCCCCGGCTAACATAAAAATCGGGGCTAACCTCTGAACCTTTCGCAACTTTGTACGAGCCCGAAGCCGTTGAGCCAACTAAGCTTCCTCCGCCTGTGTTCCTCGAAGGAGAGGATGATCAGCTTTATGAACGTCTCTTCGCACAGGTTAAGACCGCAGTTGCACCACGTGACATCATCGAAGAGTTTTGGGTTCGCGATGTCATGGACCTGCAGTGGGATGTCATCCGCTTTCGGCGGCTTAAGGCCTGCCTCTTAAATGCGCACGCGGCTCCGAAGATCACCGAAATCCTGAGCCCGTTAATCGGGGATGACGAGGCCGACCGCCTTGGCGGCCTATGGAGAAATGGGGACCGAGACGGGATCGAGGCCGTGAAACAGGAACTCGAGAAATGGAACCTCTCAATCGAGAACGTGATGGCTGAGACACTTGTCCTAAAGTTGGACGAGGTCGAGCGCATCGATCACATCATCGCCCGAGCCGAAGCTCGACGCGTCAGCATTCTTCGTGAGATGGACCGTCATCGCACGGCACTTGCGACGAGCCTGCGCCAGGCTACTCAGGCGATCGAAGATGCTGAGTTCTCCGAGGTGCCGGGACAGCCGCACCAACCGTCGACGGCGGCGTGAGGCCCGAGACGGTGGGCACGCCGAAGCCTCGCGGCCGCACCGGGCCTCGGTCGGCCAGGGGCAAGGCCCAATCCGCTCGGAACGCGTTACGGCATGGGCTTGCGGTGCCGGTGCTTGCCGACCCGGCGCTCAGTCAGGAAGTTTATGAACTCGCCCGTCGGATCGCGGCCGGAGACGACCGACTGCTCGAACCTGCCCTCCATGTCGCCGAAGCGCAGGTGGACCTAATGCGAATCCAGCAGGCGCGCTCGGCAATGTCGCACGCGCTATCGAATCCGATGTACATCAGCCGCTCGGAGGGGGCGAGATTACGTCGGTTCGTGGTTCGTGTATTTATGGCCGATCTTGACGGGCGCGAGGTTTCATTCAGCGACCCAGAAGCCGTGCTGGACTTTGTCGATTCTATCCCTCCTCGCGCCCCGCCCGAGCAGCGCCAGATCACAGTGGTGCTTTCGCTCGCTGAGGATCTCGCTCGGCTCGCTCGTTACGAACGCCGCGCGCTCTCGCGCCGGAAATTTGCGATCCGAGCTCTTGACGCTGCGCGGATAGCGTCGGCCGGCACTGCTCCGATGACGGCATGATCCGGCGCCCCCCCGCGGAGCATGATTGCTTCAGGAGCAGGGTGCCCCGGAACGGTCCAGCCGGCGCCGCATCAGCGCTGGCGTCCAGGTCTTCTGACGGGCGCGGTGCGGTCGCCGGCTCTTCGGCTCAAGGCGCTTCGCCCAGCGATAGAGCGAGGCCCGACTCGAGCCCACGCCCTTCGCCGCGTCCCCAGCCATCAAGCCGTGCGCGAGCGCAAGAGCACCAGCGCGCGACCGCGTCGCGCCGGATCGCGGCTTCGCTGTGTGAAGGCTGCGCCGGGACGCAAAACGCTCCCGCTCATGGCGCGGCAAGCTAGAAACCTGCATCGGGGTGGCGTGTCGCAACTCCAGCTTCGGAGACCCGACCCCGACTCAAGGGATCGTCTAACATCGTCTGAACCAGCGCCTGACGCTGAGCAGCGTGCCTTCACGGCGGAGTTGTCGATCAGCCCTGCGCGGGCATTCCCGCCCGCGAAGAGATCGACCCAATCGCCCTTCGCGGCCCAGCGATCCTTTCATTTTGGCAAAACGAACTATTCGACCGCATTTCCGCCGGCGGTAATTCGGGCGCGGCCCTCATTCTACCGGCGACGCGTCTCATGGGCATGCTCTTGCGCGCCGGCACAACGCCGGATTCTAGCGGGAAGCGCAACCGAATGCTTGGAACGATCGTCCGCGACCGCCCTCGAGCGATAACGCTCAAGGAGTTAGCCGGCGAACTCGCAAAACTTGACCGCTATGAGCGGGCGCTTTCGCGCCGAAAGTTTGCGATCAGGCGTCTTGACGCCACACGAAGCTGTTCCGGCCCTAAAAAAGGGTCGAGGGCTGGCGCACGTTAATTTCCCGACGCTGTCTCTGCCAGCTCTCAATTGACAACGAAGTGCCGAACCGTACTTTCCCGTGAGGCCGGTTCGGAGGATCGGGGTGAACGTGCGGTATCGAGCTTTTTGCCTTGGGCTTGCGACACTCGTCCTCGCCGGCTGCAACTTTAATCGGACTCCGAACTTTGCGGTCGAAGCTCCGCGATTCAGAATCCCTCCGGACTATCGCCAGAAGATCGTTGCGTGGACGAAGCGCTACTATATCGAACCCAACTCGGTGCGGATCCTAGCCTCGAGCGACCCCATGCCGATCCTAGTCACCAGCGGCATTCCGGTCTGGCTAGTATGTGTGGAGCTCGACGCCCGAGAACGAGGCGGCCCCTACATGGGGCCGCGCCGAATCGCGCTCGGATTTTATCCGGATCTCTCGGCGCCTATGGAGCGCAAGATCATCGACCTCAAGAACGAGGACTGTGAGCATCCCCAGATTGCTTGGCGGGAGTGGGGACGCTGGCCAGTTGCTCGGGCGCGCAGGAGGTGATCGGGATGGCCGGACTGAGCGCCAACGCGCCGCGCCATCGTTTGTGTCCTCCCGCCCGTGCCCGTCAGAATGCTGGCTCGATATAGTCCCGCCATGAGGGACCTTCTCCGTCGTACGAAGCCGACGCGGCAATGTGAGTCATCAGACGGTAGTTTCATTGAGCGTGCGGGTAGATCACTCCCTGATGGCGATAATGCTGAGGCGGAGCTGCACGAGGTCAGCGCAGCGGCGGCTCGCATTTGGGTCGAGGCTTCGCGAGCTGCGAGACAAACAGCAATTCACTTTCGGAACGGAGGTGGGCTGCTCATCAGGCCAGCATGGTGTTCATCGCACCGGATACTCGCAAGGTCGGCTCTGGTGTGGATGGAGGGCGCCCTTGAGAGACGAACGATTACTGCTCCTAATCGCTGTCATTGCTCTAGGCTCGATCATCGGGTTTGCGACCGGCCAGCTCGTAACCGTGTTCTGGTCCGATGCTCGCCGGACCGGTCCCGCACGGTCGATCATCACCCCACGATAACGGTCAATCCTATCCTGCCCATAAGTCGATCACCGGACAGGATCAGGGAAAGAGTACCCTTGTACGATCTCGACAACGAGGCGCGGGGGAGCTTCGAGTGGGCGCGCCGATAAATAATGCGCTGAACAGACCGCTCACAGGAGCGGCGGGTCAATGCTTTCCGAATGGTCACCGGGGTGGAGGTCGATGGCCTCATCGGTCCGAGTATTTGAGCCGCAGCCGAAACGGCTGCAAAAAAGTTGAAACATCAGGGATTAGGTCGCCGCTCGCTCGCCGATGACTACTTCCATCGCCCGGCCTCGATCCCTTGCGGCATGCGACATTCGCGAGTGCCCTCAGGGCTACTCCTTCGGCCGCCTGTCGATGACGCGCTTTGCCTTGCCGAGCGAGCGCTCGACGGCGCCGGGCTCGACCACGCTCACCGCCGCCGTCACGCCGATGAGCTCCTTGAGGTGGCGGCACAAGAGCTCGCCCTGCGCCTCGCGGGCGACGGCGTCGGTGAAATCCTCCCGGGCCTCGACCAGCACCCGCATGGCGTCGAGCCGGCCTTCGCGCGTCACCTCGATCTGGTAATGCGCCGCAAGGCCGGGGCAGCGCAGGATCTGCTCCTCGATCTGCGTCGGAAACACGTTGACCCCCCGGATGATGAGCATGTCGTCGGCGCGGCCGGTGATCTTCTCCATCCGACGCATCGAGCGTGCGGTGCCGGGCAGGAGCCGCGTCAGATCCCGCGTGCGATAGCGGACCACCGGCATCGCTTCCTTCGACAGGGAGGTGAACACGAGCTCGCCCTGCTCGCCGTCGGGCAGCACGGCGCCGGTCTTCGGGTCGACGATCTCGGGGTAGAAATGATCCTCCCAGACGTGGAGCCCGTCCTTCACCTCGACGCATTCGTTGGCGACGCCCGGCCCCATCACTTCCGAGAGGCCGTAGATGTCGACCGCGTGCATGTCGAACGCCGCCTCGATCTCGGCCCGCATTGCGTTCGTCCACGGCTCCGCCCCGAAGATGCCGACCTTGAGCGAGGTCCGGCGCGGGTCGAGGCCCTTTGCCCGGAACTCGTCGAGAATGGCGAGCATGTAGGACGGCGTCACCATGATGATGTCGGGCTCGAAATCCTGGATCAGCTGGACCTGTCGCTCGGTCATCCCCCCCGAGACCGGGATCGTGGTGCAGCCAAGCCGCTCCGCGCCGTAATGGGCGCCGAGGCCGCCGGTGAAAAGGCCGTAACCGTAGGCGACATGCACCTTCATGCCGGCACGGCCGCCCGAGGCGCGAATCGAGCGCGCCATCAGGTCCGCCCACACGTCGATATCGCGCGCCGTGTAGCCGACGACCGTCGGCTTGCCGGTGGTGCCGGAGGAGGCGTGGACGCGCACGACCTTCTCGCGCGGCACCGCGAACATGCCGAACGGGTAGTTCTCGCGCAGATCCTGCTTCGTGGTGAAGGGGAATTTTCGGAGGTCCGCCAGTTCCCTGAAGTCCTCGGGGCGCGCTCCGGCCGCGTCGAACTTCTTCCGGTAGTGCGGCACGTTCTCGTAGGCGTGGCGCAGCGACCATTCGAGCCGCTCGCGCTGCAGCGCCGCGATCTCGTCCCGAGATGCGAGCTCGATCGGCTCCAGCTCCTCCCTGCGCGGCCCGAGCTGCAGCATCAAGGCATCCCCACATGGCCGAGCAGCGAGCCCTTGATCGTGCGCGAGTGCCCGCGGAACTCGGCCACGACCGCGCCGCCGTCGCCCGTCACGGTGACGTCGTAGATGCCGGAACGCCCGGCGCGGGAGACCTCGAGCGCATGGGCGCTGAGCACCTCGCCAAGGCGCGAGGGCGCGATGAAGGTGACGGCGCAGTGCTGCGCGACCGTGCGCCGGTCGTAGGTGTTGCAGGCGAAGGCGAAGGCGGAATCAGCGAGCGTGAAGATGAAGCCGCCGTGGCAGATCCCGTGCCCGTTCACCATGCGCTCGGCGACCGTCATGGTCAGCACCGCCTCGCCCGGCGCGATGCGTTCGATCCTCATGCCGAGGCTCTGGCTCGCCTGGTCCTCCGCCCACATCGCGCGGGCGCAGGCCTCGGCGAGCGCCTGCGGCGCCGGCGCGCTGGCGTCCATCATCGCCGGCCCGTGAACGACGGCGCCCGCTTGGCGAAGAAGGCGGAGACGCCCTCGGCGTAGTCCGGCGTGCGCCCGGCCTCGCCCTGCAGATCGCGCTCGAGATCGAGCTGCCGGTCGAGGGTGTTACCCCAAGAGGCGTCGACGGCTTGCTTCGTCAAGCCGAGGCCGATCGTCGGCTGGGTCGCGAGATGGGCAGCGAGCTTCTCGGCTTCGATCATCAGGCTTTCGTCGTCGACAGCTTTCCAGATCAGCCCCCAGGCCTCGGCTTTCTCGGCCGGCAGCGGTTCGGCGAGCAGCGCGAGCCCGCGCGCCCGGGCCGAGCCGACGAGGCGTGGCAGGAACCACGTCCCGCCGGAATCCGGCAACAACCCGATCTTGGCGAAAGCCTGGATGAACTTCGCCGAGCGGGCGGCGAGCACGATGTCGCAGGCAAGCGCAATGTTCGCGCCGGCTCCCGCCGCGACCCCGTTGACGGCGCAGACGATCGGCATTCGGAACGACCGCAGCTTGCGCACCAGCGGATTGTACCAGCGCTCGATCGTCTTGGTCAGGTCGGGCGTGACGCCCGGCTCGAACACCCGGTTCGAAAGGTCCTGGCCGGCGCAGAAGCCCCGCCCTGCCCCGGTCAGGAGCAGCGCCCGGCAGCCCTCGTCGGCCTCGGCCTCGAGCATCGCCGCCATGAGGCGCTCGTGCATGGCCTCGTTGAAGGAATTGAGCCGGTCGGGCCGGTTGAGGGTCAGGACCCGCCAGCCCTCGTGGCGCTCGACCAGAACCGGATCCTCGTCCACGCCCTTCCTCCCGGCCCAGCTCGCCCTCTGACGTGCAGTGACCTAGCGATGCTGCGGTCTCCCCGTCAATCGGTCGGCGCGCCCTGCCGACCCTTGCCGCCCAGCCGGTTCCAGGCTCAAACTGGCCGCAAACCGGGGAGGAACCGAATGAAGCAGCTTTGGACAGCGTGTGCCGGCGCGGCGCTCTTGAGCCTTGCGGCCGCTCAACCGGCGGGCGCGCAGAACACCCTCAAGATCGGCTCCGTGCTTTCCGTCACCGGCCCGGCGGCCTTCCTCGGCGAACCCGAGGAGAAGACGATCAAGATGTATGTCGAGAAGGTGAACGCCGAGGGCGGCATCGCTGGCAGGAAGCTCGAGCTCGTCGTCTATGACGACGGCGCCGACGCCAACAAGGCCCGCACCTTCGCGACGCGCCTCGTCGAGGACGACAAGGTGATCGCCGTGGTCGGCGGCTCGATCACCGGCACCTCGCTCGCGATGATCCCGGTGTTCGAGGAGGCGAAGATCCCCTTCATCTCGCTCGGCGGCGCGATCGAGATCGTCGAGCCGGTGCGCAAGTTCGTCTATAAGACGCCGCATACCGACAAGATGGCCTGCCAGAAGATTTTCGAGGACATGAAGGCCCGTAACATCGTCAAGATCGGCATCATCTCGTCGACCGACGGCTTCGGCAAATCGATGCGCGAGCAGTGCCTGAAGGTCGCCAAGGACGGCGGCGTCGAGTTCGTCGCCGACGAGACCCACGGCCCGCGCGACGCCGACGTGACGCCCCAGCTCACCAAGATCAAGAACACACCCGGCATCCAGGCGCTCGTCCACACCGGCTTCGGCCAGCACGGCGCCGTCGTGACCCGCAACGTGCGCCAGATCGGGCTGACGATTCCCTTCTACCAGAACCACGGCGTCGCCTCGAAGAGCTACATCGAGCTCTCGGGCGAGGCGGCGAACGGCGTCCGGCTGCCGGCCGCGGCCCTGCTCCTCGCCGAGAAGCTGCCCGACGGCGACCCGCAGAAGCCGGTCGTCGTCGCCTACAAGCAGACCTACGAGAAGGCGACCGGCCAGCCGGTCTCGACCTTCGGCGGTCACGCCTATGACGGCTTCTTCATCCTGGTCGAGGCGATGAAGCGCGCAAACAGCGCTGATCCGGTCAAGATCAACGCCGAGATCGAGAAGACCAAGGGCTTCATCGCCACCGCCGGCATCGTCAACATGTCGCCGACCGACCATCTCGGCCTCGACCTCTCGGCGTTCAAGATGCTCGAGATCAAGAACGGCGATTGGGTGCAGGTGCAGGCGGGAAGCTGACGTACAAAGTCATCCCGGGCGAGCGAAGCGAGACCCGGGACCCCGTGGGACAGGAAAGGCCATCAAGGTCCCGGATCGCGCGTTCGCGCGTCCGGGATGACGAGTGAGCGATGTCCGAGTTCCTGCAGTTCCTGTTCTCGGGGCTGACCGTCGGCGCCGTCTACGCCATGGTCGCGCTCGGCTTCACGCTGATCTACAACGCGTCCGACGTGGTGAACTTCGCGCAAGGGGAGTTCGTCATGATCGGCGGCATGGCGACGGTGTTCGCCGTCGCCGCCGGCGTGCCGCTGCCGCTCGCGGCGCTGCTCGCGATCGTCGCCGCGATCGCCGTCGGCCTCCTCCTCAACGCGCTCGCGATCGAGCCCGCCCGCGGCGCCTCCGCCGTGACCCTCATCATCATCACCATTGGGGCCTCGATCTTCCTGCGCGGCCTGGCGCAGGTGCTGTTCGACAAGCAGGCGCACGGCATCCGCGCCTTCTCGGGCGATGCACCGATCATAATGATGGGCGCCGCGATCCTGCCGCAAAGCCTGTGGGTGCTCGGCGGCGGCGGCGCGACGTTCCTCGCGCTCTATCTGTTCCTCGAGCGCACCGTGCTCGGCAAGGCCGTGCTCGCGACCGCCGCGAACCGGCTCGCGGCGCAGCTCGTGGGGATCAACACGCGCATCATCATGATGATCGCCTTCGGCGCCTCGGCCGCGATCGGCGCGCTGGCCGGCATTTTCATAACCCCGATCACGCTGACGAGCTACGACGTCGGCACGCTCCTGGCGCTGAAGGGTTTCGCCGCGGCGATGCTCGGCGGCATGGGCAGCCCGCTCGGGGCGATCCTCGGCGGGTTGCTGCTCGGCCTCTTCGAGAGCTTCAGCGCCGGCTATCTGAGCTCGGCCTACAAGGACGCGGTTGCGTTCCTCACCGTTCTCGTCGTGCTCTTCCTCATGCCGAGCGGCCTCGTCGGGCGCCGCGCCGTCGAGCGGGTGTGAGGATGCCTGTCCTCTCGCCACGCGCCGCGACCCTTGCCGGCCTCGCCCTCGTGATCGCGCTGCTGCCGCTCGTGTTTCCTTCCGGCTTCTATTTCCGCGTCGCCGCCCTCGTCTGGATCTCGGCGCTCGCGGCGATCGGGCTCAACATCCTCATGGGGCTCGCCGGCCAGGTGAGCCTCGGCCATGCCGGCTTCTTCGGCATCGGCGCCTACGCGGTCGCGTTGGCGCCGGCGCATCTGAGCCTCCCGCCCTGGGCGGCGCTCATTCTCGGCGCCGGGCTCGCCGGCGTGCTCGCCTTCCTCGTCGGCAAGCCGGTGCTGCGCCTGCGCGGCCATTACCTCGCCATCGCGACGCTCGGGCTCGGCGTTCTGGTCCAGATCGTGCTCACGAACGAAAGCCGCTGGACCGGAGGCCCCGACGGAATGCGGGTCGCGCGTCTTGCGCTCTTCGGCTGGCGCGGCGCCGGGGCCGAGACCTGGTACTGGGTCAGCGGCGGCGCGCTCATGATCGGGACCTGGCTCGCGCTCAACCTTCTCGACACGCCGACCGGACGCGCGCTGCGGGCGCTGCACGACAGCGAGGTCGCGGCCCGGGTCACCGGCATCGACGTCGCACGCTACAAGCTCACCGCCTTCGTCGTCGCGGCCGTCTACGCCTCGGTCGCCGGCTCGCTCCTGGCGCTGATGAACGGCTTCATAACCCCCGACCAGGCGGGCTTCCTGCACTCGGTCGAGCTCGTCACCATGGTCGTCATCGGCGGCCTCGGCAGCGTCCTCGGCGCGATCGTCGGCGCGGCGGTGCTCGTGACCCTGCCGCAGCTCCTCACCGTGTTCCAGGAATACGAGCACCTCCTGCTTGGCCTCCTGATCATGGTTTTCATGATCTTCCTGCGCGACGGCATCGTGCCGAGCCTGCGGACGGCTGCTCTCGGGCTCCTCCCGGCGCGGACCGCCGGATGAGCGTCATCGCGGCACGCGACATCGGCATCGCCTTCGGCGGCGTCGTCGCGGTCGATGGCGTGAGCTTTTCCGCGGCGGCCGGCGAGGTGCTGTCGATCATCGGCCCGAACGGCGCCGGAAAGACCACCCTCTTCAACGTCGTCTCGGGCCTCTACCGCGCCGGGCGCGGACGCGTGACGCTCGACGGCGAGGACGTGACCGGGCGCCCCCCCGAGATCCTCGCCTTGAAGGGCCTCTCGCGCACCTTCCAGAACCTTCAGCTCTTCACCCGCATGACCACCTGCGAGAACGTGATGGTCGGGCGCCACCTGCGCGAGCGCCGCTCGCTTGCGGCCGACCTCCTTCGGCTGCCCTCGGTCAGGCGCCAAAACCGGGAAACGCGCGCCGCCGCGCAGGACCTCCTCACCTTCGTGCGCCTTGGCGAGCGTGGCGACATGCCGGCGAGCGCCCTGCCCTACGGGGCGCTCAGACGCCTGGAGATTGCCCGCGCCCTTGCCTCGGAGCCGAAGGCGCTGCTCCTCGACGAGCCGGCCGCCGGCTGCAACGCGGTCGAGACCGAAGAGATCCAGCGGCTGATCCGGGCGGTGGCGGATCGCGGCGTCGCGGTCGTCCTCGTCGAGCACGACATGCGGCTCGTGATGAAGGTCTCCGACCGCGTCCTCGTGCTCGAGAGCGGGCGGCCGCTCGCCGAGGGCTCGCCCGAGGAGGTGCGCGAAAACCCGGCGGTGATCAGCGCCTATCTCGGGCCGCAAGCCGGGCGAGGCAGCGCCCATGCTTGAGGTCGAGGAGCTGCGCAGCGCCTACGGCCGCATCGAGGCCGTGAAGGGCGTGAGCCTCTCCGTCCGGGCCGGCGAGATCGTCGCGCTCGTCGGCTCGAACGGCGCCGGCAAGACGACGCTGCTGCGGGCGATCTCCGGCGTGCAACCGGTCGCGGCCGGCCGCATCGCCCTTGCCGGAGCGCGGATCGAGACCGCGCCGCCGCACCGGCGCGTCGCCCTCGGCATGGCGCATGTGCCGGAGGGCCGGCAGGTCTTCGCGCCGCTCACCGTCGCCGACAACCTGCGGCTCGGCGCCTTCCTGCGCCGCGACCGGGACATCGCGCGCGACGTCGAGCGCATCTACGCGATGTTCCCGGCGCTCGCCGACAAGCGCCGCGACGCCGCCGGTGGGCTCTCGGGCGGCCAGCAGCAGATGCTCGCAATCGGCCGTGCCCTGATGGCGAGGCCGAAGCTGCTGCTCCTCGACGAGCCGTCGATGGGTCTCGCGCCGCTCCTCGTGCGGCAGATCCTCGATGCGGTGGTCGCGCTGAAGCAGGAAGGCGTCACGATCCTGCTCGTCGAGCAGAACGCGGCCGCGGCGCTCGCCATCGCGGACCGCGGCTACGTCATCGAGACCGGGCGGATCGCCCATGCCGGCACCGGTGCCGCGCTCGCCGAGGATCCGCGCGTGCGGGAGGCGTATCTCGGCGGGTAGGCTATTACCCTTGCGAGGCGTAGCCGCCGTCGACCGGGATCGCGGCGCCGGTAAGGAAATCGGACGCGGCGCTGGCGAGGAACACCGCGATGCCGGCGAAATCGCCGGGATTTCCCCATCGCCCCGCAGGCGTTCTGGCGAGGACGCGCTCGTTCAGCCCCTCGATCTGCTTTTTCGCGGCCGCGGTCAGGTCGGTGTCGATCCAGCCCGGCAGGATCGCATTGACCTGGATGCCGTCGCCGGCCCACGCCGTCGCGAGCGCCTTCGTCAGCTGCACGAGCCCGCCCTTGCTCGCGGCGTAGGGGCCGACGAACGAGGCGCCGAAGATCGACATCATCGAGCCGATGTTGATGATCTTGCCGCCGCCGCCCTTCTTCATCTCCGGGAAGGCCGCCTGCGCCGCGAAGAAGGCGCCGGAGAGGTTCGTCTCGATGATCCGATGCCACTCGTCGGGAGCGTAGAGCTCCGGGCGCTTGCGTTCGTTGACGCCGGCGTTGTTGACGAGCACGTCGAGCCTGCCGAAGCGCGCGACCGTCTCCCGCACCATCGCCTGGCACGAGTCGGGCTTGGCGATCTCGACCGGCACGAAAGCCGCCTTCGGGCCGAGCTGCGCGAGCGCCGCTTCCGCCTTCTTGGCGTCGCGTCCGGCGATCGCGACGGCGTCGCCGGCCGCCGCCATGCCCTTCGCCATGCCTAAGCCGATGCCGCCGTTGCCGCCGGTGACGAGCGCCACGCGCCCGCTGAGATCGAACAGGCTCATCGCGCGTCCTCAAGGATCATGTCCGCCCCCTTCTCGCCGATCATGACGATCGCGGCGTTGGTGTTGCCCGAGACGACGTTCGGCATGATCGCGCCGTCGACGACGCGCAGACCGTCGACGCCGTAGACCTTCAGCCGGGGGTCGACCACGGCACGATCGTCGACGCCCATGCGGCACGAGGAGCTCGGATGATAGATGGTCGAGCCGACCTCGCGGCAATACTGCAGGATTTCCTCGTCGGACTGCACGCCAGGGCCGGGCCAATGCTCGGCCAGTACATAGGGGCGCATCGCCGGCATGGTCATGATCGCGCGCAGGCGCTTCATCCCTTCGACATTGGTGCGCCGATCGGTCTCGGTCGAGAGGTAGCGCGGCTGGATCGCGGGCGCCGCCGCCGGGTCGCGGCTCTTGATGCGCACGAACCCGCGGCTCTCGGGCCGGAGCTGGCACACCGAAGCGGTAAATCCCGGGAACGGGTGCAGGCGCTCGCCCATGCGGTCGGTCGAGAAGGTGATGAAGTGGATCTGCACGTCCGGCGTCGCGACGCGGTCGTTCGTGCGGAAGAAGGCGCCGGCATAGCCGGCGCTGACCGTCAGCGGCCCCTTGCGCCAGAGGGCATAGCGCATGCCGACCCCGAGCCGGCGCATCAGCGAGCCGATCTCGTCGTTGATGGTGATCGGCTTCGTGCATTTGAGGATCGTGCGGACCTGCAGATGGTCCTGCAGATCCTCGCCGACCCCGGCCCGTTCCGCGATGAGCGGTATGCCATGCGTCGACAGCAGCGCGCCCGGGCCGACGCCCGAAAGCTGCAGCAGCTGCGGCGAGTTGATGGCGCCGCCGGAGAGGACCACCTCGCGCCGGGCCGGACCGTGCAGGTCTCGCCGGCGCGACGGAATTCGACGCCGACGGCCTTGCGCCCCTCAAAGAGCACCCGGGTCGCGAGCGCCTCGGTGATGATCTCGAGGTTGGTCCGGCGCAACGCCGGGCGCAGATAGCCGCGCGCGGTGCTCCAGCGGATTCCCCGCCGCGACGTGGTCTGGAAGTAGCCGGCGCCCTCCTGCACCGGGCCGTTAAAATCCTCGTTGCCGGGGATGCCGGCCTGCCCGGCTGCGGCGATGAAGGCGTCGCACAGCTCGTGCGGCTCGGTCGCGTCGGACACGCAGAGCGGACCGCCGACGCCGTGGAGCGTGCTCTCGCCGCCCGCCTGATGCTCGGAGCGCCGGAAATACGGCAGCACGTCGTCGAAGCCCCACCCGGTGTTGCCGAGCTGGCGCCAATGGTCGAAATCCTCCGGCTGGCCGCGGACATAGAGCAAGCCGTTGATCGAGGACGAACCGCCGAGCACCTTGCCGCGCGGCTGGAAGATCACGCGGCCGTTCAGCTCCGGCTCGGGTTCCGTCTCGTAGAGCCAATTGACCCGGGCGTCCTTGAACAGGCGCCCGTAGCCGAGCGGGACGTGGATCCAGAAATGCCGGTCGCGCGGCCCGGCTTCGAGCAGAACGACCCGATATCGCCCGCAGGCGGTCAAGCGGTTCGCGAGCACGCAGCCGGCCGAGCCCGCGCCGACGATCACGAAATCGACCTCGAGGACCGGGGATCGGGCGCGCGCGCGCCGGGCAAGCGGCTTCGCGGTGTCGAGGGGTGTCATCGGTGTCAAGCGGCGCTCACGCGACCTCGCGTGCGTCGCGGCGACGGTACAGAACCAGCATCAGCGGCGAAAGCCGCTTCAGGAGCCCGTGCGCCGGAAGCGGCGCCGGCGCCGTGAAGGGCAGCGCCAGCTCCGCGTCGGGCGCGCCCGCGACGGCGCGGGCGAACTCGCGCCCGAGCGCGACCGACAACGCCACCGCCCGGCCGTTGCAGCCGGCCCAGGCGTAGGCGCCCGGGCCGAGCCGGTGGATGCGCGGCAGGTGGTCCGGCGTCATCCCGATGGCGCCGTTCCAGACGTGATCGAAGCCGACATCGCCGATCTCGGGCCAGAGCTTCCGCAGCCGCGCCGCGATCCAGGGCTTCAACCGCTCCGCCCCGTTCACCGGGTTCACCAGCGCGCCGCCGGTGACGAGCCGGTTGCGGGCATCCCAGCGCGCGAAGTGCAGGTCGCCATGGGTGTCGGACATCGCCTGGCGCCCCGGCAGGATCGTCCGGCGCAGGCTCTCGTCGAGCGGCTCCGTCGCCATCTGCCAGGACAGCGCCGGCACGATCTCGCGGGCGATCGGCGCTGCGAGCGCCGATCCGAAGGCGTCGGTGTAGGCGTTGGTCGCGAGCACAAGGGCTTTCGCCCGGACCGAGGCCGCGGCGGCGCGCACCACCCAGCCGTCGCCCGCGCGGGCGTAGGACAGCGCCGGCGAGCGCGCGAAGACGCGGACACCGGCCGCAAGCGCGGCGCGGGCGAGGCCGCGCGTCAGCGCCAGCGGATTGATGTGCCCGCCGCTCCGGTTCCAGAAGCCGCCATGCCAGGCGTCCGAGCCGGTCATGGCCCGGACCTCGTCGCGGTCGAGAAGCGCGACCGGCGCGCCCCATCGCGACCACTGCCGGACGCGGGCTTCCGAAATCCTGATCCGGCCCGGGCTGTGGGCGGGCTGAACCCAGCCGACCTCTTCGGCTTCGGCATCGATGCCGTGGCGGCGCGCGAGATCGAACAGGAGAGCCGCCGAATCCCGCAGGAGCGCGACGAAGCGTTCGCCGGCGGCCCCGTGCCGCGCGACGATCGCGTCGGGATCGGCGCGCGACAGCGTCGGGATCACCTGGCCGTTGTTGCGCCCGGAGGCGCCGAAACCGGGCTCGGCCGCCTCGAGGACGACGGTGCCGATGCCGGCCTCGGCGAGATGCAGGGCGGCGGAGAGTCCCATGAAGCCCGCCCCGATCACGACCGCATCGCAACGCTCGTCGCCCGTAAGAGCGGGAAGCTCCGGCCCGGGCGATGTCACCGCATGCCAGAGCGACGCCGGCGGGACGGAGCCCTCCGGGCTCATCGCGCCGGGTTCACGCCGCGGCGTCGCAGGCGCGCCCGGGGACCGTCCTCAGTTGCCGCGCGACTCGGTCAGGAGCGGCGACCAGGTCGGGTCGGAGGCGAAGGTCGGGGTCGGCACGGTCTGCTCGACCCGGCCGGTGATGTCGATCATGTAGAGCTTCGCGCCGGACTGGCCGCCGGGATCGCGGAAGAACATGATGTACTGGCCGTTCGGGGCCCATGACGGCCCCTCGTTGTGGAAGCCCTCGGTCAGGAGCCGCTCGCCCGAGCCGTCAGGCTTCATGACGCCGATCGCAAAGCCGCCGGCGGTGCGCTTGGTGAAGGCGATGTAGTCGCCGCGCGGCGACCAGGCCGGCTGCGAATAGGAGCCCTGGCCGAACGAGATGCGCTTCGCGCCCGAGCCGTCGGCGGCCATGACGTAGATCTGCTGCTGGCCGCCGCGATCAGACTCGAACACGATCTGCGCCCCGTCGGGCGAGAACGAGGGCGAGGTATCGATCGCGCCGGTGTTGGTGATCCGCGTCGTCGTGCGCGAGCCCAAATCCATCAGGTAGATGTTGGCGTTGCCGCCCTGCTGCAGGCTCATGACGATGCGCTGCCCGTCGGGCGAGAAGCGCGGGGAGGACGTCATGTCGGGGAAGTTGCCGACGACCTGGCGCGAGCCGGTCTCGAGATTGATCACCTGCACCCGCGGTTGCTGCCCCGAGGCCTGCGACATGAAGGCGATGTCCTGCGTCGCCGGCGAGTAGCGCGGCGTCACGACGAGGTTGTCCCCTTGCGTCAGGTAGCGGACGTTGCCGCCGTCCTGGTCCATGATGGCGAGGCGCTTGCGGCGGTTCTCCTTCGGCCCCGACTCGTCGACGAACACCACGCGGGTGTCGAAGAAGGCGCCGACGCCGGTGATCTTGGTGTAGACCGCGTCCGAGATGATGTGGCCGATGCGGCGCCAGTTGTTCGGGTCGGTGAAGTATTGCTGCCCGGCGACCTGCTGGCCGGCATAGACGTCCCACAGGCGGAACTCGGTCTTGAGCCGCCCCGACGGGTCGCGGGTGACGCGGCCGGTGACGAGCCCCTGCACGCCGGCGGCTTTCCAGGCCTCGAAGCGCGGCGCCGCATCGAAGGACGGCTGCTGCTCCGGGAAGCGCGCCTTCTCGATCGGCACGAAGTAGCCCGAGCGGCGCAGGTTGTTGGCGATGATGCCGGCGACCTGCTGGCCAAGGCCCGGATCACCGGCAAAGTCGGCGACCGCGATCGGGATCGGCTGGAAGTTGCCACGGCGAACGTCGATGACGAGCTCGGCGCGGGCGGCCGTCACGGCTAGGAACGTCGCCACGACGATCGCAAGACCGAGAATCATGTCGGCGCGGACGAGGATTCGGATCAGGCGCAGGGCGGAGTGCGGGCGCATCAGCGAGCTTTTCGGATGTTGGAGTCGATCAGCCGAGATCGCGCGGATCGAAGTTGACCACGAGGTCTTTCCAATCCTGGTAATAGGGCTGGAATTGGGCCGGAATACGCAAAGGCGAGCACCTTCTCGCGGCGCGGGTGGCGGAGTCCGCCACCGCCCGGAACAGCGGGTCGGCCGACGCGTTCGTCACCGCCGGCTCGCGGGCGAGCGAGCCGTCCTGGTTGAGGCTAACGCGCACCGTCGGCACCGGCGGCTTCACCGCGCCTTGGGCGCCGATCGGCGCCTGCCAGCAGCGATGCAGCTGGTCGCGCAGAAGGCCCATCAGCGCGTCGCGCTGGCTCGGATTGAGCCGCTGCGCCGCGCCGGTCGCGGTGCCGAGCGAGGCGGTCTTCTGGATCTCGCGGCCGCTCGAGCCCGGGGATTGCGCCGGCTCCTTCGAGGCGAGGAGCTTCGCGATCCCGTTCGGATCGAACTTCGCGGCAAGCTCGGCGTCGCGCTTGGCTTTCGCCTCGGCTTCGGCCTTCGCCTTGGCCTTTGCTTCGGCGACCTTCTTCTTGTGCCCGGCCTCGGCTTTGGCCTCGGCGTTCCGCTTCTGCTCGGCTTCCGCCTCGGCCTTGGCTTTTGCCTCGGCGACGGCGCGCTCCTTTGCGGCTTCCGCCTTCGCCTTGGCTTCGGCGCGGGCCTGCGCTTCGGCCTCGGACTTCGCCTGCGCCTCGGCTTTGGCGCGAAGCTCAGCCTCCTGCTGATCGAGAAGGTTCGCGACCTCCTCGCGCTTCGGCGGCATGGGCGGAGCCGGCTCGGGCTTCGCTTCGGCCTGCTGCGGCGGCGACGGCTCGGGACGGACCGGCGGCACGGGAGGCGGCGGCGGGACGGCGACCTCGACCGCCTCGTCTGCGACCTTGATCTCGGCCGGCCGGGTCGGCGGCGTCGGAACGTCGCGCTTCGCCTCGCCCGGATCGCGCTCTTCGCGAACCTCGGCGACGCGGTCGGCCCGGGGCTTCGCCTCGGGCTGCGGCGCCTTGGCGTTCGTCTCACCACGGGTGATCTCGGAGAACTGGTTGTCGGTCAGCACCTCGACCGGGATGCCCTCCTCGGCCTCCGGGAAGGTCTGGGAGGCAACGCCGAACACGAGCCCGGCGAGGAGCGCCGTGTGGACGGCGCCCGACACCCAGAATCCCGGTTCGGATCGATCGAACTTCAGCCCCACCGTCTCAGCCTTCGCAATGCTCGCGCGTCCATCCGCGGCTAGCGCTGCTCCGCCTCGGTCACGAGCGCGACGCGCTTGAACCCGGCCCCGGTCACCATCGCCATCACCTGGGCGACGCGGCCGTATTCGACGCGCCTGTCGCCGCGCACGAAGATGCGCTCGTCGAAGCCCTGCTTCGCCGCCGCCGTGACGCCGGTGATGATCCCGTCGTCTGCAAGCGCCGTCTCGCCGAGATAGACCTTGCCGTCAGCCTTGATCGACAGCGTCACCGGCTTCGCGTCGGTGTTGAGCGGCGCCGCCGCGGCCTTCGGCAGATCGATCGGGACGCCGGCGGTCATCAGGGGGGCGGTGACCATGAAGATGATGAGGAGCACGAGCATGACATCGATGAACGGCGTCATATTGATTTCGTTGATGACGCCGCGCTTGCCGCGCCGGCGCCGGCGGCGCCCGCCGCTCTGCCCGTGCGCCATGGCCGAGGCGATCGTCATCGCGGCCCGCCGCCTCAGGCCGCCTGCGCGGCGTGCGCGTGCATGCGCTCGTCGATCTGGCGCGACAGGATCGCCGAGAACTCGTCGGCGAAGCCCTCGAGCCGCGACTGCAGCTTCGTCACCTGCGACTGGAGCTTGTTGTAGGCAAGCACCGCCGGGATCGCCGCGAAGAGCCCGATCGCGGTCGCAAACAGCGCCTCGGCGATGCCGGGTGCGACGACCGCGAGGCTCGTGCTCTTCGAGGCGGCGATCGAGGTGAACGAGCTCATGATCCCCCACACCGTGCCGAACAGCCCGATATAGGGCCCGGCCGAGCCGATCGAGGCAAGGAACAGGAGCCGCGCCTGCATGCGCTCGACCTCGCGCTGGATGGTCACGTCGAGCACCTTGTCGATGCGCTGCGACAGGCTCGCGACCGAGCGCCCGGTGCCCTCGAAGGAGCGCTTCCACTCGCGCATCGCGGCGACGAACACGGCGGCAAGCCCGGTATTCGGCCGGCTCTGCAGGTTGAGGTAGAGCTCCTCGAGCGACTGCCCCGACCAGAAGATCTCCTCGAAACGGTCCATGGCGCGCCGCGTGCGCCCGAACAAGAGCGTCTTGTCGACGATGATCGCCCAGCACCAGACCGAGGCGGCCAAGAGCCCGACGATGACGAGCTTGACGACGATATGGGCGTTCAGGAACAGCCCGACGAGCGACATGTCGTGCGCGGTCTGCACTGCCGGGACGGCATCGGCCGGATTCATGCTCTGGTCCTCGATCCCCGCGGGCCGCCGGACGCCCGCCCGGCCCGCACCGCTGTCCGCCTTGACGCGGCGCCTTTGCCTTGTTGCCTGCTCCTCGCCCGGAAATCTGTCGAAACTAAGGGCTTCGCAAGCGCTTAGCGGCGCCTCGACGGTCCAAAGAGTTAAGCACCGGGCAAGGTTAATGCCGGGTTAGGACCGCCCTCCCGTGGGGGCGAGCGCCGGCCATTCCGGAACGCGATGGATGAAGGCTATCCCATCACGCCGGCGTGTTCATCATCCGCGACAATGACGATGCGCCTACCCTGAGGGGCGGTCCGATGATGATGCGCGTCATCCCGACGATGATGTGCATCATCCGCATCGTCGCTGCGCATCACCGGCGCCCAGCACCCGCGAACCTCTCCCGAACGGGCTAGCCGATTCACACAAAGCTGGCGCGCCATTCCCCCCCCCCGTGTGGGGGCGGACCGACTCGGGCGAAGCCCCGAGCGAGGAGGGGGGCGCCGGGCACGGCCTTGTCTGTCGAAGCCGACCCGTCGTGCATCAGCCGCAGGGGCCGTGGCTCTCCGGGAGAGGTGTCGGGAGGCTCGCGCTGGGCGGCTGCGGCACCTATCGTGCCGGGCTCATGCATCCTGAGTCCCCCTCGCCCGCCCGCATGCCCTGGGGCTTCGTCGCCGCGCTGTCCTTCGCGCAGCTCGTCTCCTGGGGCATCGTCTTCTACGCCTTCGCGCTCTTCCTGGAGCCGATGGCGCGCGAGCTCGGCTGGTCAAAGCCCGCCCTGACGCTCGCCTACTCGCTCGGCCTCGGCGCCTCGGCCGCGACCGCCTACCCGTCCGGCCGCCTCATCGACAAGGGCCATGGCCGCGCCGTCATGACGGCGGGCTCGCTCGTCTCCTCGGCGCTCCTCGTCCTCTGGTCGCGGGTCGACAGCTATCCGCTCTTCGTCCTGATCTGGATCGGGCTCGGCGCGACGATGAGCGCCATCCTCTACGAGCCCGGCTTCGCCGTCCTGACGCATCGGCTCGGGCCGCTCTCCCGGCGCGGCATCACCGTCATGACGCTCATCGGCGGCCTGGCCAGCACGGTGTTCTTTCCCCTCTCCTACGCGCTGATCGAGGCGCTCGGCTGGCGCGACGCGCTCGTCGCGCTCGCCGCGATCAACCTCGCCGTCTGCGGCGCGATCCACTTCCTCGTCATCCCGAGCGAGCCGGCGCG
>Ga0136846_1239314_pt1 | contig 21627 bp, 16 predicted proteins | sample HopSoiMetagenom2_FD_96841 | JGI IMG/M metagenome (GOLD analysis project Ga0136846, IMG submission 96841) | Grasslands soil microbial communities from Hopland, California, USA - 2 Assembly 2016 (version 4) | ecosystem: Environmental > Terrestrial > Soil > Grasslands | place: USA: Hopland... | reverse complement strand
TCGGCGACCCGGCGGATCCGCATCGGCAGCGGCGGCGTCATGCTGCCCCATTACAGCCCGCTCAGGGTTGCGGAGTCCTTCAGCATGCTGGCGGGGCTCTACGGCGATCGCGTCGATCTTGCCGTGGGCCGCGCGCCCGGCAGCGATCCGCTCACGGCGTTCGCGCTGCAACGCGACAGACGTCAGGCGGCGCCGGACGATTTTCCCGATCAGCTGTCGGAGTTGCTGGCGTTCGAGTGGAATCGGCTGCCGCCCGGCCACCGGTTCGCGCGGCTGTCGCAGCTGCCGGGCGGTGTCATCCGGCCGGAGGTCTGGCTGCTGGGGTCGTCGCCGCAGAGTGCCGTGTGGGCCGCCGAGGTCGGCCTGCCGTACGCGTTCGCGGATTTCATCAACCCGGCCGGCAAGGAGATCGCGGCCTATTACCGGCAGCACTACACGCCATCGGAGGCCAACCCGGCGCCGTATACGATCGCCGCGATCTGGGCGTTGTGCGCGGAAACGGACGAAGCGGCCTGGCGCCTTGCGGCCAGCAGCCGGATGGCGTTCACGCTGTTCATGCAGGGCACGCTCATTCCGGTGCCGCCAATCGAGAAGGCGCTCGCATTCCTCGCCGAACACCCTGAAGGCGCCGACGCGCTGGCCAGGCGCCGCCGCTGGATCGTCGGATCGCCGGACACGGTTCGCGCCGGAATCGAATCGCTCGCCGCAGATTACCAGGCAGACGAGGTGATGATCGTCACGATCACCTACGATCACACGGCGCGCAGACGATCATACGAGCTCATTGCGGCCAGCATGCTTTCATAGGCATGCTTTGATGGGCAACGTAGCTAGGTATCACCGCCCGTACGTCACGAAGCCACGAAGGTCACGAAGATATGATCTGCACAAGATTTGATTTCGTGTCCTTCGTGCCTTTGTGACGAACGGCCAGTCTCGCTTCCTTCTCACGCGGCCGGGCCGAGTTCGATCGGCGCGGCCTTCGCTGCCGCTGACCGCGCGATGCGCGTCCGGATCGTGTCCGCGATTCGCTCCGCATCACGCGCGACACCGTGGATCATCGTCGACGAAAACGCGTAGAGAAAATGGAGACCGACGAAATAGCACCCCGGCTCCCCAGGCACGATGCCGCGTTCATGCACCGGCTCACCATCGGCACCAACCAGCGGACGTGGCAGGTCCGCCCACGAGAGATCCGCGTGGAACCCTGTGCACCAGATGACATTCGCGACATCGAGCACGCGGCCGTCCGCCACCGTGGGCTTCCCGTCGGTCACGCCCGTGACACGCGCAGTCCGTTCCACCCCCGCGGCGGCGAGGTCCGCCGGCTTCACCCGAATCAAGACGCCGCCCTTCGAGATGACGGACGGGCGCACCCTGCGCCCCATCGGCGTGTTCACCGTCAGAATCCGGTGAAACACAACGCGGAAGAGGACGGGAAGAAGAATCCGCGCGACGGCGCTGTCGATCCGGAACGGCACGTGCCCCGGGTCCCGCCCCGACAGCCAGGTCCGGTGAGACTTCGCGACATCGAGCGCGATGTCCGCACCGGAATTGCCGGCACCCACGATCAGCACATCGCCTGGCTGAAGCTGACCGGCGTTCTTGTACTGGCTCGAGTGCAATTGAACGACGGTCGGCGCGATCGCCCTTGCCCATGCGGGAATACGAGGCGCCTGATACGTGGCCATCGCAATCACGACGTGATCGGCAATCCAGCGCCGGTTCCCGGCGTCGATCATGTACTGCGTACCATCGCGCCAGAGGCGTTCGACGCGCACGCCGGTGCGCACGGGGAGCTCGAAATGCCTGGCGTACGAGTCCAGGTAGTCCGCCATCTCGTCTTTCGTCGGAAAACTGAAGGCGGGGGCCGGGAACGGCAGACCGATGAGCCCGTCGTACTTCGCGGGCGTGAACAGGCGCAGCGAGTCCCATCGCTTGCGCCAGGAATCGCCGACGCGCGCGTTCGCCTCGAGAATCACGAACGACAGTCCGCGAAGTCGGAGGCAATAGCCGACCGACAGACCAGCCTGGCCGCCGCCAATCACCACCACCTGAACGCGCTCGCCCTCACGCTTGCTGTCCATTGTTCACCTCATGGCCCGACGTGTCATCGGGGTGCGAGTATCCTAGCGGCCGCGCAGGAACCCGCGCATCGGCCGTTCTATGCAGGGCTCGGCGCGGACGATGAATGGGTATTTCTACGCAGACCGCCTCACGACATGAGGCCATGCGTAAAGGCGTAGGCGGTCGCGGCAGCCCTTGTCGACAGATCGAGCTTGACGAAGATATTGCTGATGTGGCGCGCGACAGTCTTTTCGCTGATGCCGAGATCGCCGGCAATCGCCCGGTTCGTCTTGCCACGAGCGATTAGCCGGAGCACCTCCACTTCACGCGAGGTCAGGGTCCCCGTCTCAGAGCGCTTCGCGGGCGGCCCGGGGCGGAGCAGCCGATCGAGTTCTTCGAGAGCCGGCGTCGCGCCGCATCGCTGCAACAGGCGTGCAGACGCTTCCCACTCCATCCGGGCGCCCTCGTCGTCTCCGAGCGCGCGGCAGGCGTGACCCACCAGCACCGCGACGCGCGCGGCCTCGTAAGGCGCGTCCAGGTCCCGCCAGATCGCCGCAGCGTCCCTGAACGGCCCCAGCGCCTCGTGGGCGTGCCCGTCCGCGAGGTGAACGGCGCCATCCGCACAGGCGGCCAGCGCGCGAAGCCACGGCGTGTCGATCGCGGCCGCCATGCCCGTCAGATCGTCGGCGGCCTGCCGTGCAGACGGCCGATCGCCGGCGGCCAGCAGAATCTCGACGGCGGCGGCCAGCACGGTCGCACGCTGACGTCCGCGCGAGGCCTCGGCCATCGCCCGCTCGATGGCGGCGCGGGCGATCTCGCGCTGGCCCTGCGCCAGCCGCAGCAGCGCCAGGCCCGGATAGGGCGCTCGGCCGTGCTCTCTGGCGCGCCCATACGCCTCCTCCGCCTCGGGAATTTCGCCGCGAAGGCGGTGCAACTCTGCGAGCGCGTACGCCGCCAGGCCCGCGCCCGGCCCCTTCGAGCCCGCCAGGGCGTCGCAGGCGCGGCGGGCTTCGTCGAGCGCTTGCGGCCATTGCCCGTGCAGGCGAAAGATCTCGGCTCGGTGGGCAAGACATTCGCCACGATAGGGCACCAGGCCGGGCTGCGTGCGACACCAGTCGCCCAGCGCGGCGGTCCATTCCTGTGCCCGCCGGACGTCGAGTAAATCGACGCAGGCGGATATCACGCTGCAATACACCACACCCGCGATGATCGGCGCCACGTCACCGGCCGTCACCGAGACCATCACCTCGTCGAAGAGCGCCAGGCCTTCAGCCGTACGGCCGGTCGCGACAAGGACGCGGCCGCGCCCCTGGCGTGAAAGGCTGGTGAGATCGGGATCTGAAAAACGCTCGCCGATGGTCTCGGCCGCAACGAACGTCGCCTCGGCACCGGCCAGGTCGCCCGCGCCGGCCTGCTGAAGGGCCTGGGGCAGCAGCACGTATCCGCACTCGACACAGTCGTCGTGACTCTCATCCAGCAGACGCCGGCCGCGCGCCACCCATCCGGCGGCCCGCGCCGGCTCCCGCGCATCGATCAGGGCGAAGGCGATCCAGAAGGTGGCGCGCGCAGCCCTGCGGGCATCGCCCTTCGCAATGGCAGCGCTGTGCGCGCGTGTGTGCACGTCGATGCTGACGGATGGCTGACCCGCGAGAAACGCCGCGATACCCAGGCGCTCGAGGTCAGCCGCCTCGAGCGCGCTGCGCCGATCGAGCGCCAGGAGCTCGGCATATTCCGTCTGCCAGTCCCGGCGTTTCGTCATCGCAGGTACCTTACAATACCTCCGCGCATGCGCACTCATGGCCGCGTCCCTGCGCTCGTCTTCGCACTCGCCGTGCTTCTTCTGACGGGACGTTCATCATGGATCCGCGCGGCTGGTCCCCGCACGTTCGCCGTGGAGCCCGACCAGAGCCACGCCCTGATCTTCGTCGGCAAGAGCGGCGCGTTCAGCTTCGCCGGGCACACCCACGAAGTCGAGGCTCCCCTGACGAGCGGCGTCGTCCACTTCGACGCGGACGACCCGTCGCGTGACGATGTGCGGCTCGAATTCAATGCGGCCGCCATGCACGTCACCGGCAAGGGCGAATCCGCCGCCGACGTGCCGAAGGTCACCGCCACCATGCTCAGCGACGCCGTGCTCGACGCGAACCGCTACCCGGCGATCACGTTCGAGAGCACCAGCGTCACGGCCAGAGGATCGGCCGGCGCCCTTGATCTGTCGGTGGCCGGCAAGCTGAGCATCCACGGCCAGACGCGGACGGTCACCGCACCAGTGACGATGAAAGTCGCCGGCAGCCAGCTGACCGCCACGGGAAGATTTCTCATCAAACAGACCGACTTCGGTATCACGCCCGTTTCGGTCGGCGGCGTCGTCAAGGTGAAGGACGAACTGAACATCACGTTCACAATCGCCGCCCGGGAGCGATAGAATCGGCGTCGCCGGAGAACAGGCCGTCCATGACAATCTCTCAAGCAGCGATCGCGGCCGTCGTCTTGTGCGTCGTCGCGGATGTTCCCACCGCCGCGGCCCAGGCGGGAAGAGCCGGCGAACATTGGGTCGGCACGTGGGCCACGGCCGTTGTCCCGCGTCTCCAGGGTCCGCCGCCCGCTCAAGGCCCGGCGCCAATCAACTTCAACCGGCAGACGCTTCGCCAGATCGTCCACACGAGCATCGGCGGCGATCGTGTGCGCGTCGTATTGAGCAACGCATTCGGGACGGCGCCGCTGCTCGTGGGCGCCGCCAACGTGGCGCTTCGCCAGAAGGAGGCCGCGATCGTGCCGTCTTCGGCGCGCGCCCTCACCTTCGGCGGCAGCGCCTCGACCACCGTGGCCGCCGGCGCGATCGCCGTCAGCGATCCGGTTGGCCTCGCAGTCCCCGCATTCGCGGACCTTGCCGTCGACATCTTCCTGCCCGGCGACACCGGTTCGTCTTCTTCTCCGCTGACCACGCATAGCGGGGCGCTGCAGACCAGCTACGTCTCGACCCCGGGCAATTTTTCCGGCGCGACAGAGCTGCCGATGCCGGCCACGATGCAGTCGTGGTTTTTTCTTGCCCGCGTCGAAGTCGTGGCTCCGGAACCGGTCGGCGTGGTGGTGACACTGGGCGACTCGATTACCGACGGTTCGCTGTCGACCTCGGACACGAACAATCGCTGGCCCGACCATCTGGCCAAGCGCCTCATGGCCCAGGCGACGGCTGCCCGCGCGCCGCAGACGGCAATGATGGGCGTCCTGAATCAGGGCATCGCCGGGAATCGCGTGCTGGCGGAGGGCGTCGGCCCGAGCGCCCTCGCGCGCTTCGACCGGGACGCTCTCGTCCAGAGCGGGGTTTCGCACATCGTCGTGCTCGAAGGCATCAACGACTTCGGCCTGGGCGGACCGGGCGGCCTCGGCGGGCTGCCGCCGCCCACGGCGGCCGAGGTCGTCGCCGGCCTTCGTCAGCTGATCGAGCGCGCCCACGCACACGGCGTGAAGGTGATCGGGGGCACGATGCTGCCGTTCGAGGGCACCAACCTATCGGTGTTCCCGACGTACTATTCGACCGACAAGGACGCTCGCCGTCAGGCGGTCAACGAATGGATTCGGACCGGCAAGGCGTACGACGGGTTTATCGATTTCGATCTGGCACTGCGCGATCCGTCGCACCCTTCGCAGCTCCTGCCCCAATTCAAGGCCATAGACAACCTGCACCTGAACGACGCGGGATACCAGGCCATGGCCAATGTCGTCAACCTTGCGCTGTTGCGGCGATGACGTGGCCGTCGCGGCGTCCGGCTTCTGCCGGACGGACAGGATTCTCATGAAGCGTGTCACTGTGTTTCTGTTCTCTACGCTCATCGCGAGTGCGGCGGCCGCGCAGACACCGGCTCCCGCCGGCTGCGCGGGCGCCCGCGACGTCAGGCTGGTGAACGGCAGGATCGCCACGATGGACGCGAAGAACGCGATCGCGTCGGAGGTGACGATTCAGAACGGCGTCATCACGAGCGTCGGCCGCAACGGCGCGCGCCTGAGCCCCTGCACGCGCGTCGTGGACCTGAAAGGCCGGACCGCGGTGCCGGGCCTCGTCGACAACCACAATCACATCGTGCTGCTCGGCCTGCGGCCCGGATACGACACACGGCTCGAAACCGCGGCCTCGATCGCCGACGTGCAGGCGGCCATCAAGGCTCGCGCGCAAAAAGTGCCCGCCGGCGGGTTCATCACAGCCATGGGCGGCTGGAACGCGGCGCAGTTCGCCGAAAAGCGCCTGCCGACGCTGCAGGAGCTGGACGCTGCCGATACGGCCCATCCAGTCATCGTGTATCAGTCGTTCACGGGACCGGCGGCCGTCAACACACCCGGGAAAGCGTTCTTCACCGGCAAAGGGGTCGCCGTCAGCGACACCGGTGCGATTGCCATCAACGCGCCGTCGCTTGCCGCGCTGAACGCGCTGCGTGCTGTCCAGACGCTCGCCGACCAGAAGCGCGGAACGATGGACGCCCTTTCATACTCCGTCAGCGTCGGCGTGACGACGAACGTCGATATGGGTGCGTTCATCCCGCCGGGTTTGCCGGACACGCAGGACTCGTTCGCCGCCGACACACTCGCGACGTTCGACCCATTCAGGATGTACGACGCGATCGCGGCGGTGCACCGCGAGGGCCGGATGGCCGCCCGCGTCCGCGTCTTCTTTCTCTCGATGGACACGCGGCCCGACGTCCCGATGCTCAAGCAGCGGCTGCAGAACACCTTCCGCGAGTTCGGCGACGGCATGCTGCGGCTGTCCGGAGTCGGCGAGTTCGCGTCGAGCTGGCCGCTGTTCGGCAACGCGCTGCCCACCAATTACGAGACGGCGCTGCAGCTGATCGCGAAGCAGGGCTGGGCATTTCAGCAGCACAGCCTGTCTCCGGCCGAAGACAAGTTGACCATCGACACGTTCGAAGCCGTCAACAGGACGACGCCGATTGCGCCGTTGCGCTGGTCGATCGCGCACGCGCCGCGCATCGACCTGCCGACGATCAACCGCTTCAAGGCGATCGGCGCCGGCATTGCGATCCATCCATTCACGTATCTCGCCGGCGCCCCGGGCAGCGGGCCGCCCGTCCGCACGATCCTGGACAGCGGCATCCGCGCCGGAGCCGGCTCCGACTCGGCGCAGATCTCCACGCTCAACCCGTGGCTGATGATCTATTTCATGGTCACGGGCAAGAACTCGTCGGGCGTCCTGATCAATCAGGGCCAGCAGATCACCCGGATGGAAGCGCTGAAGCTCTACACTGCCGACAACGGATGGTTCCTCAAGGAAGAAAACGAACTCGGCACGATCGAACCGGGAAAGCAGGGCGACGTCGTCGTCCTCAGCGGCGACTATTTCGATCCCGTGAAGGTTTCCGACGAAGGCATCAAGAAGCTCAAATCCGTGCTGACCGTCGTCGGCGGCCGAATCGTTCTGGATGAATTGACCGGGTCGCGTTGACGCGCGCGCCTCTCGAGCGCGTGATCGGAGTTGGCGGCCTCAGCTGCTCTGCCGTCAACTGCATCGTCGGCTCGGGCATTTTCGGACTGCCCGGCATTGCCGCGGCGATGCTCGGTCCCGCGGCGGTGCTCGCGTACCTGGTCTGCGCCGTGCTCGTCGCCCTCGTCGGGCTGTGTTTCGCGGAAGTGGGAAGCCGGGTCGCGAGCCCCGGCGGACTCTACGGCTACGCAACCGAGTCGTTTGGCCCCGTCGTGGGCGGCATCGCCGGCACGCTCCTGTGGGTCGCCAACTCGGTCGTCCCCAACGCGGCCGTCGCGAATCTCCTGGTCGATACGTTTACAACGGCGGTCCCCGGGGGAGCCGCCTCGCGCGGCGTCTTTCTCGCAACGATGTACGGGCTGCTCGCCGTCGTCAATATCCGGGGCGCGCGTTCAGGCGTGCGGTTGTCGAGCGCCCTCGCCGTCGTCAAGATCGCGCCGCTCGTGCTGCTCGTTGGCGCCGGTCTGTTCGTCGTGCAGCCCGCAAACCTGCACTGGACGGGCACGCCAGCTGCCTCGGCGATCGGCCGGACTGCCGCGCTGCTCTTTTTCGCCTTCATGGGGGTCGAGGGCGCCCTGAACACGAGCGGCGAGGTCGCAGAACCGGCTCGGACGGTACCGCGAGCCATCCTCCTGACATTGACGCTGGTGGCCATTCTCTACATCGGCCTCCAACTTGTCGCCCAGGGCGTGATCGGGGCGGCGCTGCCGGGCGCCACGGCACCGCTCGTCGCGACCGCCACGGCCGTGTTCGGCCCGTGGGGCACACGGCTGCTTCTCGCGACGACAGCCCTGTCGGCCGCCGGTTTCCTCTCTGCCGACATGCTGGGCTCTCCGCGCAATCTGTACGCGCTCGCCGAGCGCCGTCAATTACCGGGCGTGCTCGCCGCGGTGCATCGGCGCTTCAAGACGCCGGCTGTCGCCGTCGGAACGTATGCCGCAGCATGCGCGCTCGTCGCCTGGTCGGGATCGTTCCGCCAGCTCGTCGTCGTCGCCACGTCGGGCACGTTGGTCCTGTATTTGATTTGCTGTCTTGGACTGTTTCGGCTTCGCGCCAGGAATGTCGCCGCGTTCGGCCGCCCTTTTCGGGCACCCGGCGGTGCCTTCGTGCCCTTAGCCGCGTCGGGAATCATCCTCTGGATGTTGTCCACGCTGCCCTGGATGGAACTGATCGCGGCGGGGTTACTGGTCGCCGCGTCCGGCGTGGCCTATCTCATACAGGCGCGCTGGCGGCGGGTCCCTTCGATTGCGATCGCTGGCAGCGTTTCAGGATGACGGTCGAACGACGCCGGCGAGCACCCCGCCAAGTGAGCCGCTGATCGCGCCGGCCACGATGCCGGCGATGGGAAAGAAGACGATTCCTTTCGCGTAGACGTAGTTGGCGTACGCGCGCAGGCTCTGGAAGTCGCTTCGGGTGTAATCGGCGACAAGGTTCTGCCAGTCTGAGCGGCTGCGGATCGTATCCAGGAACAGGTTGACGCGAAGGATTCCGAAGAAGAGGAATAGCGCGAACGCGATTGCCCCGGCGGTTGCCCCGGCCTCCAGGGCGTCGACAAAGTGTCCGCCACGCCGGCGTGCCGCAAACCCCGGGACAGCCAGGGCCAGGAACACCATCCCGAACATCGCGCCGACAGCAAGTCCTGTATCCTCGGCGAGCGGAGTGATCGCGGTGTTCACGAGGATCCACGCGCCGAGCACCGTCCCCAGCGCGAGACCGTACGCCACGGGCTTCGTGAGGTGACTCATCCCGCCACGCCGGAACCTGTCATGCAGACAGGTCCTCCTGATCCGCAGGCCTGAAGGCCTGCACTACGCCGGGGCTCCACTAAGCCGTCGCCTTCGGCATCAGCGTCTCCGGCTTGATCGGCAGCCGGTAGATGCGCTTTCCGGTCGCGGCGTAAATCGCGTTCACGAGTGAACCTGCGGCGAGGGCCGTGCTCGGTTCGCCGATTCCGCCTGGCTCCGCGGTGCTCGGCACGATGAATACCTCGATGAGCGGCATCTCCGGATGACGAATCATCTGGTAGTCGTTGAAGTGGCGCTGCGTCACGCGGCCGTTCTGGATCGTGATCTCACCCTTCAACGCGGCCGTGAGGCCGTAGATGATGCCGCCTTCCATCTGCTGCTTGATCGTGTCAGGGTTGATCACCCAACCGGTGTCGACCGAGCAGACGACGCGGTGTACCTTCACCGCGCCCTTCGCGTCCACCGAGACTTCGGTGACCTGCGCGAGGATGCTGCCGAAACACTCCATCACCGCGATACCGCGCGCGCGGCCCTGCGGGAGCGGTTTCCCCCAGCCGGCTTTTTCGGCGGCCAGATCGAGCGCCGCCCGGTGGCGGGGCGCCTTGCCGAGGAGGTCGTGCCGGAATTGGTAGGGATCCTTTCCGGCGGTGGTGGCAAGTTCGTCGATGAAGGCCTCGACGGCAAAGCCCTGGAAGGACGCGCCGACCGAACGCCAGAAGCCGAACGGAATCCCCGGATCCTGTTCCGTGTACTCCACCTTGATGTTCGGCAGGTCGTAGGGCAGGTTCGCGGCGCCCTCGAGCGAGATGAAATCGACGCCGGGAGGCGGAAGCGATCCGAGGCGCTTCATCAGGGACTGCTGCACGAGGTGCTGCGTGAACACCGTGGCGTTACCCGCCGCGTCCACCGCGCCCTGCATGCGCGCGTAGCTGATCGGCCGATAGAAGTCGTGCTGCATGTCGTCTTCGCGCGACCAGACGACTTTCACCGGCGCGCCCACGGCCTTCGATGTTTCGACCGCTTCGGTGACGAAGTCGGCTTCGCCCCGGCGTCCGAACCCGCCGCCCAGATAGGTCGTATGGATCTTGACCTTGTCGGCCGTCAGACCTGACGCCGCGATCGCCGCGTTGTGCGACGCGGTCTGCCCCTGCGTGGGCACGTACACATCGCACCTGTTCGCCTTCACGTCCGCCGTGCAGTTCATCGGCTCCATCGTCGCGTGCGCCAGAAACGGCGCCTCGAACACGCGCTCGAACTTCTTCGGCGAACTGGCCAGAGCCGCGTCGGCATTGCCCTGGTTCCGGGCGACCTTGCCCGCCTGCCTGGCGAGGTCCGCATACTTCTTGAGGATGTCGGCGCTGTTGAGCGTCGCGAGCTTGCCTTCGTCCCAGACAATCTCGAGCGCCTGGGCGCCTTTGTTCGCGGTCCAGTAATTGTCGCCCACGACGGCGACGCCGCTGCTGATCTGGACGACGTGCTTCACGCCGGGAACGGCCTTGGCCTTGTCCGCGTTGAAGCTGCCGACCTTGCCGCCAAACACCGGGCAGCGGACGACACGCGCGGTGAGCAGGCCCGGGAGCTTCACGTCCATGCCGAAGACGGCGGTCCCGTTGACCTTTTCGGGGATATCGAGGCGCGGGACTGACTTGCCCAGCAGCGTGAAGTTCTTCGGTTCCTTCAGCGTCGCTTCCTTGGGCACGGGCAGGGTCGCGGCCTTGTCGACGAGGGCGCCGTACTTCATGCGCCGGCCGCTGGCCTTGTGGACGACTTCGCCTTTTTCGGTCGTCAGCGAGCTCTCGGGAACGCTCCAGGTCTGCGCGGCGGCCGTGACGAGCATCAAGCGCGCTGCCGCGCCGGCGCTGCGGAGAATTTTCCACATCCCGCGGACGCTGTTGCTGCCGGCCGTGAGCTGCTGGCCGCCGAAGTTCGGGTTGCCGTACTTGGCGTCGGCGGGCGTCCACTCCGTTTTGATCTTCGCCCAGTCCATGTCGAGCTCTTCGGCCACGAGCATCGGCATGGACGTCATCACGCCCTGGCCCATTTCGAGCTGCGTCAGCATGATGCGGACGGTGTCGTCGCTGTTCACTTTGAGCCAGATATTCGGCTCGAACGAGCCGGCGGCCTCCAGCGTGCCGTCGCCTCGTCCGAGTGCCGTCGGCAGGTAGCCGCCGATCATCAGCCCGCCCCCGGCCGCGGCCGTCGTCTTCAGGAAGGCGCGTCTGTCCAGATTCATGACTCTCCTCCCTATGCCTGCACGCCGGCCGCGCGTTTGATCGCGCGGTGGATGCGTTGATACGTGCCGCAGCGGCAGATGTTGCCGTTCATGGCGGTGTCGATTTCAGCGTCGGTCGGTTTCGGCGTCTTCGCGAGCAGCGCGGATGCCGTCATCAGCTGGCCCGACTGGCAGTAGCCGCACTGCGGCACCTGCTCGGCGATCCAGGCCACCTGCAGCGCATGGCTCGACGCCGGAGACAATCCCTCGATGGTCGTGACCTTCTTGCCTGCCGCCAGGGACACCGGCGTGGTGCACGACCGGATCGCGTTGCCTTCGAGATGAACCGTGCATGCCCCGCACTGCGACAAGCCGCACCCGAACTTGGTTCCGGTGAGTCCGATCGTGTCGCGAATGACCCAGAGCAGGGGCATGTCCGTCGGGACGTCGACGTCGTGGCGTGTGCCGTTGACCGTCAGGGAAATCATGGCCGCACTCCTGAAAATGGAGGGAAATCCGGATAATTGTAGAGCACGCCAGCACGGGTGCCTATCGTTTTCTCGATCAGTACCCGCCCGTCGGCTCCCGTCAAGGCCTCAGTTCGCGGACGACCGCGCAGGGGCCGGCGCCATCATTCTCGCGAACGCGTAGTCGTACAGCGCGATCTTCTGCGCGTCGAGGGGCTCGCCAGCTTCGACCTTTTCCCCGAGGATCATCGCCCTGCCGGACGTGCCCTTGAACTCCGGCCACACGGGCAGGTTCTTTCCGTTCGGATTGCCGGTCGACGCGAAGTTCACCCAGTACGCCGTCATCGTTTCGGACAGCGCGCGGTCGGCATCGGTCCAGGTGCGCGGGCCGTTGCCGAGCGCATAGGGAATCTCGGCGGTATGGATCGCCCCACGGCTCGGCTGGGTGCCGTTGGCTGGCGGCACCTTCGTGAAGTAATACAGGTAGGCCTTGCCTTTCCGCAGCTTCGACTGCGACAGCGCCCACGATCGCATGTTCCACGCCACCTCGTCGTTGAAGCTCTTGACCTGCGCGGAATTGGACTCGGCGTCCGAGCCGGACGGATAGATCTTCAGGAACTGATCGGCGCGATCCGCGAACCGGTCCTTGATCTGCGCGGTGAATTCCGCCGCGGTGCCCTTCGGCACGCCGAAGAACGGAAAACCGGCTTCGTTCTCGTTCGAACCAATCAGCACGTCGACGTCGCTCTGCCTGCCCTTCGCGTAGGTCGTCGAAAGATCCTCGGTGACGTACCAGCCGTCCACGATCGGGCGGCCGCCGTACGCGGCCATCTTCATGATTTCGTCGGCCGGTTTCATCCTGAGATCCGACAGAGACGACGCGCCGATTTTCGCCGCGGCGTCTTTGCCCGCCTGCTCCGCCTCCGCGAGCGTCATCATCTTTTCCATCCGTACGCCCGACCACGAGGCGCTCTCGGCGATGATGCGGTGATACAGCCCGCGTCCCTCTTTCGAGCCGGCGAGGACGGACTCGAGTGCGGCGCCGGCCGATTCGCCAACCAGCGTGACCCGCGCGGGATCGCCGCCGAACGCCGCGATGTTCGCCTGCACCCATTTGAGCGCCGCGGCGAGGTCCATCACGCCGTAGTTGCCCGACGCGCTGCGGCCAGATTCTTTCGTCAGCTCGGGATAGGCGTAGAACCCGAACGGGCCGAGACGGTAGTTGAAGGTGACGAATACGACTCCCTTCCGCGCCAATGCTTCGCCGTCATAACCGGGCAGCGATCCGGCCCCGCCGGTGAACGCACCGCCGTAGCTCCAGACCATGACCGGCAACTTTGCGGCGCCTGAGGCCGCCGCGGTCCAGACGTTGATATACAGGCAGTCTTCGCTCGTCGGCGGGGGCGGCGGCGCTCCGGCCCGGCCGCCTCCTCCGCCACCCTGCATGCAGCGTGGTCCGAAGACCTCGGCCTTGCGCACGCCGTCCCATTTTGCCGCGGGCTGCGGCGCCTTCCAGCGCAGCGGCCCGACCGGCGGCGCGGCAAACGGGATCCCCCTGAAGACGCGGACGTCAGCGCTCGTTCCTGCGGTGCCCGATACAAGCCCGCCGCCGGTTTTCACCGGTTCGGCAATCGCCGCCGCGCCAATCGACGGCACCGCCATGAGTGTCAGAACTGCGAGAGACGAGGCAAAACAATTCATTGGTGATCCTTAAAACTAACCACAAAGGGCACCAAGATCACAAAGTGAAGTCTTTGTGTGCTTCGTGATCTTTGTGGTTCAAAGAAAAGATAGCAGGCCAAGGCCTGCGCTACTTCTGCATGGCAGCTTTATCGTCGGCGCGGGATGCGCTCAGCATGTTCCGCAACCCGTAGTTTCCCTCGTGACACGCGTACTCGTAAATCTCGTAGCCGGGCTTGGCTTCGAGATCCAGCGCCGCCGTCCATTTCGCCGTGTAGGTACCGGGATCGTCGACCGTGAATTCGTAACGAATCGTGCCGGGCGCGGTCCGCGTGAAGCGCTCGATCAGATGAAGGCCCGTGCTCGCGGGCGCTCCGCCGCCCACGCCGATCCGATCCGTGAAATTCGTCGAGTCGACGACGAGCGTGGTGCCCTCCCAATGCCCGCGTGGATCGCCCATGTACAGGTGAATGTTCTTCCCGAGGCGTGGCGCCCTGCTGTCGATCGGCACCACCCGCGCTTCGTGAATCATCTCGTTGCGGATGACCACCACGCCAGGCCCCTGCTCGATCCGCGTGCCGTTGCCGTAGATCGCCGGAAGGATCGAGCTGATCACGCCCCGCGTAATGCAGCGATCGTAGTAGCTGTGAAACTCCGCCGCGTCGTTCTGCAGGGCGAATCGCGCGCGGTTCGATCCCTGGCGGCGCTCGCCGTCGGGCGTCAGCGGCGGAAGACGTCCGTCCGCCGGATCGATGATGAGCGACGTGGCGCGCGAGAGCCGGGTACCACGCTCGAGCCAGTGACGAGGCGCGTTGTTCGCCGCTTCGTCCTCTTCGAACTTCGACTCCGGCGTTACGCTCTGATCTTTGGCGACCTGTTCGAGATTCGCCTTCTCGCGGGCCGCGAACTCCTCGTCCGTCAGCGTCGCGCGATTGCCGAACCGCGCCGGCCGTTCGAGCGGCACGCCGATGAAGTTGTCGCTCGTATAAGTGCCCCGCAGGTCCGGCTCGCCCCACGGCGTCTTCGGGGGTGTGGATGCTTTCTGCGCAGCGACGGACGCCGTCAGCAGCGCAACGCCGATTGCCACGCTACATCGAGTTCCCATCATGGTTCACCGCTTCACGACGAAGTTGCCTGCCGCCCCGCAGGAGTCGGTACACGGCGGTGGCGGGACGTAGGTGTCCTTGATCTTCTTTCGGTACTCCGGATAGAGCGTCTCGGGATACCCGAGCACGGCTTCCCGCGGAAGGTGATAGAGCTTCACGAATTCGTCGGCGAACGGATTCCGATCGGGCGCGAAGTGGGGCACGCTGTCGCCCGGCGCCCTCCCCTCGTAGCCCGTGACGCATCCCGCGCGGTAGTCGAGCGGCGTCCGCGACAGCCGGAAGTTCTTCGAGACGATCTCCGGCTCGACGAGATACACCGGATCGGTCGCCACCATGAGCACGGTCAGGACGTCGCCGTGGCGGAAGATGCGCCAGTCGATCGTGGCCTGGTCCGTCAACGGCACACCCGTCTTGCGGATGAAGCCCGCCTTCACGTGAGTGGTGCGTGCCGCCAGGGCGCCTCCTTCCCAGCGGCCAAGCGTGAAGCCGGCCTGCGTGTGCAATGCGTGCGCGGACGGCCGCGGCCGATCATCCATCCAGATGACCATCTCATTCCAGTCTTCCCACGCGCCGATCGTGAACGACACGATGCGGTTCGTCACGGGATCGGTCTGGCTGGTCACCCGGAGGCCGAAGGGACCGAGCACCAGGTAGGCCGCGCCCCACCCTTCGCATTGGCGCTCGACCATCGACTTCTGTGATTCGTCGTAGGACAAGGCGCGGGTGCGGGCCTCGTCGGTGAGCGCCAGCCCGAGGTAGTCCACCGGCACCGAATCGTTCTGGACGTCTTCGGTTGCCAGGGGCGCCCACGAGCCAGCGAAATCGAATTGCGCCGAGGCCGGGCGGGCCGCAAGCACGACGAGCAGGAGCGCACCGAGCGCACGGCCTACCATGTGGAGGAGCATGGCGTGGGATCCCACTTGGAGCCGTCAGGCTCCTTCTTGAAGTGCGGGCTGAAAACGTACGGGCCGGTCAGGTACTCAGGGTCCTCGACGATCGTGGTGACGAGCAGGAGCCTGCCACCATCGGCCACTCCCGGGGCCCCCGTCCCCCCGTCCGCGAGCGGCGCGACGTCGAAGTGCTCCGTCACGGTCGCTCGTTCGCCGTACGGCACTCCGTTTTTCCGCAGGTAGCCGGCACGCAGGTTCGACGTGACGACGCGCAGGCTGCCACCGCCCGTCGCGGGCTCCCATGTCGCCGCGGATTCGCCCTGCCAGCTGCGTGGACCGGGGGACGATGTTGTTGTGCGCGGCACGAAGTGGAACAGCCGGGTCTGCGTGCCCGCGTCCGTCTCCAGGCGCAGCGTGTCGGCATCCTGCCACGTGATGTGCAACCGCCCGGGCACGTTCATGATGCCGCCCGCTCCGTAGGACCGGCACTGGTTGCCCGCGCGCTCATCCGCCGCCGGATCCCATGCGTTGATCAGCGGCAACGCCGCGCGCGAGGATGGAATGCGGCGGTACTCGCCCTTGGCAGGCGTCACCATCCGGTACCGCCAATTCTCCGTCACGTACGACACCCAGTAACCGGTCAGATCGATCGGCGCCCGATCCCGTGCCGCAGTCGCGGCGCCGCCACCCCGCTGTTGCGCGCGCACGCCGGTCTTACCCGCGAGCGCCACGAGGAGCAGCCCCGTCAGCATGGTGGCCGCCGGCCAGCGTCTCACGACTTCTCCCTGGCGAGGCTTCGGTACACAGCCTCGATGAAGTGATCCGTGGTCCACGCGCCGCCGGGGTTCCCGTACCGTCCCATGTAGCCCTTCGCCGGCTGGGCCGCCTTGACCTCGGAGAGCGATCGTCCCGCCTTAATCAGATCGCGTACCCGGTCTCGAATGATCGTCACCATGTCGCGATACTCGACGACGTCGTACTGATCGCACAGGCGCCCGTGTCCGGGAACGACGATGGTGCCTGCCTCGCGCGTCACGACGGGCACCGAGACCACAGCCAGTTCGGCAAGTCGATTGAGCGCCGCGATCTCGCCCTGGATGCTCCCGCCCCGCTCGACGTCGATGACGGGAAACTGCCGCGTGTCGAGCACGTCGCCGGCGAAGAGGACATCGGATCGCCGGAAGAACGCGAAGACGTCGCTGTCGGTATGCGCGGCAGGCTGGTGCAGTACTTCGATCGCCTCGCCGTTGAGGTACATGGATTTCCGCGAGTAATGAAACACCTCGGTTGGCCACCCGCCCGCCGGTGACTTCGCCATGTGGCGAAGCACGCCCTCGGCCGCGAGAATTGGCGCCACTCTCTCCGCAGCATTCTGCGCACCGCCACCCAAAGCGCCGGCGAAAATCTTTTCTCCGGCATTCGCGATCGTCTCGTTGCCGCCGACGTGATCCGCATCGGGACCCGTGTCGATGATGTAGCGGATAGGCTTCTGCGAGAGGCGTTTGATCGCGTCGAGCACGCCAGGCGCGGCGGCAGCCGACCCTGCGTCCACCACAACGACGCCGTCCTCGCCCGCCTGAACGCCGACGTTCGCGGTATCGCCCCCAGGGCCTCCAAGGCCGGCGATCACGAAGACTGTCGGGCGAACCTCGAGAATCTCCAGGCTGTTCGAGGGCGCGGCTGCGCTCTGCGGGACAGTCGCCTGCAGAGGTTCGCGGCGGCTTCCATAAAGCGCGACGAGCGCGACGCAGCTCGCCGCGACGGTGACGATGCGGGCGCGGCGCCAGGCGGGAGATCGAATCGTCATGATTCGTTCACAAACGGGCTAGGCTAACACACAAGCCAGTGAAGTCGCCGGAGCGCGGAGGAGCAGTCAAGATCTGCGTACTCAGGCGCGCCTGAAGGCCCGCACCACTTCTGTATACTGCCCGGATGACACGTCGAATTTTCCGCCTGGCCGCCAGCGTCGTGCTCGCGGCCGCATGGCTAACGGCACAGTCGACGACGGCTCGTGTCGTGCGTCCGAACGCCGTGATTCACGTCGTCGCCGATCTGGACCGAACGACCGCGTTCTATCGCGATGCCGTCGGGCTGATGCCGGAGCGGTCGCCGGCGTTTCCCTCCGGCTCCTCGCGTGAGCTCGGCGCGTTGACGCGCGCGCCCGGGGCGACGGTGCGCGCCGCGACGCTGGAGGTTCCCGGCGGCGACGTGCGACTGACGCTCGTGCAGTTTTCCGGCGTCGACGCGCGGCCGGTCCACCAGCGCCTTCAGGATCCGGGCAATGTGAAGCTGGTCCTTCGCGTGAAGGACATGGATGCGGCCTTCGCGCGCGTGCACGATCGTATCGCCGGCGTTTACACCGAAGGCGGCGCGCCCGTCAGGCCGGACGGTCCCGCGGCGGTGAACCGCGCGGTCATCATGCGCGATCCCGACGGTTACCCGCTCGAGTTCGCGTTCCAGGGTGGGCCGGTCGCCGCCGACGTGCCACCGTCGTCCATCGTCATCGGCGGCTGGGCGACGTTCATCGTGGATGACGTCGCCGCGACGCTCGAGTTCTACCGCGATCGCCTGGGTTTTCAGCCGATCGGTAATCCCACGCCGCTTTCGCCGGCGGTTCTGAACCTGCAGGGCACGCCAACGGCCGCGGGATCGATGAGTGCCGGGTTCCGGCCGCCGGGGGGCTCCGCAACGTGGCGCATGTACGGCTTCAGAAACGTGGAGCGGGCGCGACTGGCCGGCCGGCTGCAGGATCCCGGAACGCCCGCGGTGTCGTTCCTCGTGGAGAATGTCCCGGCGCTGCTCGCAGCACTCAAGGCCGCAGGAGTGACCGTGGACACTGACGGCGGCGAAGCCGTCTCCATCGACGGCAGACTGCGCGCGTTCATCCGCGACCCCAACGGCCTGCTCGTCGAGCTCGTCGAGGCGGGCGCGTGAACTTGAGCACGCTGGAGGGTGAGTGATGCGACACGTCGCAGGTATTCTCGCAATCACTGTTCTGGTCGCTGTCCTGTCGGCCCCGGGCCTGCGGTCGCAGACGAAGCAGCCTGTCGCGCCGATCTTCAAAGTCGACCCGTTCTGGCCCAAGTGGCTGCCCAACCGCTGGAGCATGCAGCAGGTCACCGGGATCGGGATTGATCCTCAGGACGATCACATCTGGTTCATCAACCGGGCCGCCGCGGCGAATCCCGACGAGATCGGCGGCGATCTGAACAAGATCGACTGCTGCGTCCGCGGACCGGAGATCATCGAGCTCGATCAGCAAGGCAACGTCGTGCACGCGTGGGGCGGACCCGGGTACATCCCGGAATGGCCGACGGCGCTGCAGACCGTCATTGCCGATTCGAAAGGGTTCATCTGGGTGTCCGGCACCGCCGCGCAGGACAGCATCCTGAAGTTCACGAAGGACGGCGTGCTGGTGTGGGACTTCGGCCATCGTCCGCCGAAGGACAACCCGGCGTTCAAGGAAAACAACCAGATGACGGACTACTTCGTGAGCAAGGGACGGTTTCAGCTCGACGAAGTGGCCAACGAGATCTACATCATCAATCAGCGGCGCGTGGTCATCTACGACCTGACGACCGGGGCGTTCAAGCGCGGATGGGGCGGCCACGGCATGCCGCTCAGTGAGATCACGAACGATCCGCTCCCGACCTACAAATGGACCGGCCGGCCGCCGCCGGACGAGAAAAACCTGGTTCCCGACCTGCATTTCGTCGAGATCTCGAAGGATCGCAAGGTGTACATCGGCGAGCGCGGACAGAACCGCATCGAGGTCTTCTCGACCGATGGCCGGTTCCTCCAGGAATTCTACGTGTCGCCGAACACACCATCGCAGCGCGCCGAGGACTGCGGCGGTCTCTATCATCCGAAATTCCCGCCGTGCGGCACGACCTACAAGCTGGCGCTGTCACGCGACCCGCAGCAGAAGTACGCCTACGTCGCCGACGGCACCAACGACAAGGTCTGGATCCTCGACCGCCAGAGCGGCGGGACGATCGGCAGCTTTGGCCGCAACGGAACTTACGCCGGCCAGTTTCACTGGATCAACGCGATCGCGATGGATTCGAGAGGGAACCTCTACACGGGTGAGGTCGAAGAGAACAAGCGCATCCAGAAGTTCGTTCCAGTGACGGCCCGCTAGCGCGGCCCGTAATGGGGGACGGGGCGGCCGGATTCGTACGCGCCGATATCGGGTGCCCTGCCCGTATAGTCGTCGTTGATTGACGGCAGCACAACACCGGCGTCCACGGCAGCGGCGCCGGGCCGGAGCCGGAAATCGAAGCCGTCCGGCTTGTAGAGCCGCTGCGGATCCGACTTGTCCGGCATCGTCACGGCGACGAACGTGTCGTAGTCCGCGAGGACGCTGTGCGTGTCCTGCCCCGTCGCGGCGCTGTATTCCTTCAGCGTCTTGAAGCGATGCACGATCGGCGCGCTCTTGTAGTCGGCCGGCACGGCCGGCGGCGGCGTGTTCCACTCGAATCCGTCCTTGCCCGGCCATGGCCGGAACGCGTTGTAGTCGGACGTCGAGTAGTTCGTGTACGTGCCGACCGCGAAGACCGGTTCGAGCTCCTCCTGCGAGATGATCAGGTTGTTGCGGAAGTGGACGTTCGACGCCGGACCGCGCGCCACTACTTCGCCGACGAACGTGTTCTGGTACACGAGCACGCCGGCCGGCGTCGCGACGAACTTCAGCGACCCGCTCGCCGGCGCGTTGTAGACGAGGTTCTGATAAAAGTACACCGGCCCGCCGTACATCGGCTGCGCCGACAGCGCCTGCGACGCCACGTTGAAACACCGGTTCCTGAAGACGCGGATGTTGTGGGCGCCGCCGTCCGACTCGATACAGTTGTCTCCCATGTTGAACATGTCGTTGCCGTAGAAGTCGATCGAGACGGGCAGGCGGTCGGCGATCGGCTCCGGCGTGCCGTCCGGGTTTCCGTAAGTGGCGACGTCGATGGCATCGTGCCAGTGCGCCAGGTAGTTGTACGCCACGACGTGGCCCTGCCCGTAGACCTTGATGGCGTACTCGGAGGTGAGGAGTTCGGGGAAGCCGGGAAACTTCTCCCAGATCGCGCCGATCCAGCTCATCATCTTGTCGGGATCGTGGCGTCCGACAAACGAGTTGTCGGCGATGTAGTAGTTCTTCGAGCCCGACCAGTCGTCCTGCACGGCGCGGCCCACGTTGTAGATGCGCGACCGTTTCAGCGTGAAGCCGCTCGAGCCCGCGATGTCCTTGATGCCGGTGAGAAACGCCACGTTCGTGTTGCGGATCGTCAGGCCCTCGAAGTAGTTGTAGTTCGCGGCCATCAGATTGAACAGGTTCTGCGCGCCGTCGCCGTCGAAGATCGCCTCGCCGTCGCCCGCGCCCTTGATGACGATCGGCCGATCGGCGGTCCCGCTCGCCGTCAGGTAATACGTGCCGTCGAACACCGTCCCGAGTGAGAGATAGCCGGGGCGGGCGGCGCCGTTCATGTAATGGAATCGATCGCTGACATACAGGCCCGCGTGCACCAGAATGACGTCGCCGGCCTTCACACGGGCCGGGTACGCGTTCTGGTAGTCGTAATGCGCCGTTCCCATGTAATACGCGCTCATGAGCCCGGTGAACGCCGGTTCTTCTTTCGGGCCGGTCCAGCCGACCGGATAGACGTGATACGTCTTGCCGCCAGTGGCCGGCTGCGGTTCACGGCGCGTCCGGACGACTACAGTCTTTGCGGCCTCGCCGCTCACGCCATCAGGGTCTGACAGCACCAGACGGCACTCGTATTCGGTGTCCGGCTCGAGGTTGAGCGCGCTCCCGGAAAACATGTTGGGCACTACGTAGTCGAACGGGAAACGCGGCATCAGCGGGTTGTCGGTCGCCTGCGGGGGGCCGCCATTCACCCATTCACGATGCAGGCGCAGCAGCGGCAGGCCGCGCTTCCAACTCGAGTCCCCTTTCTTCCGGTAGGTCAGCTCCACCTGCGCGT
>Ga0136846_1232685_pt1 | contig 21627 bp, 15 predicted proteins | sample HopSoiMetagenom2_FD_96841 | JGI IMG/M metagenome (GOLD analysis project Ga0136846, IMG submission 96841) | Grasslands soil microbial communities from Hopland, California, USA - 2 Assembly 2016 (version 4) | ecosystem: Environmental > Terrestrial > Soil > Grasslands | place: USA: Hopland... | reverse complement strand
TGAGGAAAGCCAGTAGAGTGCCACCGAGCAGCACTCCTGCGGCTATGGCTGAAGATCGCCACGCCTTTTTCAGGTAAACGGTTGGAACTTCCGGCGCTGGTGGCAGATTGTATGTTCTCGCATCGCCACGCACGATGAACATCGCATGGATTCCACCGACGCTTGTGTGGGTTGGATCATAGATTGCTGCGTCACTCATCCCGCGCTGATGTAGTTCTTCCACTCGCTCGTGTGCATGCTGTCGGAGGTGCTCGATTTCGCCGAACTTAATCGATTCTGTCGGGCATGCTTTCGCACACGCGGGCTCCAGGCCGACTTTCTGCCGGTCATAACAGAACGTACACTTGAATGCACGGCCATCCTTCGGATTGCGTTCGACGACTCCAAACGGGCAAGATGGCACGCAGTAACCGCATCCATTGCAAACATCTGGCTGGATGAACACTCCACCGAATTCGGTGCGCACAATCGAGCCGGTGGGACACGCCTCAAGACACCCGGCTTCTTCGCAGTGCTTGCATACATCAGACGAAAAGACCCAGGATGCCTGCTCGCCCGCATTGCCACCAAATCCAGGGACCGGAGCCTGCTCGACGAATTTCACATGCCTCCAGGTGGAAGCTCCCACTGCACCGGTATTGTCGTAGGAGTATCCGCTCCAATCGAGGCCGTCTTCGCTCACTTCGTTCCATTCTTTACATGCAACCTCGCAGGCCTTGCAGCCGATGCACAAGGTGGAGTCTGTAAGAAATGCCGTGATGCTCATGCAATCCGTCCTGTTAAAGAACTCAACTGCTCGAGTGCGTTTGGTCCTCGTTCGCGCCTGCCCGGTACGACGTTGCAAACCAGCGCCTTCGTCTCCATGATTCGGACGTTGGGCTCTTCGCTGATGACAAGCAGATCGTTTACTACGTCTCCCTGGACCTGGCCTTTGTAGCCCCAGTGATAGGGGAGTCCAACCTGATGCACGATGCGTCCATCAACACGTAGCGGACGCATGCGGGGGGTAACCAACACACGTGCTTCTACGAGCCCTCGCGGGGTGGCGATTGTAGCCCATCCACCGTGTTGAAGTCCCAGTTGCGCCGCTAGTTCTGGAGAGACTTCAGTAAACAGCTCGGGCTGCAGTTCGCTGAGATGAGACAAGTGACGTGACATTCCGCCAGCCGTGTGGTGCTCGGTCAATCTATAGGTAGTCAATACATATGGGAACCGAGCATCGTGCGGTGCGGCGTAGGGATTGTCCGGGCGCTTTTTTCGATTCACTGCGGGATTTGTCTGCTGGGAGTAGAGAGGATTCTCTACCAGTGACTCGAGCGGTTCGTAATGCGTCGGCAGCGGACCGTCTTTCAAGCCGCTCGGCACATATAACCACCCCACCCCATCTGGATGAAGCGTGAATGGCCGGGCTCCGCCCAGCGCATCTGTTCCTTGCCCCTGATCAAGATTGCCTGGCGTCGTCGGGGCCATGTGCTTGTCATAGTCCGCGTTGTCCAAGCCGGTCCATTGCTTCTTCTCTTCGTCCCACCAAACCAGCTTCTTACGGTCGCTCCAAGGCTTCCCATCTGGGCGCGCGGAGGCTCGATTGTAAATAATGCGGCAGTCATTGGGCCATGCGAATCCCCAGCCGTGTCCGAGAAGGTCCCGCGAGTTGCGTTCATGAGCGCGGTTTCTCCCCTCTTCCGGAAAGACTCCGCAGTAAATCCACGCACCGCAAGCGGTGGCGCCGTCACTTTTCAAATCTTTTATGTGCGCCAGTTGCTTCCGATCTGCAACAGAATACCCATTGATTTCCTTCAGCACTTCTTCGGCATCGGGTTCTGCGATGGGACCCTCGACGTGATAGTTCCACGTCAGAGCTCGGAGTCCATTATTTTTGGCGTGGAGATCGTTTGCAGCTTTCGCCTTTAGGCGCAGGCCCAGGTGATAGACGAACCACAATTCACTACGCGCATCGCCGGGAGCCTCTGCCGCTTTCTCTCTGAATTGCAGCAGGCGTTGCGTGTTGGTGAAAGTGCCTTGTTTTTCGGCGCTGCCAGCTGCTGGAAAGAGGAAAATTTCAGTGCCGATTGTCTCGGGCGAGAGTTCGCTTCGCTGCACCTCGGGTGACGCGTACCAAAAGGACGCCGTCTCCGTTTCCACCATGTCTCGCACTACGAGCCACTTCAGCTTCGATAAAGCCGTACGCTCGAGGCGACCGTTCGCTGCGCCAACGGCGGGATTCTGGCCCATCACTAGGAGTCCCTCGACTTTGCCGTCCGCCATATCAAGCCAATAGCCAAAGTGGGAGTGGTCTCCCGTTACCCTGGGAAGCCAATCAAAACCCCAGTTGTTGTCCTTGGTCGCAGCCTCTCCGTAATACGCTTTCATCAAACTGATGAAGTACTTGTCGAAACCTGCCCAAAGCCCTGTTCTGGCTCTGTGCTTCTTTATGTAGCCATCGAGCGTGTGAGCATCAGGTTCGAAAAACGGCATTGGCAGATAGCCGGGCAAAATGTCGTACAAGGTCGGAATGTCTGTTGAGCCTTGAATGGACGCGTGTCCCCGCAACGCGAGTATCCCGCCTCCGGGCCTGCCGATGTTCCCCAATAGAAGCTGCAAAATCGCAGCAGTGCGGATGATCTGCACTCCCTTCGAATGCTGCGTCCAACCAACTGCGTAGCAAATCGCTGCCGTTTTGTCTGGTCCTGATGCTGAAGAGAACGTATCCGCCATTTTCAAGAAAACATCTTTGGAAACGCCGCAATACCGTTCGACCATGTCGGGCGTGTACCGGCTGAAGTGCCGCTTCAGAACCTGGAAAACGCAGCGTGGATGCTGCAGACCGGGGTCGGACTGGAACTTGGCGGCGTCTTCCGCTTCGCCACCGCGGTCTTTGCCGTGTCCCCCACCTGCATCGGAGTGACCCGGCTTTTCGCTTGTTTGTTTGCTGGGCGAGCCTTGGTATAGCCAGGACTCGGGAGTGTATTTTTCCTTCTCTGCATCCCACCCTGAAAAGAACCCGTCCAGGTCTTCGGTATCGCGGAAGTCGTCACGAAGAACTGTCGACGCATTTGTATAGTTCACCACGTAATCGCGAAACTCGCGATTGTTCTCAAGAACGTAGTTCACGAGCGCGCCGAGAAAGATGATGTCGCTTCCTGCGCGCAGAGGCACCCAGATGTCTGCCATGGCAGAAGTCCGCGTGTGGCGCGGATCCACGTGAATGATCTTGGCGCCCTTCTCACGTGCTTCTACCACCCACTGAAATCCTACTGGGTGATTCTCTGCCATCGACGATCCCATAATGAGGATCGCGTCGGCGTTACTGAGATCCTGTTGTGCTGTGGTCGCGCCACCGCGGCCGAACGATGTGCCCAGACCGGGCACGGTGGAACTGTGTCATATACGCGCCTGATTGCTGACGCATACCATGCCCAGCCCAGCCGTAAACAATTTCTTGATGACGTAGTTCTCCTCGTTATCGAGGGTGGCACCGCCAAGGTGAGCCATTGCGGTCGTATGCATCACCGTATGGCCGTCGCGGGTTTCCTCAAACGTTCGATCACGAGTTTCCCACATGCGGTCGGCCACCATGTCCATGGCTTTCTCAAGATCGATTTTTTGCCACTTGCTGGAATAGGGAGCCCGGTACTGGACCGTCTTCAGTCTGCCTGCATGGGTGTGTAACTCATAGGTGTCGGCGCCCTTCGGACAGAGATGACCGCGAGAGATTGGAGATTCCGGATCTCCTTCAATAGAGATGAGCTTCCCCTCCTTATGGTAGGCAAGCTGACCGCAACCGACGCCGCAGTATGGACATATGGATCGGGCGACCTGTGCCCCATTTGTCTTGGGACGCAATTCGCGAGTGCGCTGGGTCATTACCTCCGGTCCGGTCCCATCCGCGCCCGTCCGGATCTGCTCAAGTAAGGGCCAGCGAGAAAGAAGGGATTTAATCACAGTGTTCTCCGGAGTAAGGCTTCCGTTGAGTTTCGATGGGCTGACGAGTGCGCTTAGTGACCTCAGTGTGCCCCTTCCTCGGCCTGGTCATCCATGCATTCTCTGGTCCCATTTTGAGGCGATCCATACCGTGTTTCGGGTAAGCAAAGTCTCACCTGCAACCCGAAGCTCAAAGCCATCGCGCTGCCAAGCCAACGCTCGGTGCCTTACAGGGCATCATCTAACTTAATACCAAAGGCGACGGATGGACCCCGCGTGCAAGTATATCTATACGTAAATTATCGGCTTTAGCCGGGAAAGGAATTTTCTGTGAAAAAGGGAAAAAGGGCAACGAATTGGATCCGCTTCGCAATGAAATGTGGACTCCTCGCGACGGACGCTTCGGTTTGGGCGGCAGTCAACCACTTCCTATCGGAACGCTCGGACGATGTGCAGAATGTGTTCCGCAGAACAGACAATCTGGCCACCACCGTTCGCAGTCAGCGCCGATGGTCCCATGCTTCCACACTCTTGACCGGAATTGGCGTCGGAGTTGGCATAGGAATGCTGCTGGCTCCGGTTTCGGGCCAACGCGCCCGTGGTGCAATCCGTGACAAGGCTGCGGACCTGAAGAATAAGGTCACGGATGTGACTGATTGGGCAGGTCGTTTCGGTTCCCAAACGGGGCGGACAACAGGAACCTACGCACACTAGAGGTCCAGACTTCGGTCGGGCAAAGAAAATTTCACTATTGCAGGCGGAGAACTTGTGATGAAAGCTCCTTTTTTGATTGGGCGAATGTTGTTTGGTGGGTTCTTTCTGTACAACGGCATCAATCATCTTCGACAGCGCAAGAATATGGCTTCCTATACCGCATCGAAGGGCGTTCCCTCACCGGAACTCGCGGTGACGGCGTCGGCTTTGCCATTGCTCGTCGGTGGTACGAGCCTTCTTTTAGGGATTAAGCCAAAAGTGGGCGCCATCGCTGTGCTCGGATTTCTGGCCGGGGTCTCACCGATCATGCACGACTTTTGGCGGAACGAAGATCCGGCAGAGCGGAACAATAACATGATTTCCTTCATGAAGAATGTGGCGCTCGCGGGAGCAGCGCTCGCCCTGATGGGAGTGGAGGAGCCTTGGGAAGCAAGCGTGCCGCTCGGCCGACCGGCGCTCGTGAAGAAGATGAAGTCAGTACGGCGAATAATGGCTGCATAGTCAGGAGAGCGAGGGCGGACTGGTCTGCCACTAATTCGGACGAGTGCGCCCCCTTACCTATGTAGTTGCCGTTAGCTCCGCCATATGAACCAGCGTTAGAGCCGGAGCTTGCGCAAGTCGAGTTGATCACTTCACCGGCCGCCGCTGCCGGCATGGGCCAAGCTTTGTAGCATGGCGGCCAGAAAACGCTCCAAAGATTGCACCCATGCACCGGTTCAACGCGAGACTCGTTCTGCTCTCAAGTTACTGTGATGGCGTGCCTTTAGGCCCTTTTGTTCGGTTTTCGTAACACAGGACGATCTCTCGCAGGTTAGCCGCAAACTCGTAGCAAGATATTCCTACACTGAGGGGGAGACGGAGTGGCTCCGGAAGACTGCCCGATTTGCAGTGGTTCTGGATACGTAGCGAAGCCTGTGGACTTAAATGGTAAGACTGAGGGCGTCGCGTTCATACGTATTAAGTGCCCTGGGTGCGGGGGGTCTGGACGAAAGCGCTCTATCTCACCTGCGACCGCGGGCTGACCGCACGGCCTGCGGTGCTTGCGAACGTACGGAACCGGACCGTCAGACTTCCCGTCCTAAGGACGACGGTCCGGGCCGGACGCTTCGCTAGCAACCGCGTATTGTAGAGTGCCCTAAGCGATCTCTGCAGCCTTCCTTTTTGTTCGACTTTTCGGTGCCGCAATTTCCATTCTGTTTCTGCCATTCTCTTTTGCGCGATACAAGGCTTTGTCGGCTGATTGCAACACGAATTCTGGAGTCTGTTCGTTTGATTCAGAGCCGGCAACGCCGATACTCACCGTCACCGAAAGAGATTTCGGTGTTTCTTCTTTCGCCCCAGGCAAGCGGAGATTTTTGTCGCGCTTGCGACTCTTCGCCGGTCCTTTCTTTCGGCGATCGGCTCCGCGAGGCACGTGGCGACGATCATGGCCCCTCATCTGGAATTCGGCGGATTCGATCTTCACGCGAAGACGCTCGAGATGCTCCACAACCTGCGGAAGCGTCTTGCCGGGGAACACGACGTTAAACTCCTCTCCCCCGCAACGGTAAGCATCCCCACCTCCTGTAACACCAGCCAGCTTCGCTGCAACGAGCCGCAACACTTGATCTCCCACGTCGTGACCATATGTGTCGTTAAACAGCTTGAAATGGTCGATATCGATGACGGCGAGGCAGTACGGAGCCCTCAATCGGAGTGTCATGTCATTGAATGCACGCCGCGACGGCAGGGACGTCAGCTCATCGTGATACGCGAGCAGGTACGAATTCTCAATGATAGAAAAGACCGGGATGTAAGCAGCTGTTGCGAGATAAATGTCCATAACGCTCGCTGACGGCATGCTCCGGACACTCAAGTAAAAAGCGGTCAGCGACCACAGAAGCGAGCTGTCAACCGCTTTTCTGGTGAAAAGGAAATGGGCAGCAAGAACTACCGCCGCCGCGATGAAAACAGCCGCGACATAGTTTGGGAAGAGATCTACTGCCGGCGCATGTCGCGTCTGCAGAGTCGTTGGGAAACCCGAATCGCCACTACGCCAGAGCACAATCACGACCACTGATTGCACGAACAGAAACACACTAACCGGGGTAAAAGAGGCGAGCGTGAGGCCACGCTCCTCCATAAGCGCGACCAGCGCATAGTTCACCGGTACCAGAAAGGAAACAGCGCGCAGGGCGGCAATTAGTCCAGCACTCAGCAGGCGCTGATTCGTCCCAAGTGCGGGAACAACTTGATAAGCCAGCAGCAGAACGAGCAAACAAACGAAAGGGCGGCTCGAATGAAACCTCCAAGCCAGCAACATCCCGCCAAGCAGGCCACAATAGAGGAGAAACGTAAGTGCCGGTAGGGGAAGAGTGAGCCCGCCGCTATAGGCGAGCACAGTTCCCAGAAACAACACGGGTGCGCCCGGAAAAATAAACGATCTTAACGTCCTTTTACTCCACAAGGGCAAGCCGGGCCACTCCTCACAACCTCAGGATTATCTCCGCCCAGGCGCGCGAATGAAATTGCCCCTAAAGGTTCAAGCATCCGATGGTCTTGCTGACCCACTTTGAAATGCCTCTCCAATTTGACACCCCGATACCTTTGTTCCGGCCAAGTTTCGGCTGCAGATGAGCGCCTTCTAACTACACTGGGCATGTTCGATTAGGAAAGGCTGAACTAATGCACATTCTTATTGCAGAGGATGACCAAACGCTCGCCAAGTTCGTTCGCGAAGGTCTCGAAGGCGAGAATTACACTGTCGACGTTTATACCGACGGCGAGCAGGCGCGCGCGGCGGCCATGGAATCGGAATATGACCTGGTCATTCTTGACCTTAACCTTCCCAAACTCGACGGGGTCACCATCCTGCGGCAAATGAGGATCAAGAAACCCAGTCTGCCAGTTCTAGTTCTGACCCAACGAACCAGGGTAGAAGACCGAGTGCAGTGTCTGGACACCGGAGCAGATGACTATTTGCCGAAACCATTTTCCTTTAGCGAGTTGTCTGCGCGCATTCGCGCTCTTCTCCGGCGAAGTCACCTTCCGTCTGAATCTGTGCTAACGGTAAGTGATCTGAAGCTTGACCGCACGCAGCGCATCGTTGAACGAGCAGGAAGAAGAATCGATTTGACTACGAAGGAGTTTGCTCTTCTGGAATACCTGATGCGGAACGCCGGGCGGAAGGTAACTCGTTCGATGATCATTGAACATGTATGGAATTTGACGTTCGACACTACAACAAACGTGGTCGACGTCTACATCAACTATGCGTCCGCACAAGTCGATCAGCGGAAGATTGGCAGACTGGCTGTTGCGATTCAGGAAGCATTTCGGGATCTCGGGGCCTTCCCTTCTTCGAACCCTCACATCGGGAACGTTGAACCCTCGCCACTGGAGGCATTACAAGCAATTGAGAAGTTGAAACGTGAAAGCTCAACAGTCGAGGGCCAGGATCAGATTTCCAACAATGAGGACCTGGCGGCCATCGAAGACGAGTTGAAGCAGGCACTCGCAGGAGAGATCGCGATGAATGCAGTCTCCTTGCGCAGGGAAGTAGAAGGGTTAGTCATAAGTCTGCGCGAATTCGGATTCTTCGACAGTGGATCGACGGTGATTAGGCCCGCCGCTTTGCCTGCCTTGGACCGCATCGCATCCATCCTTGCTCTGCGCTCTTGCCGACTGCGGATTGAAGGCCACACTGACAACGTTCCCATTCACACCATAAGCATAGTGTCGAACTGGGAGCTTTCTACCGCTCGCGCAACAGAAGTGGTGCGTTTATTGATGGTGCGATATGGAGTTTCTCCCGAGCGCCTGTCGGCGGCAGGATATGCCCAATACCACCCGATATCCAGCAATGAAACCTCACAGGGCCGCGCCCAAAATCGCCGCGTCGACATCGTGGTGCTAAGTGAGCGCGTTGTAAGCATGCCATCGTTCATCGAACCTTCAGCCGCGGTTCAGTGAAATAGTTCCATCGTGGCACACGGCAGCTAAAGCAACTTCACTGCTGGCCGATGGATGCGGAGTGAGAGAAAACGGCTGTGCATCCTCGGCGCGCTCGCAACTGGAGGTCACCGCTTGAGCTCCATTGCAGCGCAGGCAAGTCTCTCGGTTTCGGGCCCGCCCGATCCTGATCTCGTGCGTATTCGAGATCTTGTGTACCAGGTCGCTGGTATCTTTCATCCCGACACCAAGCTGAGGCTACTGCTCGACCGATGCAGCCGTCGTATGAAGGAAAGGAAGACCGCGACCCTTCGCGAATACTTCGAATGTCTCACTGTCAGGCCCGAACGTCAGGCCGAACTTGTCGCCCTCCTCAATGAGATCACGATCGGGGAAACCTGCTTCTTCCGGAACGTGTCTCAGCTGGACGCGTTGCGGCAGCTTGTTATTCCCACAATTCTTGAAGCCAAGGCGAAGCTGCCACTCCGGCGCCTGCGAATTTGGAGTGCCGGATGCTCCACAGGCGAGGAACCCTACACCCTGAGCATATTGGCCCTGGAAGAATCCAGCCGCCAGCTGAAGGATTGGACTGTCGAGATCCTTGCCACCGACCTGAATGAGCGCTCTCTGGCGCATGCAAAGAATGCTGTCTATGGGAGCTACAGCACCCGGCACTTAACGGAATACCACCGCCAGAAGTATTTCGCTCCCGTAGCAGATCAACTGCAGGTGCAACCACCAGTGCGCACGTTAGTGAGTTTCAGCCGCCTGAATCTCTCCGATGACTCTCGCATGCTTTTCATGAAGGGATTGGACATCATCTTCTGCTGCAACGTACTCATCTACTTCGATCTTGCCTCGAAACGTCGGGTTATTCAGCACTTCTATAACAACCTTCTGCCGCATGGATATTTGTTCCTCGGGCATTCCGAATCGCTGTATGGAGTGAGCGAGGAGTTCCGGCTCGTACATCTGCCCGGCGCCACCGCATATATGAAAGGGGAGCGCTCTCAGCCCGGAAAGAAGGCTATATGATCTCCGCCGCGAGAAAAGCAAACCTGCTTTCACAGATCGAAGGGCTCAATCAGATCCCGACGATTCCGGTTGTTCTCGCGCCTCTCCTGCGCTACCTGCAACAACCGATTGAACACCTCGATGTACAAACTGTCACAGACTTGATCTCGCAAGACAAGGCTCTCGCTGCCCAGTGTTTACAAATGGCGAACAGCCCCTTGTTCGGCCGCTGGCAAAAGATCGATTCCCTCCGCGGGGCCGTTGTGGGTCTGGGATTTCAGCGCGTGGGTGACATTGCGATGTCCTGCAGCCTTCTGAGCATTCTCCCTAAAGGGCGCGCAGGCATCGACCCGGTTATCTTCTGGGAGCATTCGCTTGGGTGTGCGCTCGTGTGCCGGCATTTCGCCCGAAAGATTTCGTGGCCTGATCCCGGGAAGGCATATCTCGCGGGCTTGCTGCACGATCTTGGAACCATCGTGAACCTGTGGATGTTGCCTCAGGACTTCGCCGAGGCATTCAACCTGGCTCGACAGCAATGCATACCCCTCCACGAAGCCGAACAGAGTGTCCTCGGATTCACTCATTGCGACACCGGAAGCTTGCTCGCAAAGCGTTGGGAGTTGTCAGCAGACCTTTCCGAAGCAGTATCCCGGCACCACGCGCTTGACGAATCTGCCGAGCATGCCGGATTGGTGGCCCTTGTCGAGATTAGCGATCTGCTTTGCAGAATGACGGGGCTAAACCACGGTTTTCTTGAATCGCGCCAAGTGAGCATCTTCGAGCAAAAAGGATTCGCGGTGCTCTCGAAGCAATGCGAGTCTCTAGCCACTGTGGACTGGGCACGCTTGACCTTCGAACTCGATTCCTACATGGACGAAGTCCGATCTCTCGTTCGTGCCATTTACCGGAAATGACCGACGTTACCCATTCCAATTCGGCGATACGCGTATTGGTCGCCGACGATAGCGCATTCATGCGCACGGCTCTGAGTCGGATGATTGCTTCCGAAGCCGGTCTTGAGGTTGCGGCAACAGCGCGGAGCGGATCTGACGCGCTGCAGAAGATAGCTTCTACAGATCCCGATGTCGTAACTCTGGATCTGGAGATGCCTGGTTTGGACGGGATCGAGACATTACGCGAAATCATGAAGCGATTCCCCCGGCCCGTCATTGTAGTCAGCGCCGCAATCGAAAAGGACTCAGAAATCGCTTTCAATGCACTCAGCGCGGGGGCTTTCGATTACATTCCCAAACAGATCTCGGATACGTCTCTGGAGATATCGCACATTCGGTCGGATCTCATTGTGAAAATCAGGTCTGCCGGATCCCATCGGCGCACACTTCCGCACTCCACTCCCAACAAAAAACCCGTCGAATCGACCTCGATTGCGACTTGCCGCCAAACCCCGGTCGCTCCAGAAATCGTCGCCATCGGAGCGTCTACCGGCGGACCCAGAGCACTGCAAGAGCTACTCCCGCAATTGCCCGGTAATCTTTCTGTCCCAATTCTTATCGTCCAGCACATGCCAGTCGGATTCACAGCCATGTTCGCCAAAAGGCTTGACCGTCTATGTTCGATTTCAGTTCGTGAGGCACGTGATCGAGAGCGTTTGCAACCCGGTGTTGCTTACATTGCTCCCGCGGGCATACACATGCTTGTGAAGCAACCATCGCACGATTCACAAACCTTCATTTCACTCGAAAGCAGCTATTGCGACACCCCGTATGTTCCATCTGTTGACGTCCTGATGAAATCCGTGGCCGACGTCTACGGAAGCCGTGCAGCTGGGGTCATCATGACTGGAATGGGATCTGATGGAGCGGAGGGGCTGAAGGCCATTCACGATTCCGGAGGCCTCACGATCGGACAGGATAAAGCGAGCTGCGTAGTCTATGGCATGCCTCGCGTCTGCGCTCGACTCGGCATTCTTACCTCTGTTCTCCCGCTTTCCCAGATTGCGACAGAATTGATTCAAGCAACTGCGCATCAGCGCCGAGCTTGAGCTCATCACCAAGCGCAAGCGCTGTAGTGGAATGCACGCCGCACTCGCTACTTAACGGCGGTCAGAATCGTATTGTACGGATCAATCACGATCCTGTGTGTACGCGCCGGAGCCGTCAGCCGGAAGCTCGATTCCTCACCGTCAGCCATTACGCGCGCCAAGAGTGCAGGCTGTCGTCCTGGAACGATGGCGTACACCGGAACGGACGTAACCAGATCTACCGGAGCGTCCTTTTGCAGAATGGTTCCGTGGACTACCACTCCGTTACCTTTCGCAAGAAGTTTGACGTTCTTTAACTCCAACTTCGGCAGGGCCGTGCCATTAATCCAACCGTCGAGAAACCAGTCCAGATTGTTCTTGGCTTCAAATCGCAATTCCGGGGCAAGGTCCTCCGCAAACACTGCTAGAAGTTCCTCTGTGCTGATCGCTTTCCCTTCGTAGCGTTGGCGTACCTGGCGCAGCGCACGCGTAAACGGTTCATCCTTTCCACTCGGCTTCGTGCCATCGGCATCTTTCAACATGGTTCGCAACATGTGGAAGAGCCACGTGCCCCTCCCGTAACTGATGGCTTCGTACCCTCCTGGAAAGTGCGATGAGAGAAGACGAGTGCCCAGCGTAACCGGTCCCGCTTCCATCGGACTCACCCCGTCATTATTCTTTTGCATCAAACCCCGCCGGTAGTTCTCCATGACGCGACTAAAGCCTGCCGGATCCTTCTCCTGCAGCATCATCAAAGCGCAATAATTCGCCAGACCTTCGGACAACCACTGGTCGCGATAGCTCTTCCAGCCCACCAAATCTCCCCACCATTGGTGGGCAGTCTCGTGCGCCGGAATCGTACGCTGCATGAGGTTCCGAACGACGTCAAAGTGCAACTGCTCTCGCTCTGCATCGTTGAGAAATGCGTAAGACGACAGAAAAATAAGGCCCGGCCAACCTTGGCTCTCCCGCCCCGGGATCTGTGTCAGGGCAAGATGGCTGTATGGAAATGGTCCGAATCGATCAGAGAAATACTGGATGGCCTCCGCCGCGGACTCCCCCACGCTTCCCGAGTTCTGAGCGGGAGACGGGTGCGATGGAACGATGACCTCCGCAAGCCGTGGGATCTCAGAAACCGTCCGCGGAGGCGTGATTACCTGCATGTGCGCGCTCGGAAAGTCCTTCTCAACATTCTGGGTCGCGTACGTTTCCACCGTTATTCCCCCACTGCGAGTTGTAGCTTCCCGGTACTTGCCAAGATTAAACCCGGCGACTGGTATAGGACGTTCCGACGTCCATCGGGATACTTGCTGACCCGCATTCAGCGACGCAGGCTCCGGGGCGACTGACTTGCCGGTCGCCACCAGGGTCCAATCTTGCGGGTATCTGAATTCCAGATCAAAATTGGCCATTCGCATTCCACGGTTTGGATACCAGGTTCCTCTGGCGCCCACGTAGAGCAAGCCAGGCCCCGCTTCGGCAAGTACTTCCCCTGTGTATTCGAACTCCAGTTCGATTCTCTTCCCCGGAGTTGCTGGCTCGGGAAGAATCACTGCGACTACATCGTTCCCCTGGCGCGACAGTTGAGTTCCTTCGAGTGCGGGATTGTGGATGAACTCCACCGCATTTCCGTTCAATTTCACGCTCTGGATCTGCAAGTACCGAGATAGCTCAAACAGAAGAGCCCTCAAGCCCCCTTCGTGGATTTCACATTCAAGCCTCGCTGTGCTTCGAATCTGCTTTGGCGGTATCACCTCGGTGGCGATGTGGTAATGATCTACGGTGATTTGGTTTTCGGCAGGAGCAGGCTTCTGCACTTGCGGCGGCCCACTGCTGCTGAGGGTACTCCTGCCCAAAGGGGCAAACGACGTCCACACGTCGTAGTATGTCTCTCCATTTTCCGCGTGCTTCAATTGCCCGGCTTGCACTGACTCGACGTTCATCGAGTCGTAATACACATCAAAGACTCCGAGCTTCGATCCTTGGAGCCTCGCATGAAGAAAATGGTCGCCACTACTTTCGTCTTCCGCTGTTGAGTTCGCACGATCATTCTGAGCACCGGCGATAGGAAGCATGCGACTGAACGTGGTTAGCAATCGCATCGCATCCCCAGATGCCAAGTTCCTGACTGTGCCTGTCCATCGATCCAGGAACTCCTGCTTCTCCGGTAAACTCCGCAGATCAGGTCTTAACTCTGTGGCTGCAGCATCGTTGAACCGGAAGTAGGCTGTCTCAAAGCGCTCCTCCAGAATAGCCATCCCGGTGAATAACGACATCGATCTGCGCTCCACTTCGTTCGGAGGCGTCAAGAGGACTTCGCCATACCCCTCGAAGAACGCTCCTGTGATTCGTCCCATTATGTCTTGTGTAAAGCCGAGAGTCCCATCTTCCAGCGTGATTTGAACTCCAGGTCGGTTCAGCGCTGCGCCCCTGACTTGATAGACGCGCTCCGGATCGAGTCCCACTTGTCCAAGTTGGAGATACAAAGCCTCTACCGGTTTTGGAGTGACATTGTCAGCGCTGCCCAACGGGGAAAATGGAGCGCACAGCAGCCAAGTCAGCGCAATCCACAACGCTCGCGTTTTTAGTACCTTCGTCACGTGGTAAGCCGGTTCCGTGTTGCTAGAATGCGCCTGAATGCGCCGTCGTGTCACCATTGTATGCATCTGCGTTGTTGTAACCCTAGCCCCGGGCTGGGCGGACACCATCCATCTCAAGAATGGCCGCACGATTGTCGCTGACCGTGTGCGCGAAAACGGTGCCAGGTACGAATACGAGATCGGCGAAGATTCCTATGCTATTCCCAAGACAGCCGTCGACCACGTCGATGCTATCGGCACTCCCACACGCGGCATTGACTCCGCGAGCAGCCCGGATCTCCCAACCCTTTCCCCCGCTGACCCTCTTCAGAGTGAAGGAGATCTTGTCGGCAAGGTAATCAAAGATGGAAAGGTGGATTCCGACGCGCTGGCAGTTCTAGAGAAGAAAGGGAATTCGGTCCTAAGTGCCGCCGCCGCCTTCCTCGCCGGTAAATTCGAATTGGAGCACGGGAACATCGCCAAGGCGCGTGATCACTTGGAAGATGCGCTGCGATTTCAGCCACAGAATTCCACTATCCTCATCTATTATTCCGCACTGCTGGTCCGAACCGGCAATGCCAGTCAGGCACTCTCGTACGCACAACAAGCAGTCCGTTCAGCGCCGAACTCGGCCGACGCCTATGCAATCCTCGGCTATGCGCAATCGGCTGCTGACCACACGAAAGACGCTGTCGCTTCTTGGAAGCGCTCCCTTGAATTGCGCCCTGACAACAAGGTGCAGCTGCTGCTGGCAAAGGCCCAGCGCGAGCAAACCGTGGAATCGGAGTTCTCCCAAGGCGAAAGCAGCCACTTCGTTCTGCACTATGAGGGAAAGCAGACGACTGACAGTCTTCGTGGGCAGATCATGGCAGCTCTGGAGTCGGACTACGACGATCTGGTACGCGATCTCGGCAGCCCGCCTCGCGACAACATACTCGTGACGCTCTACACTGAACAGGCCTTCTTCGACGTGACCCACGCTCCAGCCTGGTCAGGGGCCATCAATGACGGAAAGCTCCGGATCCCCATCAACGGCCTGAGCTCGATGACCCCTGAGCTTGCCCGCGTCCTAAAACACGAACTGGCGCACTCGTTTGTCAGCCAACTCACTGGCGGACGGTGCCCGATGTGGCTTCACGAAGGCGTAGCTCAGTTCGTGGAGCCAAAGAGCCTGTCTCCCGAAGGACACCAACTCTCCCAATTGTTTAAGGCTCAACGCAATATCCCTCTGAATGCCCTGGAAGGCAGCTTCCTGAATTTCTCCGGCGTAGAAGCTTACTTCGCATATGCCGAATCGCTGGCTGCCGTGTCGTATATCAATGACATGTACGGAATGAGTGACATTCAGAGAATTCTGCAGCGGTTGGGGGAGGGCACTTCGACCGAAGCCGCGTTGAGAGCAACCATTCACTCAGACTACGGGCAACTGCAGTACGACTTGGCAAGATATCTAGCAGACCGATATGGCGAGTAATCGTCGCCGTTAAATTCCACATCTGGGTTTGCCGCTCTCCTTCTGTTGTGCTAGTTTCTGTTCACTCTATGCAGCCGTTCTCCCACTTGCGCGAGAGCCACTCCACGCCGGTCATGGAGCCAGTACCGACCCTCTTTCCGTCGATCAGGGGAGCCGACATAGCAGCCATCTTTCTCGGGAAACGCGTCGCTGGAGACTTTTACGATTCCGTTCGAGTGAATCCCCAACGGGTGCTCATTGGGCTGCTCGATGTTGCCGGACGGCGCGAAAACAATCGCCAAATTTTAATTGCGGCTCAGGAAATATTCCGGAACTCAGGACCCGAACTCCTGGCCACCGAAGACATCAACGAGGCCGACGCGCTGACGGAACTGACGATTCGGCTTAATCGCGGATTGATCGCGATCTCTGCGGGCGTGATCTCGTGTCCGTCGTTCCTCGCGTGTTACCACGAGCAGTTCGGAACCCTTTGCTACACCAACGCGGGACACACTCCGGCTCTCCTTCGGGATGGCGGGGGCATAACCGAACTCGGTTCGACAGGCCTCCCTTTAGGCCTGTTTTCGCATGCTACGGCCGAAGCCCGCATTGTCGGCATGGAAAACGGTTCGGCCCTGCTCCTGGTTTCCCGAGGAGTGATTACTTGCGAAGGACGCTCGAATGGATCTGTCGAGGAATTCGGCCTCCAGGGAGTTAAGCACGTGTTTGAAGGCCTGCATGAGGAGAGCGCCGAAGGCGTTTGCTCGTCCGTGCTCAACTCAGTTGCTACGTTCTGCGACCGGCGTGCATTCTCGGATGACCGCACAGCGCTGGCCCTGGTTCGAAACGCGTAAACGAGGGCTGGCCAACCTTTCTACTACGCCCTGGCGTCGAACTACCATGGGCAGGTATGCCTGAGTATCGGTCCGAGTAGTAGAATAGAGCATCGGCCCTAGCCCACCGTCTTGCCCGCAAGCCCAGGAAAGCGGGGCAGCCAATTTAAAAAGCGGGGCAGCCAATTTAACATGATGAAGAAATTTTCCCTCCTCCTTATCGTTCTCACCTGCGCGCCGCTGCTCGCAAGCGGACAGGTTGTAGAAGAGATCATTGCCAGAGTCAACAACCAGATCATCACTCGTTCCGAACTTGCCCGTAGCAAGGATCAGCTTAAGGAAGAAGTTAAGCAACAGGATGCCAACAATGCGGACAAGGTCTATTCCGAGCGCGAGAAGGACGTGCTTCGCGATCTGATCGACCAGCAACTGCTCCTCGAAAAAGGGAAGGATATGGGAATCACCGGCGACACAGATCTGATCAAGCAGTTGGATCAGATGCGCAAGGAGATGAAGCTGGACTCCTTGGAGGCGCTGGAAAAGGAAGCAGTAAAACAGGGAGTTTCCTGGGAGGATTTCAAACAGACTCAGCGTAACCAGATCATTACTCGCAAGGTCATCGGAGAAGAAGTTGGCGGCCACCTTGCGATCAGCAAAGAGGAAGAGCAGAAGTTCTATGACGAGCACAAGAGTGAGATGGAGCAACCGGAATATATCCGGCTGAGCGAAATACTAGTTGCTCCGAAGACCTCGGACCCTGCGAAGCCCGCCGCTGATGCGAGCCAGCCGAATCAGCCAGCGGACGAAGCCGCCAAACAGGCTGCCGACGCTGCCGCCCTCAGCGCAGCCGAAGCAAAGGCAAACGACCTTTTGAAACAGATTCGTGAGGGCGCGGCTTTCGAGGATGTCGCAAAGAAGAACTCCGATGGGCCATCCGCTGCCGATGGCGGTACCCTCGGCATGTTTAAGCGTGGCCAGCTAGCTAAAGAACTCGAAGACAAGACCTTCGCAATGAAAGCTGGCGACGTCACAGACGTCATCCGCACAAAGCAGGGCTACGTCATTCTTAAGGTTGTTGATCACCAGCAGGCTGGCATCCCACCCATGAAAGATGTAATGCCGAAGATCGAAGACGCACTGTATTACCAAAAGCTGCAGCCAGCTCTTCGTGCGTTCTTGACTAAGCTCCGTGAAGAGGCCTACATCGACATCAAGCTGGGATACCTCGATAGCGGAGCGAGCCCCAATCAGACCAAGCCCGTCGAGACTGCCGCGGCTAAGGAAGCGGACGCCAAGAAACTGAACAAGAAAAAGAAGAAACTGGGCATCCTGTAATAAATCCTGGCGCTTTGCTCTATACTCAGACCGCCCATGAAGGACTTCTATATCTGCGATTGTGTGCGCCACGAAAATAAGATCATCACTTCGACCTTCGTGGTAGTCGCAAAGCAGATTAAGCCGAAGAAAACCGGCGAACCGTATCTCGCGCTAACACTCGGCGATCGCAGCGGACAGCTGGAAGCCAAGATGTGGGACAACGTCGATGAGGTTCTTGAGGCTTTTGAGCAGGACGATTTTCTGAAGGTAAAAGGGCTGATCAACAAATACAAGCAGCGTTTCCAGCTCACAATTCACAAGCTCCGAAAACTGGGCGACCCGGAAATCGACTTCTCCGATTACCTGCCCAAGACAACCAAGAATATCGATGAGCTCTGGCAGACTCTTACCGGCTTCATTGATGGATTTCAGAATTCGCATTTGAAATCCGTTGTCCGGGCTTTTATGGGTGACCCGGAGATTGCAGCAGCCTACCGCAATGCCCCCGCGGCGAAGACTCTGCATCATGCCTACATCGGCGGTCTTCTCGATCACGTTGTTTCATTATTTCGGTCCTGCGACCTGATGTGCCGCAACTACCCCCAAGTCAACCGGGATCTGCTTATGACGGGAGCGTTCCTCCACGACATCGGGAAGATTCATGAGCTGACCTACAACCGATCCTTCTCATACACCACCAAGGGTCAACTGCTCGGGCACATGATCATCGAGCTTGAAATGCTACAAGCCAAGCTCGCGCTGCTCCCTGGCTTTCCGGAAGAACTCAAGACACTGCTCGAGCACCTCATCATCAGTCACCATGGCGAATATGCATTCGGCTCGCCGAAGCTTCCTATGTTTCCTGAGGCACTGATGCTGCATTATCTCGATGATCTCGACTCCAAGATGGAGGCGATGCGCGCGCAGTTCGAGCGCGAAGCTACATTGGAAGGTGCATGGACCAGCTACAATGCATCCCTTGGACGTCCGCTCCTGAACAGCGAGAAATTTTTAGCGCCGAAAAAGGCGCCTACGCCTGAGCCTTCAGCTACCGAACAACATCCCAACCTGAATAGTCCCGCCGAATCTGTATCTGAAGAAGTTCCTGCCTTACCAGCCCTCGAAACCAAATAGCACACGAGAATGAGATCAGTTCTCGCTCCGTGCTGAGTGGGATCCGTCCGCAATACTGCGGCCAGGGAGCTAATCTAATTGTGAGAGCGATACGGAGGCGCGGGGGGATCACGCAATATGCTTGTACCTACACTTCTGTATACCAAAGTGTTCCTGCAGGAACACTTTTCCCACAGATATGCCGTCCCAAGCTGAGACAACATTGCAACGATTGGGGTTACGTGGGCCTGCTGCTCGCAAAGCGGAGTCAGAAAGGCCTTCACCGAACCTGCCGACGCAACCTGGATGTGACCGGGAGAACCGCGACTTTACCAGCTTGCACGCATATCACTCGATGTGCCACCTGCGGCTGGAACGTAGCACTTCAGCGTGTAATCCATCACCATGCGATCGGCGTTGAACCGCCAGCCCAGCGTACGGATGGTACGCTTCATCCGCTTGATCCACCCTCGTGGCAATCCATCGCGGTCGCGCAGATAGTATAGCGGAATCACTTCCTCTCTCAGCGTGCGCAAGAGATCCTCTCCGTCGCGAGCGTCGTGGACACTCATATTCGCATGGGTTCTGCCCGTTCCAATGGCAAACCCGTTCACGCCATCAAAGGCTTCCGCCCACCACCCATCGAGAACTGAAAGATTGAGCCCGCCATTGAGCACAACCTTCTGCCCACTCGTACCAGATGCTTCCAGTGGACGGCGAGGGTTGTTAAGCCAAACGTCCACTCCTTGAACGAAGTGCCGTCCGACATTGATGTCATAGTCCTCGACGAATACGAACTTGTCGCGGAACATGGGATCCCTCATGAGATCCGCGATTTGCTGCAAGACTCGCTTGCCTGGTTCGTCGAGCGGATGCGCCTTGCCCGCAAAAACAAACTGCACCGGCCGGTTCGGATCGTTGACCATCGACGCGAGACGCTCGATGTCGGTGAGAATGAGATTGGCTCTTTTGTAGGTTGCAAATCGTCTCGCGAAACCAATGGTGAGCGCATCTGGACTCAATACGCGTTCCAGGCGTTGCAGTTCTTCAGACGGCTCGCCGCGCCGATGTGCCTGCGCTATCGCCCTGCGCCTGACGAATTCGATGAGCTGAGACTTTAGATTGAGGTGAGTCTCCCAAAGCTCGCCGTCGTCCACATTCTCAATTCCCAACCAGGTCTTTGCTTCGCTGCCGCGTTGCAGCCACTCGGTCCCGAGATGACGGTCATAGAGCCGGAACATCTGGGGCGCCAGCCAGGAAGGCACGTGCACCCCGTTGGTGATGTGCCCGATTGGGACCTCGTCTTCTGGCTTACCGCGGAAAAGCCCCGTCCACATCGCGCGCGACACTTCTCCATGTAACGCCGAAACGGCATTCGCCCGCCTCGAAAGACGCAAAGCAAGTACGGTCATGCAAAACAGTTCATCTGGATTGTTGGTGTTCTCTCGTCCCAAGCCGAGCAGAGTGTCCTGCGACAGGCCCAAAGCTTCGCGTAATGGACCGATGTGCTCTTCCACCAGTCTCGCATCGAAGCGATCGTGTCCCGCCGGAACTGGTGTGTGAGTCGTGAAAACAACTTCGCGCGAGATACGCGGCACGGCTGCGTCAAACCCGATGCCTTCATCTTCCATGCGCATTCGAATTGCTTCCAGTACGGCGAACGCGCTATGGCCCTCATTGAGGTGCAGCACGCCAGGTGTTATGCCCAACGCTTTAAGAGCACGCAAGCCGCCGACCCCGAGCAACAACTCCTGGCGTATTCGAATGCGCAGGTCTCCGCCATACAAGCGGGAGGTCAACTCACGATCCTCAGGCGCATTCCCTTCCACGTCGGAGTCCAGCAGCAAAAGATCGCGTCGGCCAACTTTCACGCGCCAGACTTTCGCGTAAAGTCTTCCACTCCGAGTTTCAATTTCCACCACGACGGGGCGTCCATCCTTGCCAATCGCAGCTTCCATCGGCAGCTGGTTGGTATCAGTCTCGAGGTAGTCTTCTCGTTGCCAGCCGCTGAGATCGAGCTGCTGGCGGAAATAGCCCTGGCCATAAAATAACCCGATGCCGACGAGAGGAATGTCCAAATCCGATGAGCTCTTAATGTGATCTCCCGCGAGGACACCCAAGCCGCCGGAATATACGGGCAGCGACTCGTGCAGTCCGAACTCCGCGGAGAAGTAAGCGACAGGGTGCGGCCGCAGCACGCCAGCGTGTCTCGTTCCCCAAGTCCGGTCGGCTTCGAGATATTCCAGCATGCGCCGATAGGCATAGTTCACGCGACTGTGAAGCATAAGCTCAGCCGCACGCGTTTCGAGCTTCCCCAGCGGGATCTCGTTCAGCAGCGCAATCGGATTGTGATTGAGTTCGTTCCAGCGGGTGGGATCGAGATCCAGGAACAGGCTGGCTGAATTGTGATCCCAGCTCCACCACAGATTCCGCGCGAGAGCCCACAGGCGCTCCTGCAAAGGCGCAATAAACCGGTCTAGATTCCGGGCCTCGCTTACCACTGGCGCGACCTGCGCAGCCGCTTTCATAAGCATGCGGATCTCATCGTGGCTGAACACGCGCGCTTCGACCGTCTGGACGACGAGAACGCCCTGGAGAATGCCGCGATCAATCAGGGGCACACCGAGAAAGGATTGATACGCATCTTCGCCGGAATCGCGAAAGTACTTGAAGCGGGGATGATTCTTCACCTGGCTGACAGCGACCGGCTGCACCTGCTCCGCCACCAAGCCCGTAAGTCCCTCATGCACCGCCATGCGAAGATTCCCGACG
>Ga0136846_1221193_pt1 | contig 21631 bp, 25 predicted proteins | sample HopSoiMetagenom2_FD_96841 | JGI IMG/M metagenome (GOLD analysis project Ga0136846, IMG submission 96841) | Grasslands soil microbial communities from Hopland, California, USA - 2 Assembly 2016 (version 4) | ecosystem: Environmental > Terrestrial > Soil > Grasslands | place: USA: Hopland... | reverse complement strand
TCCTCTTCGACCCACGCTCAACTCGGGCTCACGACGTGCGCTGCTGCCACCGCCCTCGCCCATTCACCCCCCTAATCCGCGATTTATTCACAAGCTCTGAGCTTCCGATCGAATTCGGCCAGCTCAGCCGATACATTGGATGCCCGGACACCGGGCAGATCACCGACCTTGATGTTGTAGTTTTCGAGTCCGGTCTCACCCCGAAATCTTCCCACCAACTTCGGATCTGGTGGAACAAGCCCCTGCATGATGTCGAGTTGCCAGCCGCGAGCGACCTCAATCGTCAGCGGCTCCCGCCGTAGGGCCTCGTCACGGACACGGCCAAATACCTTGGCCAGGTTGCTACGGAGCCGGGGCGTGTCGTCATCCCAGTCAGTCATTGAGCAGTTCGAGAACTCTCTTCTGAGTGGGGCCAATGTCCTCCGCTCTCTGCCCTTCTGCCGGATCCTCCTTCAGCGACGCCTCCGCGTCGACGTAGTCCTCGATCGCCCGCTCGAAGTTGGGGTCGCTCTTGCGGTAGGCACGCAAGGTTTCAAGGGTGGCCTCGAGATCCTTCTCGACCTCCCGGCTGCGTCTTGCGACGAAGTCCCGGACCGCCTCGTTGACGAGTTGGTTCTGCGGCCGGCCCAATACTTTGCTCAGCGTGGAGAGGCCCGCCTGAACGGTGGGATCGATCCTGTAGGTGGTGGCCTTCCTAATCATGTCCATAGGGTAGCCCTGATGATCGATGATGTCAAATTTGTATTTTGATGTCGGTTCAGGATGGCGCGGAGGCGTAGATCAGGCACAAATTGACACTGTGCTATGATCTTCCCAGCGCAAGCCGTTTCAGCGCTCCTCGAGCTACTGGACCCCAGAGCTCTCACGAAGATGGCTACAACCACCTTACGGAGAACCCAAGCCCATGCGCCGAAGGACGAACCCACAGCTCGTTCGCGTCGTCTCTCAGCTCGCCCTCGCCTCTTCCCTCCTCTCCCTCCTCCTCCTGGCAGGCTGCTCCAGCAATCGCAAGGCCTCGACACCCCCCTCGGTAGGACTGCCGCTCGCGAGAGGGATGGCCTCCTGGTACGGCCCGAAGTTCCATGGCCACCGGACGGCCAGCGGCGAGCGCTACAACATGAACGACAAGACGGCCGCCCACCCCTCGCTCCCCTTCGGCACCAAGCTCGGCGTACGCAACACCCGGACCGGCCGTGAGGTCCTGGTGCGGGTCAACGACCGCGGACCATACAGCAAAAGCCGCATCATCGACCTCTCTTACGCCGCCGCGAAGGAGCTCGGCGTCGTGGGTCCAGGCACGGCGATCGTCGAGCTCTACCTGCTGCCCGTGACCGGGGCGCCGCCGCGCTACACGGTGCAGGTGGGCGCCTTCAGCGAGCCCGAGCGGGCCCTCGCCCTCCACCGTGAGATCGTGCGCTACTACCCGGAGGCCGTCGTCGACTCGGACGGCACCTGGCACCGGGTGCAGATCGGCGCCTTCGACGACCGCGACCACGCCGAGTCGCTGCGCCGCGAGCTGACGGTGATCGGCATGCAGGCCGTCGTGGTCTCCGCCCGCTGAGCGGCAATCCGCCTGCGGGGGAATTCCCCGCCCCCTCGCAGGCGTTGTAGAGTGTCTGCACAGCCTGCAAGGGTTCCAAGGAGGGCACGATGCGAGACCGACCTCTCCAGCGTTCAACGACGATTTTGCCCGACCGGCCGTCGCGGCTGAAGCTGGCAGGCTTCGTCTGGGTAGCGGCCCTGGCGTTCCTGGCCTACCTGGGGGTGGCCATCGCCTCCGGCAACCAGGAAGGGGGTCCCCGCCTCTTCGGCGGCTTCGAGCTGCCGGAAGATCACGCCGCCGTCCCGCTCTCCCGCCGTCCGGCCCTCGGCCAAGCCTCCTGGTACGGCTCCGAGTTCCACGGCCTCGCGACCGCCAGCGGCGCGGCGTTCGACATGAACGCCATGACCGCCGCCCACCGCACCCTCCCCCTCGGCACCCGCGTCCTGGTGCACAACCTGGAGAACGACCGCAAGGTGGTGGTCGAGATCAACGACCGCGGCCCCTACATCGCCGGGCGCGACATCGACCTCTCCTACGGCGCCGCCCGCGCCCTCGGCATGGTGGCGCCGGGTGTGGTGCGGGTGGAGATGACGCCGCTGTAATCGCCGCCTTACTATACACAACGAATCGCGGCGTCGTAGAGGCGGAGCCAGGGGGTCTCCACGGCCAGCTTGACTCCCTGCCAGAGGCCGAGCTCCAATCCGAGCTGCTCGCTCCAGAGCCGTCCCCGGGCATTGGCCGCCAGGGGACGATAACCGCCCCTCGCCAAACGGAAGCCCTCGAGCGCCAGGGTGGCCGGGTCGTAGAGGAAGTACTCCGGCGTGCGGAAGGCTTGGGCGTAGAGGTCCTTCTTGACCGTGCGGTCGATCCGCGCCGTCGAGGGGGAGAGGAGCTCGACGATCAGGTCGGGCAGGCGCCCCCCCTCCTCCCACGCCACCCAGGCCTTGCGGTCCCCTCCCTGGACGCCGTCCACGTAGAAGACGTCCGGGCCGCGGAAGTAGCGGCGGCCGGCCGCGACGTCGCGGGCCTGCTCGTAGGCGTAGTAGACGAACATGTTGCCGCCGGCAGAAGTGGAGGTCCTAACACTCCGCTCCGCCGCCCTGGCTCTTCTACTTCCCGTAGCACCAACACACTCTTAGGACACCACCCCGACGGGGAGAGGGCTCTCCCCACTCCTGCGGAGGCTCTCCCCAATGGGGCGAGCGCCGTACCCGCTCGCTCGGGAGCTCTCCCCGGTGGGGAGAGGCCCGTACCTGCTCGTTGGAGAGACTCTCCCCAGTGGGGGGAGGGCCGTACCTGCTCGTTTGGAAGCTCTCCCCAGTGGGGAGAGGGGTGTACCTGCTCGTACGGGAGCTCCCCCCAGCAGGGAGAGAGGGCGCCCAAGGTGGTGGGAATGGGTCGGCTGGATTCGTCAGACCTCCCCAAGCCGGGCCCGCAGCCGGGCCAGCTCGGCCTCCGCCGCCTCGGCTCGCCGGCGCTCGGTCTCCGCACGCTCGCGCTCGGTCTCCGCACGCTCATGCTCGGCATCCGCGCGTTCGCGCTCGGCCTCGGCGCGCTGGTGCTCGGCCTCCTCTAGAGTAGGGATCAGGCGGCCCTCGGCGTCGTAGAGGCGGACCCAGGTGGTCTCCACGGCCAGCCTCACTCCCTGCCAGAGACCGAGCTCCAGTCCGAGCTGCTCGCTCCAGAGCCGTCCCCGGGCGTTGGCCGTCAGGGGTCGATAACCGCCCCGCGCCAGACGGAAACCCTCCAGTGCCAGGGTGGCCGGGTCGTAGAGGAAGTACTCCGGCGTGCGGAAGGCCTGGGCGTAGAGGTCCTTCTTGACCGTGCGGTCGATCCGCGCCGTCGAGGGGGAGAGGAGCTCGACGATCAGGTCGGGCAGGCGCCCTCCCTCCTCCCACGCCACCCAGGCCTTGCGGTCCCCTCCCGGGACGCCGCCGACGTAGAAGACATCCGGGCCGCGGAAGTAGCGGCGGCCGGTGGCGACGTCGCGGGCCTGCTCGTAGGCGTAGTAGACGAACATGTTGCCGCCGGCGAAGAAGTCGGTCCGCCCGCGCTCGGCCATGGCCTGGTGGATGACCTCGATCAGGAGGTTCATCTGGATGCGTTCCCAGTTGCTGTCCAAGGGCTCCCCGTCGCTGTAGACGAGCTCGAAGTCCAGGGGCGCGAGCGCCGAGACGGCTGGCTGGCTCATGAGAGATCCCCCATCGAAGTCGTTCTTCTTCGCTACTTTATCCCAAAGGACAGGCCGGAGGGAAGAGGACCGCGGCCTCCTTCCGGTTTCCGGCTCAGGATAACATCCCCCCGTCGTGAAACGGACCCGCTCGAAGCTCGCCGCCCTGATCCTCCCGGTCCTCCTCGCCTTCGCCGCCTGCCGCGAGGAGCCGCCGGTCCACGGCCCCCTGCGCCAGGAGGCCTATGTCTGGCAGCGGGAGTGGAGCCCGGCCGTCCGCGACTCCATCGCCCAGGCCAGAGACCTCGCCAGCCTGGTGGTGCTCGCCGCCGAGATCGATTTCCGCCAGGGGGCGCCGCGGACGATCCGCGTCCCCCTCGACGCCGAGGCCCTGAAAGGGTTCGGCCGGCCGGTGGGGGCGGCCGTGCGGGTGCACACCTTCCCCGGACGGTTCGGGGACGATCCCAAGCGGGCCCGCTATCTCCAGGACCTGGTCCGCGACGTGGCCGCGGAGGCCAGGGCGAAGGGGCTCGCGCTCGCCGAGGTTCAGATGGATTACGACTGCCCCGAATCGAAGCTCGAGGACTACCGTGACCTCCTCGTCTCCCTGCGCCAGGTTGCGGCGCCAGTGCCGCTCACCGTCACCGCGCTACCCGCCTGGTTGCGCGGGCGCCGGGCGTTCCGCAACCTGATCGAGGCCGTGGACGGCTACGTGCTCCAGGTCCACTCGCTGGAGCCGCCGGAGAGCTCGGGCCAGGAGATCGTGCTCATCGAGCCCCGGGCGGCGCGGGTGTGGGTCGAGGACGCGGCCCGCTTCGGACGGCCTTTCCGGGTGGCCTTGCCGACCTACGGCTATCAGGCGGCCTTCGATGCCAAGGGCCAGCTCATCGGCCTGCTGGGCGAGGGGCCGCTCGTCTCCTTCGCGGAGGGCGTCACCGTCCGCACCGCGCGCAGCGATCCCAAGGCCATGGCGGAGCTGGTCCGCGGCTGGACCCGGTCGCGCCCCAGGGAGCTCGCGGGCCTGATCTGGTACCGGCTGCCGGTCGAGGGGGACCACCTCAACTGGAGTTGGTCCACGCTGCGGGCCGTGATGGCGGGTCGGGCGCCTCAGGGCGGCCTGCGTCCAGGTTGAGCTATCGCGACCGGCTGGCTAGGTCCGTCGCCGTCGTCACCGGAGCCACGACCTTCATCCCCGTATAACCTCATCTCCGGCCCTACTGAACAACTCCCTTCAATTATCTGGATCGAGCCATTCAAAAGCATGAATTCTGAAGGCTCGCGACAACCTGGATTGCCATGGAGAAGCCTGCTCCTTGGCCGATTAGGACCCTCGGCGCTGAAGGTACAGGAATTGCAGGAAGTCTTGCGCCAAGAAGTTTGAAGCGTCCAAGGAGGGAAAGAGATGCCTGCCCCTTCTTCGTTCGGTCGTTTGATCATGAACATAGTGCCTCTAAAGAAGGCTGTCGCCAAACTGCGACATACCGCCAGGTACCTCCCGGTGGTCATCACCGTTCTTTGTCCTTTTCTCATTTTGCCTCAAGCCAATATCGTGAGGTGGTTTTCACACGAAAGGCTGTTCCGCAACGATCCAATTATCAGAGGGATTTCCTCGCCTACTCTCTCTTCGCTCGACTTAACGAATCAGAACAGCAAGCTGACTCTCGAAATTTTTCTAAAAACCCGTGAGAGCGGAAGCTCCGAAGATCACGCCCTTGCCGACGAATGCCTAAGGAAGGCCCTTAGGGACGAGCAGGGTGCACCGCAGCGAACACGCGCCTACTTGCTTGCGCTGCAGGGAGACCTTCTCCTTAACAGTGGTAACTGGAACTTCGCCATCGCTAAGTTGGAAGAAGCTAACCGTCGGCTTCCAAGGGATCCTCATATTCAAAGCCTCCTACTGCGTTCTTATGAGGCAGCGAGCCTGAAATTGCAGGACACTTCCCGACCTTGGTCTGCGGAGGTTCAGGAGCAAATTCGCCTCTTCAGCAAGAAGGCCGAAGAGCTCCGACAGGAGCTTCGCCACAATTCTGCCCGCTGCACCGACTGCCATTCAACCTCGGCCGGAAGAGGTGCTGGCACCCTCGCCGAGATCGGTACCGAAAAGTTGAGGCTCAGTATTGGCATTAACACGATCGGCAGCCACACCTCCGTCTCGTGGCCGAGTCGATCCGTCGAGAGTTACAAGGAATTCCTTGCTATGCTGTTTAACGAAGGGAACTCGGAAGTGGGGCAGGTTAGTTGGCGGAGCGGGCGGGCCAGACTGCTTTCGTTCCCTATATCCAACGAGATGGACAGCGCCAATCGGTTCGCCCAAGATGCCTTCACCTATGACACGGACACAGGCTCTGAGAAGATTCCTAATGCCATGGGTAATGCAGCGGTCAGCGATGACCTATGAGAACGCACGTCGACGCGCACGGACAGCTTGGATCGCTCATGCGCTTCCTTGTTTACTCCGCTCAGTGTACACGATGCCCCCTCCCGGGAAAAACCGCTTGACCCAGATCAGGAATCCCAGCCACCCCAGCCACAGGACGACGTCGAGGACGAGGAGCACAGGGCTCGCAAACATGTCGTAGAGCCCCATTTTGTCAATCATCTCCAACTGCGCCGGCGGCGTCCCCATGGCCACGTAGACCTCTCGCACGCTGGAGCCTCCCGCCCTGAAGAAGAACACCGAATTGACGCAGCCGAAAATCCAGAAACCGAGGAGCGCCCACCAGGCCGCGGGCCGCCGGTGGTAAACCCCCCAGGCCAGCAGCGCACAGATCAACCCCATGGAGAGGAAGGCCAGGATGGCCGGAATCCCGGTCAGCAAGGTACCGAAGACCGGGAGCACGCCGTAGGCCATGGCGGTCAGCGAGCTCACGGCCCCGAAGGCGAGCATCAACGCGAGCGCCAGCACCGACGCCGGCACCCGGTCCGTCCACGGGATGCTCGGGTCCTTCGCCTCGAACGTCGCCTGGACGTTGGGGCCACGGTAGAAGAGCACCAGGATCCCGGGCAGCACAAGGTAGAAGAGGATCAGGAAAACGGAGGCGCAGCCTGTCACCACCATGCCGACCGACGGATCGGCAGCTTGGCCCGTCGAGTCTGAAATACCCTTTATCACCCTAGGGAGAAGGAGGAAGGTCAACGCCACGGCGAACACGCCGGCAATGAGCCAGATCCACGACATCACCAGCATGAGCGTCCTGGCCCACCGCCGGCCGCGGAGAGTGCCGATGCCCATGACGGCGAAGAACGCCGCCAGCAGCAGATAGAAAAGGCCGCTTCCCAGCATCGCCTGGCCGTTGACTCCCCCCTGGGCCATGGCCGACAGGGCGGCCACCCCCATGAAGGCGAGCATCACCAGGCACAGCAGAGCCAGGCAGATCTCCAGGATGCCGACGAGGATCAGCCCGGTGGAACGGTCCTGGTAGCGAACGGGAGCGGCGAGATCGCTCATGAGGTCTCCTCCCAATCCGAGAACGACGGGACGGCAGGAGGAAAGATATCATCCTCCTCGCGTGACCTCCGCCGGCGCCCTTCCCGTTCTCCGCTTCCACCTCGCCGTAGGGGCCCGGCTGGCCATGCGGGTACTGGTGCCGGCCGTCACCGCCGCCTTCGGTGCCGGCATGCTGCTGGGGGTCGACTTCCTCGGCTCTCTGGCCCGCTCCCTCTTCGGCGCCGGCTCCCAGGGCGGCTCGGCCGTGGTGATCGCCGCCGTCTGTCTCGGGGCCGCGGAGATCGCAGGGCCGCGGATCTGCCGGGGCTTGAACGGCTGGCTGCGGCACCTGCCGGCGAGCGGCCTCGCCCACCGCCGGGCGGCGACTCTCGCCGTCGCGGTCGCCCAGGTGCCGCTGCTCATTCTCCTCCTGGTCCTCGCCGCCTTCTCCTCTCTCGCTCCGGCCGTCCTGGCCCGGCGCATCCTCCAACTCGCCATCACCGCCCTCGCCGCCGCCCTCTGCGTCACGCCGGCGAGGCGGCGCTGGCTCGCCGCGCCCCTGGCTCTGATCGCCGCCGTGGCCGCGGGAGCCGGCGGCTGGGGGATGCTCGCTCTGGGTGCGGCTCTGCTGGCCGTGGCGGATCTCGCCGCGGGCGATCTGGTCGCCACGGGGCCGCCGAGCGCCCACCTCTCGCGGCGCTCTCCCGGCGGCTGGATCGAGTTCCGTATCGCCTGGCGCGCCCTGGGCTGGAGCCTGCCGGGCGCTTTCGTCACGGCCCTGCTGCCCGTCCTCGGTGCCTGGGCCTTCGTGGCCCACAACGAAATCGCGCCGCAGTACGTTCGCCTGGCGGCCCGGCTGGGGGGAGGCGTCGCCGCGGTCCTCCTCCTCGCGTCTCTGAGCGAGTCGCTCGCCGTGCGCCGGCCGGCCTGGCCGTGGTCGCGCTCTCTCCCCTGGACGGCGGCGCGGCGGGTGGGCGCGGACGCCCTCTTTCTCGGCCTTCATGCCTTGCCGCTGATCCTGCTGGCGGCGGCGATCCACCCCGCGGCCCTGGAGGCGCTGCCCATCCTGCCCCTCCTGGCCTTGCGCGCCGCCGGCGCCCTGCGGCGGGCGCCGGAGCGGCGGACGGGCGCGGCGGGGGAGATCCTCGGCGAGGGCCTCCTCCTCGCCGCCCTGGTGGCCCTGCTCCCCTGGACCTCCCTCCCGGCGCTCCCCGGCGTGCCCTTCGCGCTACGGGCAGCGGCGGACCGCGAGCGGCGGCAGAAGGTGAGCCGCTGGCTGGAGCTCCACCATCTGGCGGCGGGCGATCCCCAGTCCTGGAGCGCCTCGTGATCCGCTGCCACGGGGCGTCCTTCACCTACGGCAAAGGCGAGCCCGTCCTCGCCGGAGTCGACCTGGAGATCTCCCCGGGGCTCACCCTCCTGCTGGGACCCAACGGCTGCGGCAAGAGCACGCTCCTCAAGCTGGCGGCGGGCATCGAACGGCCGGACGCCGGCCGGATCGAGATCGACGGCCACGACCTCTGGGTGGACGAGGCCGCGGCCCGGCGGGGCCTGGCCTACGTCCCCGAGCAGCCGGATCTGACCCCCTATGCCACGGTGCGCGAGATCCTCGACCTCGTCTGCCGGCTGCGCGGCGAGCCTCGGGAGCGGGGGCGGGAGGCCCTGGAGAGGATGGGGCTCGGCCAACTCGCCCACCGCTCCGTGCGCGAGCTCTCCATGGGCCAGCGCCGCCGGGCCGTGCTCGCCGCCGCCCTGGTGGGCACCCCCACCCACGTCCTCCTGGACGAGCCCCTGGAGGCCCTGGACCGCGGCGCCCGCGAGGACCTCCTGGCCTGGGTGGACCGCCTGATCGGCTCGGGAGCGACGGTGGTCGTCGTCTCCCACGAGATCGAGCCCTTCGCTCCCCGCGCCGACCGCGCTCTCTCCGTCCGCAACGGCCGCTGCCTGGACGCGGGCTCTCTGCCGGCCGATCCTGCCGAGCGCCTCGCCCTCCTCGACCGGCTGGCGCGCGGGGAGGAGTGAGGCTACGATCCCGCTCCATGTACCGCGCCCCCGACCTCTCTGATCCCCGCTTGGCGTCCGCCCCCGAATGCCGCTTCGCGCCGGCGCCGGCGGACACCGTGCTGCCGGACGGCTTCATGTCCACCACCAATCACCCGACGTACGTCAAAGTCGGCGGCCGGTGGCGCCTGCCGGAGCGGCCCCGCATGGACTCCCATCTCGTGTGGGACCCGGCCGCCGAACGCCTGGTCGTCAAGGAGTTCCGCCTCGTCCGCCAGGGCGACCTGGTGGCGGTGGCGAAGGCCGAGGACGGCTCGGAGGGGGTCCTGGTCTGGGACCGCGGGTTCCAGGAGGAGCTGGACGAAACCCACGTCCCCGAGGCGTTCGCCTTCATGGCCTCGGAGGTGAGCCGCGAGAAGCCGGTGAACTACGACGCCATCTTCCACGAGTTCCTGAAGAACCGGGGAGAGGACGGCTGCATCCTCTGGGTGATCGGCCCGGCCCTGGTCCACGCCCGCGGGCGGGTGGCCATGGAGTGGATGATCCACAACGGCTTCTGCCACGGCCTGATCACCGGCAACGCCGTGGGCGTCCACGACGTGGAGGCCGCCCTCTTCGGCACCACGCTGGGCATGCTGGCCGACGGCTCCGGAGCCGCGGGCGGCCACTCGGTGCACATGCGGGCTATCAACGAGGTGAAGAAGGCGGGATCGATCCGGGCGCTGGTGGACGCGGGGCGGCTCCAGGGCGGCATCATGCACGCCCTGACGGTGACGGGCACACCCTGCGTGCTGGCCGGCTCCATCCGCGACGACGGACCGCTGCCGGAGACGATCCCCTCCGCCCTGGACGCTCAGGAGGCGATGCGCGAGCTCACGGAGAAGGCGACCATGGTGGTGATGGTGGCCACCGCTCTCCATGCCATCGCCGCGGGCAACATGCTCCCCACCTACTGCGTCCGTCCGGACGGCGCGATCTCGGAGGTGACCACCATCTGTGTGGACCAGACGGAGTTCGTGGTCAACAAGCTGAAGGACCGCGGCACCCACCAAGCCTTCGGCGTGGTGACCAACGCGCAGGACTTCATGCGGCTGGTGCAGTTGGAGCTTCAGGGGCGGATCTGAAGGGTCGTCGAGGCCCTGGGATAAGATCGCTCTCGGGAAGGGGGATCTTCGCATGGAAGTCATCACGATCATCAATCAGACCCGCGACAAGGTGCGCGTGGCCCTGTTCGAGCAGCCGGCCTCTCCGGAGAAGGCGGCCATCGCCGTGGGGGTGGCGGACGTCGCGTCCCACGGCCGCGGCCGACTGATCCCGGCGGCGGGGCAGAACGGCGCCGACCTGTACGTGGCCATCGTCCGCTCGGTCCAGCCCGGCGACACGATCCCGGCCTGGTCGGTCCACGAGGCGGTGCCCATCCAGAACGGCCAGACGGCCACCATCACCGGCTCGGTCAGCCGGGGATTTGAGTTCAAGGTGAAGTAGGTTCCCTCCTCTAAACATCGATCCCGCTCTCCGGGTCTGATCCTGGCAAGCCGAGGAACCATAGGAGGCCTGGGATGCACGCGAAGCTGGAAAGCGGACGGTCGATACAGCCGGGCCGATTCAGGTTTCGCCTTCGGAGCGGTTTCTCCTGTTTGGGCCTGGCTGCCCTGGCTCTCATCGGCCAATCCTCTCACAAGCCCGTCGCCAGGGTCGGCGGCCGCATCCACGCTGACGAGTCGATCTTCGCCCCTGGCGACGTTCTGTTCCGGCGCGGCAATAGCCTGATCAGCCGCGCGGTGCTCGTGGCTGACGGCAGCGGCGAGTACTCCCACGTGGGCCTGATCGCCGTTTCGGCTGGCCGGGTGTGGGTGCTTCACGCGACGCCTCCTGAGGAGCCCGACGTGAAGGGCGGCGTCATCGCCGAGCCGCTGGCCACCTTTCTGGAGCCGGACCAGGCATCGGCCGCGGCCCTCTACCGTCCCCGCAACGGCCAGGCCGGGCTCGCCGCCGAACGGACTGCATGGGGTTGGGTTCATCGGAGAGTGCCGTTCGACAGCGCGTTCGACCTTGCGAGCGCCGACCGGCTGTACTGCACCGAGTTGGTCTGGCGGGCCTACCGTTCCGCCGGCGTGGACCTGGAGTCGGGGATCCCCGAGCCACGGGGACGTTATCTGCTCCCAGGCCGCTTGATGAAAAGCCCACAACTTCAACCTGTACGACTGTTCCGAGAGGAGACCACAAAGCCATGAGACGAGAACTTGCTCTTTCAGCCGCGCTGCTCTGGATCGCCTTGGCCTGGGCCTGTGCGGGCAGCTCTCCGTCCTCCGCAGTCAAGGCTTTCTATGGCGCGATCGACAACGGCAAGACCGACGATGCCATCGGCCTCCTCTCGCAGCAGACGATCAGCACCGTTGGTGAGACCAAGCTACGGGCCGGTATTCAGGAGGCCTCCCGAAAACTGATGGCCAAAGGCGGCCTCAAGAACCTCGAGATCACCGACGAGCAGGTCAAAGGCGACGTCGCCACCGTGACCGCGCTGCTCAAGTACGGCAACGGCAGTCAGGAGACGGAGAAAGTACAGCTTGTCAAAGAGAAGGGCGGCTGGCGACTGCAACCCCACAAATGAGAGCACCGGAATAGAAAGGAAAGCTCATCATGCTCATCAATCCACTCCAGTATCTGCAGCTAGCCCTTCAAATCACCCGGCGGTTCAAGTGGGCGTTCATCGCCATGTGCTACATCGGCTTGTGCGTTACTCTTGGATACCGCATGTTCATTGTTCTGGCGCCCTTCGTCGTCCTCTCCCTGGTCGCCTATTTTCGCGACAAGGAGCGAGAGGAGCGGGGAATGGAAGACTTTAGAGGAAACTGGCTGTTTTTCCGATATGGCGACGAGGTCGACCAGACAGTGCTACCCATCCGCGTGCAAGCGGAATGGAGCGCAGCAGAAATTTACCAGTTTGCTCAGTCGCTGCGTGCGGGTCTCGGGCAGCGGATTCTTGGCCGCCTGCCGGCTGACGCTGCGCAGGTTCTTCCCAGCCTCACCATTACTGATCAGGGGAGCGGCGAAAAGAAAGACTTTCTCCGCGTGCTGGTCCGCTCACGGTTCGGCAGCATGCTCACACACTTCGTGCATTATGCTTCTTTTGGGCGGACGATCACTGCGCACTATTTTGTCTACCTTCGCGGCACCCACAGTGAGTGGGATGTCGTGAAGTTCGTTCTCGCCAGTCCCTTTACGATCTGGTTCTGGGGGGTGCCATGGCTTCTGAACCGCCACAGCATCATCTCCAGCCTTAGCGCGTTTCGCGACAGCTCTTTTGACGGCATCGATCTCCAGACGATGTACAGCCTGACACACCAGGTCGTCGTTGAGGAAACCCTCGCGATCCTGGAGGAAGCAGGCATACTCACAGAAGAGGTCAAACAGATAATATACTATAACTTCAGCCAGAAGATTTCGATTAAGGGCTCTCCCGGCTTGTCGATGGGCAATGTGTCGCAAGCGGCGCCAACACCTCTCAAACGTCGTCCCGCCTGAGGAGACTGGCCGCGATGAAGGCGAATCAGAAGATCCGGATTACCGGCTCACCAGGGCTGTCGATCGGGGATGTGAGCCAGACCCTGGGCGGGTCGGCCGAGGCCGACTCCTCACAAGAGGAGCTCCGCCCCATCCGAGTCCTGTTCCTCGCCGCCAACCCGGAGGGCACGGCGGCTCTAAGGCTCGATCAGGAAGTCAAAGCTATAGGTGAGGCGCTCCGCTCGTCCCGGCTGGGACCCCGCTTCGAGTTGGAGCAGAGCTGGGCTGTGGGAGACCGGGAGTTGCAGGACGGTCTACTGCGCTGGCAGCCTGACGTCGTTCACTTGAGTGGCCACGGTGCCCCAGGAGGGCGGCTGATACTGGAGGAGGACCCAACTTTGCGGGAATTGGGCGGCGACGGCAGGCCGTTCAGGCCGCCACTCGAGGACCCGCGCGTCCAAGCTCTGGCCAGGCTCTTCGCCGCGGCAAGGGGGCGAATCCGCTGCGTGGTGCTGAATGCCTGCCACTCCGAGGCGGCGGCCCGCGCCATCGCCCAGCAGGTGGGATGCGTCGTGGGCATGTCGCAATCTGTGGCCGACGCGGCGGCGATTCGCTTCTCATGGGCCTTCTACAACGCCCTGGGGTATGGCCTGAGCGTGAAGGCAGCCTTCGAGCTCGGCACGGCACAGATGGGATTGGCCGGCGACGGGCAGGACGACGTCCCGCGCCTCCTCGTTGCGGGGGTGGATCCCGGCGACGTGGCGTTCGGCTGAAGTCCCGGAGACCTAAAAGCCGATCCGGCCTCCATCGCCACGATCCGGCGGCATCATCAGGGCACGGATGGCGGCGAAGACCTGCTTGAACTGCGAGTCGTACCGCTTCTCCATCTCCTCGAGCTTGCGGGCCAGCTCGACGTGGGAGGAGAGGATCTGCCGCAGGCGGACGAAGGCCCGGACCACCATGACGCTCGCCGCCACGGCCCGCTCAGAATTCAACACGTTGGCGGCCATGATCGCTCCGTGCTCGGTGAAGGCGTAGGGCAGATAGCGGCGGCCGCCCCTGCCCGCCTTTGAGATCGCAATTTGCGATCTCAAAGCGGAGAACTCCTCGGCGGTGAGCTGGAACATGAAATCGCCAGGGAAGCGCCCCTGGTTGCGCCGGACCTGCTCGTTGAGGCGGCTCGTCGAGACCCCATAGAGCGCGGCCAGATCGGCATCCAGGATCACCTTCTCGCCGCGGATCATCAGGATCGTGCGCTCGATCCGCTCCACGGGCACCAGAACCGTGAGGCTCTCGGGTTTGCCCTGGTTTCGCCTCGCTTTCTTCGCTGCCACTTTGGCCATCCCGATCCCCCGAAGCTTTGAGGTCGCAATTTGCGACCTCAAGATCTGCGTGCCGGGGCCACGATGAAGCCCTCCCGCAGGACGCGCTCGGCGGGATCGATGACGGGCGGCAGGCCCACGGTGCCGGCGGGAAGGTCGTCCTCCAGCAGGCAGGCTTCGGCCGCGAGGGCGCAGAGCATGGCGTCCACGTGGTCGGGGCGGGACACGGGATCGTCGCAGGTGTAGCCCGCGTTGCGCAGGCGGGACCAGACGAAGTCGACGTAGGCCGCGGGCTCCTGCCGCTTGGAGGGCGGGCGCTCTCCCCAGAGCTGGAGGAGGACGTAGCGGGGATAGGTCTCGAACACCATGCCCTCGGTACCGAGCACCGGGACCAGGCCGAGGATCGAGGCGAGCTCCTGCTCGTGGATGGACCAGAAGAGCTCGATCCCCGCCTCCACCAACGGACGGTACAGACGCCAGCCGGCGAGCTCGGCGCGGGTGCGGGGGAGGACCTTGGTGGGCGCTCTCGCCTGAAGGTCCGCCCGGCGCGAGCGCTCCCCCACGGCCGGCAGCCCCTGCGGCGCGTCGATGCCCGTGAAGGCCGGAGGCCAGCCGCCCGGCGAGGGTGGCAGCGGCGCCTCGCGCGCCGGCCGCCAGGTCGCGAGGGCGAGCTGCCCGTCCTCGAGCCAGGCGACGTAGCTCAGGGTGGTGAAGGAGCCGAGGTCGACGCCGCAGACGAGAGCCACGAGCGCCTACGGCTTGTAGATCGCCAGGTAGGCCGCGGCGCCGCCCAGCAGCGGCAGCACCCACCAGAGGATCGCCGCGAAGCGGGGCGCGCGGCGGATGAGCACGATGATGCCTCCGAAGACGAGCCAGATCAGGACCTTGAGCCAGAGCCACGCCGGCCAGATCCCCGGGTTCGAAAGGCCGATCTTCGCCAGGGCCCCGAAGCCGGAGACGAGGATCAGGATCAGCGCGATGCCGTGCGTCATTCCGGCCAGCTTGCGGCTCGCGTCGTTCTGCACCCCGGCCCGGGAGGCGAGGAGCAGACCGCCGAGGGCGGTGAACAGCAGCATCGTGCTGAGGACGTGGATCACTCTGTAGGCAGCCAGGCTCATCGGGCACCCCCCTCCAGGAAAAGATTGGCAGGATTCTATCCCGCCGCGAGCGGCCTACGCGATCCGCCGGCCCCGCAGCAGGTCCAGGATCTGGCGGCCGTCGGTGGCGTAGCCTTCGCGGGTGCGCGGCAGGGGCAGGAGGTTGGTGAGCAGCACGATGCCGGCGCAGAAGGCGTTGGCGCGGACGTAGACGGCGAAGAGCGCCGGCCCGCCCAGCAGGCGGTGGACGGCCAGCACGGTGCCCAGCGTGAGGAGGTTCGCCAGCGGCCCGGCGAGGAGCACCATGAGGTCCCGGGTGCGGGTGCGGCCGGCTGAGGAGAACCAGACGTTGCCGCCGAAGAGGAAGCGCCAGTCGCGGTTGGCGGTCACCCGGCGCCGGTTGGCGCTCCACTCCACGAGGAGCGGTCCGGCCACCAGACGCCGCGGGGTGTAGCGCACCCGCCGCACCGCCAGCAGGTGACCCGTCTCGTGCAGGGCGATGTGCAGGAAGCCCACGAACCAGAAGATCGCCGGCTCCCAGAGCACCGGGTCGCCCGGCCCGCCCCAGAGGCCGAGGGTGAGGACCAGCGCCGAGATCCCGGCGAAGAGAGGCAGCGGGTGGGCGCGCCGGTCGAGCGCGGCGCGGACGTGCTCCCACAGCGGCCGGGTCCACTCCCGGCCCAGGAGCCCCCGCACGGCGAGGTCGATCCCGAACAGGACCGTGGCGCCGCTTAAGCCCAGCAGGAGCACGGCGGCGAGTAGCCAGGCCACCATCCCTTCCTCGCGGTGGAGCATCAGGAAAAGCAGGCCGAGGAAGCCGCCGAAGGCGACGAAGCCGAGGCCGGCGACGAGGGCCAGGAGCCGGTAGAGGCCGTCGATGCGGTCCGGCGGCCGGACGGCGGTGACCTCGGCATCGGCCTCGGCGGCCGCGGCGCGCAGTCGGCGGTCCCTCTCTTCCCGCCAGCGGCGGAGGTCCACCACGTTCGATCTGGGAGCGCCTTCTCGGCTCATCCCGGTCCTTGGCTCCTTCTCCGGGCGACGCGGGTATACTACCGCTCCCGCTGCGACCCGGCGCCTTAACTCTACCAGCCATGAGCCCCGAACGATCCGACACCGCCGTCCGTTGTACCGGATTGGTGAAGCGCTACGCCGACGTGGTGGCCGTCAACGGCCTCGACCTCGAGGTGTGCCGCGGCGAGTGCTTCGGCCTGCTGGGACCCAACGGCGCGGGCAAGACGACGACCATCGAGATCCTCGAGGGCCTGACGGAGCCGGACGCCGGCGAGGTGGAGATCCTGGGCACCTCCTGGCAGCGCAACGGGCGCGACCTGCGCGAGCGCCTCGGCATCTCCCTCCAGGAAACGCAGCTCAACGAAAAGCTGACGGTGGGCGAGACCGTCCGCCTCTTCCGCTCCTTCTACCGGCGCGGCCGGGACCCGGAGGCCGTGCTCACCCGCCTCTCGCTGGAAGAGAAGCGCAATGCCCGGGTGGGCAAGCTCTCGGGCGGCCAGAAGCAGCGCCTGGCCGTGGCCTGCGCCCTGGTGGGCGACCCGGAGGTGCTCTTCCTCGACGAGCCCACCACCGGGCTCGATCCCCAGAGCCGGCTGCAGCTCTGGCAACAGATCATGGACTTCCGCGCCACCGGCGGCACGGTGCTCCTCACCACCCACTACATGGACGAGGCCGAGCGCCTCTGCGACCGGGTGGCCATCGTCGACCACGGCCAGGTGATCGCCCTCGGCACGCCGGCGGAGCTCATCAGCTCGCTCCACGCGGCGAACGTCATCGAGTTCGCCTCCGAGCCGGAGATGGACGAGGCGAGCCTGCGCACCCTGCCTGGCGTCACCGAGCCCCACCGGCGCGGCCCCAACTGGTCGCTGCCCGTGGGCTCCCTCGCCGAAACGGTACCGATCCTCCTCGGCCTGGTCGAGCGCTCGGGGGCGAAGCTGGTGAACCTCTCGACCCACCGGGCGACGCTCGAGGACCTCTTCGTCTCCCTCACCGGCCGCGCCCTGCGCGAGGATTGACGGCATGAGCGAGCCGCAGCGCTACCATCCTCTCTTCGAGCTGACGATCTCCCGGGTCAAGGAGTTCATCCGCGAGCCCGAGGCCCTCTTCTGGGTCTTCTTCTTTCCGGTGCTCCTCGCCGTGGCGCTGGGGCTGGCCTTCCGGGAGAAGGGTCCGGACAAGATCCCGGTGGGGATCGTGGCCGCCTCGGAGGCGGACCCCGTGGCGGCGAAGACCGCCGCGGCCCTGGCGAGCTCGCCCGTGCTCTTCCCCCGCCGCTACTCGGCGGCGGCGGGGCGCGAGGGCCTGCGGACCGGCCGCATCTCACTGCTGGTGGAGCCCGGGCCGCCCGTGGTCTTCCGCTTCGACGAGACCCGGCCCGACTCGCGCATCGCCCGCCTCGAGGCCGGCGAGGCCCTGCAGCGGGCGGCGGGCCGCCAGGACGTGGTGCCGGTGCGCGCCGAGAAGGTCACCGAGAAGGGGGCGCGCTACATCGACTTCCTCATCCCGGGCCTGCTGGGCATGAACCTCATGGGCACGGGGATCTGGAGCCTCGCCTTTTCGGTGACCTCCGCGCGCAACCGGCGGGTGCTGAAGCGCCTGGTGGCGACTCCGATGCGCAAGAGCCACTACCTGCTCTCCCAGATCCTGGGCCGGCTGGGCTTCCTGATCCCGGAGCTGGTCATCCTCGTGGGCGCCGGCTGGCTCTTCTTCGGCGTCGCCGTGCGCGGCTCGCTGCTGCTCCTCACCATCACCTCCCTGCTGGGCACCATGACCTTCTGCGGCCTCGGCCTGCTCATCGCCTCCCGTGTCTCCACCATCGAGGGGGCGAGCGGTCTGGCGAACCTGGTGATGCTGCCGATGTGGCTCCTCTCCGGCGTCTTCTTCTCCTCCGAGCGCTTCCCCGACGCCGTGCAGCCGTTCGTCAACGCCCTTCCCCTGACCGCCCTCAACCAGGCCCTGCGGGGGATCATCACCGAGGGCCGGGGGCTGGTCGCCATCGCTCCGCAGCTCGCCATCGTCCTCGCCTGGGGGCTGGTCAGCTTCGCCGTGGCGCTGAAGATTTTCCGCTGGCGGTAGTAGCATGACGGCGTGAATCGGCCTGAACGTCCGGAAGTGTTCGCCCTGCTGCGCAAACTTGGCGACAGCCCTCTGGGCGATCAGCTCATCCTCGCCGGATCCTCGGGGCTGTACGGCGCCAGCGAAACGATTCCAGCGTTGACTGAGGACGTGGACGTCGTCGTCGACGCCGACTGGGTCGCCGCCCATGAAACCTTCGTCCTCCAGGAAATGGAGCGCCTGGGATTCAGGCAAACACCTCAGACCTGCACCTTCAGCCTCCCGGACGGCATGTCGCTCGATCTGGTGGGCTATTCAAGAGAGGATCAGGTCGATCGAATCGGGGGTGGCCCGCATCTTCCCATCATGGTCTTCGGCGATCTGAGCCGGCTTCTCTCGGCTCCCGAATCCACGATCGAGCTGAGCGGCGGCGGACGCGCCCTCTCGCCCGCCGCGCTGGCGGCCTCCAAGCTGCTGACCGTGCGCCTGGAAAAGGGGAGCAAGGACAAGCTTCAGGCCCTGCTCCTGATCGAAGAAAACGCGGACGATCCAGAGTTTCTCGCCAGCCTTCGCCGGCACCTCTCGTACTTTGATCCCGAGAACGTGAAGGACGCCCTGGCCGACGCCCAGATGGCTGCCCTGGCCGTGGCAGGAGACGTGATGCGCGCCGACGTTCAATCGAGCGGCTATGTAAGCATGTCAAAAGCCGCCGATGAGGGACTGCGTCTGTTGCGGCGGCTGTGGGAGCAGGGGCTGTGAGCGGCAAACCCATCCTGACCACGGCCGAACGCTGGCGGCGTTACCAGCGAGACTTGGCAATCCATCGGCGGCGGAGCCTGTTCCGCCGCAGTCATCCGCGCTTCCATCGCGACCTCGCGATCCTGCCTCATCGCTTCCTGTCGCGGGATCGGGCCCATATGGCTCCCCTGCTCGTTCCGGCCGAGCAGCTTCGGGAGGAGCTCAAGGGCCACGCCATCTGGACGCTCGACACTGCGGCGAGGCTGGTCACCGGCCACGGGTTTCTGGTGGCGCACGACCTGACGGGGTACCTGGATTCCGAGACGCTGGAGAAGCTGATCGCGGAAGGTCGCGTCGGGACGCCTGAGCAGGCGGGGCTCAGCGTCGATCCCCTGTACGTCCGCCCGCCAATGCTGATTGCCCACGCTCCGGATGAGCCCATCCCCTTCGCCGAGATCACCTCGGGCGACCGGGTCGTGCCGTGGGACTTCCTTGTCCAGGACCTCATGGGGACTCTAGGTTGGCGCCCGGACCTGCTGGATCGCCTCGAGGCGTCTTACCCCGCGGAGTTGCAAAGAAAGCGGCTCACCGGTTGATACCGATCTTCCTCCTTGCCCTCGCCGCCGTCACCCTGCTGATCCACCTCGCCACCACGGTCGCGATCTGGCGCGGCAACCGGTCGATCCGATCCCTGGCGGACCAGCCTCCCCTCGCGGGGCCGCTGCCGCGGGTATCCATCGTCATTCCGGCGCGCAACGAGGAGCGCAACGTGGAGGAGGCGCTCCAGTCCATCCTGGCCCTGGACTACGACAACCTGGAGATCGACGTCGTGGACGACCGCTCGACGGACTCGACCGGCGAGATCCTGGACCGCATGGCCCGAGCGAACCCACGGCTGCGGGTGGTTCACGTCCGCGAGCTGCCTCCGGGGTGGCTGGGGAAGAACCACGCCCTCGAGCTGGGAGGCCACAAGGCCACGGGCGACTTCCTCCTGTTCACGGATGCGGACGTCGTCCTGGCGCCTTCGGCTCTGCGCCGGGCCGTGGCGGCGATGGAGGCGGACGGCCTCGACCACCTGGCCGTGGCGCCGGAGATCGAGCGTCCGAGCGTGCCGTTCGAAATGTTCATCGGCGTCTTCTCCCTCTTCTTCGCCCTCTTCGTGAAGCCCTGGAAGGTGCCGGACCCGAAGAGCCAGAGCCACGTAGGAATCGGCGCCTTCAATCTCGTGCGGGCCTCGGCCTGGCGCGCCGTGGGTGGCCACCAGCGGATCGCCATGCGGCCGGACGACGACCTGAAGCTGGGCAAGCTGCTGAAGACGAGCGGATTTTCCCAGGAGATGATGTTCGGCCGCGGCATGCTGCGGGTGGAGTGGTACCGCTCGGTGCGGGAGCTGATCCAGGGTCTGATGAAGAACGCCTTCCCGGGGGTCGATTACCGGCTCTCCGTCGTCCTCTCCGCGACCGTGACCCAGCTCACGATCCTGGTCTGGCCGTTCCTGGCCGTCCTCGTCACCTCGGGAGCGACGCGCTGGCTGAACCTGGCGAGCGTCGCGGTGCTTTTCACCCTCTGCTGGCTCAACGCCCCCCTGGCCGGAGTGCGCCGCTGGCATGGCGTGGGCTTCCCCCTCGCCACCCTGCTCTTCCTCTACATCCTCTGGCGCTCGACGCTCACTATCCTCTGGCGCGGGGGTATCGATTGGCGAGGGACGCATTATCCCCTGGCGGAGCTGAAGGCGAACCGGATATAAAGGACGTGTGGACCCCGCGCCGGAGCCCCGCATCGTGCTCTCGACCGTGCAGGCCGCGGACGGCATCGCGCTGGCCACGGAGCACCACCTCGTCCCGGGGTGCCGCGGCCGGCTGGTGATCGTCCATGGCTACGCGGAGCACAAGGGCCGCTATCGGGAGCTCGTGGGCGCCCTGGTCGCGGCCGGATACCAGTGCCACCTCCTGGACCTGCGCGGCCATGGCGAGTCCGGAGGGGAGAGGGGCCACGTGGGCCGGTTCGCAGAGTACCGGACGGACTTCGAGCGCTTCCTGGAGGAGGTCCAGGGGCTCGCGGCGGCCTCGTCCCCCCTGCTGCTCCTCGGGCACAGCCTCGGCGGCCTGATCGCGCTCGACTTCGTGCTCCACCGGCCGGAGGTCTTCGACTCCCTGGCCGTCAGCAGCCCGTTCCTCGCCCCCGCCCTCGAGATCCCCTTCCTCAAGCGGACGCTGCTGCCGCTCGCCGCGGGCTTCGTCCCCACCCTGGCGGTCCAGAGCGGACTGGAGGCCGCCTGGCTGAGCCACGACGCCGTGGTCGTCAAGGACTACGAGACCGACCCTTTCGTCTTCTCCACCGTCACCCTGGGCTGGTTCGTCGCGGTCCGCCAAGCCCAGCAGGAGGTCGTCGAACGGGCTTCCGAGATCCGGTTGCCCATCCTCGTCCTGATCGGCGACGCGGATCGCATCGCGGACCCCGACCGCACCCGCGCTCTCTTCGCGCGTCTGGGGAGCGAGGCCAAACGCCTGATCCCCTATCCGGGGTTCTTCCACGAGGTCTTCAACGAGCTGGAGCGCGGCCGGGTGGTGGCCGACCTGCTCGCCTGGCTCGCCGAGCGCACGCCGCGCTAGGAGCCGGCGCGGCAGAAAAGCTCGTAGGCAGCGTTGGTGCAGGACAGCAAGGACAGCAGGGACACCAGAGACAGCAGGGACGAAAAATCTCCGGTTTCGACTAATTTCATGTCCCTGTTGTCCCTGAAGTCCCTGCTGTCCTTGCTGTCCT